>Ga0193729_1000410_pt1 | contig 22136 bp, 23 predicted proteins | sample U1c2metaG_FD_143036 | JGI IMG/M metagenome (GOLD analysis project Ga0193729, IMG submission 143036) | Soil microbial communities from a riparian zone of the East river system, Colorado, United States - U1c2 | ecosystem: Environmental > Terrestrial > Soil > Riparian zone | place: USA: East River...
GACCGCCGCATTAGCGAAGGCAAGACCAAGCGCGAAGCAATGCGCGCCCTCAAGCGCCACATCTCCCGCGACCTCTTCAAACGGCTCGCCCGCGTCCCCTTGACTTCATAGAAGCATCCTTGACACCCCTTTCGAGGCTCTTGGGGCTGAGCTGCCGAGCGACGTGATTTCGGACTAGGCCGTCACTCGATCGGAGCGACTTCGCGAAAGACGATGGTGTGAAATCGGGCGGGTATGCGAGGGCGTCGGATGTGTGGGACTCGGCGGGAGCCGGAAGATCGCCCATCGCCTCGCACACCGACACGTACGGTTCTCGATGCAGATCCGCCACCTTGGCATGAGTCCCGACGGGAAAATCCACCATGAGCGGAGACCTAGCGGCGAGGATAAACGCTCGATGCCGAAACTGGGGCACACCGAAGTCTGCCGCGCAGAGCTTCTCGGCCTTTGCTTGGTAGCCGAGTTCCTCGAGACGTGCGAGAAGGTCTTTAGCGAATCGTCCTTCCTTTGCTCGTAGAAACTCGCGGACGTTCTCAATTAGGACCAGCTTAGGCTGGATCTCCTCCAAGATGTCTAGGAAAGACCGATAGAGAAGATTCCGAGATTCGTCATAGAACCGCACGCTGCGCCCGCCATCGAGATATCTCCGGACTCCATTGCGACTAAACCCTTGACATGGGGGCCCTCCCGCCAACAGGTCGACGTCTCCTGGCCCGTCAATTCCCGCCCGATTGAGCAGTCGCCAAAGAAGAGCCTTGTCCTCTGCGAGATCCCGAACGTCGCCCGTGTAGACCTCAGGCGCCTGGCCCTCGGCGTTCGCGATGTTCATCGCGAACGTTCGCGCCGGATGGGGCTCGATCTCGGCCGCGAAGTGTGTGCCAAACCGACCCGTCGCTTCCAGACCGCGACTAAGACCGCCGCAGCCGGAAAATAGGTCAACCATACAGCCAGCGGGTCTGCACGGCCGAGACAAGCAGCGGGAAGGTCAGCGCCTTATCCGAATGCATTGGAAGCACAATCAAATCTTCACTGATCACGATATTCCGGAGACCGCTCTCAAGATTGAGTTCGACGCGACGCCGGTGAACTGGGAACAGCTGCATGACTTCATCTATCCACCGCTTCGCACGATCGAGAGTCCGATAGGTGGTGCTAGTAGGCTTGATATCGAGGCTGCGTGACGTCGTGGGCCGGCGCATCGTGGAGCCTATCGTTGAGGTCCACCGACGCTCTCTGTCGCTGATCGGGCCGCGGCAGCGCCTCGTTTGCGAGCAGCCTTGGGCATCGTGCCCCCGGGTGGGCGCTCGCTGCACACGGGTTATGCCAAGGTCGGCTCGGTCATGGGCGTCGTCTGCCGTCGCCCGCGAACAACTCCGGCACCCGTTGTCCGATGACGGCCCCGTTGAACCGCTTGCGCCGCCCGTACACCATCCAAGTCGTATCGACCGCCCCGTAGTACTCCGCCAGCCGGAGCTCCTGCGGATATTCCTCGGCATAGTGCACATGCGTGAGCCCCGCGTCGAACTTCCCATCCAGCAGGTTGCGCGCCACGACCGGCTTTGACGGCTGATCAACGATCGTCTCGAAGCGAGACAAATCGAGATACCCCCGTGTCGCCGAGACGATGCCCAGGCTCTTGTGCTCGCTGACGGCATTGCGGAACACCAACCCCAGCTCCTTGGTCGGGTAGATGAACGTGTCGATCACGAACACCTCCTCGTGGTAGCGCTCAGTCACGAGGTGCACCTGCACGTGCGCGCTGCACTGCACGAGGAACGTGTTCGGCTCCTCGCGAACCCGCCCGATCGCCGCCAGCAGGTCTTCGACCAGCACGAGCTCGTGCGTCGTGATCCCCTGGAATTGCAGATAGTGCTGCAGCGCGTTCTCGTGGCACGTGCCGGCCGGGCCAAGCGTGATGAACGTCGGCCGTGTCATCACGCCGCCCCATCCTCGGAGGCGGCCGGCGCCTCGATCAGCTCGTCCTCCATCCGACACGTCGCGTCGATCAGCAGCTCGAACAGCGCCTCGGTGAAGTCGGGTGGCAGTTCCGCCTCGCTGCCGCGCGACAGGTAACGCGTGCGAACCTCGGTGACGCGCTCGGGCTGCATCATCGGGATCTCGTTCGCGCGCTTGTACAGCGCGATCTCGCGGCACGTCGCAAAGCGCTCGCCGAGCAGCCGCGCGATCTGGTTGTCGAGCTTGTCCAGGCGGCGGCGGAAGAGGTCCAGCCCGCTCATAGGGCAACCTCTCCCTGCCGGGCAGCGGGCTTGTTCTCGTTTTCTTTCCGAGAGAGGGAGATCTCGTCCGACCGCAGGTCGGGCGAGGCCTGAGACTGCTCGGCACAATCTGCGGGATCGACTGGGCCAGCGACTGGCACGACGTTCACGTCGCCGATGAGCACGGCGCGCTGCTCGCTGGCGAGCAGTTCAGCCACGACGAGATCGGCGTCAGCGCGCTGATCGAGCTGCTCCTTGACCATCGCGTTGAGTGCTGCGCGATCGAGCGTCCCGACGGGCTCTTGGTCGGAAGAGTGCTGGCCGCCGGGATTCTCGTGCTCGCGATCCATCCCAACCAGGTCAAGGCGGCGCGTGAGCGTTTCCGCGCAGCGGCGGGCAAGAATCACCGCTTCGACGCATTCGTGCTGTGCGAGCTGGCCAGAACCGACCGTCACCGCCTCCCCGTGCTTGCGCCCTCGAGCGATGAGACGCTGGCGCTGAAGGTGCTCGTGCACACCCGCGAGGAGCTGATCGACGCGCGTGTCGGGCTGGCCAACCAGCTGCGCCCCCAGCTGCAGTGCTTCTGGGCCGGTGCCGAGCGGATCTTCGCAGACGTGGACAGCTCTATCGCGATCGCGTTCCTGGAGCGCTATCCGAGCCCCGCCGACGCTCGCGGCCTTGGGGAGAAGCGCCTTGAAGGCTTGCTCGCGCGCCATCGCTACTGCGGCCGGCGCACGCCCACCGAGCTGCCCGCCAGACTGAGGGGCGCACCCGTCGCGGTGATCGGCGAGCTCGAGGGAGACGCACGACGCTCCGCCGTGATCGGTCTCACCGCCGCGCTGGAACCGATCGTCGAGCAGATCGGACAGCTCACCAGCCAGATCGCCGGCGCCACCAGAGCCCACCCCGACGGTGCGATCTTCCTCGCCTTCTTCCGTGACCCCAAGAGCGTCGTGAGGGCTGCCGGTTTGCTCGCCGAGATCGGCGACAACCGCGCCCGCTGCCCCACCAACGACTCGCTCGCCGCCGACGCCGGGCAGGCCCCGGTCACGATCCAGTCGGGCAGGCGCAACAACGCCACCTTCCGCTGGGCCTGTGACAAGCGCCTGCGCAAGCACATGTGCGTTCTCGCCGACAGCACACGACACTCGCACCCCTGGGCACGCGAGGTCTACCAGCGCGCCCGCGCGCGCGGCTGCAGCCACCCCCATGCGATCCGCATCCTCGGTCGTGCCTGGACCCGTGTGCTCTGGCGCTGTTGGCAGGACCGAACGCCCTATGACCCAACCCGACACCACGCCCTCAACGCACTGCTCACGCAAAGGGGTTGACACAGGGCGTCTCATGGCCGCTCCCATCGCATGCGCGTGCCGAGCGGCGTGAAGCCGTTGCGGCGGTAGAACACCTCGGTCGCGACGATCCCCGCAAAGCTCTCCTGCGGCAGGCCGACCTCGACCCGCGTGATCTGCCGCTCACGGGCCAATGCGAAAAGGGCGATCAGCAGGTCGCTGCCGATCTCGTGGCTGCGCCAGGAGGGATTCACCCACAGCTCCTGGATCAGCGCGTAACGGCCCGCTGCGTGAATCGCCGTCTGCCAGCTCGCGCCGAGCACGCCGATGATCGCGTGGTTGGCCTGCGCGACGAGCAGCGCGCCCGCGTCGCGATCGGCGAGCAGCTCACGCGTCGCCTCCTCCAGCGCCCGCGTGCCCGCCGGCTTGCCGCCGAGCTCGAGCAGCAGCTCTTCTATGGCTCCAACCACCGCGGGGACGTCGTCTCCGCGGGCGGTGCGCACGTGCCAGCTCGTGGCCGTCTCGGCAGCTGCCTCAGCCGCCGCGGGCTGCGCCTGTTCGCCGATCGGGGTCAGCTCGCTCATGACGGGTGTGTCACGCCGCCTGCGCGATCGTCGCGGCCGGCTCGAGCTCGACGTTCCACGCGTCGGGCGAGTCGCTGCCCGTGACGGCCTGCGCGATCGTGGCCATCGGCGCGCGCGCCTTCAGCAGGATCTCGTCGAACTCCTCCTCGGGGTCGGACTGCATGACGATCGCCCCGCCGGCGCCGATCGTCGTGGCGCCCGGCCGCATGACGATCGTGCGGATCACGATGCTCAGGTCGACGCTGCCATCGAGGCCGAAGTAGCCGAGCGCGCCCGAGTACACGCCGCGCGCCTCGCGCTCGATGTCGTCGATGATGCCCATCGTGCGTAGCTTCGGTGCGCCGGTCATCGAGCCGCCCGGGAAGCACGTGCGCACGCACTGGACCGGCGTGCGCGCGCCTTCGAGCACGCCCGTGACCGTCGAGATGAGCTGGTGGACGGTGGCGTAGGGCTCGACGGTCATGAAGTGCGGCACGCGTACGCTGTCGACCTCGCAGACGCGCCCCAGGTCGTTGCGCAGCAGGTCGACGATCATCAGGTGCTCGGCGAATGTCTTCTCGTCGCTCAGCAGCCCCTCGCGAAGCTCTTCGTCGCGCGCCGGATCGGCCGAGCGCGGCGTCGTGCCCTTGATCGGGCGTGCCTGCACGCGTCGCTCGCGGTCGACCGACAGGAAGCGCTCCGGCGAGGAGCTGAGGACCGCGAGCTCGCCGAGCTTCAGGTAGGCGCCGAACGGCGCCGGGTTGATGCGTCGCAGCCGGCGGTACAGTTCGAACGGCTCCGGGCTGGAGTCCGTGTGGATCTGGTCGGTCAGGCACACCTCGTAGGACTCGCCGGCGGCCAGCGCGGCCTGGCAGCGGAGGATGTCGGCAAGGTACTGCTCGCGGCCGCGACCGCAGCGGAAGCTGACGGGCCGATGAGGCGGCTCGTCGCAGGTCGCGATCCCTAGCGCGTGTCGGTCCGGCGCCTCCGGCTGCGGAGCCGCGAGCAGCTCCCGGACGACGGCCTCGGCCTCATCGAGCCACCGCTCGGCCTCCGCATCGCCCTCCGTGCAGATCGCCAGCAGATCGGTGCGATGCGCTACGTGGTCGACGGCCACGACGCGGTTGGCGAGCATCAGCACGGCGTCGGGCACGTCGGAGCGGTGCACGTTGGGCGAGCCGCAGTCCGCCTTGCACTCGTAGCCGATGTAGCCGACGAAGCCGCCCAGCAGGCCGCGGGGTGCGTCGCTTGGCGGCTCGATCGCGCGCTCCGCCAGCGCGCGATCGAGCACATCGAAGATCGAGGCCCGCTCGACCGTGCTCGCGTCGGCGCCATGCGCCGTCACGACACCGTTGACGACGTCGTATTCGAGCACGCGACGATCTGGGCCCGCGCTCGTGCCCAGGTAGGAGCACTGTGCGAGCGGCGTCGGCGCGTCCGCGCTGTCGAGCCAGAAGGCGTGCTCGGCGCCGCCGAACAGCCGCTCGAACAGCGGCTCGGTGGACGGTTCGCCGGCGACCGAGCGCACGCGCAGCTCGAGGCCCGACTCGCCCGAGTCGCACTTGCCTCGCGTGCGCTCGGTCGGGCGCGCGGCGTTCGTGTCCGGTACGTGAGTCTCGGGGACGTGCGCGCGAGGCGCGCGCGGGCGCCTTTGACGGCCCACCTCCTCGTAGAAGTTCTCGACGATCGCGCGGCCGTGCTCGGTGGCCACAGACTCCGGATGAAACTGCACTCCCCACAGCGGCCGGCGGCGGTGTTCGATGCCCATCACCACGCCGTCGTCGGTCCAGGCGCTCACGCGACCTTCGGGCCCGAGCGGTCCGGTGACGGCGAGCGAGTGGTAGCGCACGACGGAGAACTCCTGCGGGAGGCGAGCGAACAGGCCGCTGTTGTCGTGGCACACGCGGCTGAGGCGCCCGTGCATCGCCGTCGGCGCTGTGGCGACCGTCGCGCTGAGCACGTCGCCGAGACCCTGGTGGCCGAGGCAGATGCCGAGCACCGGCACTTCGCTGTGGCGCAGGATGTCGGCGCACACGCCGAAGTCGTGCCAGCGCTTGGGATGGCCCGGGCCGGGCGACAGGACGATCGCGTCGAAGTCCCAGCGCGACAGCGCCTTCCAGGAGACCATGTCGTTGTGCACGACGAGTGGCTCGTCGCCGGAGACGGCCGCGAGCAGGTGGAAGACGTTGTACGTGTAGGAGTCGTAGTTGTCGACCAGCAGCGTGCTCAAGGCGCCGACTCCAGCCCGAGGCCGCGCGCGCTGCGCTCGAGCAGCGTGTGCACGACGCGCTTTACGTGTTCGCCGCGCTCGCGTTCGAGGTGCCAGTGCGCCAGGTGCTTGGCGTAGAACGCCAGGGGACGGACGTCGAGCCGCTCGACGGCCAGCCGCAGGTATCGGCGATAGAGCTCGGACTGCACGACGGAGAAGCGGTAGTCGGGGTCGTCCGCGGGTCGGCCGCCAGGCGAGCGAGCATCGCTGGGCTGCACGCGCGCCCGCGCGAGATCCCAGCCGAGGCTCTCCTCCGCGGACAGCAGCTTGGCGGGCTCGAAGTCCATGTCCGGCGTGACCGGGTGCGGCAGGAAGAACCCGAGCGCGAGCTGTGCGGCCACGCGTTCGGGATGGGGGTGGGCGCGGCGCAGCTCGCGCCGCGCGGGATCGCCGTCGATCTCGGCGTCGATCCATTCGATCAGCTCGTCGATCAGCAGCGCGCCGGCGCTCGAGGTGAGCGCGCGCTGCTCGCTGGAGACCATGCCGTGGAAGATGCTGCGGCTGGGATGGAAGCCGCCGTTCAGCTCCGGCCGCAGCTCACCGGCGAGCTTGCGGATGCTCGTCACGTGCGAGACCCACTCCGACCCGGTCACCTGCAGCGAGGTCATGCCCTCGAGTTCGGGCGCGGTCAGCGCATACGTCAGCGAGCGCATGTGCTGCGTGGAGAGGCCGTCGGCGCGCACGAGCGGAAGTTCCTCGAGCTCCTCGAAGCCCGTGACGTACACGACCACCCCATCGCTACGGCGCTTGAGCACGCCGTCGCGCAGGCCGTTCTCGGCCAGCTCGGCGGTCTCGGCGAGGAAGTCGGACTCGAAGAACACCCTGTCGAAGGCGATGCCGAGATGGGCGAGCGTCTTGCGCTGCCCGGCGATCACCCAGGCGCGCGTCTTGTACCACAGCTCGAGCGCCTCGCGTTCGCCGCACAGCACGCGCTTGATCAGCTCATCGGCGTCGTCGTCGTGCACTTGCACCTCGCGCGAGAGCGAGTCCTCCGCCTGCTCGATCCCGCCCCCGGCGATCACGCCGCCCGCCGCTCCGCCCGCGGCGCCACCAGCCGCGACGTAGTCCGCGTAGCAGGCGCCGACGAAGTGGTCGCTCTTCTCGTCGCCGTCCGACCACGCCTGGGCGTGGCGGCCGCTCTGCTTGACGCCCGCCATCGCCTCGCCCATCGCGCGACCCATGTCGGAGATGCGGCTGCGGCGCTCGACCTGCGCGCCGGCCTGTGCGAGTGCCGCGGCCAGCGCATTGCCGATCGCAAGGTTGCGCAGGTGCCCGATGTGCAGCGCCTTTGTCGCGTTGGCATCCCAGAACTGCAGCGAGAAGGCATGATCCTCGGCTAGATCGGACAGCGGCGACTCGGCGCTGCCGCCGGCCTCCAGGGCGGCGCCCGCCAGCTCGATCCAGCCGTCGGACAGGCGCACGCGCACCCCGTCGCCGTCGCGCTCGACGGCGCCGGCCCACGGCTCGGAGGAAAGCTGCTCGAGCGCCGCCAGCGACTCTGCGTCGTCCTGCCATCGCGGCGAGCGCGGGAAGAGCTTCAGGTCGCAGTCGCGCCGCGGCCGTCGCGGCGCGCGGGCCGCCCACGGAGCCGGCGCCCCTTCACGCGTCGGGAGATCCTCAAAGTAGTCGAAGACGTTCGTGGTCATGGGGCGGGAACTGACCTGCATTGCCATGCACCAGCCGGGGCTCGAACCCGGATCGCCGGCTTTTAAGGCCGGACCTTTCACCGATTAAGGTACTGGTGCGCGTAGAACGTGCTCCTCCTGTCGGTGCCTCGAGTCCCGTGCCTGGAGTCCGGTGCCTGGAGTCCCGCTCCGGGTAGATTCATGTGTCCGGACTATCTCGGTTATCCTAATTTATGTCAATAAAAATGATGGAGTTCGTCGTGCCGCATACGCCGGGCATGCATGCCAACGCAGCCTGGAATTACGGCGCTTACTGGCGACTTCGTAGGAGAGAAACGTCCAGCGCGAGGTGAAAGAGGTGAGAAACATGCGCGGCAATACAGTGAGTGAGAAACGACTCCGGCGAAATAGGCACACATTGCCGCCCGGCCCACGCATCCCCACGGCGCTCCAGGCGGCGTCCTGGGCACTACGCCCGCTCCCGTTCATGGATCGATGCGCGCGGCGCTACGGGGAGATCTTCACAGTGCGCATCCGCCGTGACCGGCCGTGGGTGTTCCTGACAAATCCGCAACACGTCAAGCAGGTGTTCACGACCGACTCGGAGCTGCTGCGCGCGGGGGCCGGCGAAGCCAACCCGCTGCTCGAGCCGCTGCTCGGACCCCGCTCGGTGATGCTGCTCGACGAGCCCCAGCACATGGGCGATCGCAAGCGCCTGCTGCCGTCGTTTCACGGGCGGCGCATGCACGACTACGGCGAGATGATGACCGACGTGGCGCGCGGCGAGATCGAGCGCTGGCCGATGGACGAGCCGTTCGAGCTGTGGCCGCGCATGCAGGCGATCAGCCTCGAGGTCGTGATGCGCGCGGTCTTCGAGGGCATCGAGGACCGGCGCCGCGAGCGCCTGCGCGAGCGGCTCGTGAACCTGACCGACTGGATCAACAAGCCGCGCCGGCTGGCGCTGCTCGCGGCGGTCGGGTCGCGCTCGATCACTGCGAGCTCGCAGTTCCGCAAGGCGATGGGCCAGGTGGAGTCGGTCGTGCTAGAGGAGGTGCGCGCGCGCCGCGCGAAGATGCCGGCCGGGCACGAGGCCGGGCACGGGGCCGAGCGCGAAGACATCTTCTCGATGCTCGAGCGCGCGCACAGCGAGAACGGCGCGCCGATCGGCGAGGAGAAGATGCGCGACGAACTCGTGACGATGCTGTCCGACGGGCCGACGGCGACCTCGCTGGCGTGGGTGTTCGAGCGGCTGCTGCGCTATCCGGACAAGCTGGCGCGGCTGCGCGAGGAGGTGCTGCAGGGCGAGGGCGATGAGTATCTCGACGCGGTCGTCAAGGAGACGCTGCGCCTGTGTCCGGCCGTGCCGGTCGTCATGCGCCGGCTTGTCGAGCCGATGCGTCTCGACGGCTACACGATCCCGCCCGACACGATCGTCGCGCCGTGCGTCTACCTGATGCACCGTCGCGCGGACATCTACCCCGATCCGCTGGAGTTCCAGCCGGAGCGCTTTCTGCAGGACGCGGCCGGCACATACACGTGGATCCCGTTCGGCGGCGGCGTGCGTCGCTGCGTGGCCGCGAGCTTCGCCCAGCTGGAGATGAAGCGGGTGATTCAGACGGTGCTCAGCGAGCTCGAGCTGCTTCCCGCCGATTCGCGCTCGGAGGGCGCGGCGCGCAGCTCGGTGTCCTTCGCGCCGAACGGCGGTGCGCGCGTGATCGCCACGCGCAGGACGCTCGCGCGGGCGGCTTAGATACACGCGGGGTCCGGGCGGGACGGATGCCTCGGGCGTCCCGATGAGAAGGTTGTTGGATGCGGACGGCGGCAATCTCGTGCGGCGCCTCTATGCCTATCGCGACAAAGCAGCGTCGCGCTTGATCGCATCGTTGTCGCCTACGCGACCCGCGCCGGTGAGAACCGTCCGAAGCCGGGCCGATCATCCGATTCTGGACCCTTTCAGGAGCAGCTCTTCTAATGCCCAGAACGCAAGCCGTCTACTACCGAGAGCCAGACGGCTCGGAGCCGGTCGACGAGTTCATCGACCAGCTCGAGGAGCGCAAGCAGGCGGCGCTCGACCTTCAGATCGACCGGCTCAACGACCAGCTGTCGTCTGCGCCGCCCTTGCCGTTTCCGCACTCAAGCCAAGTCCGAGGCCCTCTTCGTGAGTTGCGTTGCCACTTCGGCTCTGAGCTGTACCGCGTCCTTTATCGGCGGTCGGGCAACCTGATCGTGCTCCTGCACATGCTGCGCAAAGACAAAGGCGAGCTCCCGGAGGCGGACATCGCCGTCGCCGAGGCTCGCTGGGCGGATTTCAAGGGGAGAATGGGCGCTGAGCGACGCAAGCCGCCACGTGCGGCCGGACACGATGCGCCATAGCCCACTTCGCAATAATGCTAAACTACGTCCACCAACGAACGGTTCCGAACATGAGGCGAGAGTGATGCCCAAGACGACCACGAAGTCGGCCGCAAAGCCATCCAAGGGCAAGCAGCCCGTTTCGTCGATCGGGTCTACCCACCGGGCCGGTAGCGGCCGCCGCGCGCGGCACAGTGCCGCCTATCGCGAAGAGCTCCAGCGGCTTGCTCCCTACGAGGGCCTCGCCCGTATCGTGATCGCTCGCCGCCAAGCGCTCGACCTGACTCAGCAGGAGTTGGCAGAGCGGGTGGGCACGAGCCACTCGGTCATCTCTCGAATCGAGAGCGGCCAGCACCCCACCAGCGTGACTACCCTCCGCCGACTCGCTGCCGCCTTCGAGACTCATCTCGTGGTTGGGTTCAACGACACGCCTGAGGCAATTACCGACCGCGAGCTCGTCGCGGTTTACTGACGCCGATCGAGGTGCACCCTCAGCGCCGGATCGCCGAGCGGGGGGAGGTCATCCTGTGTGCCGAGACCACTCCCAAACACGACGAACGGGAGCTTGAGCGGGCGCAGCGTTGCCCAGCGTCCTCACCGGGCGTTCGACCCCTACGCAGCTTCTCGCTGAGACGCACCCGCGCTGCCGAGAGCGCGCGGAAGCGCTTTGTGTTCGCGCCCAATCTGCCTCTTGGAAAGTCTGCTTGGGCTGGTGCTTCGTGGCATTCGCGCGAGCACGACGAAGAACGCCAGAGATCCAAGCCACACCGCGACGAGCGCAAAATCCCTACGCGAGTCAGAAACATTTGGCCGACTGTGCCACCCGCCCGCCGCCCCTAGCCGACGGGCTCGCCGAGCTAATTCACACCAGGCTTGTCGGGAGGCGTCAACAGCGTCAAGGGCTCGACGTCGATGGCGGCGGCGAGGCGCTCGACGACCTGCAGCGAGAGGTTGCGCTCGCCGCGCTCGATGGCGCCGATGTACGTTCGATGATAACCGAACACATCAGCGGCGAGCTTCTCTTGGCTAACGCCCCTCGCCTTTCTGTAGACCCGCAGGTTGCGGCCAAACGTTCGCTGCAGGTCGCCTTCCACGCATGGAAAGCTGCCGAGATGCTACTTTACAGTCTACAGACAGATAAGTATCAATTTCGCGTTGAAATAGCGGGAGGGCCTGCCTATGCAGAGGCAGACCCTCCCTGCGGTCGGCCATCGGTCTGACCGCCCACCCGGTCCCTTACCGGGAGCGACCAGTCCGTACAGCCGTGGTCAGCTGAGCCACGTCGAACGGTATGAGGAACGCATCTCGGAGGGCGGGCGCGTTCCCGCAATCTGCGGACGAATTGCAGACGATTGTCTACTATTGGCAACGATTCGCGCGACCCAAAACTGGATGAGCGTATTCGCGCCAAGCGGTCGCAACGATGGAGGCTTTTTGTCTGCGCTTGCGTAGCTAACGGCAATGGCGCCTCCGGCTGATATTGCGACGATCGAGGAGAACCGCGAGCTCGCTGTGCTGACCCTTCTGCTCGACCCACGCACGCCGTGGTTGTGGTCGATCGACGAGCTGGCGCGTGAGCTTGGCAGCAAGCTCGACGGAGACGATGCCGTCGCGAGCCTCCAGGCGGCGGGGCTGGTGCACCGCTGCAACGAGTTCGTCTTCGCGACGCGGGCGGCCGCGCGCTTCAGCCGGCTCGTCGGCGGGGTGTAGTCGGCCGCGGCGCCTCGCCTACGTACTTCGCCGTCCGCCTGATCAGCTTCGCCTCGCGCTTCTGCTCGAGGATGTGCGGTGCCGACCGACGCACACCACATGTATATCAAAACGCGTATACTAATGTCCAATGGAGTTTCCCACACTGATTCGAAACGCACGCCACACCGCCGGCATCACGCAGCTGGAGGTGGCTGAGCGAGCCAGAACGACGCAGCCAGCGGTTGCGGCGTACGAGTCCGGCGCGCGGACGCCAAGCCTCGCGACGCTCGCGCGCCTACTCGGTGCGTGCGAACACGACGTCGAGGTCATTGCCCGTCCGCGGATGCGCCGCGGCGCGGCGTCGCTGGCCGAACTCTCACAGACGATCCGGCAGGACCTCGAGGGCGGCCGCGAGCAGGACGCGTTGCGACTGCTGTTCGGGTTCGCCGACGACTTCCGAGGGTCCTCCCGACCCGGTGCGATCGAACTGATCGGCCAGGAGCCCGCTGCGACGGGGGATGCGCGCTTTGACGCCACGCTGGCCGGCGTCGCGGAGTTCTTTGCCACCGAGCGCGGAATCCCGGCACCTGGCTGGGTCGATCAACCGGACCGCTTCGTCGAGCCGTTGTGGTTCGTTTCAAGCCGGCCCGAGTTCGATGCCTACACACTGGCCAACACACCAGCCGCCTTCGCCCGACACGGAGTGCTGATCGCGCGTGAGGTCTTCGACCGTGCCTGAGCGCCAGTTCAGCGCAGCAAAGATCTTCAACGCGCTACAGGCTCTAGGCGACGAGCTAAGCCGCCAGGATGTCCGCGGGCAGATCTTCATCGTCGGGGGTGCCGCGATGGCGCTCGCCTACTCGACGCGGCGCGTGACTAAGGACATCGATGCGGTTTTCGAGCCCAAGAGTGCCATCTACGCCGCGGCGGAAAAGGTGGCCGGAGAGCACGGGCTGCCCGCGGACTGGCTCAACGACGCGGCGAAGGCGTTCATGCCGGGGAAGGACTTCCAGGCGCGGGCACTTCCCGATGTCAAGGGGATCGAAGTCACCACCGCGTCGTCCAGGTATCTGCTCGCGATGAAGCTGATGGCGATGCGCTTCGGCGAGGACGACGAGGACATCGAGATCCTGCTCGAGCAGTGCGACATGCACAGCGCGCAGGAAGCGCTCGATCTCCTCAACGACATGTATCCCGCCAGGGAACCGCCCGCGAAGACGCGATTCTTCCTGGATGAGCTGTTGGGGTCGGGGCCGCGAGGCTGATCCCTGGGACCTACGCCTACAGCCGCGCGGTTTCGAGCAGCGCCGCCGCTGAGATTTCGAGTCCCGCGGCGATCTTGACGATCGTGTCGAGGCGAACGTTGAACTCCCCGCGCTCGATCGCGCCGTAGTTGCTGCGGTCCATGCCGGCACGCGCCGCGAACGCTTCCTGAGCGAGCCCTCGCTCCATGCGAAGCGACCGCGCGGCGAGGCCGAGCGCTACGTTCGCTGCGGATTTCTTCGGTGGCATCAGGGCTCGATTTGCAGGGGAAACGTCCACGTGTTGCGGCGAGGCGGCCCACGGCGTAAGCTACCCCGCTGATGCTGACGATTGTCTGCAAGCGTATGCCACTGGACGGCGGAAGGGCGTAGGCCGTACAGGTGCTCGAACTCCTCGGCTTGGTCCTCGCGGCGCCGGGAGCGATCGCGGCGCTGAACGAGCTCTGGACGCAACATCGCATCGCACGGGCAACAGCGCGGCTGCGTGTCACGGAGCTCGACTTCAGCGTTCGCTTCAGCATCCGTCGCGAAGTCGGCCGGACTGCGCTGGTCGACGACGAGCCCGCATCCGGCGCCGCGGTACTCCCTATTCGACCGCCTCAACGGAGCGCGGCCCCTCGCCGACATACTTCGCCGTCGGCCTGATCAGCTTGGCCTCGCGCTTCTGCTCGAGGATGTGCGCGGACCAGCCGGCCACGCGCGCGCACGTGAACATCGGCGTGAAGAGCTCCGGTGGCACTTCGGCAAGGTCGAGGACCACGGCCGACCAGAACTCCACGTTGGTGGCCAGCACGCGGTCGGGCTGGCGCACGTGGAGCTCCGCGAGCGCCGCCTTCTCGAGCGCCTCGGCGGCCTGGAAGCGGGGCGAGCCGAGTTCGCTCGAGGTCCGCCGCAGCACCCGCGCGCGCGGATCTTCGGCGCGGTAGATGCGGTGGCCGAAGCCCATCAGACGCTCGCCACGATCGAGCGCATCCGATACCCAGCGCTCGGGGTCGCCGCTCTCTTCGACTTCATCGAGCATCTTCAGCACGCGGGAAGGCGCTCCGCCGTGCAGCGGGCCCGACAGCGCGCCGACGGCTCCGGAGAGCGCGGCGGCACAATCGGCTCCGGTCGAGGCGATCACGCGAGCCGTGAAGGTCGACGCGTTCATGCCGTGCTCGGCCGCAGAGACCCAGTAGGCGTCGATCGCCTTGACGTGGTCGGGATTGGCCTCGCCGCGCCAGCGGATCAGGAAGCGCTCGGGAATCGTGCGGCCCTGGTCGATCTCCGACTGCGGCACGGGCGGCTGGCCGGGCTCGCGCGCGGACTGCGCGACGAAGGAGAGGGCCATGACCGAAGCGCGCGCGAGGTTGTCGCGGGCCTCCTCGTCGGTGATGTCGATCAGCTGCCCGAACCCCCACTCGGGCGCGAGCATCGCAAGCGCCGACTGCACGTCGACTCGGTGATCGCCGGAGCGCACGGTCAGCGCGTGCGGTTCGGCCGGGGGCAGGCCCGGTTTGAAGCGACCGTCCACCAGCAGGCCCCAGACGTGCTCGTAGGGAACCTGGCCGACAAGATCTTCGATGTCGACTCCGCGGTAGCGCAGCGCGCCACCTTCTTTGTCGGGCTCGGCGATCTCTGTCGCGAAGGCGACGACTCCTTCGAGGCCCGACTGGACCTCTGGTGCTGTAACCGCGCTCATGGCACTCGCTTTCTGAGCTTGATGCTTGACGGGGATGCTGCCTTGTGGGCAGGCACACATCGTCGCAGGAATGCTCGCGCGAGTAGGCTCCAGCGAGCAGGTGCGCGCGCACCGAGCCGCCCGTCCAGTCGTCTTCGAGGAGGAGCCGTGACCGATCCCGATCTGATGTTCAGGCCCGCGAGCGAGCTCGCGGAGATGGTGCGCTCGGGGGAGATCTCCTCGCGCGAGCTCGTCGAAACCTCGCTCGAGCGGATCGAGGAGGTCAACCCCGCGCTGAACGCGTTCGTGCAGGTCGATGCCGAGCGCGCGCTTGCGACGGCCGATGAGATCGCGCCCGGCGACGAGCGGCCATTCGCCGGCGTGCCGATCGCGATCAAGAACAATCGCCCGGTCAACGGCCTGCGGCTCACCTACGGCTGCTCGCTGATGTCCGAGTACGTGGCCGACTACGACCACAACATCACCCGCCGCCTGCGCGACGCCGGCTTCGTGATCGTCGGCACGACGACGCTGCCGGAGTACGGGATCCTGCCGACCAGCGAGGCGCGCATGTTCGGGCCGACGCGCAACCCGTGGGACCTCTCGCGCACGCCTGGCGGCTCCTCGGGCGGAGCGGCGGCGGCGGTCGCGGCGGGCATCGTCCCCGTAGCTCACGGCAACGACGGCGGCGGCTCGGTTCGCATCCCGGCCGCCTGCTGCGGCCTCGTGGGGCTGAAGCCGGCCCGCGGGCGCATCTCGGCGGCGCCCGAACTCGGCGACTCCTCGCTGGGGATCGACGGCGTGCTGACACGCACGGTCGCCGACACGGCGGCGATCCTCGACGTGCTCGAGGGCTACGAGCCCGGCGATGCGACATGGGCGCCGCCCCCGTTGGAGCCTTTCGGGCGCTCGGCGCAGGCCGACCCGGGCAAGCTGCGGATCGCCGCGACGACGCTGCCGCCGGGGCCGGAGGTGCCAGTGGACCCGATCTGTGCGGGAGCGGTGAGCGACGCGGCCGAGCTGCTGCGTTCGCTCGGCCACGAGGTCGAGGAGGTCGATCCCCCGTGGCAAGTCGACGGGCTGCGCGAGCTGTTCGGCGCAGTGTTCTCGAGCCAGATCGGCCTCTCGATCGCCTACTCGGCAAACGTCGCGGGACGCGAGGCGACGGCCGAGGACATGGAGCCGATGAGCTGGGCGATTTTCTCGATGGTGCAGAAGATGGGCGCGATCCAGAGCCAGGGCGCGGCGATCGCGCTGCAGGCCTTCGCACGGCGACTCGTCACATTCCTCTCGCCTTACGATGCGCTCCTAACGCCGGCGCTCGCCGAGCGCCCCCTGCCGATCGGCACGCTAGACACCGCGGCGCCGGAACCGATGTCGACGTTCACGCGCTCGGGCCTCTTCACGCCCTTTACGCCGATCTTCAACGCGAGCGGCCAGCCGGGCATCTCGCTGCCGCTGTACGACGGCCCCGACGGGCTGCCGCTTGGCGTGCAGATCGTCGGTCGGCCGGCGGGCGAGGCGCAGTTGCTGGCGCTCGCGGCGCAGCTCGAAGCGGCGCAGCCGTGGGCGCAGCGGCGCGCACCGCTGGAGCAGGGCGTGCTCGACTGACACGGCGGCGTGGCCCCCGTGAGACCGATACCAAAAAATCCGCAACGAGCGATAATTCCGGGTACTCGACGGCTTCCGAGAGGTCGTGAAACCTCCATGCGGCATCCCGGTGGTCTATTTTGTGCTCAGCGATGCTGCCACTGGCTCATATCGCTGGAGTGCCAGTCGAGGAGACGCTCGGCACGTTCGCACCCTCTGCCGTCGTTTTGGTCGGAGTGCTGGCCGCAACCGTCCGGTGGCGGCTGCGCCGGCTTCGCCAGATGCGCCGCGGGGCACGCCAGTTTCTGCGGGCCGCGCGCCGATGAGCCCGACCGGCGCGCCATCTCCTCAGCAGCCGGCGGTCCCGCTTCGGCATCGACCCAGCGTCACCGAGATGACCGGCGATGAACTGACGGAGTTGCTCGCGGCGTTCACGAAGCTGCAGGAAACCGATGACGAGCGCGGCTACCAATATCTCGCTGGTGTTCACGGGTTGCCTCTTCCGGCGTATTGCGACCAGGCGCATGGGCAGCCTGCGTTCCTGCCGTGGCATCGCGCCTACCTCTACCGTTTCGAGCTGGCGCTGAGAGAAACGGGGCACGACGTGATGCTCCCGTGGTGGGACTGGATCACGGTCCACACGATCCCTACTCCCTACGAGAAACTCGCTCAGGGAACGAACCCGCTCTACTCGGTGACCATCAACAGACAAGCGCTCGAAGAGGGAGAGCGTGGCGAAGGTAGTGAAGGAGACACCGAAGAGCTTCGGCTGGCCAAAATACCCGAGACCACCCGGGAACCCGGGCGTCCGGGGTCTCGGCTACCGGCCGCGGCGGACATCGAACGGGTGATGGCGTACACCGACTTCGCGAGCTTTACGAGCAATCTCGAGGACTACCACGGAAACGTTCACATCTGGGTCGGCGGACACATGGGAGACCTCCCGTTTGCTGCCTACGACCCGATCTTCTGGGCGCACCATTGCATGATCGACCGCCTGTGGCGCATGTGGCAACTGCGACACCCGCAAGCGAGCTTCCCGGAAAACGTGGCGCGCGAAGTCATGGAGCCGTTCAACCTCGCGGCCAAGGACGTGCTCGATCCGACCACGCTCGGGTACGACTACGTCACCTCAAGGACGTCGACGAAAGCGACGGGCTAGCCATGGACCATTTCAGCGCTCAGGATCTGAGCCTTGCACCGAGCGCAGCAAAACGCGAGTTCACTCGGGCGGACCTGGTCTTCTACGGCGTAGAGCATAAGGGACCATCGTTCGAGGCACGCGTGTTTATAGACGCGCCCGACGCGACCGTTGATACCGCGCTTGACGTTGAGGCAGGCTTTGCCGGCTCCTTCGTGATCTTCGGACACGGCGGCTGCTTTGGCGACGAGGGGCATTGCGAGGTACCAACCGGTCCACGCGATCCCTTCGACACTCGCCCTCCTCATGGCCTGACTCCCCAAACGAGGATGGTAGAGATCACTGAGGCGCTCAAGCATCCCCGCTCCGCGGGCGAGAGCGTCACGATCACCGTCCTTCCGGTGCTGCCGGGAGCCGAGCGAGCCAGGCAGGCGGACGTGCTTTTCTTCAAGGAAATGCGGCTGCTCACATATCGGTGAGCATGACTCCCTTCGGATGGATTGCGTCTACGCTTCCCGTCTCACCCGCGCGGCACCTCGGCGCGGTGGTGGCAGGACGCTCGTCGCTCGGGGCTGCATGAAGCTGCGCCCGACCTCTCGATCTACAGCGCGATGGTGAAGCTATCGCTGATCGGGGCTTTTACGCTGCCGCCCGGGAACCCCGGCTTGGGCACAGCGTTGTAGATGCCTTGGATCGCGTTCTTGGTGACGGTGAGGGTTAGGTAGCCGAAGTCGGTCTGGTTGTAGGCGTTGAGGACGACGCCCAGTTCTTCGTCCTGCCATTCAGGCGGCGGCGGCTGGCCGTTGACCTTGCCCATGTGATGAAGGTTGTGGTAGCCGCCGGCTCCCGCCACGACGTAGGTGATCGGCTTTCCCATGTACTCGCGAGTGAAGCGCTGGTAGTTGTGCACGTGTCCATTGAGGACGAGGTCGGCCGGCCGTTTCGCCTGCACGAACGCTTCGTCGAGGATCGAGCTGATGTTCGGGCTGGACCCGTGGAACGCATCAGCGGAGTAGACGGGATGGTGGGAGGCAACGATCAGCGCCTTTTTCTTCGACGCTTTGGCGAGCTCCACGGCCACCCACGCGGCCTGTTCGGAGTCGACCTCGCCGTGCTCGGGAACGTTCGTGTACAGGCCGATGATCGTCGCCAGCGGAGTCGTGAGCGTCCAGTACACGTTTGGCTGGATCATCGCCTCGCGCGGCGACTCGGCGGCCTCGGGCGTGTGGGTGTTGGGCAGGGCGCAGAAGTTGGTGATGAAGCCATCGAGCGAGCTCGACTCCGGTGGGTCTTCGATGTTCCCTTCGGGGGTAATGGCACCGTCGTGGTTGCCTGCGATCGCGACGATCGGCCCCGGGTAATTCATGTAGGGCTCGTAGAACTGTTCGTAATAACTCGCGCGCTGCCCGTAGAAGTAGACGACGTCGCCGAGGTGGTAGAAGAACGACGGTGCCGGGCTGAGCGCTTCGAAATCGCGCTCCATCGCTGCGACGACGTTCTCTTGGAATTCGGGCTGCTTGATCCCGCCCGTGTCGCCGACAGAGTGGAAGACGAGCTTGCCCGCCGCGTCTATCGCTTCCACCGCTTTCGCGCCGAGCACGTCGGCGAGGTCGAGGCGGTAGGGAGCCGCGCCGCGTGGCGGCGGGAGCGGGAGGGCCTTCTCAACGTGTGCGGCGCGGACTCCGCCGCGCAGCTGACGCTGAGCTGGGGCGTGGGGGACGTGGAAGCGGCGGGCCACCGGCATCACGGCGGATTCTGACAGAAGGAATCCCCGTGCGCAACGGCATCTTCACGACTCCGTAAACAACGCGTCAGCTGGAGGCCGAGGACTAGCCGACGAGGGCAGCTCAACGATGTCTGCAGACGCGCCCGCCTTACGGCTGCCCGGTGGGTAGGCCCCGTTGTTGCATCGCGACGGCGAACGATGCGAACTCCTCCTGGAAGTCATGAAGCCTGAATGGCTGTCCCGCGCCATCCGGCGCTGGTGAGGGGGCCCCTGCGCCCGCGGCCTGGCGACGAGCTCGCGCATCGGCTCGCCAAGCGTCGATGGACTCACTTGCCGCGCCGTGGTCTTCGATATCAGTGCGTGGCGCGTCCTCCAAGACCATCCCTAGATGCGGCGCGTTGGCCACCCGAGTCCCCATCCGAGCGATCGCGTCATCGGGCGACGTAAGAAAACGCGTCAGGATCGTCTTGATGAGCACAGTATGGTCGAAGAGGTCGTGGCAAACGAACTTTTTGACGCGCGGTCCGACGACGAGGGCGGGCACGCGCACGCCGAGCGTCTTAAAGCCCGACCCATCGTCGATCGCCGGTGGCTCGACGTGGTCGTAGAAGCCGCCGTGCTCGTCGTAGACCACCACGAGTAGCGTGTCGTTCCAACTCGGGCTCCGGACCAGCGCCTCGTAGACATCGAGGACAAGAGCCTGCCCTGCGCGGATGTCCGACGGTGGATGGTCATCGTTCGAGTTCGGGTCGAGCACGCTCAGGTCGATGAAGTTCGGATCGATCCATGAGACGGCCCGCAGCTCGCCCTTCGCCGCGTCATCGAGGAAGCTATCGTGCCCGACGATCAGCGACTCCGACAGCTCGGTTACGAGGCTTACCTTCTTGCGGTCGAAGTAGGCGAAGTTGTCGCGCTTGAGGTCATCGAGGTCTCGATAGTCGCCATCTACGGCGCGCAGCGTCGCCGGGTCATGCGAGTACCAGCGCCATTGGCCATCCTCGAGCTGGCGAGTGAAGGCTTCCACATCGAAGATAGGTGCGTTCCGGAGGCCTTTCAAGGGTCCGATTGCGAGCTGCTCCAGCCATCCCGGCCGCGCGGGGTCGCCCGCCTTCCCGGCAATCGAGTACTGGCGGTTCGGCCAGGTGTCCCCAGGGATTGAGGCGTGCCAGTGATCGCACAAGCAGTAGTTGTGCGCGAGGTGGTCGTAGACCGGCACATCCTTGCCGGTGTAGTAGCCCATCGGCACGTTCCAGAGATCCTTGCCGACGTTGTCCTCGGGCTTGCGGCTCTCTATGAACGCCCTGACGAACCCGCCCATCGGCTTGTCGCCGTAGCCGGGACCGAGCTGAATGGCGGCACCCTTCGGCGAGTGGTCCGGGTCGAGCCTCTTCTGCAATGCCTCGCCGCTTCGCTGCACGGCGCTGGCCTCCGCATCAAAGGCATGGATGCCGATCTGCTCCCCATCGCGGTCGAGGTTGAAGTTGACGTCCGGACCGGTGAGCCCCTCGATGTCGTCCATACCGTCGATCTTCAGATAGCCCAGCATGTGGTCGAACGACCGGTTCTCCATCATCAACACCACGATGTGCTTGACCTGCTTAAGCCGCTCCAACGCCTGGTCGTCGGCCATCGCTTACCCCCTCGCTCTCAGACCCATCCGGGAAGTCCATTTGTGGCTCGTAGTCTAGCCTTCCGACGGCTCAAGCGTTCGAGGCCAAGCGCCACTCGCATCCGATCAAACGAGAGCTGGTGCAGATCCTCCGCTCAAAGGGCCGCCGAGCCACGACCGACGATGTCGCGTGAGGAAGCCCAGGAGGTGTATGGGCTTCCGACATTCGTCACGGTCTGCTTCGGCCCCGGAGGCGCGCCTGGGTCAACCAAGATCACGACGATCGAGCCAGATGAGTCCCAGCACATTCAAGAAGCTCTCTTCGATATCAAGGTAGACGAGAGCGGCTCCTAGGCACTCAACCAGTCTCGGGCTCCTGTCGCGACTTCCCTGCGGGCAACCACGGCAGCGTGAAATCGACCTCGCCGAGGGCGCGGACAGTTTCTAGCTGGCGTCGGGACCGCGGATCATCGATCGTGGCGGGATCGACGGTGCCGAGAACTGTCAGTTGCTCCGTCGGCGACTTCCCAATTACCGACTCGACGCCCGCCCCCGCCACGATGTAAAGCTCCACCGCCAGCGCAGCGCAATCGAGCGCCAGCTGGTCGATACGACTAACGGTCGCGTCGATCTCATCAAGCCCGGCGACAGCCCGGACGATATCCGGATCCTCCATAAGATGATGAACAAGCTCGTTCCGCCGGTCTATCGCGTCGTCGATGCGCAGGCACAAGTCCTCGGGCAGGTCCAGTTTGCGCAGCTCCTTGAGCAAGTAGCCGGCGGGCATGTTCTCGAGCTTCATAAGCTCCCGCTCAGTAGGGAACTGGCCGTCGCGCCCGTGTCGCACGTGCGTCAGTTCGAGCAGCATCTGCTTCTCAAGGCCACCGGCCGCGAGCACAACACGGCCGATCGCCCGGAATACGGGATCGAGCCGATCGTCCTGGTCGTTGTCGAAGGAGGCGGTTACCTCAGGGCGAGGTCGCGGATCAGCCATCCGCCTACGATACGGAGAGTCGTCCCTTGGCCGGGCGGGCCTAGATGAGTAGTGCCACGGTGTTAGGCGGTGTAGCAGGCGAGGCTGCGGGGTGGACGGCCGAGGCGGTGGTTGAGTGCGATGCCGGCAGCGAGTGCTGCGAAGCGTG
>Ga0193729_1000412_pt1 | contig 22112 bp, 16 predicted proteins | sample U1c2metaG_FD_143036 | JGI IMG/M metagenome (GOLD analysis project Ga0193729, IMG submission 143036) | Soil microbial communities from a riparian zone of the East river system, Colorado, United States - U1c2 | ecosystem: Environmental > Terrestrial > Soil > Riparian zone | place: USA: East River...
CGCCCTGCCGCCTTACGCAGCGCCCGGTGGATTTCCTCTCTTCTCCTGCCAATACTATAGACGTCAATGACACGTGCAGGGGGGTTCGGATACGGGGTGAACCTTAGCGTGTCCACGGCGTCCGGAAGCCATCGACAAGGCCGGCCAATGGCATCAGACAGTGCGGCAACACTGCCTTGGGCACTCACAAATATGTGATCAAAACGTCGAAGGGAATGAATCCAATATTTGCACAAGGGTATGCGCGCGGCCCACATCTCCGAAATCCAGCAAACCGAGGTTCTGCAATGATCTTGCCATCCCTCGATCGCGCTGATGTCAAGAAAATCATGATCCATCTGACACATCACCAGGAACAAGTCATATTCTTGGGTGAGCCGAACCTTATGCAGTCCCGGGTTCGCGAATATCAGCTTCCTCGTGACGTCCCGAAACACCAATCTTCTCAGCCAGGCCTCCTTAAACTTATATCCGCGACCCGGCTCAAGATGAATCAGGTCGACATCGGCGACGTCCGAAAGAACATCCTGTGCTTCATATTGAGCGCAGTAGAATGCTTTTTTCTTAAATCCTCGAGCAGTCGGCATGCAAATGCGCGGTTTCATCGCCTCTCCTGGCACGTCGGCAGCCTGCCACGTTTTCTCGTCGAATGTAATCAATTAGTCACTTCCGTTTCGCCACACTGGATTTCACAGCCAAAATACTGTTTCAAAATGCGGCAGTCGAAACCAAGCTTACTAAACTTGCGCTCCACTCGGCGAGCCATAACCTGCGGCTCGGCACTTGCTGTGCGGAAATGCTGCGCCTTTCCGATTGTATTCTCCGTTTAACGCCCTGTTAAACAAAGCCTGCAGACTCGCCGCCGATTCTTCAAAATGATAAACCGCTGCCGCAAACGCGGGAAAAGCAGTTCAAAATAAGGACCACAAATGCTGCTACGGATCTCATCGGCACCAGGCTGCAGAGCGGAACCCTTACCGTTGTAGCATCAATAATTTATGATCGGGCCATGGCTTAGCGTCGAGTACTCACCTTACGGCGCGATCAAACTCCAGCCGGCCGGAAGAGTTGGGCCGTTGGCGGAACTAACATAAACATTGTTGTTTAGATACCAGATCGCTGTTTGACGAGTGCCCGCGTTGTAAAGCGCGTAGTCCGGGCTGCCGTCGCGGTTGAAATCGGCTGTGGCTACCAATATCCAGCCGCTGGGAACGGTCGGTCCCCAAGCGGCACCAACAAGTGTTGGTCCCGACAAATACCAAATAGCCGTGAGAGCCGTATTGGGATGAAATAAAACATAATCCGGATGGCCATCGCGATCGAAATCTGCCACCCCTATTAAGTTCCAGCCGTTGGGAAGAGTTGGGCCGAAGTCACCACCAGTCAAAACGTTATTATCTAGATACCATATCGCTGTTTGACGAATGCTCGCATTAAAGAGCACATAGTCTGGCTTGCCGTCGCCATTAAAGTCGGCTGTCCCCACCAATGCCCACCCGCTGGGAACGGTCGGTCCCCAAGCGGCTCCAATAAGCGTTGACCCGGACATATACGCAATCGCTGTATAATTGAGAGAGGAATAAGACAAGGCATAATCTGCATGGCTATCGTCATTGAAATCCGCCGTGCCTCTCAATTCCCAGTTATTGGGAAGGGTCGGCCCAAAACCACCGCCGATGTAGACGTTATTGAGCAGATACCATATCCCTGTTTGATGCGTCCGGGCGTTCCGAACTACAATGTCTGGGCTGCCATCGCCGTTGAAGTCCGCTACTGCAGCCCTGGCTGCGCCGCTCGCCAAAGGATGGGGGTAAGTGTAAGGCGTATAACCGGGCAGCGGCGTGTCGCTGAAGTAGTCGCGGTGTTCCAGTAAATCGGGTGACGACGGTCGCCAGTTTATGTGGTGTCCATTCGGCGTATAAATGTTATTCCACGAATAGCAACCTTCTCTTATCTGATGCGGCCAAAAAGCAGTAGGGTTATCGCCACTGATTAGATCACTCTGACCTGCCCCAGGCTGGTCTAAAACCTGCAAACACCTGTGAATTTCGTAAGTCTCACCGACATTCCAAGTCTGTATGCAACAACCATCACCCCACTGGCGGAGGTTCAGCGTATTGTTGTTGTTCCCTGTTATTAACCACGTCTTCCCGTTAGCCGGATTACTAATTCCATAATTTTGCCACTGATTTGTTGTCCAGTTTTTTGTGTTGTCGGTAATAGTGCTTTCTTGGGAGGTACCGTTGGCGACTGAAGTAGTGGTGCCGCTTTCAAACAGATACGGTGGATGCCCGTCAATGTGGGTCCCATTCGGCTCCGTGACGTTGTAATCCCACGCGTTTGCCCCAGTTGAGCCTTTCCAAATGCTATTGTAGCCAAAGATCCTTCGATATGCCTGCAAACCATATCCCTGTGGCTCGATGCCATCGTAGGTGTTGTCGTGCACGACCAATGTGCCAGAGCGAACTCCGTCCATCCCCGTTAAATAGCTCCAATGGTAGTCGTTGTTGTAAATCTCTTGCGCCCTGCCGCCGCGCGCTCTCGCGCCTTCTGTTCCGTGGCAAAGGATTTCAACGTCATAAAGATGGCAATGCCTTATTACGAATTTACCTCCTGTATTGGCATCCCAACCGCCGCTCGCCGAGAAAGCCCCACCGAGGTTATTATTCACGTACCAATCCTCAAAGAAAAAGAAGTCAGGGCCGCCGTAGCCAGCCGGTTGCGCCCATACCTCATCGCCATAGCCACCAGATCCTGCGCCGTTAAAGACTTTTTGCTGCCCCAGTTGGCCCGGTATGTTGTCTTCCACGACGTGATCGGACACTCCGCGGATGTTGCCGTATATGGCAATGTAATTGGTATGGTAAAGATTGGTGAAATGCAGGTGGTCCAAGCGCACTTGATTTGAGTTTCCTCCGATCCGAATTGCTCCATTATACGCCGTTTCGGTTAGACCGCCTCTGCCAGTGAATGTGATTCCGGTAATCCGAAGTGATTCGCCCGCGTCCGTCTTGCAATGGAAGAAACCTTGCCCGCCGGGCACACGAACCAGATTGTCCACGAGAACAGTTTGATCGTCGGCTGTGCCGCTGTCCGAATCGACGGTGGTCTGCCCCTGAATCGTGATGCCCTTCGTAATGATAAGGGCTGAAGTCCAGGCGGCCCTTCCAGCCGGAACGATTACGGTGTCGCCATCCGCTGCAGACGCTATAGCCCTCTTAACATCAGCAAGAGAAGGGCTGGCCGCGTTAATCATTCTCGCCTGCACCGCGCTAGAGGCAGCGAAAAGCAGCGCGGCAAGGACCGAACTTAGAACCGCACAATTCGGCCGCAAGACAAACGGCGAATTGGAATCGAAAGGCCGACGGCGTTTTGTGCCACCAGTGGCATCACAACGTATGCCTGATTGGATCTGCGTCCATGATGGAATCTGCATTGCCACTTGCCCGGACTACACTTGTGATTTCCAATGCCTCAATCTCTGAATACAACCGCAGGATCCCGTGCCAAAGCAACGGCCGTGTCAGGGTAATGGTTCGACATACGCGAATTCCGGGTCGTCTTGTGATCTCGCAGACTCGAAAGATGGTTGCGCAGTGGTGAGGTAAGTTCGTGGATAGTCCATTGCAATGAGATAGAAAACAAACCAGATGGGATTCACCGTTTTGAAGGCTGCTTCCGTCCAGTTGTACAGGACTACTGCAGCGAGAAAGCCCAATCGATATCGCCCCCATTCAAAATTTCGAAAAAGCTCAAGGCGTATTTTCCAGAATGTGGCAACAAATAGTCCGACCAGGAGGAACACTCCAATTATCCCCAAGGTCAGATAAGTTTCCAAATAGCCGTTATGGGCCTCGTTTGGGATATAAAAGAAAATTCCTTCCAGCTCCTTTAGCCTTTTCCCCAACCAGAAGCTTTCGAATCCCGTTCCAAGAACCGGATTGATATGCATTTGCAGGAGATTTGTCCAAAGCACTGTTCGCCCAGAAAGACCGGCGCCCCTACCCAGAGCCTCCGAATAGTGGCCTGAAACTCCAAACACCAGTTCTGCTACCACCAAGAGAACTAGTGCCGTTAACATATACGTCCCAATAAAATTTTTGTTTATGGAACGGATGCCCAGAAACACGACCACCACTACCCCTAGAATCAGAGATGTAAACGATGTGGCACTGTGTGCCTGTGAAAGAAGCCACCAGATACCGATCAAAAATAAAGCTATCAGCCGAAGCTCTTTTCGTCTCCAAGTGTTTCGGTCTACTTGCCAGGTTTGCAGCAAATACCAAAAGAAAAAGTAACCAAGGATCAGGCAATCTGCACCCAACATATTTTTGTTAGTGGTGATACCTGTGTTAAATGACTCTCCCGTCCACGGGTCGAACCCTCGACCCAAGTCGGGGTAGTATTTGATGAACAGAATGGAAACCGGGACGACGACATAAGCACACCTTTTCAGCAATGTTTTAATCGCTTGGTCGGGATTCGGCTCCGTAAGGATGACCAGCGCCATGATCGGATGACCCAGAATCTTGATCCACCGCTTGAAAGCCACGAAGGGAAAATCGGACCAAATAATGGAAACCAAACAATACAGGAGAAATATTGTGAGCCATTGATTGTTGCGAACAATTTCTGAAAGACGGACTTGCCTCTGACTAAGAACATAAACGCCCGCGACAATCAGGAAAAAGAAAAACCAAGCGTCCAGCGGACTTCCCTCTTCCACCGAAACAGCGCCACCTACAGGTAAGCCGAAGAGGTTGAGCCATTGAGAAAGCCCTCTTGAGCAAGCGATTACCAGCCAAATAAGTGGGAGCCACAGGGCGCCGGTAACATCGGGCTTTTGCCGAAAGTCCCGCCTGAAAAGGAAGGCCATGAAGGCGAGCGTAAGCCAGGACGCTATGTTGGGAGGCAAATGTAGGCCCATAGTTAGGTTCCGTTAAATCGATGAGCGGTTACCACGATCAAATTGAAGATGGGAACGCTTGATTTTCCAAGAGGTAGCGATCCTTAGAGTGTGGAAAACTACCGTCTGATTGTCAGGTCCCGACGCTGGAGTCTTCGAGGCGTCGCAACAATCGCGCCGGGTTGCCAACGTAAATCCCAGACTGAGTAATGTCTTTGGTAACGACCGCGCCAGCGCCAATGACAACTTGATCGCAGATCGTGACTGGAAGAATGGTGGCATTTGTTCCGACGCTTACACGATTCCCAAGTCTCGTTGCTCGCCAAAGGTCCGGCTTTCCGGCAGGGCCCCCGGTAACAAACTCATCATTGATAAACATAGCGCCATGAGAAATGAAGCACTCGTCTCCGATGGTTACGAGCTCACAGATAAATGAGTGCGATTGAATTCTGCATCGCTTCCCGATAGTTACTCCCTTTTGTATCTCTACGAATGGGCCGACGAAGCTGGCATCTCCAATTGTACATCCATAGAGATTGACCGGCTGCACCACCGTGACGTTTTCTCCAAACGTTACATCGACGATCCCTGCATGCCGGATTTCTGGCTTTGCCATGAACGTCTCGCTTAATGGCCGGGTTGAAGACGCCTGCGTAGTCAAGGCCGGACCTGCTGATTTATCCAACATAGAGTTGAGCCAACTGGAACTAGGCTTTATGGGTCTCCTCCCGGCGATCGGCTTTACATAAGTCGCTCATTTAGTGGCCATGAGCGTCTCATAAGCAGTCAGAAGGTTCTTGCCGACCTTTGTCCACTGGAGCTCATCCTCTACTCGGCGGCGACCATAAGTGCCCATTTTTTTCTGAAGCTCGGGTTTATCCATGAGTTGCGCAATAGTTTCCGCGAATTCCGCCTCGTTGTTCGGTTCAACATAGGCGGCAGCGTCTCGGGCAGAAAAGCGCGTTTCCTTCAGGTCGAAAGACACGATCGGCTTTGCCGAGGCCATATATTCCATCACCTTGATCCAAGTAGACACATCGTTTAATGGGCTGGAAGGATCGGGATCCACGCAAATGTCGGCAGCCGCAAGGTTAGCTTGCAACTCTTCATCAGAGACGAAGCCGGTTAGTTCAACGCAACCGTTCAGTTGCAGGTTTTCAGCCAGATCGCGCAAATCTTGCAGTGAGTCCCCAGTTCCCATGATGACGCAATAAAAATCCGCTCGCTTCAAACCATGCAATAAATGCCGCAACGAGCGGAGTAGATAATCAACACCGTCCTGTGGATTTAGGCTACCGATATAGCATAAAATGCACTTGTTCATTTTTTTCAAACGGGCGCTGGGTGCAGCCGGCGTCATCCGCATCTGATTCGGCCCATTTCTTACAACGAAGACATCACGGGGATTCTTATTCGCGCGTTCAATTTGTATCTGTTTATACGATTCGTTTGTGGCAATCGTGATATCAGCGAGTTTCAGGCTGCACCATTCAAACATTCCTAGCAACCGCGTGTAAAATCCTTCAGCGGCGCCATAACGGGATCGGTAGAGCTCCGGGCAGAGATCGTGCTGATCAAAAACAAATTTCTTTCCGAGCAGTTTGAAGGGCAAAGCCACTAGAAAGAGAGTATCGGGAGGATTGTGAGCGTGCATCACGTCGAAGCCGCGCCTCACAAAAATGTAAGTGCTAACAGTGAGACAAGCTGTGGTGAAGTAAAGGTATTCGACAACATAGCCAAAAAAAGATTTCAGCTTAACGAAGAGCAGGTTCGTTCGGCTATCGTTCGCAGACGAAGTCTTTTTAAAGAGCTCCAATGTCGGCACACGGTAAACTTCAATACCGTTCCAGGTCTCGCGCGCTGGCTGACCGTGTCTCCGGAGCGCAACGACTGCGACCTTGTAACCTGCGTCAGCGAGTAAACGTGCCTCGTTCGCGACACGAGTATCCTGAGGAAAGTGGTTTTCAACCCACATTAGGACTCTTGTTTGAGATTGGCTCATGACTCGCCCGCGTTGTAGCCGCGTTACCAGCAGATGCCTTGATAATTCGCAAAACCGTTTACGGTTTCACCGGGCAACCTAATCAAATCAATAATCAACTTTGAATCGCCATTATTGCCTACAGCTTCCTGAATTTTGGAATTATTCTTGCCAACTACCACTACATCACTGGCTTCGATGGCTTCCTTTGCAGAAGAAACCATCAACGATGAAATGTGCGGTATTGCTTGTTCGATGTAGTACTTGTTCGCACCTACGAGTCTCGCCAAAGCAACTTCTTCGTCGTAGATAGCCAATTTATATCCTTTACCGATCAAGGTTTCGATCAGTCCAACAATCGGACTTTCACGGAGATCGTCGGATCCGCCCTTAAAGCTGAGGCCCAACACTCCAACACGGTTTTTGCCGGTGTGGCGGATTAAATTGAAGGCTAGCTCGATCTGCTTACGATTTGTTTCGAGCACAGCACCGAGCACCGGCAGTTCCAGATCCAGTTGCTTCGCCTTGTAAAGAATAGCGCGAACGTCCTTTGGCAGGCATGACCCACCAAAAGCAAAGCCGGGCTTAAGATAATAGGGAGAGATGTTCAGCTTTGTATCTTTGCAAAAAATCTCCATTACTTCGTGGCTATCAGTGCCCATAGCCTTACAGAGATTTCCAATCTCATTCGCGAAACACACTTTAAGGGCGTGAAATGCGTTGGAGGCGTACTTGATCAACTCAGCTACTGAAAGGGGGATACGCTCTACGGGGGCTTTTAGGCTGGAATAAAGAGTGGCGACTCGTTCAGCAGCACGCTCGTCACGGGTTCCGATGATCGTAAACGCAGGATGATGAAAATCATGAATAGCCGTCGTTTCGCGCATGAACTCGGGATTCATGCAGATGCCGAAGTCCTTTCCATCCTTTTTGCCGGATTCTTTTTCCAGCAAGGGGCGCACCACATCGTTTACTGTTCCGGGCAAAACGGTGCTTCGGACGACTACGACGTGAAAGTCGTTCGCTTTTCGTAGCAACTGGCCGATCTCGCTCACAACTCTTTTAAGCTGGGCAAGACCCAGACTGCCATTGTCATTGCTCGGCGTGCCAACACAAACCAGGGAAAGGTCGCCGAGTCTATGCGCGCGCTGAGTAGCTTGCAGGCGTCCCGCCGCAACTCCGCGGCCAATCAATTCTTCCAAACCCGGTTCGATAATGGGACTTTTTCCCGAGTTAATGAGAGAGACCTTAACTTCCTGTAAGTCCACGCCGGTTACCGAATGGCCCATCTCGGCCAAGCATGCGGCCGTTACGCAGCCCACGTACCCCATTCCGAAAACTGTGACATCCATAAAAGTTATATCTCTAACCCTTCACTAGATCTGGCGCCCTTGCTTACACGCGCACAGAACTGGGCCACCTTTGTCGGTGTTGTGTTCCAAAAAGCACCGTCATAGCGCCGATTCACGTACTCCAATAACGATTTGTAGTGATCTACCGGATACTCCCTTGATGTTGCGATCGTGTTATCAAAGCACAAATAGTCAGGATGGACATCAACTAGTGCCATCCCGCCGTGTTGAGCAATCCAATCGAGTTTTCGCAGCCAGATTTCCGGTGTCTTCTCTTGCAATAGCACGAAGAGCGTGAAGTCTTGAGGAAGGGTATAAGGCAGCTCAACGTAACCTCTTGAAGAAGGGTTGATAACTGATCGTTCGGGGTTGATTGAGCTCCCGTTTGGATGTGGGATCCAGAAGGGAAAGATCGTGTGGCGGCCCTGGGGCTGCGGCTCAAACGGGTCCGTATCAAAGGTGGATGCGTCGTACTGCACATCGAGATCGTGCAACCAATCGAGATTACGTAACATGAATCCCGATCTGAACCCCAAAGCGCCCCACTCGCGTGCATAGCCGTTGATTTTCGCGGCGCTGCGCTTGAACTTGCGCCGCGAGGAAAACAGATGGCCATCGTGTTTAAGATCGTGTATCCCAATCTCGAATCCCCTGGCAGTGAGTTCCTGCCTTAGTTCTGCTGGAAGTCGGTAACTGCCCTCGGGGATAAAATTAAAGGAAGAACGGAATCCAAGGTCCAATTCCAGTTGCATTAAGGACCGGCACCTGCTCAGACCTATCTTGCTCTCGACATCGTGCGTCAGAACAAGCGCAAACTTTTTGCCGCCCGGCCAGCCCGGCCAGTTTTCGGGTGCCCGCTCCGATCCCGGCATGATAGGCCATACGTCTTCACTTTGCTTGCGTAATCGCATAGCCAGCTTTCGTCGAATCGCCGTTCGAATGAATTGCGGAACGAAAGGCTTTAAGCCGTAATAAATTCTATTGCGTAACATAAGGTATCGCGAGTTCAGGACTCGCGATAAACGTCCGTGGGACCATCCAACGGCGTATCGAAAACTCTTGTGTGCCCTCCCTGCTTTTGATCTTCAACCCGGTGTGGGAGCGCGAACAGGAGTATAAGCAAGATGAAGAAGACAAAGGGCATCCTCAGGATATCAATAATCCCAAAGCGGCCATAAGCTAACCATTGCAGCCATTAGAACCGCGGTTCAACAGTTATAATGCGGCCGATCAAGACTCAGAATCAAGCCACTTCGGGACGTAGGAACGCGTCTTGTTTACTACGACTGCAACGTTCTTTCGCTCAGCGATCAGCTTCCCGTAGCTGCGCTTAATGCCCTCACGGTTGTTCTTCTCTGCCTCGACCACTAGCAAGAGCTGGTCCATGAAAGCAGCCATTCCCCACGTGGGACTCGTTTGATCCAGCGGGGGCATGTCAAAAATAATGTAGTCGAAGTCGCTCGCCTTCATATTTGGCATCATGTCGAAGAATTTTTTCAAGCCGAGCTGCGCCGGACCTCCCGTATTAGGCGATCCCACTGTGGCGAGATAGAGATTGTCCGCAGCCGAGGCGATGGAGTCAGATGGCTTAAGAGCTTTGTTCAGAGGATAAGCAGGTTTACCCTTGAAAAACGGGTGCACCTCCTCCGGTCCCAGGTTCACATCGACGAGGAGCACCTTGCCGTCGTTTGTTTCTGAAAGTGACGCAGCGAGTCCAGCAGCAAGGGTGGAAGTTCCCCCTTCCTCCGAAACGCTGGTAACGCCAACCAGCTTCGGTTTATGCGTCAAGTGATTGAGCTCGAAATAAAGACCGAGGCGATCCCGGATCGCGTCGCAGTATGGCCTGATGAAATGGTCGGCCTCCCACGGCGCCAATTTGGCGTGACGCCGTCCCGTGGTAAGCGCTCCCGGATTCGCGGATGAACCGTTACGAGGCAAGGAGAAGCGACCGTTCCTATAGGGAATAGAGAGCATCAATGGGATGTGTAACTGCGTTTCCAGCTGGAGCGGCCGGCCAACGGTCTGGTTCAAAACCATGCCCCTTAGCAGCGCGAGCGCTAGGCCCAAGGCCACTCCCCCGCCAACCAACGCGAGTGCGATCTTATCGCGTTTTTTAGTCTCCAAGGTAGGAGGAGAGGGCCGCTGGACCGCGCTAATGTTGGGCATTTTGGATGGATCCAAAGCCTCGTCGATTCGTGCCTTTTCTAGTGATGCTGCGAAGTACTTGTAATTCGCTTCGTCCATCTCTCGCTTCCTCTCCAAGTCTTCAATTTGCGGAGCCAGTTCTGAAAGCTTCTTCGTTCTCTGCTGAACATCGCGAAGTCGGGACTTAAGCGCCTCGACTTTTGCCTGTGTGCCAGCCACCTTCGCTTTTGCGGATTGCGGGCTGTTTTCAGATGACGCGGTCTTTGTTCTCCAGCCTTTTGTCTTTTTTTCTACGAACTGATTAACGAGGGCTTGTTGTTCGGCAAGGTCCGCCTCGGCGCCATTAATTTGTTCCTGGGTCTTCGCCGCCTCGGTAGTAAGGGCCGCCGAGCCTTCCTTGAGCGACGCAATTCCTGTCTTCTCCTTTAACGACTTCAGGGTATCCTCCGTTTGATTCAAGCGCGCGCGGACCTGATCGGTTTGTTGAGTCACAAAATCGAAGGCGCCGGCAGAGCGGTGCACTTCAAGATGCTTGACGAAATAACGACTTAACAGTTCCTGCAAAACGAGAGTCGCGATCTGTGGGTCGCGATTTTTATAGGAGACAAGAATGATGTTACTTCCTTTGCTAGAAAGCACGTTCAACCCTGAAGCGATGCTGCTAGCCGCGGCGCCTTCCGTTGCCGATGCTCCAGAGGGGGGCAGCAATCCTTTCAGACCAATTGACCGGGCAACCCGGGAGAGCAAGTCTTGGGGCGGTGGCAACAATCGCTGGGGACCGATTGCCCGGGCGACTTCCATAGCCAGGTCCCAACTGGTTAGAATCTCGATCTCAGCGCCGATTACTCTATCCGCTTCGGTCGCTGCAGCCCCGGCTTTCTCTGCCTCCACCGGGTCAACCCCGCTTCTTTCCAGAACATACCGCACCAACAACTTGGCCTGCGATTCGTAAGAAGGTGGATAAAGAAAATAAAACGCTGCTGCGGCACTAATGCCTGCTGCCGCGCATACGATGATTGTTCGTTTGCGTTTAAAGAGAGCGAAAAGAATTTCGCCAAGTTTTACACCGGAGTGAGGTAGAGTTTCGCGTCGGATTTCAGCCATAATTTTAACCTTTAGTCGAGATGTGGATAGAGGATCGAGCCCGCCAGCCGGTTGAATACCAGTGGCAATCTGCCAAAGACCCGTTTGTGCAAGCCGCCGCTAGGGCGGATCGGAGGTAGACACTGCCGACCGGATGGGTCGACTCGGAAGTAATCAATTGTTTCTTCCTGCGTGTCCCAGGAAAGTTTGAATCGTCGCAAACCGTCGTTATCGCAGTCGGTGCGCCCGAAATGTAATTTTTCGACGCCGGTGCGCGCCAAAAGCTGGATGCCTTGCCACATGACAAGATTGTTCGCGCGAAATTCTTGAAACCTCTTGTCCGAAGCGCCGTACTTGTAGACGGCGTTCTTTCCAAAACGGAAGAAAACCGCCGCAGCAATTGGGCGTGAGCCGCGTCGTGCCAAAACAATGAACCCCAGACCGGGTTTGATGATGTGCTCGTAAATGTTCAAGAAAAACGATGCCGGTTGTGGTGGGAGACCGTGACGCCGGCGCGTTTGGACGTGGAGCCGATAAAAATCGTCGATAGCCTGGCGATTGCGGACAACGACCGCGCTCACATTGCTGCGCTCCGCTTTGCGAATAGCACGACGGACTTGGCTGTCGAAGCGACTGGTCATTTCCTCGACGCGCTGGCGGAAATCGAGTGTGTGTCCGTAGAATTTAGGTCCCGAACCCGAGACGGATTGAAACGATTTACCCCCGCGAATTTCGAGGTGTTTCCAGCGGCGTTCCCGCGCGAAGCGGACGAGACGATCTCTTACTACATCGGCCACTTCTGGATCAAAGATGAGCGGCTCGCACACATCGCTGAATGGGAGGCAGACGCCGCGGCGTCCGGTAAACGCACTCTTCACTTCCATCAGCGGTACCAGAGCGGCTAATCTGCGTCCGCGGGAAAATTGAAGGTAAAAAGGCTGATGGTTGTAGGTCTTATGAAGCACCTTTGCCCAGGCACTGGTGTGGAAGCAACCGGCGTCGCGATGTAAGGCAATCACAAGATCCCAACCTGGATTTTGGACGGGATTAATAATCCACATTTGCAGCGATTCCTCATTCGCCTTCGGCTCTACCAAGGAATCCCCGCCGGAAAAGGGTGCCGCTTGGACGGATTGTGCTCCGTCTGGTTGGAGAGTTTTCAAAAACGCTTTCTAGGCGAGTACTTCCACGCCGACCGCTTCGGTAACGCAGCGAGCGACGTATTCGATCTGTTCTTCGGTCAACTCCGGAAACATTGGCAACGAAAGAAATTCGTTGGCGAGATTCTCCGCTATTGGGAATGCGCCCTTTGTATAGCCGAGATTTCGGCAGGCCCCTTGGAGATGAACCGGAACCGGATAATGCACTGCGCACCCGACTCCTTTTTCCTGAAGATGTCGCAAGATTGCGTCGCGTTCCTGTACCCGAAGGGCATAGACGTGATAAACGTGGCGCGCGTATTTCGCCTCAAACGGTGTAAGAACCTGATCGGTTCCAGCAAAAGCCTGATTGTATTCCAAGGCATGTTTGCGCCGCAGGGAATTTGCTTCGTCAAGATGACCCAGTTTGATCGACAAGACTGCCGCCTGAATGCCGTCCATCCGGCAGTTCCATCCCATCACTGAGTGGTAATATTTTCGTGATTGGCCGTGGTCTCGGAGCATCTGGATTTGCTTCCGTAACTCAGGGTCGTTCGTCACGACTGCGCCGGCCTCGCCGAAGGCGCCAAGATTTTTTCCGGGATAAAAACTGAAGCAACCCGCGTCGCCCATCGTGCCTGCTTTTCGGCCTTTGTACTCAGCGCCATGAGCCTGAGCGGCATCTTCAACGACAAAAAGTCCGTTTGCGCGTGCAAATTCCAAAATCGGGTCCATGTCCGCCGGTTCCCCGAAAAGGTGAACCGGAATTATCGCTTTGGTTCTCTTGGTCAGACTCTTCTCAAGTTCCGCCGGGTTCATCGTGAATGTGTCCTGGTCTACATCCACAAACACTGGCCGAGCCTTGCAGTAAGTAATCGCCTCGGCGGTAGCGATAAATGTGTTCGGAACCGTAATGACTTCGTCGCCTTCACCAATTCCCAGCGCCAGGAGAGCAAGCCAAAGCGCGTCAGTGCCATTGCCCACGGCGATTGCGTAGCTCGAGCCGCAGAATGCCGCGAACTCCTCTTCGAATCTTTCCACGAATGGCCCGCCGGCAAAGGCGCTGCTCTCGATGACTTCGCGAATAGCACGATCGAACTTTTCAAATAAAGGAGCGTGATGCACCTTCAAATCGAGAAAGGGAACTTTCATTTTGGGGCTTAGGCTTATGCGGTGGATCTGGGGAGCTGAGGTCAAGCTTCACACCCAGCGCTGAGCTGATGCAAAGCTCTCCCGACACTCATCCAGCGAATGCTTCAACCTGAAAAGTCTCTTCGGCTTTGACGGGGGCGCGAGCCGGGACTGCGTTGCTCGGTTGAGAAAATGTCAGGGGTGCGCCGTTCATCTTGAGCGAAGCGCTAGCCGCCTCGAGGATTCTGACCATTTCCAGTCCCCGACGGCCATCCGTTAGTGGTTGAGAATTCGTTTTGATGCAGTCAACAAAATGCTGACAGGACATCTTTAACGGTTCCTCCTGATGGAGGTACGGGATGTAGCTGTCTCCGTAATGATACGAGTATTGAAATTCAGCGAACGTGTCGTAATGCGGCGGGCGTTCTACTCGTGCATCGTAGATGCGGATTTTCTCGCGAGTCCGCAAATCGTCATACACGATCATGCGTCGCGTGCCGACGATAGTCATTTCGCGAATTTTCCGTGGCTCGAGCCAGCTGCTCTGGATGGTTGCGAAGCGTTTACGCGAGAAGGAGAGCGACATATTGGTTACGTCTTCTACTCCCGGCGTAATATGAGCGTTTCCCTGGCAGTTAATCGTGGTAGGAAATTCATTCAAAATATGGAGAATGATCGAAATGTCGTGCGGCGCCAGATCCCACGCGACATTAATGTCCTTTTGGAACAATCCCAGATTGAGACGTCGGCAATTGATATAGCGGATTTCACCCAAATCCCCGGCTTGAACGATTTGGGCAATCTTCTGCACCGGCGACGAGTAGAGAAAAGTGTGATCGATCATCAAAACCAGACCGTTGCGGTCGGCGATTTCGATTAGTTCCTCGCACTCGGCTGAAGAGGACGCCATCGGTTTTTCGATGAACGTATGCTTGCCTGCCAGGAGGCTTGCCTTGGCCAATGAATAATGATGCTTCACTGGGGTGGCAATAACGACGGCGTCCACGTTTGTGCCGTTGAGAAGCTGCTGCGTCTGCGTCAGGCCTTCGATGTCCGGATACAGCGCGCGGATATGTTTTAGGCGCTCAGTATTGAGGTCGCAGACGGCTTTGAGCTGGCAGTCCGCAAGACCTTTGAAATTGCGAACAAGCAGGGGCCCCCAGTACCCGCACCCGATTATCCCGACGTTGATTTGTTTCTTCATGGTTTCCCCAGCTGATTCCTTAGGTTCGTAAAATGGTTGTTGGTGAGCGGGGACTTCTTTGCGCCGATCCTACCAACGTTTGTAAGATCGGTGCCGGTGAAGCGGGCGCACCATCTTGCCGGTTATGTTGTGTTGGCATTCTGGATTCGAAGAGCTGCCCGGCGATAACGGCGCAAGTCTTGAGAATGATCTTCAGATCCAGCAGGAAGGATAGGTTTTTTAGATAAAACAGGTCCATGGCGATCATCTCATTGAAGGTCGTTTTGTTTTTGCCATTTACCTGCCAGTATCCGGTGAGGCCCGGCAGACCGTTTACGCGCTCTTGTTGCCACGGCTGATAATGAGCAAATTCATTTGGCGTGCAGGGCCGCGGACCAACCAGACTCATCTCGCCGCAAAGGACGTTGAAAATTTGAGGTAATTCATCCAGACCACTCGCGCGGAGAATCCGACCGAAAGGCGCCAGACGCGGATCGCCATAAGCGTCCAGTTTCGTCATCGGGCAATTGGCGCGGATCAATTCTTCCAAATGGAGCTCGTGACTTTGTGTCTCGGCGCTCACCTTCATTGTTCGGAACTTCCAGATAAGAAAATGTCTTCCACCCAAACCAACGCGTTTCTGTCGATAGAAAATCGGTCCAGGCGAAGCGAATCGCGTCACCAGCATGAGCAAGATCATCAGCGGCAACCAAATCGGCAGCGCGAGCAGAATGCACGTGATGTCGAGGGCCGATTTCCAGGCAGGTACCCTTTGCACCGGCGCGTCTGGAAAGTCGACTGTAACGCGAGGCGCCTTCGCCCCGTTCCCGTTCGAGCTGTTATAGGGCAAGCTGCCGCCCTTGGTCGCCCGCCCAACATGCGGGAGATGACCTTCTATTCTCATCTGATGTGTTCCTTCCAACTACTGTTAACCCGCTAACCCTGCGGGACTACGTGAGTGGGGAGGCACCGCATCTAGGTCTCCCGTCCATTAAAGAAACGTGACCGAGCGGGCCCTCGAAAAACTCACCCTAAAAAATGTGAAAACCGGGGGGCAAAGCAGGAAACGAAAATCGAAATCAGGCCAGTAAAGTGACGTCTGAATGCACGCGGGATGGCATGCTGGGACAGGCTGTTGAATTGATCTAATTTCCCGCACGCTTACTTCTACGGAAACTGGAGGGCGAAGGTTCCAACTATTTTGCAGGATCAGGGGATTTAACGGCGCTGTCACAATCCCAGGACCGAGCTCCAAAACTCGAGAGATGATCGCAGATGATCGATCCGCATACTTATTCGATTTCGGAGAGAAGAGTGTCGAGATTTTCGCTCTCCGAGCCGTCGTCTTCAGCTAGTCCCGTTTGCACCAAACACCCGAGGCAAAGTCCGTTGTGCATCCGCACCACGCCACAACAGTGCGGACACTCGTCGTGCTCGTGCGGGGTCGCTGAATGGGAATCACTAAAGCCGGTAAAGTCCATTTTTCATTGTCCCAGCTGGCTGCTGGTCGCTGAGCGCGCTCCGTTTGTTTGTTGTCTTAAGGCGATTCGCTGGCCAGACCGCTTTGTCTGGTGATGATTGATCGGACGCCGTGACAGTACCCGCAATCTCGCCACAGCCTGATGGCCAAGAAGGTTAAGTGTAGGGAAGTATAGCATTACACCGTGCACAAGCACTTCTACGGGAACGAGGGGACGAAGTTCCCCAAAATGCTCATCGAAAAGGGGAAAAAGGTCTGGTTTTTACACGGTTGTTTCAATTACGGTTGAGCGAGCCAGCAATTTGCGTTCACAAAAAAAATGGAAGCGAGGTATTGAGACCGATGAGCGAATCAACTTTGATTTTAAGGAACGCCGTCGCTGCGGCGAAAGAGACGCTGCAATCTGTTCTCGATCTGGATGCGCAAGTCGCGAAGGCTGCGGACCTGATTGAGCAATGTTTGCGCGCCGGAAACAAGTTGCTCGTTTGCGGCAACGGCGGTAGCGCGGCCGATGCGTCGCATTTTGCAACGGAGTTTGTGGTGCGTTTTATGAAAGATCGTCCTGCGTATCCCGCAATCTGTCTCGCCGGCGATGGTGGACTGCTTACGGCCGCGGGCAACGATTATGGTTTCGACGAAATCTTCGCTCGCCAGGTGGCGGCTTTTGGCCTTCGAGGAGACGTGCTGATTTGCCTGACGACCTCCGGCAAATCCAGGAATATTGAGCGCGCACTACAGGAAGCAAAGGCGCGTAAACTTAAGACTATTGCTTTCCTCGGTCGTGACGGCGGATCAACGGTCGGCATGGCTGACATCGACCTCTTGGTTCGCAGCGATTCCACGGCCCGGATCCAGGAAGCGCATCAGCTTCTGCTGCACGTGCTGTGCGAGATCTCGGAAACGCGCCTGTCAGGAAACAAGCTGTAGAGGCACGGCGTGCTGTCTGCGTCTCGGGAGAAGTAGCTGCCGCTACGAAATTACTCGGATTTTTTTAGAAGGCGCTCGCGTTCGCGATCAAGTTGCCGCCGTTCGCTCGCTGTCAAACTACCAATTCCAAATTTCGAAATTTTGTCTAGGATTGGATCAATCGAGGTGTAAACGTCATCCGGGTCCGCCGAACGGGTGGAATGCATTTTGGGGACAACATGGAACTTTGGCCGGGGAGCGAAGCGCGTTTTCAATGCGTCCCACCACGGAAGTTCCGGTCCGGCGCCACTCATTTCAATGAAAAGGAACGCCGCCCCAATGCTTGTCCAAACAACCATCAGGTCGCTCCAAGCGTGATATGCGAGGAGTTGAAATGTGTAAACGGCAGCAAGAATCAGTACAACCCATTTGGTCATGATCCGCAGGAACAATTCGGCCCGCGGATAGATGGTGGCAAAGGCAACAAAAATTCCAAAGTGCAGTGCGGGCGAACCGGCGACAGCCGAACGTTGCCAAAGACCCCAAATCGTTAGCAGCGCCGCGGGCGTAACAAGCAAAATAAGATAGAGCGCAATATAGGCGCGTCGCCCAATAAAGCGCTCCACTTCGCGCCCGAACACGAACAGCATGTACATCTCAATGGCGAACCAGAGCAGCCCTGACGGTGCATGCACGAACGCATACGTGAAAAGCCGCCACAGCTGGCCGGACCAGACTGCCGCACTATCAAATTGCAAATAGGCCAAAATAGACCCCGCTCCGATCGCGACGAGAATAGCCGTGAGAATCGCGGCCGCGACGTGCAGCCCAACCAGCATCGTGGTCACATCGACGGGATAACGGCCCATCCACGCAACCGGCCGATAATCATCGGAGGTGGTGACCCCGAACATGCTTTCAATTAATGCCGCGCACTGTTCTTGCGCAAGCATGATTCATGATTCGTAAGATTCTTACGCCGTTACCGGCAGGAAAACGATTTAACCGTGCAACGATTCGACGTGGCGAAGCTGTTCATTCATGCTTAAGATGGACACCCTCGTTTCATGAAAAATATCGCACCTGCCATATTCCCGCCCAATGGAATCGGCGATACGAAGCCGACGAACCAGGCGGTGCTCGATTGGGTACGCGAAATCGGAAAACTGACAAAACCCGAGAACATTTTCTGGTGCGATGGTTCCGAGCGTGAGAATGAATTTTTGATTGCGGAATCGTTAAAGCAGAATGTGCTGATTAAGCTGAACGAGAAAAAAGTTCCGCGCTCGTATTTGCACCGGTCCAACCCGAACGACGTCGCGCGCGTCGAGAAGGTCACATTCATTTGTACGCCGACCAAAGAGGAAGCTGGGCCAACAAACAACTGGTCGGAACCGGCGGAGACATATACGAAGTTATATGGACTGCTGAATGGCGCGATGCGTGGGCGCACCATGTTTGTCGTGCCTTACATCATGGGACCACCCGATTCGCCGCTGACCAAAGTCGGGTTCGAAATCACCGATTCAAAATACGTCGTGCTCAGCATGCGAATCATGACGCGTATGGGCAAAATTGCGCTGAACCGCCTGGGCAACGATCCAAAAGCGGAATGGAACCGTGGCGTGCATTCGTTGTTAGATGTTGATCCTGATCGGCGGTTCATCTGTCATTTTCCCCAGGACAACACGATTATTTCGGTCGGCTCTGGATACGGCGGGAACGTTTTGCTAAGCAAGAAATGCTTCGCGCTGCGCATTGGCTCGTATCTCGCGCGTAAGCAAGGCTGGATGGCGGAGCACATGCTGATTCTCGGCGTTGAATCACCCGAAGGAAAAAAACATTACGTGGCTGCTGCGTTCCCCAGCGCATGCGGCAAAACCAATTTCGCAATGTTGATTCCGCCGAAACATTTCAAAGGCTGGAAAGTGACGACCGTCGGCGACGACATCACGTGGATGGAAATTCGCGACGGGCGTTTGTTCGCTGTGAATCCGGAGAACGGTTATTTCGGCGTAGTTCCCGGCACGAGTTATAAATCGAATCCGAATGCGATGAAATCGATCGAGCACGACACGCTTTATACCAATGTCGCGCTCACTGATGACAACGACGTTTGGTGGGAAGGAAAAGATGGCGCGCCGCCGAAGCATGCCATTGACTGGCGCGGGAACGATTGGACGCCCGACTCAAAAGAAAAAGCCGCGCATCCAAACAGTCGGTTCGCCACGCCGATGCGCAATAATCCGGCTCTCGATCCCGACGTTGAAAAAGGCGAAGGTGTTCCCATCAGCGCCATCATTTTCGGCGGTCGCCGCAGTGACACGGTGCCTTTGGTTTACGAGGCGTTCGATTGGAATCACGGCGTTTACCTTGGCGCTACAATGGCCTCAGAGACAACCGCAGCCGCGACGGGCGCTGTGGGCAAAGTCAGGCGCGATCCGATGGCGATGTTGCCTTTCTGCGGATACAACATCGGCGATTATTTCAAGCATTGGATCGACATTGGAAAACGTCTCACCAATCCGCCTCTCATCTTCAACGTGAACTGGTTCCGCAAAGGCGAGAATGGAAAATTCCTCTGGCCGGGCTTCGGCGAGAACATGCGAGTGCTTAAATGGGTCATTGATCGCTGCGAACGGAGAGGCGGCGCGCTCAAATCGCCCGTTGGCTGGTTGCCTAGCCCACACGATCTCGATCTGGAAGAGCTCGATATCGACCATAAATCTGTCGCCGACCTTCTCGGAATCGATCACGAGGAATGGCAAAAAGAACTCGCCGAGCATAAGACGTTTTTCGACTCGCTCGGCGGTGTTGTGCCGGAGGAGCTGTTGAGACAGCGTCAACGGCTCGTCGCGCGATTTAACGAGTAGAGCTCGTAATCGGTGGGGAGCGCGGGCGCCCCGCCTGCTCTCCCCGGAAAATTTGCGAACCGCTTGACTGGCAGCGAATATTTCCAGTGGGTTCGAAGATTGCGAAGAACAAGCGCGTCACAACGCCAAGCGCGAAGGATTGCATTGAGATTCGTGGGGCCCGTCAGAACAATCTCAAAGGAATCGATGTCGATCTTCCCCTGGGGAAATTGACGGTCGTCACAGGTCCCAGCGGCAGCGGCAAATCGAGTCTGGCATTCGAGACGATTTACGCCGAAGGCCAGCGACGTTACGTCGAAACATTCAGCCCGTATATGCGGCAATTTCTCGACCGCATGGACAAGCCGCGCGTAGACGACATCCGCGGCATCCCTCCCGCGATCGCCATCGAACAGGCGAACCCTGTCAAGAGCTCCCGCTCCACCGTCGGCACAATGACGGAGATCAACGATTATCTGAAATTGCTCTGGCCGCGCGTTGCTCGAGCGTTCTGTCCGAGTTGCAGCCGGGAAATTCGCCCTGAAACCGCACAGTCAATTAGTCACCAGGTGTTGCACGACTGCTCTGGGAAAACTGTTCTCATCACGTTCTGGGTTCCCGTTCCGTCGAAGACTGACCCCCGGAAGTTCTTCGATTTCCTCCAGCAGCAGGGTTACCTGCGCGTCTGGATCGACAACCAAATCGTGCGCGTCGATGTCGATCCAAAATTCAAGCGACTTGGCGCGCGTGTGCAGGTTATTCAGGATCGCATTGCAATCTCGGAGGAAAACCGCGCACGATTAGTCGAGGCAATTGAAACCGCGCTGCGCTTTGGGAAAGGCAAGATCAACATCATTTCTCTTTCACAAAACGCCCAACCTCCAACGCCCAACCTCCAACGTCGAAATGATCACGGATCACCGATCACTGATCACAAGCTCCCATTCTCCACTGGCTGGCATTGCGCCCACTGCGATCTCGACATTCGCTCGCCTACACCCGGGCTGTTCAGCTTCAACAATCCACTCGGCGCGTGTCCGGAATGTCGAGGTTTTGGTCGTACAATCGCAATCGATCTAAACAAGGCGATTCCAAATCGCGGTCTTAGCATCAAACAAGGCGTGGTGCGCGTTTTTCGCGGTGCCGAGTTTGGCGAATCGCAGAAAGATTTGCTTCGAGCCTGCGCACGGAAAGAGATCGATATCGATGTTCCATTCGAAGAATTGCCGAAGGCCGACCAGGACTTCGTCATCGAAGGTGAGAAACGATCAGGCGATTATACGGAAGATGATTACGAAAACGATCGGTGGTATGGCGTGCGCGGCTTCTTCCGGTGGCTTGAAAGCAAGACTTACAAGATGCACGTGCGCGTTTTGCTCAGCCGCTATCGAGCTTACGTCACCTGCCCGAGCTGCAACGGGGGAAGATACCAACCCGACGCGCTCAATTACAAAATAGTCGCGGCGGTGCGTGCTCGCCGGGACAGTGCTCGTACAGCGCCGGCACAGCTGACGCTTCCCGAATTCCAGGCGCTTTCGATCTTGGATGCCCGCAATTTTCTGACGGCGATCGAGATTTCGTCGAACGATTCGACCGCGCGAATGTTGCGCGACGAAATCTGTGCGCGCCTCAATTATCTCTGCGAAGTCGGCGTTGGCTATCTCACGCTGGATCGCTCCACGCGCACTTTGAGCGGCGGCGAAGTGCAACGGGTGAACCTCACAACATGTCTCGGTGCATCGCTGGTCAACACGCTGTTCGTCATGGATGAGCCCAGCGTCGGTTTGCATCCGCGCGACGTTGGCCGGCTCGTGCGCTTGATGCACAACTTGCGGGACAAAGGCAATACGCTGCTTGTGGTCGAGCACGAGGAACAAATCATTCGCGCCGCTGACAATTTAATCGATATCGGCCCGGGCCGCGGCGAGCACGGCGGCGAGTTAGTTTGGAACGG
>Ga0193729_1000413_pt1 | contig 22083 bp, 22 predicted proteins | sample U1c2metaG_FD_143036 | JGI IMG/M metagenome (GOLD analysis project Ga0193729, IMG submission 143036) | Soil microbial communities from a riparian zone of the East river system, Colorado, United States - U1c2 | ecosystem: Environmental > Terrestrial > Soil > Riparian zone | place: USA: East River...
GTGAAGGGCATGTCGGTTCTCAAGTACGAGCCCGACGGGGTTGCGGCGCAGTCCTACCGGCAACTCGCGCAGGAGGTTCTCGACAATGGCAAACGCTAAACGCGCGAGCATGCGCGAAGGGCCGCTCGCGGCGCTCTTCCGCAAGACCGAAGGCGCCGAGGATCCCTCCGGCGAGCAATCCGATGCCGAGCAGCCTTCCAAGTCGGCGCCCAGCGAGCCACCGGCGTCCGCGCATCCCCGCGAGAGCGGCCTTCCACACCCCGCTTTGAGCGCCTCCACGGAGGCCCCCGAGCAGCCGGCTCACATACCGACGCCGCAGGAGCGCCTACGCCACGCCTTCTCCTCGGAGATTCCCGAGAACGTGATGGAGCGCCAGCCGGTGCGCTCGGTGATGGACTCCTACGCCCGCCAGCACCCGGCGTCAGCCGGAGTCGCCGGCCCGTCCGGCCAGCCTGTGATCCGCGTCGTCGGCGTTGGCGGCGCGGGCGTCAACGCGGTCAACCGGATGGTCGAGGCCGAGGTCGAGGGCGTCGAGTTCCTGGCCGTCAACACCGATCTGCAGTCGCTGCAGCAGTCGACCGCCGACATCACGCTGCACATCGGCGCCGAGCTGACCAGAGGTCTGGGCTCGGGCTCGGATGCGACCGTCGGCCACCGTGCCGCGATGGAGGACTACGACCGCGTGAAGGCGCTGCTTAAGGGGTCGGACATGATCTTCATCACGGCCGGAGCGGGCGGTGGGACGGGCACGGGCGCCGCGCCGGTCGTCGCGCGGATCGCGCGCGAACTGGGCGCGCTGACCGTGGCGATCGTGACCAAGCCGTTCGGCTTCGAGGGCTCCCGACGCGGCGAGCAGGCCGAGCAGGGCGTGAGCGCCCTGGCGGCCGAGGTCGACACGCTGATCGTCGTGCCCAACAACCGGCTGCTGGCGGTGCTCGACAAGCAGACGGCGATGGTCGAGGCGTTCCGCGTGGCTGACGACGTGTTGCGCCAGGGCGTGCAGGGGATCTCCGACCTCGTTACGCTGCCGGGCCTGATCAACCTCGACTTCGCCGATGTGCGCACGATCATGAGCGACGCCGGCACGGCGCTGCTGGGGATCGGCATGGGCGTCGGCGAGGGACGCGCGACGGAGGCTGCGATGCAGGCCGCCTCCTCGCCGCTGCTCGAAACCTCGATGCACGGCGCACGCTCGATCCTGTTGTCGATCACCGGCGGAAACAACCTGTCTCTGTGGGAGGTCAACGAGGCCGCCAAGTCCGTCTCCGAGGCGGCGCATCCCGACGCGAACATCATCTTCGGCGCGATGGTCGACGAGAAGCTCGACGATCAGGTATGGGTGACCGTCGTGGCCACCGGCTACGGCGACGAGGGTCGGCGCAAGAGCGTCAACCGACTGCAGGAACCCGCCGGGGAACCGAAGGTTCAGCGCGCGGGCGCCGCTCGTTCGGCGCGGCGGCCGGGGTTTTCCGTAGGCGAACTCGACGTACCCGAGTTCATCCCCAACCGCTGAGGGCCGTCAGCGCTTCGCCCTCCGGCGTCCTCGGTCGCTCGCGTGCGAAGCACGCCACGCTCCCTGCGTCCTTGGATGGCTCGACTGACGACCCTCAGGGCGCGTGTCCCATACGTCGCTGTCGGTCTTACTTCGGCCTTGTGGCCCGACTTTTTTATTTATGAGGGATCGGCGTGCGTGGTGCCTTTAGGTGGGCGTGAGGGGGCCGCCTCCGGCGGCTGTGCTATCGCTCTGTAATGGCTGAGGGCGAGAAAGGGGTTGTTGCGGCTGGGCATCCGCTGACGGCGCAGGCGGGCGCGCGCGTGCTGCGCGAAGGTGGAAACGCGGTCGATGCGACGATCGCGGCGATGTTGACGTCGTTCGTCGCAGAGCCATTGCTGACGGGCCTCGGCGCGGGCGGTTACATGCTCGTGGGCGGTGGCGGGGAGCAGCCCTCGCTGCTCGACTTCTTCGTGCAGGCGCCGACCAATCCGCGGCATTCTGATCCCGCTGATGACTCGATCGCCGAGCTCGAGGCGATCAATGTGTCGTTCGGCGACGCGGCGCAGGTGTTTCACATAGGACCGGCGTCGTGCGGCGCTTACGGCACGCCAGCGGGCGTCTGCGAGGCGGTACGGCGCTGGGGCACGCTTCCCCTCGAGGATCTGGTCGCGCCCGCAGTGCGGCTCGCGCGTGACGGGGTGGAGCTGAACGCCGGGCAGGCGTACGTGGCGGAGATCCTCGCCGATCTGCTCACCTCCACGCCGGAGTGCGCCGCGCTGTGGGCGCCCGACGGCCACGTGCTGCGCGAGGGCGAGGTGCTGCGCAACGGCGAGCTGGGTGATGCGCTGCGACGACTTGCAAGCGACGGCGCGGAGCCGTTCTACCGGGGAGACGTGGCGGCGGCGGTGTCCGACTGGCTCGGCGCCCGTGGGGGCTCGCTGAGCGCCGCGGATCTTGCGGGCTATCGGGCAATCGAGCGCGAGCCCGTGCGGATTGGCTATCGCGACCGCGAGGTGCTCACCAACCCGCCGCCGTCGGCCGGCGGGACGCTCCTCGCATACACCCTGGCGCTGCTCGATCGCGGCCCTGCGCCGCCGACGCTTCGCGATGTGCTCGGCGCGATGCGCGCCGCCCAGTCCGAGCGCACGCCGGACTTCCTGGAGGGTCTCAGCGAAGAGGGCTTCCTCGAGCGCTTTCTCGCCACGCGCCTGGGGTCGACGACGCACATCTCCTCGCTCGATGGCGAAGGTCGCGCGTGTAGCGCGACGTGCACCAACGGCGAGGGCTCGGGCGTCGTCGTGCCGGGCACGGGGATGCACCTGAACAACGTGATGGGGGAGGAGGACCTCAACCCGTTCGGCTTCCATCGCCATCCCGCGGGACGACGCATGCCGAGCATGATGGCGCCATCGATCGTGATGCGAGACGGCGAGGTCGAGCTCGTGCTGGGCAGCGCGGGATCCAACCGCATTCGCTCCGCCCTGTTGCAGACGATCGTCGCGGCGGTCGACCACGACATGGACGCGCGAGAGGCCGTGCACGCCCCGCGCGTGCACCTAGAAGGGGGAGTGCTGTACGCCGAGCCGGGTATCGACCTGAGCGGGCTCGACGACGAGCCCGAGGATGAGCAGATCGTGCGCTTCGCGCGCCTCAATCTATTCTTCGGCGGGGTGCAGGCCGTGCGACGCCGCGGCGGCTTGCTGACCGGCGCTGGCGATCCACGCCGCGGCGGTGTGGCGGTCGGCGCGTGAGGCGACCGTGAGACGGCCGAGCGCGCTCGGCTTGGTGGCCGCGGCGAGCGTGCTGGCCGGCTGTGGCGGCATCACGTCCCCCGACCTGTTCATCGTGCACCGCAGCGCCAGCGGGCCCGGCGCGCGGCTCACGCTGCTCGTCAACGAAGAAGGCGGGGTTCGCTGCAACGGCGGGCGCAAGCTGAAACTGAGCGATTCGCAGCTGGTGCAGGCGCGGGAGATAAAGGACGACCTGCGAGACGCTGCCGCGAAGCACACCTCGCTTGCGCCCAGGGCTAAATCGGTCTTCAGCTACTACCTGCGCGACGAAAACGGCTCGGTCCGCTTCAGCGATAACTCCGCCGGGCAGCCCGCCGTCTTCCGCCGGCTGACGCTGTTCGTACTGCAGAGCGCTCAGCAGGTCTGCCACCTGCGCGAATAGCCCGAGCTCCTAGCCGAAGCGGACCTTGCCGTTCGACCGTGCGCGCGCCTGCGCGCGATCGATCAGCTCGACGCGCTTGATCGCGGCGCGCAGCAGCAGTGCGAGCAGGCGCATGCGCTCGTTCTCCGAGCGCAGCTCGAGCAGCTCCTGCTTTGCGTCGGTGCCGAACTCGACGGTCGCGGCCATCTCGTAGGCGCTCATCGCGTTCAGCTCCGGCTCGTCCAGCTGCCGGTCGGTGGCCTGCTCGACCAGCTCGCGGTACAGCTCGCGGGCCGTCGCGCCGTCCTGCGCCTCGACCTGCTCGTCCTGCTCCACCAGGAACTCGACGACGCCTGCGGGGTAGGGCAGGTCGTCCTGGCGCTCGAGCAGCCGAAAGGGCCGCGTACCTCGTGCGAGGATGTTCAGGCGGCCGTCGTCCATCCGCTCCAGCACGCGCTCGACAGCGCAGGCACAGCCAACGTCCTTGAGCTCCTCATCCGACAGCCACAGGATGCCGAACTCGCCCTCGTGCGAACCGGACTCGACCGATCCGGCATCGGCCAGCAGGCACTGCTCGATCATGCGCCGGTAGCGATCCTCGAACACGTGCAGCGGCACGCACGAGTTGGGGAGCGCCACGATTCCCAGCGGGAACAGCGGGAAGCCCTCTGCGACCTGCTCTGGCATGCATGGAGTCTAGGCGCCCGGTCGCGACCGATCGCGCGCCGGGTCGAGGGCGCGACTACCTGCCGCGCGGCTTGCGGGCGGAGATCAGCAGGTTGTAGAAGATCGCCGGCGGCAGTCGCGACTCGAGCAGCCGGCGGTCGAGCTCCTGCAGCAGCAGGTAGCCGCGATAGGCGTACTGTCGCCAAGCCCATGGCACGTCGGCCGGCTCGGCCGTCGCCTCGAGCGTTCGGTTGGTCCAACCGAACCAGTTGGCGAGCAGCTCCTCGCCGGTGATCCGCACGTCTACCAGGCCGGCGGCGGCGGCGGCGCGCTGGAGCTCGCCCGGCGCGAACGCGTGCACGTCGACAAAGCCCTCGAGCGCGGCGTCGGGCGCTCGGTCGCCTCCGACCGGCGCGGGGCGCGCGCCGATCGCACGACGCCACAGGGGCGCGAGCGCCCCCGCCGCGCGCTTGGGGATCGCCGCCAGACGGTCGCCATAGCGCGAGGGCTCGCCAGCGAACAGCAGCGCCCCGCCGGGCGCGAGCACGCGCTCGAACTCCGCGAAGGCCCGGGCCAGGTTGGGGATGTGGTGGAGCACGGCGTGCCCGAGCACCAGATCGAAGCTCTCCTCGGCGAACGGCAGGCGCTCGGCGTCGAGCAGCTCGGTGCGCACCTCCAGTCCCAAACGCTCCGCGTTGGCACGCAGCGCGGAGAGCATGCCCGGTGAGATGTCGCTGCACGTGGCTTCGCCGATCATTCCCGCGCGCAGCAGGTTCAGCGTGAAGTAGCCCGTGCCTGCGCCGATCTCAAGCGCTCGCCCCCAGCCGTCGGGCATGTGACCGACCGCCTTGCGCACCTTGACCAGCACCTGCTCGCGGCCGACGTCGCCGAAGTCGATGCCCCACTTCGAGTCGTAGTGGCCCGCCGCCACGTCGTGGTAGCGCGTGTTGACGTCGCGGATCTCCTCGGCGCTCAGGGCTTCAGGCACGGTGCGGCACCATATACTCGCGCGCCGTGCCCGCGCCTTCACTCGGGGCTTGACCGGCGTTAGCGAGCGCATCTATTGACACCAACCTCCTACGAGCAACGCGATCAGCCGGACGGCGTCCCGCCGCTGGCGCTGACCGGGGAGCGAACGCTCCCTGACGTGCCCGAGGAGAACTACTGGTTCCGTCGCCATCTGGCGGTGTACGAGTGGATCGCCACGCGCGTGGGGCGCCTGCGCGTGATCGACATGGCGTGCGGCGAGGGTTACGGCTCGGACGTGCTCGCGAGCACCGCGGGCAGCGTGGTCGGCGTCGATGCGAACCCGCAGGCGCATGAGCACGCGCGCCTGCGCTACCGCCGCTCCAACCTGCGTTTCGAGCGCGACCTCGTCGAGAGATTCTCCGAGCCGGCCGACGCGGTTGTCCTCCTGCAGACGATCGAGCACCTCGCCGACCCCGGCGCGGCGCTCGAGCGCTTCCGCACGCTCGTCGAGGGCGCACGTCCGCCCGCCGGCGCGGGCCGGGGGAGCGTATTCGTCTCTACGCCCAACGTGCTCACGCTGGCGCCGAAGGGCGCGTCGCGCTCAGGCAATCCCTGGCACGTGCACGAGTACCGCGTCGAGGAGTTCGACGAGCTCTGCCGCTCGTGCTTCTCGAACGTGCGCATGCATGGGCTGTTTCACGCGCGCAAGCTGCGCGTGCACGAGCTCGCGCTGCGGCTCGGCTGGGACCCGGTACACCGGAGCCTCGGCCTGACCGAGCGCTTCTACGGCCGGTTCACGCCGGCGATCGCGGCGTCGGACTTCGCCGTGCGCGCCGCGCACGATGCGCGGCTCGATTCGGCGCTCGACTTCCTCGCGGTGTGCCAGCCGTGAGCTCGACGGATCGAAGATCGGCCGGCGATCGCGGCGCGCTGGCGATCGTCCTGCACACGCATATGCCATACGTGGAGGGCTTCGGCACGTGGCCGTTCGGCGAGGAGTGGCTGTGGGAGGCGATCGCCGCGAGCTATCTCCCGCTGCTCGAGCTGCTCGACGCCGGCGCCCCGCTGACGCTCTCGCTGACGCCCGTGCTGTGCGACCAGCTCGAAGCGCCCGGCGTGATCGAGCGCTTCGCACGCTTCGTCGAGGACGTTCGCCGCGCCACCCACGAGGAGGACGCGAGCGGCCTGCGTGCCGGGGGGCACGAGCTGCTCGCGTCCGAGGTGGAGCGCGCGTGGGGCGACTACGCGCGGGCGCTGGAGCAGCTCGCGCAGCGCGACGAGGATCTGCTCGGATCGCTCGCGGGCCACGCCCAGTGGACCTCGTCGGCGACTCACGCCGTCCTCCCGCTGCTCGCGACTGACCAGGGCGTACGAGTGCAGGTGCAGAGCGGAGTAAACGCCCACCGCAAGCGCGTCGGAGGAAGCTGGCGCGGGGGTTTCTGGTTGCCCGAGTGCGCTCACTCGGAGTCCATGGAGACCGTGCTTGAGCGCGCGGGGGTGCGAGCCGTGTGCGTCGAGCTCACCCGCCGGTTCGGGCTCGGCGCGAGCGAGCACCTGCGTCCCTTTGCGACCGAGGCCGGCATCGTGTTGGTCCCGATCGATCGCGCCACGATCTCGCTCGTGTGGAGCGATCGCGGCTATCCGGCGGCGGGGGCCTACCGCGACTACCACCATCACACCGTCCATCACCACAACCCGTGGTGCAACGATGGCGGGCCGTATGACCACCCGCGCGCACTTGCGCTCGCGCGCGAGCACGCCGCGGACTTCGTCCGACGTACGATCGAGCGCCTGCGCACCGGCGGCGGGGGCCTGCCCGGAGGCGGGTTGGCGGTGTTCGCCGTCGACACCGAGCTGCTTGGGCATTGGTGGTACGAGGGCATCGCCTGGCTGGAGGCCGTCGTGGAAGAGTGCGCACGGCAGGGGCTCGAGCTGGTGCGCCTGGACGACGCTCTCGAACGCCACGAGCCGACGCCCGGTCGCGAATTCCAGGATGGAGCAGCCAGCAGCTGGGGAGAGGATGGGGACCTGTCGACGTGGTCCGGTCCGCCGGTCGCCGACATCGCGTTTGAGATGCGCGCAGCCGAGCTAAAGGTGCTCGCGGGGGGCTCGCGGATCGGCATGGCGGCAGTGCGCGAGCTGCTTGCGCTGCAGGCCAGCGACTGGGCGTTCATGGTCTCGCGAGGGATCGCCTCGTCCTACGCGCGCGAGCGCTTCGACGGCCACCTGCGCAGGCTCTTGCAAGCGCTCGAGGCCGGTGAGTCGGCCAGCGTCGAGGGTCTGCGCAATCTCGCGCCGTACGCGGATCGCGCGTCGCTGCTCGGCTCGTGAGCGGCCCGCACGATCGAGCGGTGGTCAAACGAAGCGCATCGACCTGGGTGCGTCGCGCATGCGGATGACGCGCGCCGGCACGCCGGCGACGACGGCGTTCTCGGGGACCTCCTTGGTGAGAACGGCGCCGGTGCCGATCACGCTGTTGTCGCCCACCTTCACCCCGCGCAGCACGCAGGCGCCGTAGCCGATCCACACGTTGTGGCCGACGTGCACGTCGCGCTTGTAGATGCCCTGCAGCCTGATCGGGCGATCGACCTCCGTCACGCCGTGGTCGAAGTCGATCAGCATGACGCGGTCGGCGAGGATGCACTCGCGGCCGATCGAGACGTGCTGGAAGGCGGAGATCGTGCAGTCCTGTCCCATCACGGTCTTCGCGCCGATGCTCACCTCGCCCTCGTGCACACGGATCTTCGAGCCGTGCCCGATCCACGCCCAGCGGCCGACGCGCAGCGTCGCGCGGCGTCCGATCTCGAGCTGCACGCGCGGGCAGATGAAGCACAGCCCATCGGTCTGCAGGCGCCCGCGATAGCGCAGCTTGAGCAGCAGGAAGCGCGCGATCAGGCGCGCATAGCTTGCGCTGAGCATGCGGTTGGCGCGCATGAAGCGCAGCAGCGCGAGCGGCCCGCCGTGCAGTGGATCGGGCGCCCGCCGCACGGTGTCGGCGATCTGCTCGGGAGTGGTCACGGGGGTCGGGTCGGCGAGCAGCGGCTCCATCGCCGTCCAATCGTATTGCCCTGCGATGATTGCGCCCCCGATGGCCGACCCGACCCTTGCCCGACGCCTGCTGGACGGCGATCGACGCGCGCTCGCGCGCGCGATCTCGCTCGTCGAGGACGACAGTCCGGAGGGCTGGGAGCTCGTGAAGGAGGTCTACCCGCATACCGGCAACGCCGCGGTCGTCGGCTTCACCGGACCGCCCGGCGTCGGCAAGTCGACGCTGATCGGCGCGGTCACCAAGGCACGACGTGCGGCCGGCCGCAGCGTCGGCGTGCTGTCGATCGACCCCTCCTCGCCGTTCACGCAGGGCGCGCTGCTGGGAGATCGGATCCGCCTCTCCGAGCACTTTCTCGACCAGGGGGTGTTCATTCGCTCGATGGCCAACCGCGGCGCGCTCGGCGGCCTCTCCGAGGCCGCCCTGCAGGCCGCGCTGCTGCTCGATGCGGCCGGGCGCGAGGACGTGTTCGTGGAGACCGTCGGCGTCGGGCAGGCGGAGATCGACATCATCGATCACGCCGACACGATCGTGCTCGTGCTGATGCCCGGCTCCGGCGACTCGATCCAGGCGCTGAAGGCCGGCGTGATGGAGATCCCCGACGTGATCGTCATCAACAAGGCCGACCATCCCCTGACGGACACGATGGTGCGTGAGATACGCGGCGTGCTCTCACTCGCCAACCTCGACCGCACGCCCGAGGAAGCGCGCGGGCGCTGGCGCGTGCCGATCGTCAAGACCGAGGCCAGCCGCGCCGAGGGCGTCGAGGAGCTCGTTGAGAGCCTGGAGGAGCACCGCGCGCACATCCTCGCCGCAGGGCAGCTGGCCGAACGGCGACGGCGCAACCTGCGCAACGAGGTGCTCGCGATCGCGACCGCCCGCATGCGCCGTCGCCTCGAGGAGGACCTGCACGAGGACCCCGAGTTCAAGCGCCTGATCGAGCAGGTCGTGGAGCGCCGACTGGACCCGGCGAGCGCCGCCGCGGCGCTGCTCGAGCGCGCGGCCGGCGCCTCGGGGGTGGGCGCGCCGCCGGGCGCTGAGGGGTAGGCTCGCCGCCATGGATTACCTGAGCTGGGCGGATCGCAACTGGCCGCTTCTGCGGCGAGTGATGGGCGGTCACACGGCCGTCTACCGCGCCACCCACGGTCTTATCGGGCACCGCTTCCCCGGGCAACCGCCCGTGCTGCTGCTCGATCACGTCGGCGCGAGGAGCGGCACGAGGCGCACGAGCCCGCTCGTGTATGGCCGCGACGGCGAGAACCTCGTCCTGGTCGCCTCCAAGGGGGGCTATCCGAAGCACCCGGCGTGGTTTCACAACCTGCTTGCGAGCCCGGACGCGACGGTGCAGGTCGGCTCGCGCATGCTGAACGTGCACGCGCGTGTCGCCGAGGGTGAGGAGCGCGAGCGGCTGTGGTCGCTGATGGTCGGCGTGTACGGCGGCTATGAGGACTACCGGCGCCGAACCGAGCGCGAGATCCCGCTCGTCGTGCTCGAGCCGCGCTAGCCTTACAGCTAGCCGTAGTTCCTGAGCGGCCGGCTCGCCTGAGCCGTCAGGCGCCGAGCGCGCGGGCGATGACCATCTGCTGGACCTCGTCGGTGCCCTCGCCGATTGTGAGGATCTTCGCGTCGCGGTAGAAGCGGCACACCGGGTACTCCTCGATGAAGCCATAGCCGCCGTGTATCTGCACGGCCTCCTCGGCGCAGCGCACCGCCAGGCGGCCCGTCTTCAACTTGGCCTGTGCGGCCGTCAAGGTGAAGTTGCGCCCGGCGTCCTTCTCGCGCGCGGCCTTGTAGACGAGCAGCCGCGCCGCCGCGATCTCTGTGGACATGTCGGCGAGCTTCGCCTGGATCGCCTGGAACTTGGAGATCGGCTTGCCGAACGCCCTGCGCTCCTTGGCGTACTTCAGCGCCTCGTCGAGTGCTCCCTGCGCGAGACCGACGCCCATCGCGGCGACACCGATCCGCCCGATGTCGAGGATGTGCAGGAACTGCTTGAAGCCGGCCCCGCGCGGGCCGAGCAGGTTCTGCTCGGGCACGCGGCAGTCGCTGAAGCTCAGCGGTCGCGTGTCCGACGCGTTCCAGCCCATCTTGCGGTAGGGCTCACCCTGCTCGTAGCCGGGCGTGCCGTTGGCGACGATGATGTTCGAGATCTCCCGGTTCGCGCCGCCCGTCTCGCCGGCGCTCGTCTCGCCGGTGCTCGTCTTGCCGGCGCCCGTCTCGCCGGTCACGGCAGTGATGCACACGAGGCCCGAGATGTCGGTGCCGGCGTTGGTGATGAACTGCTTGGCTCCGTCGATCACCCATTCGCCGTCGCTCAGCCGCGCGCGGGTGCGCGTGTTGCCGGCGTCCGATCCGGCCTCCGGCTCGGTCAGCCCGAAGGCGCCGAGCCGCTCGCCCGAGCACAGGCGCGGCATCCACTCGCGCTTCTGCTCCTCCGTTCCGAACAGGTACACCGGCTGCGTTCCCAGCGAGGTATGCGCGCACAGCGTGATCGCCACCGAGGAGTCCACGCGCGTCAGCTCCTCGACGGTCAACGCGTAGGCGAGCGTGTCGCCGCCGCCGCCGCCGTACTCCTCGGGGAACGGGATGCCCATCAGGTTGAGCTTCCCGAGCTTCTCCACGATCGCATAGGGAAACGCCTTGCACCGGTCGAGCTCCTCGGCTACCGGCGCGACCTCGCCCTCGGCGAATTCGCGCACGGTGCGGCGGATCAGCTCGTGGTCGTCTGAGAGGTCGAAGTCCACAGGCGAGCGCATTCTCACAGCTCACAGCCATCTAGGATGGCCGCGCATGAAACGCGCTCGATGGGTTGCCCACTTCCTCTTCACGCGCGGGCGCACGTACCGTTACGGTGCGGATCGCTCCCAGCGGGGCGATCTGCACCTGCCGAGAACCGACGGGCCGCATCGCGTGATCGTGCTGATCCACGGCGGCTCGTGGCGCAAGCGCTACGGCAGGCGCGTGATGCGCGCGATCGCGGCCGATCTCGTGCGCGGCGGCTGGGCGGTGTGGAACATCGAGTACCGGCGCATCGGGGGTGGCGGCGGCTGGCCGGAGACCTTCGCCGACGTGGCCGCCGCGATCGACCGGCTCGACGGGCTGCACGCGTCGCTCGACATGAAGCGGGTGGACGTGCTCGGGCATTCGGCCGGCGGTCATCTCGCCCTCTGGGCTGCCGGCCGTGAGGGGCTTCCGCCGGGCGCGCCCGGGGCCTTCGCCGGGCGCCCCCGCGTCCCGCTGCGACGCGCGATCTCGCTGGCCGGCGTGTGCGACCTGGCGGGTGCCTACGCCGATTGGCATGGCGGCGCGGTGCGCGAGCTGATGGGCGGCTCGCCGGAGCGGCTGCCCGAGCGCTACGCCGTGGCCGATCCGCTGCGGCGCGTGCCCCTCCGCTTGCCGGTGCTGCTCGTGCACGGAGTGCTCGACGAGACGGTGTCCGTGCGCTTGAGCCGCAGCTACGCCGAGGCGGCGGTCGCTGCCGGCGGCGAGGTGGAGCTCGTCGAGATCGAGGGCGAGGCGGGCCGCCACAGGGCATTCGTCTACCCCGAAGGGCAGGCCTGGGCGCGGGTCGCCGAGAGGCTCGAACGGACGATGCCCGATCAGCGCGCCGGTCGCTCGGCGGCCGTGAGCGGCTAGCTCGGGCGGCGGCCTGCCGGGCCGCGCGTCGCAGAGACCGTCAGGACTCGAACGAGCGCGCCAGCTCGACGAGCAGGCGCACGCCATATCCCGAGGCGCCCTTGACAACGTAGGCCCGCCCGAGGTCCCACGCGGAGCCCGCGATGTCGAGATGCGCCCAGGGCACGTCGCCGACGAAGTTCGACAGAAACGCGGCACCGACGATCGTCCCAGCCTTGCGCGCTTCCGGCGCGTTGTCGAGGTCGCCGTAGGTGCCCTTGATCAGCTCGTCGTACTCGGCGTGCAGCGGCAGTCGCCAGACGATCTCGCCCGTTCGCTCGCCGGCGCTCGAGATCTGCGCGACGAACTGGTCGTCGTTGCCCAGCAGCCCGGCGTACGTCGATCCGAGCGCGACGATCACGGCTCCGGTGAGCGTCGCCAGGTCGACGATCCGCTCGGCGCCCTGGCCGACGGCATGGCATAGGCAGTCGGCCAGCACCAGGCGGCCCTCGGCGTCGGTGTTGTTGACCTCGATCGTCCTGCCGTTGGAGGCCGTCACGATGTCACCCGGCTTGACCGCGCGGCCGCTCGGCAGGTTCTCCGTGGCGCCGACGACCGCGACGAGCTTTACCGGCAGCCCCAGCCGCGCTATCGCCGCGACGGCCTCGATCACGGCGGCGCCGCCCGACATGTCGAACTTCATCTCGGCCATCTTCGCCCCCGGCTTCAGCGAGATGCCGCCGCTGTCGAACGTCACGGCCTTGCCGACGAAGCCGAGCACGGCTCCCGTCGCGCCGGGTCCCTCGTAGCGAAGCGTGATCAGCGCGGGCTCCTGCTCGGATCCCTCGGCGACAGCCGCGAACGCACCCATTCCGCGAGCAACGATCCCATCACGCCCCTCCACCTCGACGGACAGGCCCTCGATCTCGCCGGCGAGCGACTGCGCGTAGGCGCCGAGGGCGCTCGGCGTCAGGTCGTTGCCGGGACGATTCTGCAGGTCGCGTGCGGCGTTGACTGCTCGCGCGACGAGCGCCGACTCGGAGACGGTCGCGGCGAGGTCCGCGCTGGAGCACACGATCAGCCGCTGGAGGCTCTTGGGCTTGGAGTCCTCGTCGGCGTCCGGCGCCGACTTGTGCTGCTCGAAGCGGTAGTCGGCGAGCATCGTGCCCTCCACGAGCCCCGCGGCGACGTCCGCGGCATCGTCCGCGCCGCCGTTCGTCGGGAGCTCCCAGCAGAGCGCCTCGGCCGACAGCTCCTTCGCCCGATCGCGCGCGAGCGCCGCCGCCACGCGCGCGCGCTCCGGCGTGAAGTCGGCGCGCTTGCCGAGCCCAACGAGGAGCCAGCGCCTGCCCTCGGCGTGGGCGAGTGCGAGCGCCTTGAACGTTCGGCGGGCCTCGCCGGAGGCGAGCAACGCGGCCACCTCGGCCGGCTCGGAGGGCGCGTCGGGCTCGCCGTCGAAGACCCCCAGCACAACCGTGTCGGCGTCGGTGGCGCCGACTGGCTGCGTGCTGGCCGATACCTCCATTGGCCGGGCACGATATCCGGATCGCTAGCATTGCCGTCCCCTCGCACTTTGCCAACGACCAACTGGAGAGCCCCGTTCTCATGCCCACGACCGTGATCCTCGGCGCCGCACGCACCCCAATCGGCAAGATGGGCGGCGGTCTCGCCACGCTCGACGCGACAGAGCTCGGCGGCCTCGCGATCGAGGCCGCGCTGGAGCGCGCGGCGGTCGAGCCCGAGCAGGTGGATCACGTCGTGATGGGTCAGGTCCTGCAGGCCGGCCAGGGACAGATCCCCTCGCGCCAGGCGCAGATGAAGGGGGGCATTCCCAAGGAGGTCTCCTCGGAGACGATCAACAAGGTCTGCGCCTCGGGGCTGCGCGCCTCGGTGCTGCTCGACCAGGCGATCCGCGCGGGCGACGTCGAGGTCGGCGTCGGCGGCGGCATGGAGTCGATGTCCAAGGCTCCCTACCTGCTGCCCCAGGCACGCTTCGGCTACCGCATGGGCGACGCCAAGATGCTCGACTCGATGGTCCACGACGGGCTGACCAACCCGTTCTCGGGCAAGCAGATGTTCGTCGAGGCGACGGAGATCGGCGACGAGCTGGAGATGACGCGCGCGGACCTCGACCGCTGGGCGCTGCGCTCGCACGAACGCGCGCTCGCCGCGATCGACGAGGGGCGGATGTCCGAGGAGATCGTCTCCGTCACTATTCCCGCGAGCTCCGCGAAGCGTGAGGGCGACACCGTCGTCGAGGTCGATGAGGGACCCCGCCGCGACACCTCGCTCGAGCGACTCGCCGCGCTTCCAGGCCTGGTCGGCAAGGAGGGCTCGCACACGGCCGGTAATTCCCCCGGCGTAAACGACGGCGGCGGCGCGCTCGTGCTCGCCTCGCAGGAGTGGGCCGAGCGCAACGGCAAGGAGACGCTCGCCGAGATCGTGGCGCACGCGCAGAGCGCCAACGACTTCGCCTACCTCGCGACCACGCCGGCGAGCGCCGCGAAGAAGGCGCTCGAGAAGGCCGGACTGCAGCCCGGCGACATCGACCTGTGGGAGATCAACGAGGCGTTCGCGTCGGTCACGCTGAACTCGATCCGCATGCTCGGGATCGACGAGGACCGCGTCAACGTCAACGGCGGCGCCGTTGCGCTCGGACACCCGATCGGCGCATCCGGCGCGCGCATTCTCGGCAGCCTCGTGCACGAGCTGCGCAGGCGCGGCGGAGGTCTCGGCTGCGCGGCGATCTGCTCCGGCGGCGGTCAGGGCGATGCCGTGATCCTCAAGGTCGAGGGATAGATCCCGGAGTCGACGGGCGAAGACCAGTGCGAGGTACCGATACGCGGCAGCACGAGGCGCCCGAAGGCGATTGGCCGACGCGATCGGAGGAGGAGCCTCCCGCCGGCGCCGAGTCGGCGAGCGCGCCGGCCGGTGAGCCGGCGGGCAACGGCGCGGCTCGCGGGGCGGCGTTCTTCGATCTCGACAAGACGCTGATGGCCGGCTCGTCGGGCATCTTCTTCGCCCGTGCCGCCTATGAGACGGGCATGATCTCGCGCGGGCGCCTGGCGCGCGACGCATACGAGAACCTGCGCTTCCGCCTGCGCGGCTCTACCGACGATCGCGCCGACGACGTACGCAAGCGCGTCGGGGAAATGATCGCCGGCGTGGCGGTGCGCGATCTGCAGCGGCTCTCGCCGCGCGTGCTCGCGGGCGTCCTGCCGCGGCTGTATCCGCAGATGCTCGCGCGCGCGTACGCCCATCAGGACGCCGGCGCGCCGGTCTACATCCTGACGGCGGCCTCGCAGGAGATGGCCGACCTGCTGGCGCACGTGCTGGCCTTCGACGGAGGGCTGGGCTCGCGGTCGGAGATCGTCGACGGTCGCTACACCGGCAGGCCCGCCGGCCCGTTCAACTATCGCGAGGGGAAGGTCATCTCGATGCGTGAGCTCGCCGAGCGCGAGCGCATCGACCTGGCCGCCTCGCACGCCTACTCGGACTCGGAGTCGGACCTGCCGATGCTGCGCGCCGTGGGCCGGCCGGTGGTCGTCAATCCGGACGCCGACCTGCGCCGGATCGCGCTCGAGGAAGGCTGGGAGGTGCTGCACCTCGACCGGCTCGGGCGCCGCCTGAAGGTGCTCGCGGCGCTCGGCGCTGCCGCCGCGCTCGGCGGGCTGAGCAAGGCGGCCAGGGGGCACGTGGGAGCGCGCTCCGACACGCGCGCATAGGCTGGGGGGCAGATGCCCGCGGAGACACACTCCAAGATTCGCGTGGTCGTGGCCAAGCCGGGTCTCGACGGGCACGATCGTGGCGCGAAGATCATCGCGCGGGCTCTGCGCGATGCAGGCATGGAGGTGATCTACACCGGCCTGCACCAGACGCCCGAGCAGATCGTGGAGACGGTCATCCAGGAGGACGCGGACGCGGTCGGCCTGTCGATCCTGTCGGGCGCGCACATGACGCTCGTTCCGCGGATCGTCGAGCTGCTGCACGCGCAGGAGATCGACGACGTGGTCGTGACGGTCGGCGGAACGATCCCCGCCGAGGACATCCCCGAGCTCAAGGGCCTCGGCGTGGCCGAGGTCTTCACGCCCGGCGCGCCGACTCAGGCGATCGTCGATTTCATCCGCACGGCGACCGCCGAGCGGGCCTGATTGACTCGTCAGTCAACCGCCGAACCGAGTAGCATCGTCCTCAACAGACCCCAAGGAGTTAGCTGAGAATGAAGATATGCGTCCTGGTGAAGGAGGTTCCGGACGCCGCCGTCGAGAAGAAAATCGATCCCTTGACGGGGCGCATGGACCGCAGCGGGGAGAAGAACCTCAACCCGTATGACACGCACGCCATCGAGGCGGCGATGCAGATCAAGGAGGGCGGAGCCGTCCCGGTCGAGGAGATCGTGGCCGTGACGATGGGCCCCGACAGCGCGGTGCGCGCGCTGCACAAGGCCGTCTCGCTGGGCGCGGATCGCTCGGTCCACCTGTCAGACGAGATCGTCGCCGGCTCGGACGTCGCGGCGACCGGCTATGCGCTGGCCAAGACGCTGCAGCGCGAGAGCCCCGACCTGGTGCTGCTCGGACAGCAGTCCGACGACGGCGAGTGCTACACGATCGGCGCCGTCGTGGCCGAGCATCTGGGCATGCCCTCGCTGACGCAGGTGATCAAGATGGACATCGAGTCCGAGGCGCTGCGCTGCGAGCGCCAGGCCGAGTACGGCTATGACACGGTGCAGGTCAAGCTGCCCGCGGTGATCTCCGTCGGCGACGCGATCAACGAGCCGCGCTACCCGTCGCTGAAGGCGATCATGGGCGCCAAGAAGAAGCCGCTCGACAGCGTCAGCGCGTCCGACGTGGAGATCGACGCGAGCAAGGTGGGCGGCGATAACTCCGCCGCGCAGTGGGTCGCCGCGAAGGCGCCGCCGGCGAAGGCGGCCGGCGAGATCATCGAGGACGAGGACACCGGCGAGACGGTCGAGAAGATCGTCGCGTGGCTCGACGAGCGCAAGCTCATCTAGTCGTGGATGAGCGAAAGGAACTGAACTGAAATGGCGAACATCCTGGTTTACGCGCTGCACTACGACGGCGCGATCAACAAGAACTCACTCGGCGCCGTCTCCGAGGGCGCCCAGCTCGCCGCCGAGCTGGGCGGCGAGGCACATGCGATCCTGCTGGGCGAGAGCGTCCCCCAGGACCTCGCCGCATCGCTCGGCAAGTACGGCGCGAAGAAGGTGCTCGTCGCCGAGGGCCCCGAGGGCCTCGCGCAGCCGCTCGTCGACGCGATGGCCGCGGCGATCTCTGCTGGCGGCTACTCCTACGCGCTGTTCGGCGGTGGGCTGCTCGGCTTCGAGATCGGCGCGGGGCTGGCGGCGCGCCTGAACGCCGGCGTGGTCATGGAGGTCACGGCGGTGCGCGCGGAGGGCGGCGAGCTGATCGCCGAGCGCCCGATCCTCGGCGACTCGGCGATCTCCGAAGTCAAGTACCGCTCCGACGTCGGCATCATCATCGGCCGCCTGAACGCGTTCGAGATCAGGGAGTCCGGCGATGCCGACGCGCCCGTGGAGCAGCTCAGCTTCGAGCTGAGCCCGCATGCCTCGCAGGCGACGATGATCACGCGTGGCGAACAGCGCGGTGCCGATGTCGACATCGAGGGCGCCGACGTCCTGATCGCGGGCGGCCGCGGCCTGGGCAAGGCCGAGGGCTTCGAGCTGGCCGAGGAGCTGGCGAAAGCGTTCGGCGGCAACAGCGCCGTGGCGGCCACGCGGGCGGTCGTCGACGCCGGCTGGTACCCCTACGCCGCGCAGATCGGCCAGACGGGTAAGACCGTCGCGCCGAAGCTGTACCTCGCGGCGGGCATCTCCGGCGCGATCCAGCACAAGGTAGGCATGCAGGCATCGGAGAACATCGTCGCGATCAACAAGGACGCCAACGCCCCGATCTTCGAATTCTCCGACCTCGGCATAGTGGGCGATCTGAACAAGATCCTGCCCAAGTTGACCGAGGCCGTAAAGGCGAAGAAGGGCAGCTGACCCATCGTCGCCACGCGAGCGGCTCAGGAAGGGAGATCCCCCACGATGTCTTCTCATAACGGTTCGAGCAACGGGCAGGTCGCGCCCGACGAGTTCCCACCGCCCGTCGATTCGCAGCGGGAGTTCATCAAGCGGGGCCTGGACGCCGAGGACGAGCTGATCGAGGTGGGGGTGGCGATCGTCGGCGGCGGCACGGCCGGCCTGGCCTGCGCCAACCGGCTGCTGCAGCTGCTGGCAGAGGATCCCGAGACGATGGAGCGGCTTGGCGAAGTTCCCGTGGCCGTGATCGAGAAGGCCAAGACATGCGGCGGGCACAACCTGTCGGGTGCCGTGATGCGTCCCGGGCCGCTGCAGGAGCTGTTCCCGGAGATGACGCGCGAGCAGTGGCGCGAGGAGGGCTTCGCCTACGGCGAGGTGACCAAGGAGGCGGTCTACGTGCTGCCGACAGGCAAGACCAAGCTGCGCATCCCGACGCCGCCGAACTTCAAGAACCACGGCAACGAGGTCGTCTCGGTCTCCTCGATGGCGCGCTTTCAGCAGCGCCAGGCGGAGGAGGCGGGCGCGTACATCCTGACCGAGACGTCGGCCGTGCAGCTGATCGTGCAGGACGGTCGCGTGGCGGGCGTGCGCTCCGGCGACAAGGGGCGCGGCAAGGACGGCGAGCCGCTCGGCAACTTCGAGCCCGGCACCGACATCAAGGCCCATGCCACGGTGCTCGCGGAGGGCTGCTGGGGGCACCTCACGGGAGCCGCGATCCGCGAGTTCGAGCTCGGCAAGGATCGCGAGCCGCAGGTCTGGGAGCTCGGCGTGAAGGAGGTCTGGAAGGTGCCCAAGGCGCTCGATCGTGTGATCCACACGCTCGGGCCGTGGCCGCTGAAGCTGTCGGCGAAGTACGGGCACGTGGGCGGCACGTGGATCTACCCGATGCAGGACGAGAAGACGGGCGAGCACCTGGTCAGCATCGGCTTCGTGATGGACCTCGAGTACGCCGACGCGACGACCTCGACGCACGACCTGCTGCAGCAGTTCAAGACCCATCCGCTGGTTCGCGGGATCCTCGCGGGCGGGGAGCGCGTCGCGTGGGGCGCCAAGGCGCTGCCGGGCGGCGGCTACTGGTCGATGCCCAAGCTCTCGATGCCCGGGGCGGTGCTCGTCGGGGACGCCGGCGGGATGGTCGACACGGTCGCGCTGAAGGGCGTCCACCACTCGGTGATGTCGGGCAAACTGGCCGGCGAGGCGATCTACCATGCGCTCGCGCGCGGCGAATCGAGCTTCGAGTCCTACGAGCAGGCGATCGACGAGTCGGTCGTCGGCAAGGAGCTGTATGAGGTGCGCAACACCCGCCAGCCGTTCCAGAAAGGCTTCGTGCAGGGCGCCCCGCTGGTCAACCTGATGATGGGCACGAAGGGGCGCTTCCCGGGCGGGCGGTGGTCGTGGCACCGCAACGACGCGCGGCCGATGTTCATCGGCAAGACGAAGGACTCCTACCCGAAGCCGGACGGCAAGTACATCTTCGACAAGCTCTCGTCGGTGTTCATCACCGGCAACGCGACGCGCGATGACGCGCCGAATCACATCCGGCTGCAGAAACACGTGCCGCGCGAGATCGCCGAGACGTGGCGCTGGATGTGCCCGGCCGGCGTCTACGAGATCCCCGAGGATGCGCCGGAGCACGGCGAGGTCGACGTGATCGTCAACTACACCAACTGCGTGCAATGCGGTGCGATCACCGCCAAGGGCGGACGGCTGACGACTCCCGAGGGGGGCGACGGCCCGCTCTACCAGGTCCTCTGAAGGGGGCGCGCAGCACACGCAAGCCCGACGGGCTGCGAAACATGCGCACGGAGCGGGTGTTAGGGGAATGCCATGAGCACGCGCTCCCACCACTCGACCATCGCGCGGCACGGCGCTCTGCGCGTCGCCGCCGGCTCGACCGCCTGCGCGCTCGTGTTGCTCGGCGCCGCGCAGGCGAGCGGCCAGAGCGCGCAGGCGACCGCTCAGTCCGGCCAGCCGGGCGGAGCGCCCGTTGCGGGCGCTCCCGCGGCGACGCTCGAACAGTGCGTGACGGCGGGGGCGCAGGCCGGACGCTCGGCGACGTTCTCGGGAGAAATGACGGCGATCGCCGGCACCGTTCGCATGTCGATGCGGATCGACGTCGAGGAGCGCAGGCCCGCCGAAGCGCAGTATCACGCCGTCAGCGCCCGCGGGCTCGGCGTGTGGCGCGCGTCCGAACCGAAGGTGAAGGTGTACAAGTACCTCAAGGAGGTCACCAACCTGTCCTCGCCGGCCTCCTACCGGGCGCTCGTGCGCTTCCGCTGGCTGGGCGCCAAGGGCCGTCTGCTCAGGCGCGCCGAACGGCTGACGGCGCGCTGCGCTCAGCCGGCGCCTCCCTCGGAAGCGACCGCCCCGAGCCCCACAACCCCCACGCCGAGCGCGACCGCGCCGTCCGCTGGCGCGTGAGCGCTACGGGGCGCTTCACGGACGGCCCGCCGGCGCGCTCGCGGGGTTCACGCCTGGTGCGTGCCGCTAGAATGGATCGACCATGAAGGCCGAGATCCACCCGACGTACGTCCAGGCGCGTGTGCACTGCACTTGCGGCAACGAGTTCATCACCCGTGCCACGCAGGATGAGCTGCGCGTCGAGGTCTGCTCGAACTGCCACCCCTTCTACACGGGGCGCCAGAAGCTCGTGGACAGCGGCGGGCGCGTCGAGCGCTTCCAGCGTCGCGTCGCCAAGGGCCGTCGGCAAACGGCCCAGACGCGGTCCACTTCCTAGTCCGATGCCTCCGCGGCTGGCCGCCGACCGATTGACGATCGGCGAGCCCACCACGCCGACCGAGAGAGACGCCCCCGCGAGGGACGGCCTCGAGGTCGACGGGACGCAGGACGCGACGAACGATCGCGACGGGGTCACCGTCGCGGGCGCCGAAACGGACGGGGACGGCCAGCTGAACGCAGGGCGAGACGCCCCCGTGGGCGGGCAGGCGGTGCTCGAGGGCGTGATGATGCGGGGTGTCTCCAACTGGGCCGTGGCGGTGCGCAAGCCGACCGCCGAGCAGCTGGCCGAGGGCGAGCGCTCGCCCGAGGAGGCCGCGCTCGGCGAGGTCGAGGTCAGCGCCTTTCCGCTGACCTCGGCTTTGAAGCGCCATCGCATTCTGCGCCTGCCGGTCATACGTGGCGTGGTGGCGCTCGGAGGCTCGCTGGCGATCGGCTTCCGCGCGCTGGAGATCTCGGCGAACGCGCAGCTTCCGCCCGAACCGCGGCCTGGGGAGTCCGGGGATGTCGCGGATCGTGGAGACGACGCAGACGCCCAGCAGGCAGATGAGATTCCGAGGGCGGTCTGGGCGGGGACGATCGTCGTAGCGCTCGCCTTCGCGATCGTCCTGTTCTTCCTGATTCCCGTCGGCTTGACGAGCTTGATCAAGGACCAGCTGGGCTCCTCGTTCCTGTTCTGGCTGATCGAGGGCGTCTTGCGCACGAGCATCTTCCTCGGCTACCTGCTGCTGCTGTCGCGCATTCGCGACCTGCGACGCGTGTTCGAGTACCACGGCGCGGAGCACAAGACGATCTCCTGCTTCGAGGCCGGTCTGCCGCTGACGCCCACCAACGCCCAGCGGTTCTCGCGGCTTCACCCGCGCTGTGGCACGAGCTTCCTGCTGGTCGTCATGATCGTCGCGATCTTCGTGTTCGCGCCGATCGGCCTGCCGGCCTGGTACTGGCTCGTGGCGACCCGCATCCTCGGCGTGCCGGTGATCGCCGGCGTGTCCTTCGAGCTGATCAAGTTCGCCGGGCGCAACCGGAGTCGCCGCTGGGTGCGGGCCGTCATGTGGCCCGGCCTGAAGCTGCAGCTGCTGACCACTCGCGAGCCCGACCTCGACCAGCTCGCCGTGGCGATTGCCGCGCTCGGAGCGGTGCTCGCCCGCGAGACACCCGGCGCGCTGTCGGCCGAGGATCTGATGGGCGTGGAGGTCGTGGCGTAGGCTGCGAGCCGCACCTCGCGCTTGGCGGCACGCCGTGGCCTGTCCATAGACTGGGTCGATGATCGAAGACCTCGTCGAGCAGATCGAAACGCGCTTCGCCGAGCTGGGCGAGCAGATGACGGACGCCGAGGTGATCGCC
>Ga0193729_1000414_pt1 | contig 22070 bp, 25 predicted proteins | sample U1c2metaG_FD_143036 | JGI IMG/M metagenome (GOLD analysis project Ga0193729, IMG submission 143036) | Soil microbial communities from a riparian zone of the East river system, Colorado, United States - U1c2 | ecosystem: Environmental > Terrestrial > Soil > Riparian zone | place: USA: East River...
GGAAACGGGTGGGCGCGGCGGTCGGAACGCGGGCGGTGTGCTTGTCGTAGAGCTTCTCGATCGCGTCGAGCAGCCGCTCGACTCCCCGGCCGGTCTTCGAAGAGACGGCCACGTGCGGAGGGCGCTGGCGCAGCCGCCGCTCGAGCTCGGGCCTGATGTCTTCGATGCCGAGCGTCGTCGCATCCCATTTCGAGAGCACGACGATCGTCGAGTCCTGTGCCTTTCGCGCGATGTCGGCGACGGTGAGATCGTGGTCGACGAGACCCTCGGACGTGTCCACGAGGATGAGCGCGACGTCTGCACGCTCGGCCGCTTCGCGTGCGCGCAGCTTCGAGTAGTACTCGATTCCCTGGCGGTGGCGGCGCTTGCGGCGGATGCCTGCGGTGTCGACGAAGACGAACGTCCGGTCACCCCGTTGGAACACGGTGTCGATCGAGTCGCGGGTCGTGCCGGGCGTCTCCGACACGATCACGCGGTCCTGGCCGAGGATCGCGTTCAGCAGCGACGACTTGCCGACGTTCGGCCGGCCGAGGATCGCAACGCGAATCGCATCGTCGGGAGTCTCCACACGTCCGGTTCCGGGCAGCTGGTCGACGATCACGTCGAGCAGGTCTCCGCTGCCGTGCCCATGCAGTGCCGAAATCGAACGCGGGTCGCCGAGCCCGAGACGGTGGAGGTCGAGTGCGAGGTGTTCCTGCGCTGGGTCGTCGATCTTGTTCGCGATCAGCAACACGGGTTTGCGCGCGCGCCGCAGGATGTCCGCGACCTCCTCGTCGCCGGGCGTCACCCCCGCGCTCGCGTCGACGACGAACAGGACGAGATCGGCCTCGCCGACCGCCAGCTTCGCCTGCTCTGCGATCGACTTCGTCATCGGCGACTGGTCGGCGATGTCGACTCCGCCCGTGTCGATGAGCAGGAAGCGTTTGCCGTTCCACTCGCCGACGAGCTCCTTGCGGTCACGCGTCACACCGGATGTCTCGTGCACGACGGCGGCGCGCGAGCCGGTGAGCCTGTTGATGAGCGTCGATTTGCCCACGTTCGGGAAACCGACGATCGCGACCGTTCCGTGGAGCGGCGGCTCCGGTGTTGTCTCCGTCACGCTGGGGGGGTCGCCACGCGCGGACGGCCCTGCTCGTGCAGCGTGACGAGAAACTCCCACAGCTTTCGGAGCTCCTGTTGGATGTCGACCGCCGCGGCTCGGTATCCCTTCGAGTTGCGCGGATGCCGGCTCACGTCGAGCGGCTTCCCGAAGGCGACCGAGACGGGGTAGAAGTTTCCGGGGCGCCAGTACTGCGAGCCGTGAATCGCCCCGCAGACGACCGGCGCGCTTTCCTGGACGGCGATCATCGCGGCGCCGGGCAGGACGGGGCCCGGCTCGCGCTCTTGCCTCGTGCCTTCGGGAAACATCCCGAGCGCGTCGCCGCGGTGGACGATCTCCCGCATGATGCGGACTGCCTCACGGTCGGACTCACCACGGCGCACCGGGATCGTGCCGAAGGTGCGGATCAGCGGTCCGATGATCGGATTGTCGTGCGCTTCCTGTTTCGCGACGTAGTAGAGCGTGCGCGGAACGTGAGCGCCGATCGCCCACGGGTCGAGCCACGAAAAGTGGTTGAAGCAGAGGACGACCGGACCGTTCGCCGGAATGCGGTCCTTGCCGTACACGCGTAACGGCGTCACGAGCCGCACCGCTCCTGCAAAGAAGGGTCGCCCCAGCACCTGCGCGACTTGTGTCCTGTTCATCGCTCGGATGCTGCGAGCCGTTCTTGCACGATCTGCTCGATCGTCGTCACGACGTCGTCGACCTCGAGGTCGGTCGTGTCGATCCGCTCGGCGTCGGGCGCGGGTTGCATGCGGACCGCGTCGCTCTTGTCGCGGAGGCGAAGATCTGTCGCGAGCGCGTCGCCGCCGATGTCCGGGCGTTCCGCCTGACGGCGGCGTGCGCGCGTGCTCGAATCGGCGTTGAGGTAGACCTTCACCTCGGCATCGGGGGCGACGACCGTGCCGATGTCCCGTCCTTCGATCACGACGTCGCCCTGCAGTGCGAGCTCGCGCTGGCGCTCGCGCATCACCTCGCGCACGGCCGGGTGCTTGGCGACGACCGGGACCTGCCGGTCGATGTTCGACTTCCGAATGGAGGCGGTGACATCGGTCCCGGCGATCGAGACGCGTCCGGACTCGCTGAACTCGACCGGGTTCTCGGCGGCGAGCTCGCCGAGGCGTTTGCCTTCGCTGAGGTCGAAGCCGCGTTGCATCGCGAGCCACGTCAGCGCGCGGTACATGGCGCCGGTGTCGAGGTAGCGAAAGCCCAGCCGCTCCGCGAGTCGACGCGCGACCGTGCTCTTGCCTGCCCCAGCGGGGCCGTCTATGGCGACAATCATCGTCTCGACACTGAGTGGAGAAGGTCGAAAAACCCGGGGAAGCTTATAGCGACCGCGTCGGCGCCCTCGATCTCGACTCCGTCGCGAGAGGTAAGGCCGGCGACCGCGGCGAGCATCGCGATGCGGTGATCTCCATCCGACGGGATCCGGCCGCCGTTCGGGCGTGCAGGTACACCTCTCACCTCGAAGCCATCGTCGCGCGACTGGATGCGGACACCGAGTGTCCGTAGCCCTTCCGTCACGGTTTCGATGCGGTCCGATTCCTTGAGGCGGAGCTCGCCGGCACCGGTCACATGGCTGACGCCGCGCGCGACCGCCGCGGCCAGGGCGAAGAGCGGGAGCTCGTCGACGAGGCGCGGCACCTCCTCTTCGGTCACGTCTGTCGCGGTCAGCTCGGCCGAGTGCACCTCGAGGTCTCCGATCAGCTCGCCGCCGACCTTCCGGCGATTGAAGATGCTCACGCGTGCGCCCATGCGCTGCAGGACGTCGAGCAGGCCGGTGCGGCGCGGGTTGAGGCCGATGTCATGGATCGTCAGCTCCGAGCCGGCGAGCAGCGTTGCCGCGACGATGAACGGAGCGGCGGCGGAGAAATCTCCTGGAACGGTGACGTCGGGAAGGTGGAGGCGTCCGGCCGGGTCGATCGAGACCGAGTTCGGCCGACGGCGGACGCGGACGCCGGCCGCCTCGAGCATCAGCTCGGTATGGTCGCGCGTCGGTGCCGGCTCGACAACGGTGGTCGTTCCGTTCGCGTTCAGGCCGGCCAGGAGGATGGCGGACTTCACCTGCGCGCTCGCCACCGGCAGGACGTACTCGATCCCCTCGAGGGCATCCGTCCCTTCGACGACGACGGGCGGTCGGCCGTTCGTCGTCTCGATGTGCGCGCCCATTCGCTTCAGCGGCTCCGCGACGCGGTCCATCGGTCGTGCGCGGAGCGACTCGTCGCCGGTGAGCTCGAACCGCCCCTCCTGTCCGGCGAGGATTCCCGGGAGGAGACGCATCAGCGTTCCGGCGTTGCCGGCATCGATCGGCTCACTCGGCTGCTGCAGCCCGCGGAGCCCGGCGCCGTGGACGATGAGCTCGTCGTCGGCGAGGTCGTCGACCCGGACGCCGAGCGCGCGGACGGCGTCGATCGTGGACTCCGTGTCCGCGGAGCGGCCGAAGCCGCGCACGTGCGTCTCGCCGTCGGAGAGCGACCCGACGAGCACGCTGCGGTGGGAGATCGACTTGTCCCCGGGAACGGCGATATGCCCGGCGAGGAGACCTGCGGCTTGGACCCGCGTCACGTTTCAGGCACGGTGTCCGACACCAAGCCTGTCATTCCAGGACAGGTGAGATCACGACGTGGTAGCCCTGCGCTTCGAGGATCCCGGCCGCTCGCTCGGCCTCGTCTTCGCCGCCGACCAGGAGCGTGAGCGTGCCGCCGCGCTCGCGTGAGAGATGTTGCAGCTCGAAGTCCTCAATGTTGATCCGCTCCGCGCCGAGTGCCTGCGTGATGCCTGCAAGGACACCGGGACGGTCGGGCACGTGCACGCGAAGCCGTTGCAGCATGCCCGGCTCCTCGTAGGCATCGGCGAGCATTCGGCGTCTGTTGTCGGAGGCCTCCCCGATCCAGCGCGCGAGGAAGCCGGCGTCGCCGTCCGCCAGCGCCCGCTCGACCTGCTCGATCCGCCTGCGATGCTCCGCGAGCGCGGCCGCGAGAGCCTCGGCGTTGTCGAGAAAGATGTCGACCCAGATTCGCGGATTCGCACCCGCGACGCGCGTCATGTCTCGAAGGGATCCGCCGGCCGCAGCAAGCGGCTCGTGCCCGTCCACGCGCGACGCGCCCGCCTGATTCAGGAGAACGTTCGCGAGCGCATGCGGCAGATGGCTGGTGAGCGCGACCAGACGGTCGTGCGCCTGCGGATCGACCGCGACCGGAACCGCACCGAGCGAGGCGACGAAGCCGTGCAGCATCCGGTAGCGCTCCGGATCCGTCGTCGTGTCCGGTGTGAGGAACCAGGTCGCACCGCGAAACAACCCGCCGCTCGCATGCTCCGGGCCGTGCGCCTCCGAGCCGCACACCGGATGGCCCCCGATGAACCGGGCGTCGCTCACGGCGCGCGTCACCGGCGTCTTCGTCGAGCCGACGTCCGACACCGTCGTCCCGTCGCTCGTCCCGTCGAGCACGGCCGCCACCTGCGTCGGCAGCGCCGCGACCGGCGCGGCGACGATCACCAGCTCGGCTTCCGCCACCGCAGCGCCGAGTGAGTCCGCGGCGACCACCGCCTCCCGTTCGACAGCCGTGGCGAGCGCAGCCGGATCGAGGTCCCATCCACGGACGTCCCCCACCCCTGCGGCACGCGCCGCGAGGCCCACCGAGGCGCCGATGAGACCGGTGCCGACAATCGCAAGTCGCTCGACCGCAGCCATGGAACTCAGGATACTTTTGTCCGTCCAATGCGGATCTTCAGCGGCATCCAGCCCAGCGGCGACCCTCACATCGGCAACTTCAGTGGGGGCTTCCGGCAATACGCCCAAACGCAGGAGCGTGGCGAGGGCTTCTTCTGCATCGTCGATCTCCACGCGATCACGATCACCCATGATCCGGCCGCTCTTCGCGACGGGACGCTGGACATCACGGCGATGCTCTTCGCCACCGGCCTCGACCCGCAGCGCTCGACGATTTTCGTCCAGAGCCACGTCACCGCTCACGCCGAGGCGGCTTGGCTGCTGTCGTCGGTGACGGGCTACGGCCAGCTTGGACGGATGACGCAATTCAAGGAAAGGGTCGCGGAGGAAGAGTTCGTCTCGGCCGCGCTCTTTACATACCCCGTGCTGATGGCCGGCGACATCCTGCTCTACCGAACCGACATCGTCCCGATCGGCGAAGACCAGCGGCAGCATCTCGAGCTCACGCGCGACGTTGCGCAGCGGTTCAACGCCCGTTACGGCGAGACCTTCGTCATACCGGAAGGAGTCTTCCCGGACACCGGCGGTCGCGTCATGAACCTGCAGGAACCGACGGTCAAGATGTCCAAGTCACGCGGGTCGGAAAGCGGAACCGTGCTGATGCTCGACCCACCGGACACTACTCGCAAGAAGCTCAAGACCGCCGTCACTGACTCCGGCTCGGAGGTGCGTTACGACCCTGACGAGAAGCCGGGCATCTCGAACCTGATCGAGTTGATGACGGTCGTCACGGGGAAGTCGATTCCGGAGGTCGAGGCGACGTACGAGGGCAGCGGCTACGGGCGCTTCAAGGAGGACATCGCGGAAGGGATCATCGAGCTGCTCGAGCCGATTCAGGCGCGCTACCGCACTCTACGAGCCGACGTCACGGAACTGGATCGGCTCTTGGCGCTCGGCGCCGACAAGGCGCGCGAGGCGTCGGCGCCAACGCTCGCCCAGATGTACGAGCGAATGGGCTTCACCAGGCCGTAACCGTTTCTCTGCGGCATCGACCTTCACTTCGATGCGGACCTTGTTAAGTTCGCGGGGTCAATCGACGGGGGAGGGAGAACCATGAAAGGAAGAGGGCTGAGAACGCTCGGCTTTCTGCTCGTCACAAGCTTGATCGCAACCGGTTTCGCGGCTGCGAAAGTGCAGTCGGGCGGAGGCGGATCGCCCAGGACACTCGCCGCATCCGGATGCCAGCTCGCATCGGCGGGAGGCAACATCAAGCACGTCATCTACATCCAGTTCGACAACACGCATTTTCTGCGTGACAACGCGAACGTCCCTTCGGATCTGGAGCAGATGCCGCACCTGCTCAATTTCATCCGCGGCAACGGGACGCTGATGGCCAACGATCACACCGCGCTGATCTCGCATACGGCGACCGGGATCCTGACGTCGCTGACCGGCGTCTACCCGGACCGGATGGGACAGCCTGTCTCGAACAGCTTCCGCTACTTCACGCCGTCCGGCGCCTCGCGAACGGGAGTCGCGTTTGCGTACTGGACGTCACCGCTCTTCGATCCCGCGGGAACAGGACAGACCGACTTCACTCCCGAGATGATCAACGAGAGTGGCAAAATCGCCCCGGCGCCATGGGTTCCCTATACCCGCGCAGGCTGCGATGTCGGCTCGGTCGGGACGGCCAATACGATCCTCGAGAACACCGCGATCGACATCCCGACGGTCTTCGGGGCAAGTTCACCAGAGGCCACTGAGGTGTCGACGAATCCCGGCCAGGCATTCGCCGACTTCGTCGGAATCGGCGTGCACTGCGCGCAGGACTCGACGCTTTGTTCGCCGGCGAACCACAGCCGGCCCGATCTCCTTCCGGACGAGCCGAACGGCTACAACGGGTTCAACGGCCTCTTCGGCGCGAAGTACGTCGATCCGCAAATCTTCGCGGGCGGCACGCCGACCGACCTGAACGGAAATACGATCCAGGATGCGACCGGCCACGTCGGCTTCCCGGGTTTCGACGGGATGGAGGCGACGGTCTCGCTTTCGTGGGTCGCGCATATGCAGGAGGCGGGCATACCCGTCACGTACGCGTACATCTCGGACGCGCACGACGGGCACGGCACCGCCGGCAACATCCACTTCGCGTACGGACCAGGTGAGGCCGGTTACGTACAGCAGCTGCACGATTACGACACCGCGTTCCAGAACTTCTTCGACCGCCTCGCCACCGACGGAATCAATAAGAGCAACACGCTCTTCGTCTTCACCGTCGACGAAGGCGACCATTTCGCCGGCGATCAGCCGACGAATACCGGCTGTGACGGTGTCACGGTCGCTTGCAACTACAACCGCGTCGGTGAGATCAACGGGAACCTGAGCGCCATGATGAGGACGCAGTTCGCCGACACGACGCCGTTCACCGTTCACTCCGACGATGCTCCGAACGTGTACATCACGGGCAATCCCAGCCAGACCGATCCTGCCACCCGCAAGCTCGAGCGCGAGATGGCTCAGCTGAGCTGGCTGAATCCGTACACCAACCAGACCGAGCACAACATCATGGTTGCGCTCGCAGACAAGACCGAGATGAAGACGCTGCACATGGTCACGGCGGATCCGGCTCGGACACCGACGTTCACGCCGTTCGCCGATCCCAACTGGTTCTTCTTCGCCTCGAACTCACCCGCGACCTGCGCGACCCAAGCCGCGTGTGCATCTATTCCGCCGAGGACGGACCAGAGCTTCGCGTGGAACCATGGCGACATCCAGGACGAGATCGCTTCGACGTGGGTCGGCGTTGTCGGCCCCGGAGTCAAGAACCTCCCTGACTACACCGGCTGGACCGACCACACCGATGTCCGCCCGACGATGCTGAGCCTGCTCGGGCTCACCGACGATTACGTTCACGATGGGCGCGCGGTGACTCAGGTCCTCGATCCGGGCGCCGTGCCCGCGACGCTTCAGACGTCCGACGCAGTGGCGCTCGGCGACATGCTGAAGCGGATCGATGCGCCGTTCGGCCAGTTTGCGATGGACACGCTCAAGGCGTCGACGGTGGCGCTCGCGAGCGATACGAACCACGACAATCGCTACACGACGCTGGAGAAGTCGCTCGCTCAGGTCACCGATCAGCGCGACCAGGTGGTCGACGGCATCAAGGCGCTCCTCACGGGTGCCGCTGCAGGACAACCAATCAACCACGACAGTGCCGGCCAGCTTCTCGACCGCGCCCAGGGGCTCCTTGGTCGCGCCGCAGGTCTCGCCGGCCACTAGGACGTACGAAGCCGAGCGACCTCGGAGGGCTCGAGCTCCCGCGACTGGCGGGGCTCGAGCCCTTCGACCGTCAGGCCTGCGTAGCGGCTGCGGTGCAGCCGCAGCACGGGATGCCCGACGGCCTCGCACATGCGCTTGACCTGGTGCTTGCGCCCCTCGTGCAGCGTCAACTCGAGCTTCGCGGGCCCAAGCCTGCGGACCTTCGCGGGCGCGGTGCGACCGTCGTCGAGCTCGACACCCGCGGCGAGCTTCTCCAACGCGGCGTCATCGGGCTGGCCCTCGACGTCGACCTCGTAGACCTTCTCGACGCCGTAGCGCGGGTGCGCGAGCCGATGCGCGAGCGGGCCGTCGTTCGTGAGCAGCAAGGCGCCCGTGGTGTCGGCATCGAGCCTCCCGACCGGGACGACTCTTTCCTGGATCTTCTCGACGAGCTCGACGACTGTGGGACGGCCTTGCGGGTCGCGTGCGGTCGTCACCGTTCCGGCGGGCTTGTGGAGCAGCACGTATCTGAGCGACTGCGGGGTGACCTGTTTTCCGTCGACCTCGACGCGGTCGCCGGGATGGACATAGGTATTGAGCTCCCCCGGGACGTCGTTGACGCGGACGCGGCCGGCCTTGATCAGCTCGTCGGAGCCGCGTCGGGACGCGATTCCTGCTCTCGCCAGATAGGCGTTCAGGCGCATGGCGTCATATATTCGCCGCGTGGCCCATTACGTGACTCTGATGCGCTGGACGACGCAGGGCTATGCCGGCCTGCCGAAGTGGCGGGAACGCATCGAGGAGGGCGAGCGGATCATCACGGAGGCGGGCGGCAGCATGGTCGGCGTCTACGTCACGCTCGGGCGCTACGACGTGGTCGAGATCTTCGAGGCGCCCGATGACGATGCCGCGATCGAGATCCTGATGAAATTGAACCGCTACGGCGCGGAGCACACAGAGACGCTGCGGGCGTTCACCCGCGAGGAAGCGGAGGAGATCGTGCGCAAGCTATGAGCGGATACGCATTCAGCTCTCTGGACGAGGTCGGTGAGGGCGTCGGCTTTCGCAAGGTGCGGCGCGCGCTCGGTGTGACGGCGTTCGGCGTCAACGCGATCGTGTTCCCGCCGGGCTACGTCGGCTTCCGACACTGGCACGATCGACAGGACGAGCTCTACTTCGTCCACCGCGGCCGCGCGCGCGTCGAGGTCGGCGACGAGGTGCGGGAGCTCGGCGAGGGCGGTCTGCTCCACGTCGAGTCGACGACGCCGCGGCTCCTGTCGAACGCAAGCGATTCCGAGGATCTCGTCCTGCTCGTCGTCGGCGGCAAGGACGGCTACGTCGAGCGTGACGGACACCTCGTCGACGTGGAGCGCGATCTGCCACGGCGGCAGGCTTTTGGGAGCTAGCGGCCCTAGCGGCCCGTCGGTCGAAGATCTCGAGCACTCGCGCTACTTCCTGACGGAGTGGATGCCGCCGCTCTTGCGCGCGACGGCGGAGCGCTCGCCGCCGCGCGTGCTCGCCGATCTCGGTGCCGGGGACGGTGGGACGCTCTGGCCGCTTGATCGTGCGGGGTTGGTCGGCGAGACGATCTATGCGGTCGACATCTCGGCGGAGCACGTCGCGCTCTGCGAGCGGCTGTCCCCGAAGGTGCGAGGAATCGTCTCCGATGTCGCACGAGTCGATGAGTTGCCGGACGCCTCGGTCGACGCCGTCGTTTCGTCTCAGGTGATCGAGCATCTTCCGGACGACCGCCTGCTCGCGCCTGAGATCGCGCGGCTGCTGAAGCCGGACGGCTGGTTCTATGTCGCGAGCGTGATCCGCGGGCCGCACGCGTTCTGGCTCTACAAAGGGAAGCCGCCCGCGCCCGAGCGGTGGCAGCTCGATCCGACGCACATGCGCGAGTACGAGTCCGAGGAGCACTTCCGCTCGGTGCTCGAGCATCCCGACCTGGAGCTCGACGTCGTGCGCTCCTCGCAGCTGAAGTTCCCGCTGACGGATCCACTGTTCCGCATCGCGGCGCTGGCGCGCGTGATCAAGCGGGAGCAGCTGCCGGAGATCTATCTGCGTCTTCCTCGGCGCCTGCGCGGCGCGCGGCGCGCGCTGGGCGTTCCGATCCCCGGTTACCGCTGGGTCGAAGCCACAGGTCGTAAGCGCACCGATTAGTCACACATCCGGCACAGATTCCCCGTCCGAAACGGGCATCCGTTGGGGTCAGACCCGAAAATGTGCCGCGGACGAGACGAAGCAGTGCTGAAAGTGTGACTTATGCGCTGCGCGTTGCTCTTTCGTGACGTATCCGACACACATTTCCCGTCCGAAACGGGCATCCGTTGGGGTCAGACCCGAAAATGTGCCGTGGCAGCGACGGAACTGTGTCGGAAGCGTGACTCAGGCGCTGCGCTGCTCGGCGACCGCGTGCAGACGTTCACGCAGATCGTCGACATCGCCCGGCAGGTCGTCGAGCCGCGGCAACTGCGACAGGCTTTCCAGGCCGAACACCCGCTCGAACAGCGGCGTCGTCTTGTACTTCACCGCGCCACCGTGCGCGCCGTCTTCGCGGCCCGCTTCGGTGATCAGCCCACGCTCCGTGAGCCCGGCAACAGCCGAATCCGCCGCCACGCCGCGGATCCGCGCGATCTCCGGCCGCGTGCACGGCCCAAGATAGGCGATGATCGCCAGAGTCTCCAAGGAAGCCTGCGACAACCCGCGCTGCACCGGCCGCTCGAACAAACGACCGCACGCCTCCGCCGCATCACGCGACGCCCGAAAGGCCCAGCCGCCGGCCACCGACTCGAGCACGATGCCGCTGCGACCCTCGTGATAGCGATCCGCCAGCAACGCGAGTGCCAGCTCGACCCGCTCGGGATCGTCCTCGGTCGCAGCCACCAGCTCCTCCACGGGCAGGGGCGCATTCGCCACGACGAGCAGTGCCTCGAGCGTCCGCGCGAGCTGGTCGAGCGGATTGGCGGTGACTAGGCGGAGCGGACGGTCCACGCGTTGGTCCTTTCGTTCACGGCGGCGCTTTCCTGCCCCACCTTACTGACACGGATTGGAGCGAACGGAGCCGCCTGACTGATCCGGATCTCGTCCGAACGGCGCAGGTCCAGCAACGCCAGGAACGCGATCGCCTGCTCGGCACGCGACAGCCCTTCGAGCTCGGAGTCGAAGTCGAAGACGGAACGCCGCGCAAGCAAGGCGCGAAAGCGCTCCAGGAACTGCGCGACCGGTGGGAACCGCAGCTCCATGTGCGCCAGCGAGACCGTGGGCGGCTCCGCGGCCAGCAGTCGCACGACGTTCGCGAGCGACTCCGGATCCTGCGGCGCGAGCCGCCGATCGGGCTGAGGCGCCAACGGCGCGGGCCCGACCCGGAAGAACCGGTCGCGCTCGGACGAGAGCCGTTCCGCCAGCCAGCCTGCCGCCTCCTTCATGCGCCGGTACTCCGCGAGACGGCGGGCCAGTTCCTCGGCGGCCTCCTCGGGCTCGAGCTCCGACAGCTCAGCCGCTTCGTCCTCGAAGAGCCCGCGCGCCTTCAGCTCCAGGAGCGCTGCGACCAGCACGAGGAACTCACCGCAGGCATCCAGATCCAGAGCACCCCGCTCGGCCAGCCGCTCGAGGAAACGCACCACGATCCCGGCGACGTCCACGTCCGCAAGGTCGACCTCCTCCTTGAGGACTAGCGTCAGCAGCAGGTCGAAGGGGCCCTCGAAGGCGTCGAGGTCCAGGTCGAGCTCACGCACGATCATCGTCAGCCAACCTAGCGTCCCGAGCGGACGCGGCCCTTCGGCACTGCCATCGCCGGCCCCGTTGGCACGATCTTGCTTGCGCGCGGTCGTTCGTTGCCGCCCGGTTGGCGGATGAACTGCCACCAGAAGAAGAACGCGGTCGACAGGACGAACAGCACGATCGAGACCCACGCGTTGATGCGCAGGCCGAGGAAATGGTGGGCGGGATCGATGCGCAGGAGCTCCTCGAAGAAGCGGCCGAAACAGTAGTAGGAGACGTACAGCGCGAAAAGCGCGGGTCGCCGGATGTTGAAGCGCCGGTCGATCCAGAGAAGGATCGCCACCCCGATTACGTCGTACGTGAGCTCGTAGAGAAAGGTCGGGTGGAACGTGTTGCGGTCGAAATAGCCGGGCGGCCGATGCTGCGGATCGATCTTCAATCCCCACGGGAGGGTGGTGGGCTTGCCGAACAGTTCCTGGTTGAACCAGTTGCCGATGCGGCCGATCCCCTGCGCCAATAGGAGGCCCGGGGCGACGGCGTCCATGAACAGCCGCACGCTCTGGCCCGAGCGGTGGACGATCCAGGCTCCGGCCAGGACGCCGAAGAGGATGCCGCCCCAGACGCCGAGCCCGCCCTGCCAGACCGCGAACGGCCCCCACCACTTGTCCGGCACCTCGTTCCAGCTCGTGACGTCGTGGTAGAGCCGTGCGCCGACGATCCCGAATGCGACTCCCCAGACGGCGACCCGGAACACGAGATCCCAGTCGCCGCCCCAGCTGACCCAGCGGTATCCCGTCAGCGCGCAGCAGGCCGCGATCGCGAGCAGCAGCATGAGGCCGTACATGTGGATCGTGAGCGGCCCGAGGTCGATCGTGCCGCTCGACGGGGACGGAATGAACGCAAGGATGCTCACCGGCACAGGATTCTGCCGGTAGCCGCTTTGCCCTGCCTGCTAGAGCAAGATCTGTGCGGCCAGCTCCGGCGAACAGCCGGACGAGAGCAGATCGATCGCGACGTGCAGGTCGATGTCCTGCCTCATCGCGATCTCCGCCGCCGTCTGGGCGCCGTAGCCCGCCATCTCGAGCTGCTCGGCCCGCCAGGCCTCGACCAGCTCGGTCTCTTCCCTGATTTCGGTTTCCGCCACAGTCATCGCTTCTCTCTATTCGGACGAAGCGGGGCTGCGGTTTGTCCCCTTACCGGGTGATCCTGCGACCGAGCTCGAGCATCTGTCCCCTGTTCAAGCGACCCTCCAGGCGATAGGTGCGGTCGGCATCGGCCCACACGAGGACGTTTCCGGCCAGTCGTCGCTCGACGTGCCGGGTCTCCCCCGAGCCAGCGGTCCAGATGAGGACGTGCTTGCCGCCCTCGAGCCAGAGGCCGAACGAGCCGATCGGCGCGGGCTCGACTCGGGTGGCGGGCCCCACGAACTTCTTCGAGATTGCCGTCTGGTCGCCCTCGAGCTCGGCGAGGAGCACGGGCTTCCCGCCGTACCGGAGGAGGGTCGCGATCAGTCCGGGCTGGGCGTAGAAGCGGACTGGCCGGGGTCCAGCGAGGACGAGCGGCACGCCGGAGCGCGCCTCGGCGTCGTGAAGCGATCGCACCGGCCCGAGTCCGGCGGCGAGCGAACGCCCGCGCGCGGCAGGCAGCGTTTCGACGCGCTCGATCGTCACCGCGCCGATGTGGAAGAAGCGGAGGATCGCGCTGCGCGCCGGCGGAACGGCGAGCGCGATCCCGACTGCTGCGAGGAGCGCGACGGCCACTACGGCCCCTCGTCGTCGACGCGTCCTTCGTGCGATCCGCCGGGAGACACGGGAGCGCAAATCCGGCTCTGCCGGAATGTCGAGCTCGCGCCCCAGCGCGACGAGTGCCCGTTCGAGCTCAGTCATAGGACTCCCTCAGCCGCCCGAGCGCGCGGGCAGTTCGCGACTTCACCGTTCCCCCAGGCAGGCTCAGCGCCTCGGCGACCTCGTGCTCCGACAAGCCGACGAAGAACCGCAACGCGATGACGGTTCGCTGCTCCTCCGGCAGCTCGAGGTCGGCGGCGAGCAAGGTTCCGCGTGCCTCTGCCGACAGCAGCGACGCCTCGGGGGACGGGGCCGCGTCCCCCGAGGGTTGCTCCGTCACCGCACGTAACGCGAGGTGCGCTCGCCGTCCTGCGGAGCGGCGGCGGTTGCGGGCCTCGTTGGCGACGATCTGCAGCAGCCAGGGACGAAAGGGTGCGCCGTCGCGAAAGCGGCCGAGCGCGCGCCACGCTTTGACGAATCCATCCTGCGCGGCCTCCTCTGCGTCCGCAGCGTTGCCGGCAATCACGTAGGCCGTGCGAAAGGCGATGCCTTGGTGTGCGTACACGAGCTCCTCGTAGGCGTGCGTGTCGCCGCGCTTCGCGCGGCCGATCAGGTCGGATTCGTCGAGTGGTCGGCCCACCACCGTCCGCTTCTACACCGTTCACGCATTCGGAGTTCCCGTAGCCCGTGGCCGCGGGTCTAGGCTGAAGCCATGCCGAGGCTCGTGGGGATGAACCACATTGCGCTCGAGGTCGACGACATCGACGAGGCGCTCGCGTTCTGGGAGTCGATCTTCGGTCCGTTGCAGCTACGCGGCCGAGGCAGGCAGATGGCGTTCCTCGACATGGGCGACCAGTTCGTCGCCCTGGCGCGCGGGCGCACGCAAGCGCCTGATCAGCATCGCCATTTCGGGCTCGTCGTCGACGACAAGGAAGCGGTGCGCGCACGGCTGCAGGAGCTCGGCATTCCGGTGTCGTCCGGGCGGGGGCTCGACTTCCGTGATCCGTGGGGCAACCTGATCCAGGTCGTCGACTATCGCGACGTCCAGTTCACGAAGACGGACGAGATGCTGCGCGCAATGGGTCTCGACGGCCTCGAAAAGTCCGAGTCCGCGCTCGCAGAGCTACGGGCGAAGGGGATCTCGCACTGACCAAGTAGGCCTATTCCCCCCGAGTATCCACGCGTATACTCGGGCGGGATGAGCGGCCCGACCGACGCGGCCATCGACGTCGCCTCCCGCTTCCTCGAGAACCTCGAGTCGGTCATCCGCGGCAAGCACGAGGAGATCAAGCTCGTCCTCGCCGCGCTCGCCTGCAAGGGACACGTCCTTTTCGAAGACGTGCCGGGTACCGCCAAGACCGTCCTCGCACGGGCGATCGCGCGCAGCATCGAGGGCGCGAAGCACGCGCGGATCCAGTGCACGCCGGATCTCCAGCCCACGGACGTGACTGGCCTGTCCGTCTACAACCAGCACACGCGCGACTTCGAGTTCCGCGCCGGCCCGATCTTCGCGAACACCGTGCTCGTCGACGAGATCAACCGCGCGATGCCCAAGACGCAGTCCGCACTGCTCGAGGCCATGGCCGAGCAGCAGGTCACGGTGGACGGCGTCACGCGACCGCTGATTCAGCCCTTCATCCTGCTCGCGACCGAGAACCCCGTCGAGTACGAAGGAACGTTCCCGCTGCCGGAAGCGCAGCTCGACCGGTTCTTCGTCAAGACCGCACTCGGTTATCCGAGCCTCGAAGACGAGTTCCAGATCGTGCTCGACCAGCAGGCGGAGCATCATCCGCTCGCCGGCCTCGGCGCCGTCGTCACGGTTGCCGAGGTGACGCAACTGCAGGATGCGGTGCGCGCGGTCTACGTCGACGAGTTGCTCCGCCGCTGGATCGTCGAGCTCGTCCGCTCGACGCGCGAGGTCGAGATGTGCACGATCGGCGCGTCCGTGCGCGGAACGCTCGCGCTCGAACGCGCGGCGCGCGCCTGGGCGCTGCTCGACGGCCGCGAATTCGTCGTCTCGGACGACGTCGAGCATCTCTTCCTACCGGTGATCGCGCATCGCGTTGGGTTCCGGCCTGCGTTTCGCGCGCAGGCTCGCCGCACCGGCTGGGACGATGCGCTCGCGGACTTCAGGGACGCTTGCCTGCGACTCGTCCCCGCGCCCGAAGTGCGCCGCGGCCAACCCGCGTAGGAGCTCCTCCTGCCCGACGTGACGTTCGAGCTCGTCCCGCGGGGTCGGATCGTGGGACTCGCGTTCGGCGCGATGCGTAGCGCACGCCGCGGCGCGGGCTCGGACGTCGCCGGCTCGCGACGATACGTCTCGGGGGACGACGTGAAGGCAATCGACTGGGGCGCGTCGGCGCGGCTCTCGTCGGCGCGCAACTCCGACGAGTTCATCCTCCGCGAGCGCTTTGCGGAGGAAGCGCCTCGCGTCGTCGTCATCTGCGATCGCCGGCCCGAGATGCAGCTCTTCCCCCGCGGCTTCCCCTGGCTGCGAAAGGTCGATGCGCAACGCGCCGCGATCGAGCTCATCCGAGCGAGCGCGATCGAGGCGCACGGGTTCCTCGGCTACCTCGACTTCGGCGAGAGCGGCGACGAGCCGTTCTGGCTCCCACCGCAGTCACAGTCGCTGTGGGAGTACCAGGACCGCGAGGCCGAAGGCGCACCGTTTCGGGCGCCCGAGGCCAACGTGGAGCACGCCTTCGACTTCCTGATGTCACACCCACGCTCGGTCCCGGCCGGGACGTTCGTGTTCGTGCTCTCCGACTTCCTCGTCCCGCCGCCCGCCGAGACGTGGCTGCGCGCACTCGAGCAACGCTGGGACGTGATCCCCGTCGTGCTCCAGGATCCGCTGTGGGAACGCAGCTTTCCCGACCTCGACGGCTTCGTCCTCGAGCTCGCGGATGTCACCGGGACGTCGCAGCACGTGCGGCTGCGACGACGCGAGTCCAGGGAGCGGCGGCAGACGAACGAAGCACGCTGGGAGAACCTCATCGACGACTTCGCGCGCGCGTCGCTCGAGCCGGTCGTGATCGAATCGAGCGAGGAGAGCGAGATCCTGCGCGCGTTCCTCGACTGGGCCGAGACGCGACAAGAGGACACCGGCGGAGCATGGTGAAGCTCGCCGCACTCCTCGGCGTCGTTGCGGCGTCACTGACCTTCGCAGCAAGCGCAAGCGCAGTCGACGGGCCGGTCCGCGTCGTGACGACCATCCCCACCGGGCCGCACTTCTTCGGCGACCAGATTCGCGCCTATGTCGACATCCTCGTCGACACGAGGCGACTGGATCCGAAGAAGGTCAAGCTCGACACCAAGTTCAACCCGTACACGCGCCTCGCACGACCGCGACGCACAAAAACTTCCGAGGGATCGACACTGCGCCTGCGCTACAGCTACCTGCTCACCTGCGACACATTCCGGTGCCTGACGGGAAAGAAGACGGAGCGGTTGATCCGCTTCGTCCCGGCCACGATCCGCTATCCCGGCCCGAACGGGAAGACGGCCAAGCTGATCGCGAGGTGGCAGCCGTTCCGGTTCGTCTCGCGCTTCGGCGGCCCGCGTTATCTGCCGCAGACGGCATCGGAAGTGCAGCGGGGACTTCAGTACAGCAACGATCCGATCCTGCGGCTCTTCGTGAGCGTGCACGCTCCGACACCTTCCTACCGGCTGAATCCGCTCGCCCTCGCGGTGCTCCTCTTCCTCCTGGCACTCGCGGCCCTGCTCGCGGGAGGCACGCTGGCCCGGCCGCTCTACGCGCTCGTGCGCCGACAAGAGGTCTCGGCGGGGCCCGAGCTGACGCCGCTCGAGCGAGCGCTGGCGGCCGTCGACGCGGCAACCCGCCGGCAACCAGGGAGCGCGGAGCACCGTGAAGCTCTCGCCTGGCTCGGTCGTGAGCTACGCCGAACGAACTCGACCGACCTCGTCGGGCGAGCCCGCCGGCTCGCTTGGTCCGAACAGGCGCCTACAGCCGACGCGTCGCGCGCGCTCGCCGCAGACGTCGAGGCCGCGCAGAGGAGCGAAGCCTGATGGCGGCCGGTTCGCTCCCACTCGCCGATGCTCACGCCCTGTGGCCGCTCGCGCGCCGTACCCGGCTCGTCCGGCTCGGCCTCGGCTTCGCGCTCCTCGGCCTGCTCGCTGCCACGGTCTACTCGGGGTTCCAACTCCACACGCGCGCGACCAGTTATTTCGCATCGGGCGGCAGAGGGATCCTCGTGATGGATTTCTCGGCGAGCGTCGACCCTCGCGCGAATCAACGGCTGCGGACGCTGATGCAAACGCTCGCGAACAGCGACCAGCGTCTCGGTCTGGTCGTGTTCGAAGAACAGACCTACGAGCTCCTCCCACCGGGGACGAGGGGCGACGAGCTCCGCCCGATGATCCGCTTCTTCGGTACTGCGAGCCCGTCGTCCAGGCAAGAGACGCCCTGGTCGGTCGCCTTTCTCGGCGGGACGAACATCGGCCTGGGCCTGCGGCTCGCCCGCCAGGCTGCCGAGCGAGACGGAGCGCACTCGGTTCTCCTCGTCAGTGACCTCCAGGACTCGACCTCGGACCTGCCGCTGCTCGCCGACGAGATCGGCCAGTACCACACTGAAGGTCTACGGCTGCGGGTCCTGCCGCTGTTCCCGCCGGCGCAGAGCCTCGCGCTCTTCACGAGCCTCGCAGGCAAGGACGCAATCGTGAACGAAAGCGTCCTGAAGCAGAACGCCGCGGTCGCGCAGCACCAGAGTGTGGTCGCAGGATTCCCGGGCTGGACCTTCCTGTTCGCCGCCGCGCTGCTCGTCGCCCTCGCGGTCAACGAGTACGTCGGCCGGAGGCTCGAATGGAGCCCGTCATGAGTGGTCGACCGGTCGCCATCCGAGCGGCAATCGTGGCGTTCCTGGCCTTCATCGGAGTGGTGTCGGCGCTCGCAGCCCGAGATGTCCTCGCGTGGCGCGGTCAGACCGCGCACGCTGACGTAGCGATCACGGCGCACTCCCCCGATCTAGGCATCTGGCGGCCGCACACCTGGCTCCCTGCCGGAGTTTCCGAGTGGCTCGTGGGCACGGGCGACGACGTCGAGTTCGGACAAGCGCTTCAGCACTTCCAGGCCTTCCGCGGTGATCAGCAGTGGGGGCTGTTCGTGGCCAACGGAGCCAACGGTGACGCGAACACATTCGCGCACCGCACGCTCGAGCTCGCTCAACTCGAGCTGCAGTTCGATCAGCTCGCCCGCAGCTCTCGACCCGCCGACCTGCGCTCGCGCGCGCGGCAAATCCATGGGATCCTTCTCTTCCAGCATCTGATCCTGCAAGGGAACGATGCGAAGACGACGCTCGTGCGCACGATTTCGGACTTCGCGGAGGCGGTTCGCCTCGATCCGGAGAATGCGACGGCGAAGTACGACCTCGAAGGGCTCCTGTATCTCTACAGCCCTCTCTCGAACGGCGAACCGCCGCCGCTCCTCAACAGGCAGTCGAACACCGGCCCGAACAGCGGCGGCGGCGGCAGTCCTGGCTCGAGTGGGGGAGCGGGCGGCTTTTAGTGTCGCTCTCGTTCGTCACTCCGCTCGGCGCCCTCATCGCCCTCGTCGGCCTCGTCCCGCTGGCCGTGCTCCTCATCGAGGAACGACGGCTCGAAGCCCTCTGCAAGCGCCTCGGCCTGCGACCTCCCACCTGGCGGCCCTCCGTTGAGGTCGGGGTCGCCCTGACCGCCCTCGTCGCCGTGCTCGCCCTCGGACTGGCTCAGCCTGTCGTCGCCAACCACACCGTGAGGAAGGGCCGCGCCGACGCCGAGGCGTTCTTCGTCTTCGACGTCTCCCGCTCGATGGGCGCGCGTACCGCCGACTCCCCGACGCGATTCGAGCAGGCTCGCCGGGACGCGAAGGCATTGCGCGCGGAGCTCGGGAATCTTCCGGTCGGAATCGCTTCGCTGACAGACCGCGTGCTTCCCCACCTGTTCCCGTCCGTCAGCGTGAACGCGTTCAACGCCACCCTGGACGAGTCGCTGGGAGTCGACCGCCCGACGATGTCGCTCGCGTACGGAAACGCACTCGGGACGAAGCTCGGCGCGCTCGCCGACCTCGTCACCGGCAACTACTTCGAGCCGACCGCGAAGAAACGAGTCGTCGTCGTCTTCACGGACGGCGAGACACTGCCGGAGCACGTCTCGATCCTGCCAGCCCGCTTCAAGGACGGGAACCTTCACGTCTTCTTCTTCCACTACTGGAGCCCGGACCAGCGCGTGTACAACGCGGCCGGCCAGGTCATTCCGGCCTACTTGCCGGATCCGAGCTCGACAGCGGTTCTCGACGGGCTCGCTCAGGCGACCTCGTCGAAGGTGTTCAAGCCCGGGCAGGTGGGTCAGGCGGCGGCCGCGGTGCGCGCGGTGATCGGCAAGGGCCCGACGAGGGCGCGAGGGCGTGAGCTCAATTCGTTGCTGCTCGCGCCGTACGTGCTCCTCTTCGCCGTCTTGCCGCTCGGCTTCCTGCTCTTCCGGCGGAACTTCCCTCAGTGGCGTGCAAGCGAACAGCACGGCAAATCCGTCCCAGAGTCGGCACGGTCTCGTTACCTCGTCGGGTCTGACCCCAAAACGTGACGCACGTGTGTCTGTTTCGCACCGAAGGTCACCGTTGGCTTGGGGGTGTTGTCGCCGGCGCCTAGGTTGCTGGGTGTGCCTCGCCCGCAACGCGTTCAGTTCGCCGGTGCCGTCTACCACCTGATGAACCGCGGTGTGCGGGGCGCGGATCTCTACACCGACGCCCGCGAGCACACCCACTTCCTCGCTTTGCTCGCGGAGGCCTGTGCCCGCTACGAGTGGCTCGTCGGCACCTACTGCCTGATGGGGAACCACTACCACCTGCTCGTCACGACCCCGGAGCCGACGCTGTCGGTCGGGATGCAGTGGCTGAACAGCTGCTACGCGCAATGGTTCAACTGGCGGCACGGCCACAAAGGCCACGCTTTCTTCCGCCGCTTCCACTCCGTCCTGATCAAAACCGACTCACAGCTGGCGGAAGTGGCCCGCTACATCCTGCTCAACCCCGTCCGCTCACACCTCGTCGAAAAGGCCGAGGACTGGCCCTGGAGCAGCTACCGCGCCCTGATCGGCCAAGAGCCCACACCCGCTTTCCTCACCACAGACTGGCTACTCACCGAATTCGGCGTCGGCATCGAACAAGCCCGCATCAACTTCGCCGCCTTCATCCGCGAGGCGGAATGACACGCCGGAGCCACGCCGCGACCTCGAGCACGAACTGCGGATCGATCTGGTGGTCCATCGGCGTCTCGCGATACAGCACCTCCGCGCCCGCGGCCTCGAGCACCTCACGCGCCTGCCGGCCCCACTCGACTCCGATCACCGGATCGAACGTGCCGTGACCGATCGCGATCGGCGGCAGCGGCGGTGACAGGTCGAGCTCGAACCCGTCGACACTAGGGATGAAAGAACTGAACACGGTGAGCGCAGCCGGCCGCGGGCGCCCGCGGCCCAGCCCCAACGAGTACGTCATCACGCCGCCCTGCGAGAACCCGCCCAGTACCAGCCGGTCGTGACCGAGCCCATGCTCCGCGAGGAAACCGTCCAACCACTCCGACGCCGCGGCGTAGCTCGCCTGAAACGTCGTCGCCTCCGGCGTCCCGATCCCGCCGAGCACGTACCAATGTGCGCCGCCCGGCGGCAACGACAGCGCCCCACGCGGCGTCGCGCCGACGAACCGCCGCTCCGGATCGAGCGCATCGAGCAAGGGAAAGAGATCGTTCTCGTCCGCGCCGCGGCCGTGGAACAAGACCAACGCTCCCTCGGGCTCGCCGGCGGCCGGACGCACGCGCGCAGTCAACGCCATGCCTGGATCATGACGGCCGCGGTACAGTCCGTTGGAGCGATGCGCTTCGAAGGAATTCATCACGTCACCTGCATCACCGCCGACGCTCCGGGCAACGTCGACTTCTACGTTCGTGTCCTGGGCCTCCGGTTGGTCAAGAAGTCCGTCAACCAGGACGACCCGACCGTCTACCACCTCTTCTACGCGGACGAGAAGGGAAGCGCCGGAAGCGACCTGACGTTCTTCGAATACCCGCACGCTCGCCGCGGTCGCGCAGGCGAGGGGATGGTGCACACGATCGTTTTCCGCGTCGCCTCCGACGAGGCGCTCGAATTCTGGGAGGAGCGGCTCGCAGCGGAAAACGTTCCGACCCAACGCGCCGACACCGGGCTCCGCTTCGAGGACCCGGAAGGCCTCGGCCTCGAGATCGCCGTCGTTCAGACGGATGACGAGCCGCTGATCGCAGACCACCCCCAAATCCCGCACGAGCTGGCGCTGCAGGGATTCGACAGCGTGCGCGCCTACGCCGACCCGGAGAAGAGCCGCCGCTTTCTGGAAGAGACGCTCGCCTTCGAACCCAAGGGCGACAAGAGCTGGGAGGTCCGCGGCGCGAGGCGCGGCTCCACATACGCCTACGACATCCCGCCCGCAGACCCGGGCATTCCAGGCGCCGGCACCGTCCACCACGTCGCCTGGGCCTCGCCGTCCGAGGAACACGAAGCCTGGCGGGAGCAGGTC
>Ga0193729_1000415_pt1 | contig 22013 bp, 21 predicted proteins | sample U1c2metaG_FD_143036 | JGI IMG/M metagenome (GOLD analysis project Ga0193729, IMG submission 143036) | Soil microbial communities from a riparian zone of the East river system, Colorado, United States - U1c2 | ecosystem: Environmental > Terrestrial > Soil > Riparian zone | place: USA: East River...
GTTGTCTTCGGGAATGAAGATCTTCTTTGAAGACGCGACGCTCATCGTGATCGACAAACCGGAGAATCTTCTCAGCGTTGCAAGCGAAGCGGAAGCGAAGAAGACGGCTTACTTCCAACTCACCGATTATGTTCGGCAAGGGAGAGGGCACGCCCGCGATCGCATCTGGATCGTACATCGTCTCGACCGAGAGACCTCGGGCCTGATGATTTTCGCGAAGACCGCCGCAGCGAAGCAAACATTGCAAGCAGGCTGGGACAAAGCCGAGAAACGTTATGAGGCCGTCGTGGAAGGCCGACTCGCTGCCGAAAGTGGCGTTTTTGAATCGGACCTTGATGAAACAAATCCTTTCAAAGTCCACAGTACTCTGCGCCGTGCCCAGACGCGGCATGCCATCACGCATTACCGAGTCCTGGCGCGCGCCCCGCGGCGGACACTCGTCGAGTTGACCTTGGTGACCGGACGCCGTCACCAGATCCGTGTCCAACTGGCTGACGCCGGATGTCCGATCGTCGGCGACAAAAAATACGGAGCGCGGACCGACCCGGTGAAGCGCCTCGCGCTCCATGCCTGTGTCCTCAAGTTTCCGCATCCCGTGACGAAGAAAGAACTCCGATTCACTTCGCCGTTACCGCGCGACCTCGCGCGCCTGATGTGAGGCGCGAGAAATGAAAACATTCCTCACCCTGGCCGAGACCCACACGCCGGATGGTTCTCGTTTCACGCTGCACGAGCATGACGGCGAATGCTATAGCGTTGAAGCCCACTTTTGCCCTGCGGGCTGCGACCGCCGAGATGATGTCGGGCTCCGATTGCGCGCAGGTTTTGTCGGCTAATACGCTGGATATCCGTCGAAATTGTCGGCATAATCATATGTTAGGTCTATGGGGATCCCTCGTTTCTCCTTCGCGCTTCTTGCACTGGTCGCCGGATTTACCAGCGGCTACGCGTCCCCGCTGCCATCCTCCGCCCAGCCACTGCTCTTGCGGCGCTTGCACGCGCAAAAGATTGTCAAGATCCACGAGGTGCGGCGCAGGACGATCGACGGCTTCGATTATCTGGGATTGTTCGGCACCTTTGAGATCACATCGGGATTCGAGTCTTGGTATCATCCGGAGGTGATTCTTCGGAAGCGTCGCTCCGATGCAGACTGGTCTAGGGCAGAATTGTTCTCAGGTGCGCAGCGTATCGAGTCTCTCTTCGCATTATCAGATGCCGAGTTCACGAAAGCGCTTCGGCCGTGGCCGCGCGACAAGACCTAACCAGTCGATGGAGCTGACCGCGAGCCGCCGTATTATGCAGTTTTCCATGACTTCAACTTTTCAATCGGCGGCGACGCGCGTTCCCGCTCGCGGCAGCTCATCTTGTTCTCGTTGGATCTGCTAGTGACTCGACTTCCACTCATCGTTATCCGCGCTATCTAAAAGTCGCCATCGCGTTAGCCAGCGACAAAATTTCAGTGATTACGATTATTCCAAAGGCGACAAGCTCGATCAAATAATCTGGCCGTTCTCTATAGGCATATCGATCAGTGGGGAAACGAGAGGCGCGAATGCGCATCGACGTCGTAGGTTTCATGTTTGTTACACTCCTTTGGTAGCTGAGGTTTGTGTTGATTGATGAGGAAATGAGGTCGTGATTTTCATGTCGACCACATCGACAACGATCTGTAGAGGCGCGTTGCAGCGCAAAAGTAACGGTGCTGTTACTTTCACAGATGCACAAAGTGACGGTTCATTTTTGATCGTTCATCACATGCTTCGGCTGCATCGGATTAGGGGATAACAAGCGCGTAACTTTTGCAAGGTTGCGCGCACTACAGAGGCGTTGTGCAACTGCCTCGCCTACGCGGCGAGTCGCTCGTGGTCAATCGGCACCAACACCGTTTCTTTACGAAACGGTCGTTTTGTCACCAAGAGCAGAACGCAACCAACGCAGCAGCAAATGTCGTCCTTTGCCGCCGAACAGTAAAAGCGGACGAATGGCAGATCATCTTCTGGGAATATAATTCTGCCAATTCGGTATAGATCCATCGAACAACTCAACATCCTAACAAAACACACACATCGGATAACTAATATGAAAACACAAATGATCAGCAAAATCCTTCTTACCTTAACCTTGCCGAGGCGCGTTTTTCAGAATCTCGCGAAAAGCGTTACTTCTCAAAAACGTCTTGCCGTGGGCATATCCCTGGCAGTTTTTGCTTTACCTGCCTCGCTGATGGCGCGGGCGGGCACTCTGGACCCGAAGTTTGGCAATGGTGGCATCGTCACTACGGCAAACACAGGCGCGAATGCCGGGGCTCTCCAAGGTGATGGCAAGATCGTAGTAGCTGGGTCGATTGCAACTAATCAGAATCAGCAACAACCCGGCCTCCTGCGTTACAACACTGATGGCACGCTCGATCCTAATTTCGGGATCGGCGGCAAGGTGGTGATCGGGGGCACTAATGCCGGACCCGCATTTGCCGTGACCATTCAAACTGACGGGAAAATTCTCGCGGCGGCTCCGGCTAATCTTCACCTGACGGTTTTCCGCTTCAATAGTAATGGCAGCCTGGACAACACGTTTGGCAATAATGGTGCTACAGCCATTCAACCATCTGAGCTCTTTCTTGCGCCAGCCAGTGGAGGTATCGCGTTGGAACCTGACGGCAGAATCCTCGTCGCCACTGGACATAACGACGGCGGACCCCTGCGCATCGTCGCACGCTTGCTCGCGAATGGGCAGCTTGACTCAACTTTCGGTTCGAATGGCGTAGCGCCCACTTTCGGCGGCGATTCGGTCGCAGTTGTGCCTAATGGCACATCGCCTAATGGCAACATCCTCGTCGGCACCGGCAGCGTTACATCAATGTATGCTCCTAACGGCGTTGTTGTTACAGGTTTCGGAATTCATGGTCAGACTCCGGGTTTCGCGAATGAAGCAGGCGGATTTGTTGTTACTAACAACTCCTCAATTGTTACGAGGATCATTACTGCCGGGACCATTTTTACTGATCCGAACCTCATGTCACTTAATAGTGTTTCCGGTTTCCTGCTGGTAAGCTACAAGATCGACGGAACGCTCGATAACGCTTTTGGCATTCATGGGGGCGTGACAACACCATTCCCGGGTAATATCCTGGCACGCGCTTTTGCCGTTGCGCTCCAGAGAAACGGCGACATTGTCGCCGTTGGACAAACCGCGCTTACTGATACTGGGTCGTCCGACTTCGCTTTGGTGCGGTACAATCCCGACGGAAGCGTCGACACGACCTTCGGTAACAGCGGTTTTGTGAGCACAGCATTTGGATCGAGCGTAGCCTTTGCTAACACTGTCCTTATTCAGATCGACGGCAAGATCATTGCTGTGGGCAATAGCGACAACGGAACTACGCTCGCACGCTACCTCGGAAGCTGAAGAATAAGCGCGTTCCATGGTAATGGGCTACTTTTCAAAGTGGCCCACTACCAGTTCTATTGCGATGCAGCGAACCGCTGGCCGGCGCTTATTCCCCGCGAACACCTCTTACGATGATTTCAGCAACACCGGCACGCCACAAAACCGCGATTCGTATGAGTCGGTTGCGGTTGGCTGCGTCCAGCTTTTGTTGGAGCTGGGCGCAATACTCTTGGACTGTTTTTATACTTACCTTCAACTTCGCGGCGATTTGCGAGGTTGTTTTGCCGTCACCAAGCAGCCGAAGAACCTCGGTTTCGCGTCGGCTTAGCCGTGCGGTCGCATAAATCCGGTTCACAACAAGGTTGCTTCTAATTCCAGAAACGCGGTCAAAAGCTCGTCAGATTCGGCGATGAATCGTCGTCCGTCGCCGCAGTGCGAGTCAACGATGTAATGCAATCCACTTGCGGTGCCGACAGTGCAGTAGCCCCACCTCCAACCAGACGCAGCGATCTTGTTAGCGATGAACTCCCAGTACTTCACTGTAAGAAACGTCGGGTAGCGACGGGGCCGTCTGCTTCAGCGATTTGTTAGGCTTCGACGATCTGAACGATGACGCCAGGATGATTGCCTGAGTCGTAATAAATTCCATCCCCATACTTAAAATCAGCCTTCACGTTGGAGAGAGCCGTTGAGTCCGATTCGAAAAGTACAAACCGATATTTCTGACGGATATTCGCCTTTCTGTCAGTTGTCCGAACCGAAATATCCAGTTCGTATTCACCGGGCAGCCAGATGAACTTTTCGTCGAATAGTTTTTCGAGCGCGGGCAGATATTCCTGGTCTGCCTCAACGAGGCGCTCCTTGTTGTCAGGCAGCTTCTTCTTTTCAACTATGTCCGTTCGGAGTGCGAGTTCAGCAGCCCTATACCTCTTCTCGTCCGTGCGAGAAAAGAAATTTAAAAGATTTACGATGTGGGCCCATTCTTCCTTACTCTTCAGCCTGAACCCAGTAAACAAGACGGCGTTCTTGTCGGCTGATTCTTGCAGATACCCTTGAGCTGTCAACCTGGCGACATCGTGTCCGTCACGACGCAAACTCACGACCATTTCTTTCACCCGGACGCTTCGACCACCCACGTTCGTTAAAGTCGCATGAAGTTGGACGTTTGGATTTCCGATCTTGTGGGTGAGATGAATACGAGAGTGCAACTCCAGTGTCAGCTTCGCCCGCTGAAGTAACTGGTGAATAGGTGGAAGCTGCGACAGAATGAGCGCCACAGCGGCGACAACGACTGTCCAAAAAGACCAATCCAAGTACAAAGGCAAATTCATTCCAAGCTGCATTTCACGCCTTCCTTGCGGGCCTCAATCGCGGGGAGTCACGAAAACATCAAAGCTGATGATGACACCCGCTACCGCGTCGGGCTTAGCAGATACCACATCAAACTTTTCCTCGTCCGGCGGAAAGCTTACCTTGATTTCACCCCGACGACAATGCTTCGTTTATGCGAATGCTCCCAGCGACAGCCCGCAGCGCTTTCTGGCGGCGTTCAGTTTTGCCGAAGGTGTGAAAATCCGCGGCATCGCTTGCCCCCCTGTTAAAGAGCAGACTGCATTCAATCCGGGACTTTTTATATCACATATAATTTTTCGGACGCGTTAAATGGGGTATCGCTCGAAGCGAACGCTTGGTAATCTCGCCCGCATGGAAAACCCACGAAAAGAATACATCCGCCTGCTCTTACGCAGTGTTGAAAACTTCACGCCGGAACCCGGGGAGTTACGTGACGCTACTTTAATCGGAGAGTTAGGTGAAGCTGGTTATCTCAAGGCCAAAACCATCGGTGACGAATACGGCGTTACTCGCGGCGCCGCGAGTTGGGGGATGACCGTCGCAGGTCGACTCTTTCTTAATCAATTGCAGCGCGAAGAGCGCGAATCATCAGCATGGGGGCGCTTCAAAAAATGGGGCGTGCCTCTCCTGACTTATTTGGCGGGTGTTGCAACGCCAGTCCTTAGCGATTTTCTGAAGGCGCTGTTTCACCTCAAGCCCTAAGATACGCGACGAGAGTGGAAATTTCGCTTTTATTCGGATTATAGAATTTTTTGGAGCTCTCCATTCAAATCCGCGGGATCAAGGCTGCGTTTGAATTCCTCCAAAAGTGTCTTTAGCCGATCTGGACTAAACTGCTGGCGGAGTTTCAGAATCTCATTTCTCGCAAGTAAATCACACCGCTCGTTCATCTCGTGACCAGCGTGTCCCTTGAGCCATTTCCAAGCGATCTCATGTTTCGCTGACTCAGCGTCCAGTTCTTTCCACAATTCCTCGTTCTTAACGGCCTTCTTGTTCTTCGTTCTCCACCCGCGAGCCTTCCACTCTTTCAGCAATTCCGAAATACCCGTCCGGAGATACTGCGAATCTGTGAAGAATTCGACTTCGCACGGTTCTTTTAATGTTCGAAGACCTTCGACGGCTGCCTGAAGTTCCATTCTATTATTGGTTGTAGCCGGTACTCCGCCGCAGGTTTCCCTGGCATGATGTTTGTACGTAACAATAGCGGCCCAGCCGCCCGGCCCAGGGTTCCCTTCGCATGCGCCGTCAGAGTAAAGCGTAACCCTTTTCATTCATGCCTAGGCCGTGGCACGTGCGATGGCGGTCGTGTCAAGCTTGAACCCCGCTTCGTTCAGCCGCTCCACCAGTTTCGGCACGGCTTCCTTCACATGATTATTGAATGGGATGTAGATAATGCCGTGAACATCCGAAGGTTTTTCGATAACGCCTTTTTGCAAGATTGCGACATATGGTCTGCCGATCGCTGCTAATAACATTCCCATCTCAAGAACAACGTTTTGGCGAGCACGCGCAGCCGCCTTGCCAACTCCATCAACCGCGGCATAGCCCATATCATCGGGTGTTAGTAGGACGATGCCGAAGCGGCACTGCCCAGCTTGTGGGCCAATTTCTTTTTCCAAGGCCTCAATCAATGTCAATCCTCCGCCTCCCGTGTTCGCCAAAACAAATGGCTCCAGCGCCAATCTGTGCAAAACGAGTTCAAGCTGCTCGCGGGCGGCGTGGTCATGCCCATGGACAACAAACACCCGCTTGTTTGCGCTGCCCCTCAGTGGGCGAGTAACTTGAAGCGGCACTGAGGTCACGGATTTGGGCGGAGGTCTCCATTCAGAAATGGCCTTCACAACTCGCCCTTCGAGGGCTGTTCTTATTGGCAGAGGGCCCTGGAATTGTACGGTCTTAGTTTTCTGCCACCAATTCAGCACGGCCCCCTCGGGCGTGGTGAAATGGTAGTTTTCGTTCGAAAGTTCCTTCCATTCTCCCTCCAAACCAAGGCTGGCAATTAACGCTTGGAGCTCTTCGATTTTTCCCGGGAACTTAGTCATATCGGTTTCTTATGTTGCGGTTCTTACACAGGCATTGTGCTATTTGTGCGCATCGCAAACTTCGCCACATCGGTGACTGACTAGGTGCCAGTCCCAAATGACTGAACAGCGGAGGGTCCCCGTAGAGCGAAAAGTACATTTCATGACGCCTCTGACGGCTCATTAAACTTTGTGGCGACCGGCTGTGCAAGAATTTGTGCAAGAATGGCGACCTTCTGCCCTACCAAGCATACGAGCCATTAAATCATGAATCTGCGCGATTTATCTGGGACAGCGCGGTTGAATTGATGTGCAACGAAAAGCAAGGAAACTGCGAAAATCTCAATTTTAAGTCCGTTGCGTCTGCCATTTCGCCACATCGACATGAGAGATTCCACTTTACGCCGCATCAATTACATTCGCGAACATGACGGGCAACGTAATTATTCATGCGGGCCTCCTCGGGCGAGGAGGCGCAGTTCATTCAATCTCAAATCGGAGGGAAATCCAACTTCCATTTCCACCCTTTGCGCCCGATTCAGGGATGGACGTTCGCGATATTAACCGGGGCGCCGCGATGAAGTTGGGATTGATTTGATCGTGACCGCCAAGTGCCACTCAAGGAAGTTGCTGCTGATTGCGTTTGGCTCGGCATACCAAAGATGGCCAAATGGCAGCGCGTCGGAAATCAGATCGACGCCGCGCTTATCCTTGCGCGGTCGGATTTCGTAGGAATGTGGTGCAGAAGTCACTTCGCTTTCGATGCGCGTAAAGTGGCCGCCTCGCTAGGCTTCATTGCATCGGTTCCCACCAGCGGAATTCGTATCCGAATAAGGGCGGCGATGTTGCCATACTGATGTTCAATCACCGAAGTTGGAGTGTCGCTTCTGGTGTTTGACAATCCTACGAGGAGCCTCGATGCGTCTCGAACGTTTTCGCGGGACGGAATCAGACGAAGTCGCGCGAGAAGAGAATACAGTGCGACGGCGGCAGAAAATGCGAGAACTTCGCTCGCGAGATCACGACAAGCATTGCTAGCTTTTTTGAATTCTGGACTTTGCGCCGCAACAGAAGAATTGTAAAAAAGGTTGGCGTAAAATGCTAGCGTGTAGCTTGTCTTTCCGAGCAGACGCCGAAAATCGACGAACGGATCGACAACCAAGCGTGTGACGATCTGAGTCATAACGAGGAGGAAGACACCACCAATCAATGTGATGCTTGCTGTCAGGATAATCTTGAAAAGATCGCTCAATTTGTCGGGCAGTTTTTTCCTTTTATGAACCCGGGTATGCCGCTTCCGATTTTGTGCTAAAGATCGACATCGAAAACATGACGCTGGAGAGCCAGCCCCGGTCGCGAAAATGTTTCGGAGTTGGCTGTAGCCGCCGAAGCCGCCTTTTCTTTCATAGATGGCTTTTCACGAACGCCTCGATTTCAGGATGGGTGCGAGTGACCGACCATTTCCAATCGGCATGCGATGAAGAGGTCGGCCCGACGATAATAAATCCGCCGATAGAATAGTGGTCGATCTCCCATTCGGGATGCATCATGATGGATACATCTTGGCTCTCGGCAGAATCGATCTTCCCGGGATTCTTGTGTTTGTTAATTGGATCAGAAATTGCAGGATGAGCCGAAACTTTGTCTCGCCACTTCAGCATCATCGGAAATGCTGCCTGATAAATCCCCGCCAAATCGAAACTGTGATCGAACAATTGAAGAAAACAGGCTGCCGACGAGGCATACCAAACGAAATCGTTCGTGATGAGTGCGTCGTGCAAAGCCGTACCGAAAGACGAGGAGAAGAGTCCTTTGTACTGACCACCAACGGTTTTCGTCTCATCCTCAAGCTTCGCCAATTCCTCCTTTTCGAACGCCTTCGCTTCCACATATAGGCGCTCTAGCCCTGACCAAAGCACGTCGAGAAAGTAGGCCTCAGGTTTATGAGCGTGCGACACGAACATGAGCTGCTGTCACCGGAAGATCGCGACTCCTTCCATGCTGAAGCCAATGGCGAGAAAGACAGCGGCGGAAACGAGGAAAGCACCAGCACAACGTGCAACACGACGCGATAAAGAACCACCGCTAGTCCAAATGACGCGACACCAGAGTACGAACGAGGCAGCGCAAGCAATCGGCACAAGCACGTCAAGCTCTCTGCACATCCCCGCGGTGTTGCTCGGCCAAACGGCGATACCGGTCCGACTAGCGGCAGATGCGACAATGTATGAAAGGAGAATGACGCGCAGGACGACGCAAAAAGCCGCCGCCATGAAGCAAGCAAGCACTAGTCGCATGTCTAAAATACACCGTTCTACCCCTCGATCAGAGTTTAGGGCAAGCCGAAAAAATCACTCGATCAGGTGATCGACGCGACACGGCATTTCTTCACGGTCTCACTGCATTCCAGCGTGGTGCAGCGAAGCGGATAGGTATTATTCCTGCTCGCCAAAGGGCGCTCAGGTGTCGCATGAAAACAAAGCTAATAATCATTGTCGCAGTTCTGTTGGCCTGCGGCTGCGCCTTTTGGATTGCATCGACCGGGAGAGTCGGAGTGCAAGTCGCGCAGCTAGTTGAGAAATTGACAGCAGCGGCATCCAATGAGCACATGCCAGCCAAGCTTCCTGGAGTCCCGGCCAATACAATCGCACAAGCCGCCAAGACGGCCCGGGCTCTTCGCAAGGCGTCAGTCGCCTACGATATAGGGATCGTAGTTGAACGGAACCACGGCGAGGCTGTGGCGCTTAAAGCGCGAGCGGATCGGATCGATGAATTAATCGACGAGATCGAAAGACAGCCGGTCACTGGCAAGCCTGAGGACGCCGAGAAAAAGATTCCAAACCTAAGGGCACTACGAGACTTCGCGAAGTTAGACGATCCAAGCGCGCTACGAGACATTGAGAAGTTAGACGAAGCTCAATAATGCCAGCCTTCAACTGCTCAACGTCGATCTTCAATGGCGCGGCAGAGATTGCGCTGTGTTCTACTTTTTGTTCTACTTTCGGCTGTTTTCTGGACATCCCTCGATACCGCATGAAAAACGCGAGATACGTTCGATTTGCCTATGAAAAAGGCGAATCGCGTTTGATCAGAAGTGATCAGATGAAATCGATGATTTCTGAATTTTGAGTCCAGCGCATCTGCCAGTTCCGCCACGCCGGCGCTTCGGATGGAGGCGAAAGAATACGAGCTTCGCGCCCAAGCTCAAACGCTTCCGATGAGATCGAGCGGCTGCAAACTGCGCGGTGGCCCAAAAATTTCGCGCAGAATAATCGCGTTCCGCAAGCCCGAAGTCGATGTCAGCAGGACCGCGATATCTGTTTTCGATTGCCCAGGCGTCAGGACCGGTTGAGTTGCGATCGCGTACGCTTCCGCTGGCGTCTTGATCGTCGGTGGCGACTCGCTTGGCGGGCCTTCGTAGGCTTCAAACGTCGATGGCTCCGCGATCTTCGATGTAGAAGTTTTGGCTTTGTCAGTCGGAGGCAGTTGACCCGGCAAGCCTATTTTCCGTGGTAAGTCGGGCGGACGCGTTGTCAATGGCGGAAGCGGCGACGCAAACGGCCCCACGTGCGGCAGGATCACGGGCTTTTGATAAGTCGGCCGCGGCCTAACTGGAGGCGGTGGTTTTGATGTAGTCGGTTGACCAAGCGCCTCGAGAAACTTGCGAATGCGTTCCTTATCTGTTTCTGGCGGCCCGCGTGGATTTGGTGGCGGCGTTTGCGGCCTGGATGTCGGTCTTCGCTGCGACTCGTCCGCATTTTTGCTCGTTTTACTCGCCGCTCGCGTTAGCAGCTGAAACAAAAACGCGCCCACGACGAACAAGAGGAAAAGCAGATTTTCGAAATGTACTGCGATCATGTGCGGGTTGTTAAACCGTTACACCAAATCTCGATTCACGAATTACGATTCACGATTCACCGTTCACTTCTCACCAATCAGTTTCCTTCCGTCCGCGGCTTGTCTGTTCCCGCGATCGATTCGCGCATCGACGTGTCGGCCTGCACATTTTTCATCCGGTAATAATCCATGATACCGAGATGACCCGAGCGGAACGCTTCGGCCATTGCTTGCGGCACGAGCGCTTCGGCCTCGACAACTTTTGCGCGCATCTCCTGTGTCCTGGCCCGCATCTCTTGCTCGACTGCCACTGCCGCGGCGCGGCGTACTTCCGCTTTCGCCTGAGCAATACGTTTGTCGGCATCCGCTTGTTCGCTCTGCAATTTTGCGCCAATGTTGTCGCCAACATCGACGTCTGCGATGTCGATCGAGAGAATTTCAAACGCCGTGTTGCTGTCGAGTCCCTTGGCCAGCACCGCTTTCGAAATGCGGTCCGGATTTTCGAGCACATCTTTATAAGAATCGGCCGAACCAATTGCACTCACAATGCCTTCGCCGACACGCGCGATGATTGTTTCTTCAGTGGCCCCGCCGACGAAACGATCGAGATGCGATCGCACGGTCACGCGCGCCTTAACTTTGGCGCCGATCCCGTCTTTGGCGACGCCATCGATCGTGGTCCGGCCCATGGTCGGGTTCGGCACGTCGATCACTTTCGGATTAATGCTCGTGCGCACCGCTTCGAGCACCGTTTTGCCTGTTCCTTTCGTCGCCAAATCGATCGCGCAGGCGCGATTAAAATCGAGTGAAATGCCGGCCTTATCAGCTGCGATCAACGCGAGAATGACCTGACTCACGTCGCCGCCGGCGAGGTAATGCGCTTCGAGCGGATCGCTTGGAATCTCGATGCCCGCTTTTACCGCGGTGATCCGATTGTCCACGATCAATCCCACCGGCACCCGCCTCAACCTCATCCCGACCATTTTGCCCATGCCGACTGGCGCATTCGCGATGCGCGCGCGAAGCCAGATGCCGAAAAAGTTGAAAAGAATGACCGCGAGAACAAATCCGAAGACCGCGAGAACCGCGACGCCGACAAGATAAAGAGCATCCATAAGTTACAGCTAATGAAACCTGCCGGGCGCGGAAAGTCTAATTGCCCGTTGTAGTGGCGCTCGCCGCGGCGAGCGCCGAAAACCTGTAGCCGCCTCGCTCTGTCGAGGCGCTCTTTGTGATTTGCGTAAACACGGCGGCGGAACTGCCGTGGCTACAATTCCAATTGCAATCGCGCGCGGAGCGAATACGCATTGCGCGTTATGACAGCGAAAAACGCGAAAGTCGCACTGGTGGGCGCTTCCGGTTACGTGGGCGAAGAATTGGTGCGCCTGTTGCTTGGGCATCCGCATGTCGATCTTGTCGCAGCAACTTCGCGGCAATTCGCCGGCAAAACGCTTGCCGAAATCTTTCCGCGTTTTGCCCATGATGAAAAAGCCAACGCGCTCAGGTTCAGTGATGCCGATCCGAAACAGCTGGCCCGCGACGCGGAAATAACTTTTCTAGCTTTGCCGCACGGACTCGCCGCTGAATTTGCCAAACCGCTCTTATCGGCCGGCGCGCGTGTGATCGATCTCAGCGCCGATTTCCGGATCAAGGACGGCGCGATTTACAAAGAATTTTACGGTCACGATCATCCCGCAGCCGAGTTACTCGGCGAAGCCGTTTACGGATTGCCAGAAATTTACCGAGAAGAAATTCGGAGCGCAAAATTGGTCGCATGTCCAGGTTGTTATCCGACGAGCATTTTGTTGCCGGTCTTGCCGCTCATTCGCGAAAAGGCTGTCGATCTAAAAAATATTCTTGTGACCAGTTTGAGCGGCGTGACCGGCGCGGGCCGGAAAATTGAAGCGGATTATTTGTTCGCTGAGTGTAATGAGAGCATGCGGCCCTACGGCGTTCCCAAACACCGACATCTTTCCGAGATCGAACAAGAATTGTCGATCGCCGCCGGTGAAAAGATCACGATCCAATTCACCCCGCATCTTGTCCCCGTAAATCGCGGCATTATCTCGACGATTAATGTCGATGTAACGCACAAGATCGGCATTGCTGCGATCGATTCAGTTTTCGAAAACGCGTACGGCAGCGAACCGTTCGTGCGTTTGCTTGGCAACGATCGGTTGCCCGACACGAAAAATGTGGTCGGCACAAATTTCATCGACGTCGCCTGGAAAATCGACAATCGCACCGGCCGACTCATCGTTATGAGCGCGATCGACAACATCGTCAAAGGCGCGAGTGGACAGGCAATCCAATGTTTCAATTTGATGCGCGGCTTTCCGGAAACCGCGGGGCTGCTTTGAAAGCGTGGCGCGAATTTCTGGGGAGCGGAGGCTGGCAGCCTCCGCTCCCCAAACTCGAACTCCCGCGCCTAAGAACGCAAGATGTCGGACGAAAATAACTTCAAAACAATCTCCGGCTCGATTTGCGCGCCACGGGGTTTCAAAGCCGCGGCGGTTTTTTGCGACATCAAAAAACTCGGGACCGGGAAAGGTTCCGAAAAAGGTCAAAAGCGCGATCTGGCGCTGATTGTTTCGGATGTTCCCGCCGCCGTCGCGGGAATGTTCACGACCAATCAAGTCTGCGCCGCATCGGTAAAAATCAGCGCGTCGCGCGCCGCGAAAGATTTCGCGCGCGTAATCGTAGTGAATTCGGGAAACGCGAACGCGTGCACGGGCAGACAGGGATTGAGAGACGCCGAAATGATGGTGCGCAAGGCAGCCGAAGCTGTAGCGGCGCTCTATGAGCGTCGCAAAAGTTCAAATCCACCGACGGTCATAGACCGTCGCTACAAAATTAGCGAGAGCGACGTTCTTGTTTGTTCGACCGGCCGGATCGGCGTGCCGATGCCGATGAAAAATGTCGAGCGCGGGATCCGCGAATGTGCGCCGCTGCTGGCAAGATCGACAACGAACGCCCGGCAAGTTGCCGAAGCGATCATGACCACGGACACGCGTCGCAAAGAAATCGCGGTCGAATTCAAGATCGACAATCGAGCGGTGCGCATCGGCGGAATCTGCAAGGGCGCGGGCATGATTGAGCCGGGAATGACGCGAAGCGGCGCGCGTCACGCGACGATGCTCGCGTTCATCACCAGCGACGCCGCGGTCGAATCTAACGCTCTAAAGGTCGCACTCGAAGCGGCGGTCGCGCAAAGCTTCAATCGCACCAGCGTGGATGGCGACATGAGCACGAACGATTCGGTGATCATGCTCGCGAATGGGCTCGCCGGAAATCCGAGAATCAAGAACCGAAATTCGAGACTCGAAATCTTCCGGCGCGCGCTCGCCTTCGTCACGCTCGAACTGGCCAAGATGATTGTGCGCGACGCCGAAGGCGCGAAGCGATTCATCACGCTCCATGTGCATGGCGCGCGCAGCGCGCGCGAAGCGGAAGCAGCAGCGCGCGCAATCGCGAACAGCACGCTCGTGAAAACGAGCTGGTGCGGCGGCGATCCCAATTGGGGACGAATTCTTTGCGCGCTCGGCTATTCAACGGCGAAAGTGGAGGAGTCGATTGTCGATGTTGGCTACAGCCGCGCTGGCGAACGCAAGATTGCTTTTGCATTCCGGCGTGGTCGTCCGACAAATGTCGCTTTGAACACACTCGCGAAAATCACCTCAACGCCTCAGTTTGATCTCCATGTTGATCTTCACGCCGGGGCGCACGACTTCGTCATGTATGCGAGCGATCTAACGGAGAATTATGTCGGGCTGAATAAGGGCGACCTGAGCGACCCGAGCACGGTCGGCGGCTGAGAAATGGAAGAAATCATTTCCAAAGCGGCGACATTGCTCGAAGCGCTGCCTTATATCCAGCGTTTTCGCTCCCAGATCTTCGTCGTGAAATATGGTGGCAGTTTTATGGATTCGCCGGACGCAGAAGTGCGGCATTGCGTCGCACGCGACGTTGTTTTTCTCGAAGCGGTTGGGATCAATCCGGTCGTCGTCCACGGCGGTGGCAAAGCGATCACGCGCGCGCTTGAGACTGCGGGAGTTAAATCGGCCTTTGTCCAAGGCCATCGCGTGACCGACGCGGTGACGGCAAAAATTGTCGATCAAGTGCTTTCGCGCGAGATCAATCCGGAAATCGTGAAGGCGATCCAGGACTTTGGCGGAAAAGCACGCGGCTTTCCCGGCTCAGATATCTTCCGCTGCCGAAAATTGTCTCAGAAAGATGAAAACGGTGAGGAGGTCGATCTTGGATTCGTCGGTGAAGTTGTCGATCTCGATGTTGAGCCGCTGCGAGAATGCATTCGGAGGAGCGTGACGCCCGTCATCAGTCCCACCGCACGCGGGGCGGACGGAGAGCTTTACAATTGCAACGCCGACATCGCCGCGGCCAGGACAGCCGTTGGGCTCAAGGCGCGCCGGCTCGTCTTTATGAGTGATGTTCCCGGTTTACTGCGCGATCCAAAAGACGATGGCACGTTAATGAGTCACTTATCCGCCGCCGAAGTACCAGAGCTGAAAAATTCCGCTGTCATCGCTCACGGAATGATTCCAAAAGTGGACAGCGCGGTAGCGGCGATCGAGAGCGGCGTGGAAAAAGTGCAATTCGTCGATGGAAGAATTCCGCACTCGGTCTTGCTCGAAATTTTCACGGATGCGGGAGTGGGCACGGAGGTGGTGTTGTGAAGACCGAAAAAAACGTCCAACGTCCAACGTCCAACGTCCAACGTCGAAGTCAGAATCAGATTCGCGAGACATTCGAGCGTTTTGTGGTGCCCTCTTATGCGCGGTTCGATCTCGTGCTGGAGCGAGGCGAGGGGAGCTACGTTTGGGATATCGATGGAGGCCGCTATCTCGATCTTGCTGGCGGCATCGCGGTTTGTTCGTTAGGCCACGCTCATCCCGAGATCACAAAAGCGTTAACCGAACAATCGCGGAAACTCATTCACGTTTCGAATCTTTATTATAATGAGCTACAAGGGCGGCTGGCAAAGCGCATTGTCGATCTCATCGCGCCGGGTCGCGTTTTTTTCTGCAACAGCGGCGCGGAAGCGAACGAAGGCTTGTTTAAGCTTGCTCGTAAATTCGGCCACGACGATGGCCGTTTCGAAATCATCACGACTCTCGATTCATTTCACGGTCGAACGCTGGCGGGAATCGCGGCGACCGGTCAGGAGAAAGTTAAGAAAGGTTTCGAGCCGCCAGTCGCAGGGTTCAAACATGTTGCGTTCAACGATCTGGAAGCGATGCGGCGTGCGATCACGCCGCAGACCGCTGCGATTTTGATCGAACCAATCCAAGGGGAAAGCGGAATCACAATTGCTACGCCGGAATATTTGCTCGGACTCCGCAAACTTTGCGACGAGCGCGATTTGCTTTTGCTATTCGATGAAGTGCAGGCCGGGCATTTTCGGACGGGAAAGTTTCAAAGCTGGCAACGCATTTTGGAAAATCGGCCTGCCGATTTCCCACCGGATGGTGTCTCGATGGCGAAATCGTTAGGCGGCGGGTTTCCCATAGGCGCGTTCTGGGTGCGCGAGAAATACGCGAAGCTTCTCTCGCCCGGAAGCCACGCCTCAACGTTTGGCGGGACGCCGCTCGCGTGCGCGGTCGCGTTAGAAATTCTCGAGGTAATTGAGCACGATGATCTCGCGACAAATGCGTCGCGCATCGGCGGTTTCTTAATGAGTGAGTTGCAAAATCTGCAGGTAAAGTTTCCGCGAGTTTTGCGTGCCGTGCGCGGATTGGGCTTAATGATCGGTCTTGAATTCGAACCGGAGTTCCCCGCGTTTGCGCACGAGGAAAAATCTCCCGCGATTCAAGTAGTGGATCGGTTGCACGCCGCCGGTGTTCTCACTGTTCCTGCCGCCAATTCGGTTGTTCGCTTGCTGCCGGCGCTGAATCTTTCGCAACGCCAAGCGGAAGAGGGATTGCGCGCAATCGAGGAAGTCGTTGAAGAGTTGAACAGTTGAAGCGTCGAAGTGAGGGACTTGGTGAGGCACGTGATGCGAGATTCAATTTAAGGATGTAACGATTTACGATTTAACGATCCCAATGAAACATCTGCTGAGTATCGAAGAGCTCACGCGTGGGGAAATCGAGACGGTTTTGCGTCGCACGGCCGAGTTCAAGACCAATCGGGGAAAGATTTCAACCAGGCCGCTGGCGGGACAAACCTGGGCGCTGATTTTTTCAAAGCCGTCCACGCGGACACGAGTTTCATTCGAAGTGGGAATCCGCGAGCTAGGCGGCGAATCGATTTACATGAACGCCGCGGACGCGCAGCTCGGGCGAGGTGAGTTAATCAAGGACACGGCGCGGGTGCTGGCGCGGATGATTCACGGCGCGATCATTCGGACGTTTGCCCAGCGCGACATTGAGGAGTTCGCAGAATTTTCCGGCGTGCCTACGGTGAACGCGTTGACGGACGGCGAACACCCGTGTCAAATCCTCGGTGATATTTTTACGGTCATGGAAAAGCGTGGCAAGATCGACAATCGCATTGTCACGTTTGTCGGCGACGGACTTTCAAACACGGCGCGGTCGTGGCTATTCGCGGCGGGGAAACTTGATTTTGAATTGCGGATCGCGTCGCCGAAGCGGTATCAGCCAAAGCCGAAGGTGCTGAAGCGCGCGGGCGGTCGCGTCGTTTGCACGGAAGATTTACAATCGGCCGCGCGCGACGCCGATGTTCTTTACACTGACATCTGGGTTTCGATGGGCAAGGAAGCGGAGGAGGCGCGGCGCGAAGCGGAGCTCGGGCCGTACTGGATCAATGAGGCAGTCGTGAAATTGGCGAAACCAGACGCGCTCGTCATGCATTGCTTGCCCGCGCATCGCGGACAGGAAATAGACGAGAAAACATTCGAAGCGCACGCGCAAACCATTTTCGATCAGGCCGAAAATCGGTTGCACGTTCAGAAAGCGATTCTGGCTGAGCTGGCGCAATGAACCTACCGTCTGTTAGATCGACATCTCGAAGTAGATCGGCGTAAGCGCGGGTAGATCGACAATTGGAACTCCAGCGCCTGTCGCTTCTAACGCGGTTGTCTCGACAGAAATTGGCTGGTCAATCGCCAGCCGGTCCGTCAGGTGAATTTTGCTTCCGGGCACGACTTCATTTAGACCAATCGATTGAGCGGCCGAATCAGGAAGAACGATCCGAACGTTCTTTAATGATTCCCAAGGATTGAGATTCACGACGATGAGAAATGTCTGAGTCGAATCCAAATCGTGACGCAGAAAGCTGTATAGCCAATGGCCGCTCGCCTGCTCGTTAGGCAAGCGGCCATAGTTTGGATTGTCGCGATTCGCTCTGTTTAACGGAATACAGGTGCCATCGCGGAATGCCGGTTCTCCGATCAGATTAATCAGCCGGCTGTAGAACGCTCGCAGCTCTCTTTGCTCCGGCGAGAGGCGTTGGCCATCGTATTTGTGCCTGTTGACCCATTTTACTAGTTCGGGCATCGACCAGTAATCGAAGATCGATGTCCGCGCGTCGCTGTTCCCGAAACCTTCCAACCCTTCGCCCGGTTCGCCCACCTCCTGGCCATTGTAAAGCATGATTGGTCCGCGCGACAAACCGTACAAAATCGCGCAGGTCGCTGGGCCCGCTTGCTTGCCAACTCCAGCCCATTGCGATTTCGCGGCCAGGCGCACTTCATCGTGGTTCTCGGCGTAACGAATTGAGTTTTCGAAAATGAAATCGTCTGGCCGCACATCATCGATATCGTTTGTCCAGCCGGGCCCTTCGTAGATTTTTTTTAGCGCACGATAAGTCTGGTCGTCGTAAACGGCGTTAAATCCAGCGTTCAACAGATCGAACATGACGTTGGATATGCCGCCATGAAGTTTTGAGATGATCGGATCAAGTCCAGGCACTTTCGCGGGGTCATTGTCGTAAGCTTCGCCAATGAAGACAACATCGACTTGCCGCGCACGCGCCTGCGCGATCGCCCAATTCCAGAATTCGGGCGGCACCATGTGAGACATGTCGCAGCGAAAACCGTCCACGCCCACCGCCTGCCAGTGTTCAAGCACGCGATCCATTTTCTTCCACGTGTCGGGAATCGGTTTGTCCGGCGTGAGCGCGTTCGGATATTCGCTAACGTTTTTGGAAGAGCCGGTAAAATCGAATCCGTAATTGAGCTTCGCGGTCTCGTACCAATCGTCGAGATCGGGCGCCCAACTCACTTTGTTATTGCCGCTGACCTTGCCATGCTCCTTTTCTCCATCGAAAAAGCCGTCGCATTTTTGTAGCGGCGGTCTGTGATCGTCGGTCGCGTTCTCGGAGGAAATGCGGCGCTCACAGAGCGCCGCTACAGCTTTGCAGGTGGGACTGATCGCTTGACCGTCTTTGCAAGTCGGCAGTCGCAACGGCGGGCCGTTGCCGTCCGGTTTGAGATAGAAAAAATTATTTTGCGGCGAAAAAAAGATCGACCTGTCGTCGCCGACGCCGCCGTTGCCCTTTTCGCCGAAATTCAGTTCTGGTCTCGCGTCCGAGTCGTAGCTGCGCGCCACATGGTTCGGGACAAAGTCGATCAGCGCTTTCATGTCGTGTTTGTGAACTCGGGCGAGAAGCAATTTGAATTCATCGAGACGTTGCCCCGGCTTCTCCGCATAATCGGGGCAGACGTCGAAGTAGTCTTTGATGGCATACGGGCTGCCCGCGATGCCTTTGAGAAGATCGGGATCATCGGCAGGCCGGCCGATTGACGAGTAATCGGTCCCGCTGGCCTGCTGCAAAACGCCCATGAGCCAAATGTGGGTGAACCCCATTTTGCGCAGCGACCTGAGCGCCGCATCATTGATATGATTAAACTTGCCGACGCCATTTCGCGCGAGCGTGCCGTTTGGTATTCGCGTCTCATTGGTATTGCTGAAGAGCCTGACGAATAACTGATAGATGCGCACGGTCGATCGATTCGCGTTGAGCCTGCTGCGTGGGACCGACAACTCCGCCGCTGCCGGATCGAGATTCAGTTCGCGGTAATTGAGAATGTACTTGCCGCCCCCGCCTGCGGCAGTGCATTTGTCGGAGCATCCGTAGAAGCGGCCCCAGCCGTCATTTTCCTTCAGATCTTTCGCGTAGAGGACGAAATCGAGTCTTTTCGAGGCGCCGAGTGCTGTGCGCTGAAGATGAAAGGTCAGGGTGCCGTTGTCGAAACTGGCGAGACAGCCGCTTGCGGCTGTGCGCTCGCTCCATTTCCATTGTTCCCATTTGCGTTGATAACAATGCAGCTTTCCCTCCTTCACCGTCGCGAAAATCAGAAGATCGCTTTTGAAAGGAAGGAACACGGTCGAACCTTCGTTGTAGCGATCAAATGGCAGAATGGCGGAGCCGATTTCGCGATGCGTGCGCAACGCGACGTAAACGTTGTTTCCGTCACGCAGATTCGGAGCGCGATAAGTGATTGTTAGCGTCGCCTTCGTAACGCACAGGTTGATCCGCGCGTCCTCCGCGCCCTGAATGGTTTGTTTGCGGGAGCTCAACGTATTGGATGCCGCCTGTCGCTGGGCAGAGTAATGTTGCGTATGATATGGATAACTGCCTGTATCGGATACTAACAGTTTTGCCGCTCTTATCGGTTAGAAAAAAATCTTTGTCCCAGAGATCGGCGGCGTTGAACCGCGTACAGAGGGCGAGCGATGTAAGGCCAAACTGACTTTGAATCAGATGGCCTTCTTGGGGCGGTGCCCGTGTATCCAGACTATGTCGGATAAGAGTAGTACGCAAAACGCGCCTTTCCGTTCCACTGAAAGAAGGGCGGAACGGAAAAGGCGCGTTCGTCGGTAAACTGGGTGATCTCTTAATCTTCGTCGAGGATCACTCTATCGACGAGCATGTTGTCGCCTTCGCCCACGTAATGCACGTGGACAGGCACACCGACTTTGATTCTCGTTCTGACAGTGTCTTCATCGAGGACCCTACCGCTCTTGGTCACATACGTGACTGTCTTGCCGAAGCGATACGTTCTCGGTCCACTGCTTTCCCGCAGGACGATTGTGTTCCCCGGTGTAAACGAGGTGATCGTGCCACCGCCTTCAGTCGTGGTCGTCGTGGTGGTCTCCGAGACCTGTGCCCACGCGAATGGAGCCGCGACGGCCAAGGCTACGCTCAATAGTAACTTCTTCATTGTTTCCTTTCTGTTAGTTTCTTCCTGACGTTATGGCAGCGCGCGTTCGGCAAACGCATCTGCCTCTGCATATCTATTTCGCGCGCGATTGGCCGCGCGCGTGTCAAATTTACAGTTCTCGTTCGAATCATCGAAACGGCCAGGAAGAGTACCGGCCTGGTTGGCCAATTACTTTGCGGGCCGATACGACGGCCCTAAAACGCCGACGCTGTGATACGTGGCAATACAAAGAGAGCGATCAAACAATTTCAACCATCGCGTTGATCCACCCACTGCACCGCGAGGCGCGCCACTTGCCGCGCGTTCTCTAAGTTGAGTTTCTCTTTAATGTGGGCACGATGTGTTTCCACCGTCTTCGGGCTCAAGTGCAGCATTTTGGCAATGGCGCGTATTTCTTGGCCTTTGCCGATCAGCTCGAAAATTTCCAATTCGCGGTCGCTCAATTGTTCAACCGTACTCACGTTGCTGTCGCCGGGACCCTGCGCGAACTTCGCGATGACCGTGGCGGACATCGATGGACTAAGATAAGGACGTCCCTGGAATACTTCGTGAATCGCGTTGACGACGTTAGCGAGCGCTTCCTGCTTCATGACGTAGCCCTGTGCGCCGGCCCGAAGCGCGCGCAATGCATAGAGCGATTCGTCGTACATGGAGAGAACCAGAACGGGCAATCGTGGAAATTCGGCGCGGACGTTTTTAATCAGCTCAATGCCGTTGGTGCCCGGCAGGCTAATATCGACAATCGCCAGGTCGGGTTTCACTTTGCGCAACACGTCCATGGCTTGCGCCGCGCTCTCTGCTTCGCCACAAATGCAGAAACCGTCACCGGAGTTGATCAATTGCTCGAGACCTTTGCGAAAGAGCGGGTGATCATCGACAATGACGATCCGTTTCGCGTCAGCTGCTTCGCATTTGGCTATATGAGAAACGGACTGGCTGCGTTTCATTTTGGGTTGGGTAGATAACAGGCCACGCGCGTGCCGCCGCTTGGCTGCCGCGTCACCTGCAGACGTCCCCCGGCGGCTTGGGCGCGATAGTTCATAATGCGAAAGCCCAACCCACGCGCTTTGTTTGGTTCCTTGGTCAGGCCGACACCGTTGTCGGTTACGCTCAAGACGATTCCGGTTCGCGATCGGGCCAAATGGACCACAATTTCCCGAGCTTGAGCATGCTTGTTGGCATTGATCACGGCTTCACGCGCGATCCGATAGAGATGTGCTGCGGCAGCATCATCCTCGATATCAAACGGTTCTTTGATTTCCAGCCGGCAG
>Ga0193729_1000416_pt1 | contig 22010 bp, 20 predicted proteins | sample U1c2metaG_FD_143036 | JGI IMG/M metagenome (GOLD analysis project Ga0193729, IMG submission 143036) | Soil microbial communities from a riparian zone of the East river system, Colorado, United States - U1c2 | ecosystem: Environmental > Terrestrial > Soil > Riparian zone | place: USA: East River...
AAATAATGGCCCGGGGGTGAATAGCTCCGGCCGCTTCAAAGCCGGCTTGTCTTGCTTGCTCGTACAAACGTCTGCGCGGCGCAGAGTGCTTCACCATCCCCACGCCGATGAATGCAGTGCGAACTTCTTGTTGGTAGATTTCGGTTAAGAGCGCGTCGCCGCCCAGTACAGGGACTCCCATAACTTCCGAACCCCAAAGTGCCGGGTCGGCATCGAGCAGTCCGACGAGATCGTATCCCCCCATGAGACGCAGGATTTCAATCACCACTTTCGCATGTCCGCCCGCCCCTATTCCTATAACCGATCTGACCTTTGCATTATTCGATAACAAATTCGTGCCCTTAGCATTAGCGAGTTTTCAGTTTCTACACGAGGTCTCGTATCAACATTAAAGCCTCTGCGTACTCAACGCCAATCGCCGCGCCGCGAAAACGCGCCAGGGCTCGAATGCTCTCATTCGCCCGCGGCAGAGGATAGGGTTGAGTCTCCGAAGTGTAGAGCGACATGATGTCGAGCTTGCGTTCGATGAAGTTCGTGATATCGGAGAAGACCGTGGGCAAAAAGGTATGCGCATGATCCGGCGGCGCCGCCTCAGTTGAGGAAAGCGTTTCGTAAGTCAGGATTCGTTTAACTCCATGCCGGCCGCTGTTAAAAGGCTTCACCGCGGACATTACGCTGTGGAAAACTATCCGATGATCCGAGTGAACATCAGCGGCGTGATTAAGATAGATAGTGTCGGGCCGGGCGGCAGCCACGACCCGGCTAAGACTCGTGATGATTTCTGCTTGCGAGATCGTGTCCAAAAGAGTGGTCGGAAAATCGAAACGAAATACCTTTTCAAATTCATACGCGGCCGCCACTGTTTCAATTTCGGCCTCTTTATTTCCAAGAACGTCCGCTGACCACTGCGGCATATGACCACGCGTTACGATCAACCACGAGACAGAGTCTCCGGCCGCTCTATGTTTCAACATGGTGCCCCCGCAGCCGAGAGTCTCATCGTCGGGATGTGGCGCAATAACCAATACTCGCATATGGGTGTTGCTTAGGTCCGCTCAGAACCGATAATCCAGCGCGCGATCATTCGCTTGAAATCGGGGGCCAAACGATGATCGTGGGTCTCAATGTAAAGTGGCTTAAAGAACCCGTTGAGTAGCTCGTGTATTTCATCCAGGGTAAAGAAGTGTTGCACCAAACCCTTTTCGAAGCCGTCGCCGACGACGAAAGTATTTTTGCCGGCTTCCTGGCCGGCGCCGAAATCCGCATCGTCGGCGGACTTCAAATCAAGATAAAAAAGACCACCGGGGCGGATGATTCTGGCGGCTTCGCTGATCGCGAGCTTGGCGTCTTCCATCCTGATATGATCGAGTACTCCATGGGAAACAATCGCATCAAACGAATCGTCGGGATAGGGAAGTTGAGTAATGTCGCCCACGCGGAAATCTATTTGCAAACCTTCTCGCTCGGCCCAATCTTTGGCCCAATCAATAGCTGTCGCAGAAATGTCGACGCCGAAGGCTTCGAAGCCTTCACCGGCAAAATAGATTGCGTGCCGGCCATTTCCGCACCCCAGATCCAGCACTCGCCGTATTGGCCGCTTAATCTCAATTCTGTCATGCGTCAGTTTTTTCTGGATCAAGCGGGCGCAAAAACGAATGATGTCTTCATTCGGATACCACATCGTCATGAAGTTTTGACTGTAAACGGTGTCCCAGTTTTCGTTCTTGATCATCTGCTTCAAGTTAGTGAACTTCCGATTCTCAGTTTTACTAATAGCTCAGGTCCTTATTGAGCAGTGCGGCATCTATCGGCGTTGTCGCCAGCAGGTTCGCGACCCGTTTTCCCGTGTGTCCGTCCCCGTAGGGATTAGAGCAGTTGGCAATCCGGCTCTGAATCTCTTCGCTGCCGATAATGGATCTTACTTTATCGGCGATCTGCTTTTTATCACAAGCTACAAAAAAGACGTTTTCAACATGGTGCCGCGCGCTTTGCCGAGCGCCCACGTTGACCACCGGCAGGCGGAGAAAAGGAGCCTCCAACAGGCCAAGGCTGGAGTTTCCCAGCAGCACCGCCGCACCGCGCAGCAGGTTGACGAAAGGAGCATCGGGAATGTTTTGAAAAAGATGAAACTTCGGATGCCGGCGATATTCTTCGATAGCTTCGATGACCAACCGGCCTCCAGCGTCCGAATTCGGATAGCTCACAAAAGTTTGCATCCCAAGTTCTTTAGCTGCCTCCAGTGTTTCCCTCATCTGTTGGCCGGCCGCTTCATATTCCGAGGAGAGCGGATGCTGGATCACCACTAAGTAAGGTTTTTCTATTTGTTCGATTCCCAGCGCCTGCGCCAGTTCAGAATGAGTCATATTTGGTGTATGGGCAAAGCGATCAAGTCCGGAGTGGCCCACATTATGCACCCGCCAGTCCTGCTCTCCGGCCTGAATCAAACGTTTACGAGCATCTTCGTGCGTCGTTAGCAGCAGGTGAGAAAGACGAGAGACAGCATGGCGAACCATATCGTCAACGTTACCCACCACGCGATCGCCGGCGCCGTAGTGCGCCATGGCCAGGCCCATATATGCCCCGCACAGGGCCAGGGTCATAGACTCCTCCCTATCTGCGGGAACCAGGAGCCAATCCGGGCGTCGCGCATCGACGATGTGGGTAAGAACCTGCAACTGGGAGGCGGCCCCTTTTAGACGCGCCGCGTCACGGTCAGAGAAAATAAGGCTCTCAATTCTTTCGGCGATATGAAAGCCATCAGCTTCTATCTCTTTGACTGAGTAACCATGCAACGGTGAAAGATGTGCTCCCGTGACTACCAACGTCAATTCGAGATCGGGATGCTCTTTGATCGCGTCGAATATCGATCGCTGTAAATAGTATTCGGAACGAATTGCAGTGATGGCAAGAACCTGTCGTCTAGTCATTATCAGTTTTGCAGTGGCCTCCAGCTTCCGGCCGCTGCGATCATCTCGGCGGCAGAATCGGGGCAATTCAGCAGCAGGTCAAGCGTTGAAAGGTTGGCAACAAATCCATTCCCAGGATGCGCCTGCTCGTAGATAATCGGCTTCCATTGCTGAACGAGCACTTCACAACCTATAGCCGCAAAGTCTTTGGGATCCAGGTATGCAAGGGCGCCGGTGCCGGTCAGATATTTCGTTGCCCCCAACGCGTAGCAAATCGAAGCGACAAGTTCTGAAGCATGACCATGAGTCCCGGGGATCTCGGACGCGCGGATTCGTTTGGCCCGTACCTTGAGCTTTTCCAACATCCATTCAGTGGAAGCAATGGCGATGTCCGCAAGCGAGCCGGGCTTTGTTGTCAAGATTGCTTGCAGCTCATTCTCCCACCGCTCAAAGCCGGCCGTGCGCCCGTAGCTTGCCACCACGGTCTTCCAATGTTTTTCAGTGGCGCGGTGTTCTGCAATTTCAGTCTCATAGATACTGCGGCCAAGTTGGTGCTTTACCGGAAGCGTGAGCCACAGCGGCCCTTGAGAAGTCTTGATTTGATTACGGTTTTGCAAACCATTCTTGCTGAACTGGACCGTATCCAGGTACACGAATATATCAGCAGACACAACTTTGTGCACATAAGGTGGCCAGGGAAAGTACTGTGGTTGGTGAATGGCGACCTTCACGTGGCTTGCCCGGCTGGTTTGGAAATTTTGCTGACGTGATGGAGCAGACGATCCACGATAAATGCAGCATCTTCGTCACGCATCTGAGCATGCATCGGCAGACAGATGTGCCGTGAGAGAATCTCTTCAGATCGGGGCAGCTGTCCCGGCTCCGTGCCCAGCGTATTTCTATAGACAGGTTGCAGGTGGAGCGGCGGATCGTAAGCCCAGTCGATCAAGATCTTGTCGCTGGCCAGACGGTCTCGCAATGCGACCCGGTCCAGGCTGACCGTGGGGAAGATTACATAACGCCAGTAGCTCGGCAGGCTGCCATTCTCGGCCAGGAGCGGAATAAACAATTCGCTCCGCAAAAGCAACTCGTCATAAATCATCGCAATTCTACGCCGGCTGTCGAGAAAGCCTGGCAAGCAACGGAGTTGGCTTAGGCCCATCGCCGCCGCGATTTCTGTGAAGCGATTGTTCCGGCCAGGTAAGATGTAACGTTCGTCATGGTTTTCCATGTCACGCCCGCGCTGTTGCAAGCTGCGGGCAGTTTTCGCGATGTCTTCGCGCGCTGTGACCAGCATGCCGCCTTCACCCGTCGTCATGATTTTCGTGGGATAGAAGGAAAAGCATCCTGCATCGCCAAGGCTGCCGGCTTTCTTACCATTCAGTTCTGCGCCGGGAGCATGTGCCGCATCCTCAATCACAAAACGCCCGCTAGCGTGCATGCGCTCCACGAATGCCGGCAATCCGGCCGAAATAAATCCACCAAAGTGAACGACGATCGCACCGCGCGTTTGCGGGGTAACGCGTGACCACGCGTCTTCGAAATCCATCGAAAATGTGCTCCGCGCAATCTCGGTAAATACCGGACGCGCCCCGACCAGCGAGACTACCATGCCGGTAGCGATAAACGTTTCCACCGGAACCAGAACCTCGTCACCCTTTTCCACGCCGAGGGCGATCAACGCAGCCTCCATCGACGAGGTGCAACTGGGAAATGCTACGCCGTATGGCCGGCCACAATAGGCGGCGAACTCCTGCTCAAACTTCGCGACTCGCGGTCCCATCGCCAATTGGCCATTCAGGATTTCGCGAAACTCGGCGGCCAGCCACTCCTGTTCTTCCGGCGGGAAATAAGGAAAGGCGGTCGTCAGCGGATGAGATGAATCATGTTCGTAGCTCATTTGCATAGACTTTCATTGATTGCTCGAGGGTCATGGGTTCGAAGCCGATGCACCGGCGCGCCAATTCAATTTCAGCATAGAGATCGAATTGCGGCGCTGGCCGGTCGATTCGAACAATTTCGCTCTTACTTTCCAGGGCCGTGACCAGCGCGTGTGCATATTGATATGTTCTAATGGCACGGCCGCACCCGAGATTCATCACCGTGAACGATTTGCCGAGCGACCGTTTCAGACAGGAAGTTATCGCGGCTATTGAGTCATTAACATGCAGGGCGTCACGGATCAAATCCCCTCGCGAGAATAATTCCAGCGGCTCGCCGCGCACTGCTAGTTTTGCGAGGCCGTCGACGAAACTATCGCCTTGTCCCACGCCGTAGAGACTGGGCAGCCGTAAGATAACAACCTGGGAAGATCCCTGAATGCTTTCCATTAATTGCTCTGCCCATCGTTTGGTCGCTCCATAAGGCAGCGCACCGCCTACGGGGTCGGTCTCTTTTACAGGCAGCGAAGGGGGACGGCTATAAACAGACTGTGTGGACGTATAAATAATCCGAGGAGACGGCTTTTGTTTGAATGCTTCCAGTTGTTTGAGTGCTTCCAGCAGATTTGCAGTGGATTGAACGTTTGAGCGGATGAAATCAGAGACAGTGCCGGAGCCGGGTTGCCTGGACGCCGCGTGAACTACTGCATCGGGAAACCCGGTATTTCGTATTAATTCGCTGAGCTTCTCGGGTGCATCATCGGCGGCCAGATCAATGGCCATCGTTCTTCCGGCATTTGAACATGGTCTCCGAGACAACCCCACTACCGAGTGACCGAGTGCGGTCAGATGCGCCGCAAGACGCTTGCCAAGAAATCCAGCGCAGCCAGTGATCCAAATTGAAGAGACTGTCTCTTTCGTCATCCCGTCAGTCAAACATCTCCGTTGTCAGCATGCTACCGGCCGTGATATCAACCAGCGCCTTACGTCCCAGGATCAGACTCAACTTGGTCGGCGAGAGTCCCGTGCCTGGCCGTTTGGCGGCAATCATTTTCCGGATTATGGTGGTTCCGGCGCAAATGTTTTCAGCAGCTATCAGGCTGCGCCGGGCAACGCGCGCCGTCTCCAGCTCGCTGTCCGCGGGAACTTTTTTGCCATCGCCCAACGCGGCGCTAACTCTTCGAATGCCCTGGATCAAAGCTTGCAGTTCGCTCGGCTCCAAAGAAGCGCGATGATCGGGCCCCGGCAGATTACGATCCAGCGTAAAATGCTTTTCAATTACGCAAGCCCCGAGTGCGACAGCGGCGATGGAAATCTCGATGCCGGTGGTGTGATCGGAATAACCCACCGGAACTCGAAAAGCTTCGGCCATGGTCTGCATCGCGCGGAGGTTAACATCCGAGACACTGGCTGGATAATCGCTGACGCAATGCAATAGCACTAACTGTTCACAACCAGAGTTCCGGATTGTTTCCACTGCCTCAGCCACTTCTTCGAGATTCGACATTCCCGTCGAGAGAATCAGCGGTCTTCCTTTGCGAGCTACGTGCTCGAGCAGCGGCAGATTAGTTACATCGCCGGAGCTGATTTTGAATGCAGGCACGTCGAGCTGTTCAAGAAGATCGGCTGCGGCCGAGTCGAAAGGTGTAGACAGAAACATCAAGCCGGCGCTGTGACAATGCCGCTGCAACTTCCGGTGTGTAACATTTCCAATTGCGACTCAGCAGCGCCTGTCGTTTCAATCTGATAGTCAGCCTTGGGGGACGTGGGAGTTACTAGAGCTTCGGCCGTAAACGTCTGGATTTTTACCGCGTCAGCGCCGGCTGCGGCTGCCAAATCAATAAGTTGTTTTGCCAAGCGCACGTCGCCGTTGTGGTTCACACCTATTTCGGCAATCACTAGCACCGCCTCGCCGGAACCAACCTGCCGGTTTCCGATTTTCACCTTGTGCGCTGAAATCAAATCTGTTAACCCGCTTTTACAAACTGTTCAGTTGGTTTACTAACTTCGAATTCGGGAAGGCACTCTCCCGTTGCGAACCGTGATTCGGGCTGGGGCAGGGCAGACGCTCGAGAAGGGAAAAAAGCATCTCGAAATGCCAGAGCCGGTTTTTCTACAAGTGTTCCCAGAATTACGCCCGCAGCGGTCGCCAGTACTACATAAATAGATGTGATTAGGATGAAACGCAATGATGAAGGAAAAACGCCAAAGAGACCTCGCGCCGCAAAGTACTGTAAAGGTAACCGGGCCGCATCAATATGCCAAAGGTAAATGGGGTAACTAAAAAAACCGATGAAAGCGAGGAGGCGGCCGAGGGCACTGCCCATCAGCTTACCAAGTACTCCCTCGCCAACAGGTGTATAAACCACCGCAAGTAAGATCAGACCATAGCCCACATACAGCATCGCAAAACCAATTACTGTCACGAACCAACCCGCTCTGATGTCAATCACCATCATCGGACAGACCAGGGCTAAGCCGAGCAACAGGAGGCTGTAACGGCGACGCGGGATCTTTTCGAGTAACGGACTCTTGAAATGATATAAGTAGCCCAGGAGGACACCGAAAAAAAGGCTGTCCATGCGCAGATGCGTTGGGTTGTAGTTCGTTGCCGGGTCAAAGGCCTGATGCGCGATAGACAGATATCTGAGTCCCGTGCAAAGCACCATGACGCCGATTGCGATCGCGGGAAAATAAGAGATCGAGACCGAAGGCGGGCGGCGCCCTCCAATTTTGAGAAGCAGCAGTAGCAGCAAAGGTAACAACAGATAGAAATGTTCTTCCACGGCCAGGCTCCATGTATGCGGCCGCGCGGTTCCCAGGTAGTTTTGAATGTGAAAGAAGTTGGGCAGGATGTCCCCCAGCGCCCGATGCACATTTCCCTGCTCCCGGACCAGAAGTAATAGAAAGACTGTAAGCAAGTAAGCATAGTATGCCGGCCAGATCTTGAAGCCGCGCCGGATGATGAATCGCCGCACGTCCAAAACAGAGCGTGAACGTAATTCGCTGAACAGCAAACCACCCACCAGAAAGCCACTAAGAACAAAAAAGAGATCGACGCCGGACCAACCGAAGCGAATGAGCACGTTGACCAGAGGCTGAAACACTCCCGACTCTTCCGGCTGCAGGATCACATGATGTCCGATAACCAACAGGACTGCGATGCCTCGTAGAATATCGAGCTGTCTTAGACGCTTTTTGGATTCGGACTTGAAGAAAGACATTCCTTTTAGTCGTGGACAAAAGTCAGCGGCAGCGAATTGGAGTTATCCGACTGAGAGGGCAGCCCGGAATCGCAATTAGGGCCTTCACCTTTTTGATTTACCAGGCAGTCCAGCCACCATCCACTACAAGGTTGTGCCCGGTCATATACGCTGATGCATCCGAGGCCAGAAATATCGTAGCACCGGTCACATCGTCCAGGTCAGCCTTGCGTCCCAGAGGCACTCTCATTGAGTAGCGCTTGACGAATTCCTCGTTTTCTCCCGGGTGAGCCATGCCCCCGGGAGAGATACAATTAACGCGAATGTTGTGCTGGCCCCAGTATGCCGCAAGATAACGAGTCAGCGCTATCACACCTCCCTTAGCCGCAGCATAGACAGCATGCGAGTAGATCCTTGCAGGCTCGCGGACTCCGGCGTAAAGCTCCGGGAGATTTGCACCCTCATAGATGCGTTGATCATTGCCGACAATCCCGTAAATGGATGAAAAGAAAATCATGTTACCTTTTCTTGCCTGCTCCATAATTCGTCCGGCCTGTTGCACTACAAGAAACAGACCATCGAGCTCCGCTCGAAGAACCATCTGCCAGCCCTCCAGTGAACATTCCGTCAAGGGCTTGTAGAAATCCTGAGGTTTAGCGGTGACGCTATAGACAAGCGTGTCGATGCGCGAGGCGTCTGCGACAACTGCTTTGACAAGTGCTGCAACTGAAGCCGGATCGGTCACGTCAACATCACGTTGCTCGATATTTGAAGCGGTGTTTAGTGAGGCGCTGGTGTCACTGCTGGCGGCCAACGACGGCTGCGTCAGATCGGCGGAGTAAACACGGGCTCCGAACTCAGCCAAAGCGGCACATGTCCGCCTGCCCAATAACCCTCTCCCTCCGACAACGAGCGCCACCCTGTCTGTCAGGTCAAACTTTTCCTTAACCATACTCGCACCGCCGAGTTTTCAAGTTAGATTTCCGACCCATTGTGGAATTTCTTCGCGACAACCGGAACCCGCGGAGACAAAAGCGGCGTCAACGATCGCCAAACTCTGAGTGGCCCACCACACGTCATGTTCGTGCCGAATTCTGCCTTCGCGCACATAGGATAGAAAAGATTTCATTTCCGCAAGATAGGACCAGTTCGGATCGTAGTCCGCCTGTTGCCAAACGACGACCGGGCTATTCCGGCCCGGGAGCTGCGCCATCACCTGTGGCGCGACGAGGTCGTAGCTGATCCACCCGCGTTCAAAGGAGATTACACCACGTCGATGCGCCGGCCGCTGAATCATATCCAGATGAATCTGGCTGACCGCGCCTATCGAATGGTTAATCATCAGGTCGGCAATTACGTCGACCTGAAGTGAAAGCAGATCAGACTGCGGCAACAGGCACGAAACAGCTCCAGCGGGTCCGAACAATTGAGTCGCTAAATGTACCTCATGAATCAGGGACAACGCCGCCCCGCCTCCGAGATCCTTTCGGCTGAAGTAAGCCCGGCGATAGTCCTCGCCAGGATGCCAATCTTCGATCCACTGGCCAACCTGTCCCTGGAAAACCAGTGGCGCGCCAAAATTCTGGTTATTGATGAGTTCACTAAGCGCCTGCACGGCAGGGTGAAACTGCAGGTTGTAACCGACAAACGAAACTACCTTGTGCGCCTTAATCTGGTTCAGGATTTCACAAACGCCGTGCAGAGAGGCAGCCAGCGGTTTCTCGATAAAGACACCGCGCACACTGGGGATTAGCCGGTTGAGGGCGTCCAGATGCAGGCTGGTTGGGTTGCTGATAATTGCAACATCAGGTTTTCGATTAATCAGATCAGTCCAGTCGTTAACTTCGACTACTCCTAATGCTGGATCGATTTCCGGGTTGCCTCCTCCCTCACGACTTCGCAAAGCAAAAATCTCGCTAATGCCAAGTTGGCGGAGATTATGCAGATGGCGCCGGCCTATTGAGCCACAGCCGATAATCGCGGCGCGCTCGACGGAGTAACGCGGTTTCAATTTGATTGAAGATTGCCGGGTCCAGCGTTTCTTGTAAGCGATCGCACAGTGACGATTGATCTCTACAATCGCCGGGCTATCGCGAAGCAATTGCAGTATTTCGTCGAGACTAAACACTCTTCCGGGCAGGTACAGAGAGGCGAATACTCTGCGGAAGAATTCCAGATCTTCCGGATAATCGAGGGTCATTCGCAGGTTGGGTTGCCGATGGGCCGGGTTTTCTATCGGCAGATCGTACACCTGAAAAATATCCGTGTCGGTAAAGTAGCGACTCCAAACTTCCGAGTTCTTCTCGTCCTTGATCTCGAGGACGCGGCGGAATGCGTCAGTCTTGACCCCGTAACTATAAGCCCCATGAGGGAGGTCAAGGGCTCTGATTAGATCAGCATTCGTCTTCTCATAAGCCGCCACGATTAGGTCCGCATATCCGGGGTCAGAAAAAGGGCAGTCGGCGGTAATGCTCAAAATGAAGTCCAGGTCAAAGGCTGTTGCTGCTTTTGTGAGTCGATCAACCACATCGTCTTCGTCGCCGCGGAAATAGTCCACTCCTTCCGCGACTGCCAGATCCGCCAATCGATCATCCTGGGGATTTGTAGAAGTACAGACGACAATCCGATCGACCCGCTTCGCGAGCTTCACGCGATCAAGCATGTGGGCAAAGATAGGGCGCCCTTCTATTTCCCGAAGTAACTTCTCAGGTAACCGAGTAGACTTCAAACGTGCGGTTATCAAAAAGCCAGTTCTCACGACACGTCATCCTCGGTAATCAAGTGGAAGGCGCTGATAGCGCGCCTGGTCGTACGACCGATGAGGCGTTCAGCCTGGTCCGGAGGCAAACCCAAAGATTCAGCACGCATAAACCGCAAATCCTCGGCCGTGATAATCGTTTCTTTAGCCAGGGCGCGGCCGGCAACCAGACTCTTTTTAGAGTACTTTCGATATTTCACTTCTTCCTGTGAAAAGGGCCGCGGAGTTGAGCAACCACGAGCTGATTCCAGTTGACGCACCATAGAGACAAAGCGCGCAAACTCGTCGGGATTCAGCGCGGCCTCGTGGTCGATGCCCTTGTAAGAGCGATCATGCGTGATGTGCTTTTCCAGAATATCGACTCCCATTCCGACGGCCGCGGCGGGAAGCCAGAATGCGGCTCCGGTTTCCGCGTCGCTATGATCCTGATATCCCAAAGGAAGCTCAAACAGTGCCTTTAGTTTCCCCATGTAGGCGAGATTGATAGCGTCCGTCGGCGTGGGAAATCCTTGGTAACCGTACATTAACCACGCATTCGGCTGACTCTGACTCGCCGCAGGTTCGATGATCCACTCAAGGGCGGCTTTGATTTCGTCAATGGTTGAAGCGCCCACACTTAGATCGATACGCTTGCCTGTCTGTGCCACGTACCGGATCAGTTTAGGGTTCGAAAGATCGGCCGAATGAATCTTGTAGGCATCGACGGCCAAATCTTCGCAGAAGTCCACGCTTCCAGTTTCATAAACACAAGCAATGATCTGCATCTGCGGATAGGACTCTCGCACATAGCGCGACAACTCCGTCCAAGCCGACCTCGACAGTTCTATCCGCTCGAGCATTGGATAGTCGGGATGATGAGGTACCACCATGTCCTTGAGCGACCAAATCTGGAATTGAATAGCATCGGCGCGAGCTTGGCCAGCTCCATCTATGATCTTCCGGGCAAGGGAGAGATCCCCCTCGTGGGAGCAAGCCATCTCCGCAATTATCTGGACATGATTTGTCATGCCTTCGCTTTCCAAGGCTGCGCGGTCACCCCATTCGTTACGGTCACTTTCGGTTGGGACTCTTCCAAACCAGGTGTGATGTTTTCCTCCAGCAAAGTCACCACACGAGTTTCTATTTGCTGAGCCAGTATTTGATGTCCCTCTTCATTCAAGTGTATCCCGTCCACGGTAAGCTTATCCGCGCTGCCCTGGCTCTTAATTAGTTTGTCAAGATCGATTAGAGAAATATTGCGATGCCTCGTCTGGTCCTGCAAGACCTGATTATAAAGCTCAACGTTACGCTGAAAGCCCAGTGACCGTTGTTCTACGTTATCAGGAGGAGAAATGATATTTACAAAGATCAAGGATCGGATATTTTGCTCTTGCACTTTCTGCACTACTTCCTTGACGTGCCGTTCAAACCGGGCGAGGGGAACATACACCCGCGGCAGACGCTGGGTGATAGCCCTTCGATGATCGTGAGCGAACCTCAGAATGCGATCCCTGAGCCATGTAAATCGCATCCTTTCAACGAAGGCGCGTTCACGTCGTAAGAAAACTCGCGGGGCGCAGTCAACTATCCCTACATGAATAACTACCATGTCAGGATTTTTAAGTACGACCTGCTCACCCCAATCATCGAGCACATATTCAATCGTCCGCCGCCGCATGCCTCTTTCGATTACCAATGGCGCGTGCGCACCATAACGATGCCGAAGCGATTGATCGAGGAGAAATGGGTAGGTAACCTCAAGGGCCCGCTCGGCGCTAACATCTTCGCGCGGCAACGCCAACGAGTCCGCCAGGATAACAATTTTCATCCGGTAACAGGTACGGTTTCCCAGTCAAAAATAGGTTGCAAAATCCCTCTGCGCTCGACGCCGTTACGTGAGCCAGGGGTGCCAGTGTCAATGATATTGAAAATGATTGCTTCGACCGAGTCGTAAACGACACCGGTGTTCGCATTGGCGATGTAAACGCTTACGGAGTAGCGGCCAATGTTTAGCCATTCTCCGGGAATTTGTACCTCGCTCCGATAGCGGCCGGGTGTTCTGGGATCCAGCAACTCCGGATGCGCATCAAAATCCGCGGTCGCGAAAACACAGGTGCCATCTACAGAAAACAAAGCCAATCCGACACTGGTGCCGGTAACCACTCGGTTCACTTCATACTCAACCAAAAAACGAAAGCTTTCATCATAAGCAACTTCAGATCGTATGACTCCATCAGATCCGGCCAAGGCGATTCGAATCAGGTTTATCGCCTTATCAGGCGCTGAGGTCTGACGGTATTCGGCCCGCTGGACCAATCCACTAGTCATATAGGTTTGTACGACCTTTGACGTAGCAGCGATCTCCAGGACGCCTCCCTGGTCCAGCAAAATACATCTTTGACAGAGCCGGCTAATGGCCCCCATGTTATGGCTGACGAAAAGCACGGTGCGGCCCCGCGAAGAGACGTCTTCCATCTTCGCGAGACATTTCTGCTGAAAGGCGGCATCGCCAACGGCCAACACTTCGTCCACAACCAATATTTCCGGCTCCAGGTGGGCGGCGACGGCAAACGCCAACCTTAGGTACATCCCACTGGAGTAGCGCTTAACCGGTGTATCAATAAATTTTTCCAGTTCTGCAAAATCTACGATCTCATCGAACTTTCTCTTGATTTCCCCTTTCGACATGCCCAGGATTGCGCCATTGAGGTAGATATTCTCTCGCCCGGTAAGTTCCGGGTGAAAACCCGTCCCGACTTCCAGCAGGCTGCCAACACGGCCGTAGATCTCAGCCCGTCCCGTCGTTGGCTCGGTGATGCGCGAAAGGATCTTCAGGAGCGTCGATTTGCCGGCTCCATTTCGCCCGATGATTCCGACCACCTCACCGGGGTTCACTTCAAAGCTGACATCGCGCAGCGCCCAGATCGTTTTGTTCGCGGAGCGGCCGTTGCGGCGGAGAAGTTTTGCGGGTGCGCGGAATTTGGTCATCAGAACCTCGCGCACGGTTGAGTAGCCGGCTTGCTGCGCACCGATGCGATACTGTTTGCTGATCTGTACTGCTTTTATGATCGGCCGCATATTGCTAAACAATATCCGCGAAACTGCGTTCCATACGGCGAAACGAGTACGCTGAATAGATCAGTATGAACAATGTGATCGCCGCGGATATACCAAGCGACTGCCAGTGGAAGTTAGAATGACCAAAAAGCGCGACGCGGAAATTTTCAACGATTCCCGTCAGCGGATTCAGGCGGAGAATGTATTTCATCTTTCCTTGCAGCATGCTCTCCGGATAGATGATTGGTGACGCGAACATCCATAATTGAATAAGAAACGGAATGGCATATCGAATGTCTCGATACTTCACGTTTAGCGCCGACAACCACATACCCACCCCGAGAGCCAACAGCGTCGCCAGCAAGACCAGGACTGGAACCATCAGAATGGCTCTGGTTATCGTAACGTGGTAATAGATCATCAGCCCGATCTGTATTAGAAAAGCAATGCCCAGATCAACCAGCCCGGCGCCCACGGCAGCACCGGGAATGATTATGCGCGGGAAGTAAATCTTAGTAATCAGGTTGGCGCTGCCCACCAAACTATTGCCGCTGTTGGTAACCGCGTTGGCAAAGAAGGTCCAGATCAACAGACCGGCATAGGCGAAAATTGGGTATGGAATGCCATCTGATTCGATACGGGCCAACCGGCCAAACAGCAGCGTGAAGATCAGCATCGTCAACAGCGGCTGAAGGATGGCCCAGGCGACTCCGAGCAGCGTTTGTTTGTAGCGCACTTTTACGTCGCGCCACGTGAGGAAGTACAGCAACTCGCGGTAAGCCCACAGATCGCGAAGGTTGAGCGCAACCCAGGATTTACTTGGCTCGATGACGAACAGAGGCGCGTCCGGCAACTGTGGCACATGCAGCAATGGCGGTGGATCTAACCTAGCAGCAGTATTCATTGGAGTCTCAGCCGGCTAACCAACTAGCGTGGCAGAGGAGATGCTCATCGACGCGCGCGACTTGGAATGGGATTATTATTGAAATCACAGTTTAGCGAAGGGTACCAACACCGTCAAGCGTGAGCAATAATGGCCTTGGTACCCTTTTGGGCTGGTAAGCATGGGGCTCTCATAGACTATTCAGCCATCTTGAGCACATCGACTCCGGCGGTGACCACCATGCTACTTCCAGGGCGTTCCCTTCTTCGAGTTGTCGAATGAATATCGAATTGTTACGCTCTAATTACTATGGCATTTTCCCAGCGTAAGTTCTTTGTTACTGGCGGCGCAGGGTTTATTGGCTCCTGCTTCGTCAGAGTATTACTTGAGGAAGATCTTTCGGTTCAGGTTAAAAACTTCGACGCACTAACATATGCTGGTAATCCGGACAACCTCGAGGAGCTGGACACAACGCGGCATGAGTTTGTGCGAGGCGATATTGCCGACGCGGGCAGGGTGCTTGCAGCATTGGAACCGGAGACCGACGTGCTTATCAATTTCGCAGCTGAGTCGCACGTCGATCGCAGCATCGCTAACTCCGAAGATTTTCTAAGAACAAATATCATTGGGACTCAGATATTGCTCGATGCGGCGCGGGCCCGCGGAGTCAAGCGGTTCATTCAAGTTTCCACCGATGAAGTAATGGGCAGCCTGCCGGAAAATGAAAACGCATTCTTTACCGAGCGGTCTGCTTTCGCACCAAACAGTCCGTACGCGGCATCGAAGGCCGCGGCAGAACATTTAGTTCGGGCTGCGCACCATACCTTTGGACTCGATACAGTGATCACACGCTGTGGCAACAACTACGGCCCGAGACAGTTTCCCGAGAAGTTTCTGCCGCTGGCACTCTCGAATGCGCTAAAGGATGAAGCAATCCCGGTCTATGGTGACGGCCGCAATGTAAGAGACTGGATCTATGTTGAGGACCATTGTCGCGCAATATTGCTGGCGATAGAAAAAGGCCGAGCGGGAGCGGTTTATAACATTGGCGCTCGCAATGAGCAGCGGAACATGGATGTTGTTGAATCCTTGCTGGATAGACTTGGCAAGCCTCGCTCGCTGATTCGCTTTGTTAAGGATCGTCCAGGGCATGATCGCCGATATGCCATCGACCCGACTGTGATCGAAACGGAATTGAACTGGCGGCCTCGCGAGACCTGGGAAAGCGGGCTGCAAAAAACAATCCAATGGTACCTGGATAACGCCGGTTGGATCGAGAGAACCAGAAGTGGCGATTATCGCGACTATTATCGGCAACAGTACGGCACGGAGGTGGGAGCCGTTTGAAAGTGTTGATTACTGGCGCAAGCGGAATGGTAGGACGAGCAGTCTCTGACCATTGTCACTCGATTGGGGATCTTGTCTTCTCATATGATCACCGGGCGCTCAATATCGGCGATTCGGATGGCGTGGTGCGCACCCTGGAATCCGACAAGCCGGACGTGGTGATCAATTGCGCAGCCTGGACCGACGTCGATGGCTGCGAGTTCGATAAGGATCGCGCACACCGGGACAACGCACTTGGACCCGAAGTGCTCGCTCTCGCTTGCCGGAAAGTGGGCGCTCTGCTGATTACGATCTCAACTGACTACGTATTCGACGGCGAAAAAGACGGGTTTTACACTCAACGCGATCAGCCGAACCCGCAAAGCGTCTACGCAGCGTCCAAGCTGGAAGGCGAACAGCGTGCGCAAACAAGCTGGGCTAGGACGATCGTTGTTCGCAGCGGTTACATTTTCGGGGCCGGCGGCACGAATTTTCTTAGCACCGCGACCGAACGGGCGCGCCGCGGTGAACCTTTAAAAGCGATTAACGATTCGTTTGGAACGCCGACGTATGCTCCGCACCTCGCTCAACGTCTCCACCGTCTTGCGGAACTGGATCTGCCCGGCATCTTTCACATAGTTAATGCGGGTGAAGGTGTGAGCTTCGATAGATTTGCGCGAACAGCGCTGGGTATCGCGGGATTGAACCATCAACAGTTGGAAAGCGTCTCGCTGGCCGCGCTTAAACGCCCTGCGGCCCGGCCCCGAAACTCCAGACTCAGTTGTCTGCTGTCTGCAGCTATAGGGCTCGACCCAATGCCTTTGTGGACGGACGCCCTCCGTGAATTTGTCACCTGTACGCCTTGTGAAACCCGGTAGAAGGCCAGTTGATTTGCCAGTAGGCCGGGGTCTGATATCATGTCGAATTCACGAAGCCATTAGCCATTAGGTAGCGACGAAGAAGTAAAGGTTTTGAATTATGACTCAAGATGAACGTTTGGTGCGGGCGCGTCCGGGCCGTGATTTGGATCGTACGCTTGCGGAATTGACTCAGAGTAAGCCTTACGGCGGCCATTACGGCGCATCTGCTGCCGAGGTTAATCTGAAGGAATACCTGTTCGTTGTTCTGAAGCGCAAGTGGCTCATCATGGGCCTGGTGCTGATCATTACCTCACTGGCAACTATCCAAGCCTATCGGGAGCCTTCGGTTTATGAAGGTGCTACCACGATCAAAATAGAGCAGAAGACGCCAAGCATTCTTCAGTCCGGCAATGGCGGAGGCATAGTAATTGGCCAAAGCGATCCAAACTTCTGGGGAACGCAACTTAAGCTCTTACAAAATGAAACGCTGGCGCGCAAGGTTGTCCTCAAACTCGATTTGCAACATAGTCCGACTTTTTTTGGGCCGCAAGGGCAAAGCACCGTTTTCGCTTCGCTAAAGCGAATTTTGTCGAATGACTCGGCTCCGAAGGCTTCACCGACGCCGGCAGCAAGTACGGCCACTAATGCGGACGCGATGAACGACCTTACCCCCGAACAGTTAGCGGCTCTTGAACCTTACGAAGATACAATAACGGCAAACGAAACCGTCGAACCTCAGCCGCAAACGAATCTTGTCACTATTCATTATCACCACACCGATCCGCAATTGGCACAAAAGATTGCCGACACCCTCGCCGATGTGTTCGTGGCCAACAACGTCAATATCCTGGAGAGCGGGACGAGTAAGAACGCAAATGAACTGGCCCAGGAGATTGCGAAGTATCAGGAGCAGGTCAAACAGAAACAGCAGGACGTTTTCAGCTATGCGAAACAATACGAACTGCCGTTGACCGATGCGCCGGCCAGCAACCTTCGTCAACAACGCGTCGCGACTTATAGTTCGCAATTGCTCGAGGCCGAGAATCAGAAGCGGCTTCTGCAATCGGCTTACGATGCGGCGAAGAACTCACCAGATCCGTTCGCTAATCCCGAAGTGCAAAAGGACGAGCGCATCTTGAAATTGCGCGAGAAGATCACTGAACTGAAGGACAAGGAAACTGGTTTACTTCAAAAGTACACGAAAGAATGGCCCGAGGTGCAACAGGTTGACGCGCAAATCGCACAGCTTGAGAGTGAACTGAAAAAGGCGCCAGCGGAAGTACTGACTACCATGAAATCAAAGGCGGACGCCGCTTCCAGTCAGCTCCAGGGTCTGCAAGGCGCTTATACCAGGGAAAGTGGCCTGACGGCCCAACAAACCAAGAACGTGATCGAACTGGCATCCATGCGAGCAGATTTGGCCAGCGATCAACAGTATCTGAACACGCTGTTTCAAAAGCGTCGCGAACTTAATGCGGTCTCAGGTGAAACGGGCACGAACGTTTCAGTCTCGAATTACAGCCGCTTGCCGCGCGCTCCGGTCGGGCCTCAGCGCATCAAGACGATTGTGATCGCGTTTGTTCTGGCACTGGTAGCGGGAATCGGACTCGCGTTTCTGCTCGATTTCCTCGACGATACAATCAAATCGGTTGCCGACGTCGACAGGTATATAAACTTGCCCGCACTGGCTTTGATCCCGGCGGTGCGCAGCGACAAGCCGCGGTTACAGGGCAAGTCAGCCGCGCTTGCCGATCCGAATGACACAACGGCGCTCGCAATGATTAAGGATTTCAGATCACCTATCGCCGAATCATACCGGCATCTCCGCACATCGCTGTTGCTTTCCTCAGCGGGGACAGCTCCGCGTACTATTCTCGTAACTTCAAGCCAGCCTTCGGAAGGCAAGACCACGACGGCAATCAACACGGCATTTATACTGGCCCAAACCGGTGTTGAAGTGCTGATCGTTGATTGCGACTTGCGCCGCCCCCGACTGCATGTGCATTTCAACATTTCGAACGCGCGAGGTTTGACGAATTGTTTGTCGGGCGAGGCCAGTGACACAGATTCCGTGATCCAAAGCTACGCGCAACTTCCTAACTTGAAGTTATTGCCTTCCGGCCCGATGCCGCCGAATCCCGCGGAATTGCTTGGCTCAGAAGAAATGCGGAAACTTTTGATTACCTTGAGTCAAAAGTTTACCCACGTCATCGTCGATTCGCCTCCGGCAATCTCGTTTACTGACGCGTCAATCCTTTCGACGTTTGTTGACGGCGTGATTCTGGTCGTTCACGGCGGCCGCAGCTCGCGGGCCGTGGTACGACGCGCTAAACAACAGTTGCTCGACATCGGTGCGCACATCTTCGGCGTAGTGCTGAACAACGTGAAGATTGAAAAGACGCACGACTATTACTATGGCGGGTATTACGGGTACTACAAGTCGAATCATTACGCCGCACCAGAGGAGTTCGAAGCAGATCCCGACGGTACCCCGAGCACTTGATCGAAACGCGGTCATGTGAGTTTAGAATCACTTTTCTGGCAGACCATTAGGTGTCAAGCATAGTTCATGCCCGGACAATTTTGCGTCATCGCCCCTGATGTTAAGCTCGGGCGCGAGGTTGTTATCCATAACTTCGTCAACCTTTACGGTTGTGAGATCGGTGACGGTGCCAGAATTGGTTCGTTCGTGGAGATTCAAAAGAACGCGCGGGTCGGTCGCAACTGCAAGATTTCCAGCCACACTTTTATTTGTGAAGGCGTGACGATCGAAGATGAGGTCTTCATCGGACACGGCGTTACGTTCATCAACGACAAAGTCCCTCGCGCGACAAACTCAGCAGGCGAGCTGCAAACTGATGATGATTGGAAACCGGTTCCAACGATCGTAAGGCGCGGCGCCAGCGTTGGCAGCGGGGCGACAATCCTCTGCGGCGTGACGATCGGCGAGAGGGCCGTCGTCGGTGCGGGCGCGGTCGTCACCAGGGATGTTGCCGCCGATGCGACCGTCATGGGCAATCCGGCCGCGCCGCGACAGAGCTAGATTGCTTCTCTCGCCAATCCCTCCCCGCTTTTGGGTTCTGCGTTAATTGACGGCGTTAGACTCATAGCCTTCTCAAATTCACTTTTAATCGAATGCTCGCTATGCTCTCTCAGAAATGAAAGCGACCAACATCGGCGTCATCGGCTGCGGCTACTGGGGCCCGAATCTCTTGCGCAATTTTGCTGAGAATGAAGGCGCGCAGCTTCGCTGGATTTGCGACGTTGATGAAGATCGTCTGTCCAGCATGGCGCGGCGCTATCCCATGGCGCAAACGACAACTGACTATGGCGCCCTGGTCAGAGATCCCGCCCTCGACGCGGTGGCTGTGGTAACTCCGGTCGCCACCCACTTCGCGATCGCGAGAGAACTGCTGCGCGCGGGCAAGCACGTCTTGCTGGAGAAACCGTTGGCGGCCAGCGCGCGCGAAGCGGAAGAGCTGATCGCTCTGGCTGAGACGAATGGCCGCACCCTGATGGTCGATCACCCGTTCATCTATACGGGCGCCGTACGTAAGATGAAAGAGCTTGTCAGCCGTGGCGAATTAGGTGATCTACTTTACTTTGATTCTATCCGGATCAACCTCGGCTTGTTCCAGCGCGACATCAATGTGCTGTGGGATTTGGCGCCTCACGATCTTTCCATTATGGATTTTCTAATCGATCGGCAACCGCAGGCAATCAGCGCGCTCGGCAGTTCGCATATCGAACGCGGGATCGAAAACATTGCCTACCTAGTGATGCTGTTTCCCGACGAGTTCATCGCTCACTTTCATTTCAATTGGTTGGCGCCGGTCAAGATTCGCCGCACGATGATCGCCGGCAGCAGCAAAATGATTCTTTACGACGACATTGAGCCTACCGAAAAAGTCCGCGTTTACGACAAAGGCGTAACCGCGAGTCGCGTTAGTGATCGCGAAGCTGCTTATCAAACGCTGGTAAGCTATCGCACCGGCGATGTGTGGGCGCCGAAACTCGATACGACCGAGGCACTGCGTCATGTCGTCGCTGAATTTTTGGAGTCAATCAGCCAGGATCGCAAGCCTTTGACTGACGGCTACGCAGGCTTGCGTGTGGTTCGTCTTCTCGAAGCCGCTCAGCAGTCGATGAAGAATGGTGGCCAGGCAGTGCTCCTGGCCGACACGGCGCAAACTACGCCTGCATGACCGGATACGATTAGGAGCCGAACCTGTGAACGTTCCACTGTTCGATCTAAAAGTGCAGTACCCAGCGATTGGCGATCAAATCCGCCACGTCGTCAGCCGTGTTTTCGACTCTCAGCAGTTTGTCCTGGGCGCAGAGGGTGAGGCGTTGGAGGAGGAGATCGCCCGTTACTGCCAAACTAAATTTGCGATCGGCTGTGCCTCAGGATCAGATGCTTTATTGTTGGCCCTGATGGCGCACGGAATTGGAGAGGGCGATGAAGTGATCACAACGTCGTTTACGTTTTTTGCGACCGCGGCCGCGATCGCCCGGCTTGGCGCCCGGCCAGTATTCGTCGATATCGATGAGCGCACATTTAATATGGATGCCGGGCGCGTGGAGGCCGCTATCTCTCAGCGGACCAGGGCAATCATTGCCGTGCATCTTTACGGGCAGTGCGTCGACATGGATCCACTTCTCGAGATAGCAGCCAAACAGGGCATTGCAATCATCGAGGATGCCGCGCAGGCGATTGGCGCCGAAGACCGGAAACGGCGAGTGGGCTCTATGGGCGCGATCGGATGTCTTAGTTTTTATCCTTCGAAAAATCTTGGCGCCGCGGGCGACGGCGGAATGTTGATCACGAGCGATGATGATCGCGCGCGGCGGCTGCGGATGCTCCGCGTGCACGGCGAAGAGAAAAAATACCATCACGAACTCGTCGGAATTAACAGCCGGCTTGATGAACTGCAAGCTGCGGTGTTACGCGTGAAGCTGCAACATCTCGAAGATTGGACGCGCGCACGGCAACGAAAAGCCGAACGGTATGAATTGATGTTTCTCGATGCCGGTCTAAGCGAGCATGTGACAACGCCATATTTGAGGAGTGACGGTCGTCATGTATTCCATCTTTTCGTTATTCGCGTCTCGGCGGACAGACGCGATGAGTTGCGCGAATACCTGAGCGCGCGCGGTG
>Ga0193729_1000417_pt1 | contig 22007 bp, 22 predicted proteins | sample U1c2metaG_FD_143036 | JGI IMG/M metagenome (GOLD analysis project Ga0193729, IMG submission 143036) | Soil microbial communities from a riparian zone of the East river system, Colorado, United States - U1c2 | ecosystem: Environmental > Terrestrial > Soil > Riparian zone | place: USA: East River...
CTTCACCCGCCAAGACCTCGCCGAGCTACTCGGCCGCCTGGACGACCGACAATCGCAAGACCAGCCGCTCGCGCTCGCCGCGTAATCAAACCGTAGTTACGGCGGGCAGCACTTAGCGCCTCTCGATTCGACTCGGCACGCGCGACCGCGGCCGCCACCGTTCGGTCGACACACCGGAACGAAGGCCGAGGCTTCTGAGAATCGCGCCTTGAGCCGGACTAGCCGCATCCTGCCAATCCGGGTACGAGATCCAGCAGGTCAAACGGCGTTCCCCCATTGATGCCAAGGGAGTGGATCTCGGTCGCAGCTCCCGTCCGTGCCCCAAGTGCGTCGAGATGCGCCACTGACCAGGCCGGCGTGCGTGGCGATCGTCTCGCCGCCGATCGAAGGCGAGGTCTGCTTGTGCCGATCCGCGCGGCTCACTGGACTGTGGCGTCGCGCGCCTACCATTGGAAGGCCGTGCGCGCAGCCGTCCGGGTTGGACCGGGCAGCCCCTAGCTCTTCGCCCGCCATACATGGTCAACGAGCTCGAACTGCCGTCGGAGGGCGTAGCGATCGCGCTCGGGCACACAGACGGCGGCGAGCTCGTGCGCAAGCTCTACGGCATCGCGATCGCGAACGGGCCCTCGATCGCGTGACTGCCGCGTACGCCGGAATCTCAAGGCAGGCGCAGATGCGGTTTGCTTAGGCCCGTCTCTTCAGCCCTCGAAGTCCACGCCGGCGTCCGCACAGACCTGGCGAATCAGGTCAAGGCCCGGCTCGCGATCCAACGCCACAGCGTCCCCGTCCCGTTGCAGCCACTCAGGTCGGACTCGCGCACCACCCCACAGGACGAATGCACGCGAGGTGTCGTTCTGTCGGGACGTCCAGGCTAGGCCATGGGGCCTGCTTGGAATGCCATATAGCGCCTGCGCCCAGGCCGCAGTGTAGGCGTAGTCAGACTCTGGACAATCGATCACGTGCTCCCTGAGGAGATTGAGACGGGTCAAGCCGAGGCCATGGAGTCGTACGAGCCGAAGCGGTTTCGTCGTTCGGAGCCTCGCCATATCCAACCCCATCACCTCCAGGCGGAACAGCCGTCGCCGCGGGGCGCCCTGATGTAGTGCGGAGACGCCGCGAAGGACCGCCTCGGCAATTGCGGTCTCCTGGTCATGGGCTCCGTAGGCAGTTGGCACTACGGCTCCCGCCCCATTTCTGGTCGGGCGGAACCGGGCTATTGAGTCCCCTGGGTTGAAGTCGAGTGGGCCAAAGCGACGTTCGTAGATGCGAACGAGGCTCGAGCCTGCCTCGAGGACTTCGATGTTTGGAGAGAGGTCACCCGGCCGCGGGACAACCGGACGGCTGCTGCTCACAGGCCCCGCGGTGCTCCAAGTCGCCCCGCGGCGGCAACGACGGCGTCGGGCTCATCGTCGACGACGTCGACAGGGCGACGATCTTCTAGCCACCCATTCGCCGCAGTCCACCAGAGCGCGCTCTCCCAGTCCGACATGCGATCACGCGGCAGCTGCGCCAGCACTTCGCGGGTCGAGGACTTGACCTTGCCGCTCACGGCATCGAACTGGAACGCCGGGTAGAGCGTCTGGCCTCGATACGGAACGCCGAAGATCCGGCCCTCCTTGCGCCAGCGCGCGGCCAGGGCATGACGGTTCTGCGCCTGTGAGTGCTCTTCTCCGATCTGGTCGCCGGTGAGTGCGCCGAACTCTTGAATGAGCTGCGTGCGGGCCTCGGCGTTACGCCGAACCTGGCGGAGCTTTGGCTCGGTGGGGAGCGACAGCTCGGGCGTAATCTGCTCAACTAGCTGCTCGAGCTGACTCTGCCACTCGCTGATCCCCTCGTCTCGAGGTCCGACAGGGGCGACCTGAACGACTATGCGCATGTGGTGCGCAAGTGCGTTGCGCACGACCCGAAATAGCTCGACAAGCTGGGGAGATGCAGCAATCGCCGCCTCTCCTCCAAGGCTCTCGACCAAGTCGTCTAGGCCCGTCAGGTCAACTGTCAGCGTTGATGCCTCCCCAACGCTCTCGCTCATGTACGTGAGGGATGGGTCTGTCCGCGTAGCGCTCACAATACTCATGTTAGGCTCATAGCTGCGACACGTCAACCACGACGAACATGGCCCTCAACATCGCGCCCACGATCCTCTCGCGCCTGGATCCCGAAATGCTCGCCCAGGCTGTCGGCGAACTAGAGCACACCGACGTCGCGTGTTTCGGCTGCAGTAGCAAGATCGTGGCCGGGACGGACGAGCCGGTGGAGCTTCTGCTCTTCGAGGATCCAGACGGCCGCCGCGCGCTCGTGAATTACGCGCACCCCCAATGCGCCAAATCGGGTGTCCGTGTCCGGCGGCTGCCGAGTCCACCTGACTACTTGGGCACATCGTTCGCGCCCATGATGCGCGACCACGTATTGGCTCCCGCGCTGCTTCGCTCGCCGGACGGCGGACGCCCGGATGAGTTCAGCAGGGCGATGCGCGCGCTGCCCGCAGGATGGCTCCGGGCGGTGCGACTGAGCAAGAGGGTCCTGGTCGTATACGGATCGGGATTCGGACTCGAGCGACCGAGCCTCGCGAGGATCGACGGTGTGATGCAGGCCGGAGGGGCGGTCGCCGGCCTCGTCAAGTGGAGCGGCGCTCCACCCGTGTCTCGGCGGAGACGTCGCTAGGCGGTCTAGCCGCCGTCCGAGCACCGCGACAGCGCTGGTTCGCGCTTGTGGACAATGCACTGCGTCGAGCTGGGATGAGCTAGGGCGAGCCGCATCCCCATACCCGGCTCGGTGCAAGGACAGGGATTGGGACGCAATCGACCGCAGGGGGCAGAACACCGCGGTACTAGGGCACCTTGAACCTTCTTCCCATAGTTATTCCGTTTCGCCGCACGGGGCCGCTCCGAGCTGCCGGAGCGCTCAGAGTATGGGACCGGGATTCAGGCGCGGGAGGGCGGACCTACGCCGAGCACCGCTACGAGCAAGGCCTCCGGAACTACCGCCTCAAGGCACGCCCGATCCTTGCGGCTGTCTTCGGCCCGTTCATCCTCGCCGCCCTCGTGCTCCTCATCATCGAAGGGCACTCGTGGTTGCCACGCGTTCGACCAGCCGGCCCTAGTCCTACCCCTCATCCCCAGACGCCCCGCCAATCCCACCCAAGCAAACCCGATACCGCCGCGTAACGGCCTCCTGCTCAAGCACCCCAACGACCACCCAGGTCGTCACATACCGATGCGCCGTGCTCGGGGACAGCCCGACCAACTGCGCCACTTCGCCCAGCGTCCGGTAGCTCCCGTCCATCGGGAACGCGCAAAGCACCAGCACCGCCCGCAGCGCCGAGCGCGAGATGCCGTCGAACTCTGCGCTCGTTTGGACCGCCTGTGCCGCGGCCTGCAAGTCCGCTTGTTGCGCGAGCAGCGCCGCGAGGCCGCCGCTACCGTCCGCCGCGACGCGTGTGACCTGGCGGATCTGCGCATTGGTCAGCGCGATCCGGACCTCGTGGCCGTCTACCGCCACGAGCTCAGCTCGTGATCGAGGCTCCATGAGAGCCGCTCGCCCCGGGCCGTCAGATGCCACGCGTTCGTGCTGCCGCGGGGCCGTCCCTCCCCGGTGTTCTTCGCCAGCCCGGCCCGCGCGAGACGATTGAGCAGCTTCGAGATTTGACCCTGGTCTGAGATTCCTGCGCGCTTGCCGGCCTCGGCATTGCTGAGACCGGGCGCTGCAGCGATCGCTGAGAGGACTCTGGCGGTGCGATAGGTGATCCGTGTGCCTGCGTGGGTCAGGGAGCGGGGTGCCCCGTTTGAGGCTCTCGGCGTCTCCTGGTGTTCGCGATTGCTCGAGGACGCGCGCGGTGATCGATGCAGCTCGCGTCGCGCGGTGCTCGCGCCCCGGTACGGGCGTGCGATGAAGCTCATCAGTGGATTGGCCAGGTCTAGGAGACTGCCGGGATGCGGCTGAACTAAGCGCCTGTGGATCACACCCAGCGTGCCACCCACGAGCGCTTCCGCCGTGAGCGGCGCTGGTGAGTTGCGAGCACCGTCGCGCCCACCGTCGATGACGCTTGCGAGGTCGGCAAGCAGCTCCAGGCGGCGGGCCATGATCGCAGGCTCCTCAACGCTTGAGTGAACGATGCATAGTCGTGCGAGGTCCGGCTCATCCTCGAAGAATTCGAGCAGCGCGTGCAGTGCTTCGCGGACGCGGGTGAGCCAGTCCTCGTGGCTTTCCCACGGACCCTGTGCTCTTGCGCGGGCGAGTGCGACGGCTTGCTCGATCGTCGCCAGGAGGCAGTCCTCGCGGTCGTCGAAGACCTTGTAGAACGTCGCCCTGGAGACCCTCGCGCGGGCGATCACGCGCGACACGCTTGAGCCCTCAACGCCGTGCTCGGCGACTACCGCGGCCATTGCCGAGAGTATGCGTTTGCGCGAGAGCTGGCTGATCTGCTCGCCGCCCGAGCGTCGCACTCTCGCTCGTCCCCGCGTCGTCCGGCGCTCACCTGCCGCCGGCGGCGCTCCGACCGATGTCATGCGAGTCCGCCCCGTTTGGCAAGAGGGCGTCGGGGTGCCGTGACGCTAACCGGCCACGGCACCCCGCTCGCCTCGGAGTCTCTGCGCGTGGATCGCGGAAAGCACGCGCGACCGACTCCTCTCGGCCGCCCCCGGGAGGTTGTGGGGATGGGGACACCCAAGCGTCGAAAGCGATTGGCTCTGCTAGACGCCACGATCACGCGAGTGGTATGTCTGGGCGAGCTTGGGCAATGTGGTCCCCTCGGATAAACGTCGTCGGGCAGGCTGGCGCAACGTCGAGGCGGACGAGTCTACACACCCGTTCGTGCCCGCGCCAGACGCCTGTACGGCCCAGGAACTTGCACGCGTCTCTCGTTCGATCCGCATGAAATAAACGCAGGCATCGCGTTTGCTAGTCTCATCCACACGGGTGAGGGCCTGCTCGAGCGATGCCGCTACTCCCTTGTGGCGCGCTCGAAGAAGCCCGGGCTCGTGCTTCCCCTCTAGTGCGGACCCGATCGGGCGCCGCGGCTACTCATCCTCCCGGCCGCGGCGCTCGATGCTTGTTCCTCTGCCTGGCCCCTGCCCATCGCCTCGAGCTTCTGAGCGATGAACGCGTTGGCTTCCTGCGCTCCGAGGAACGGCGAGAGCACCAGGAAGCTGAAATGGGGCACCAGGCCCGACAGTCGCAGCGGACCGCTCGCCCGCGCCCGGTGATAGACGGTCTCGAAGATCGTCGCGATGATCGCCTCCAGTGCGAGCCGGGACGGCCCGGCGTTCTCTCCGACGTACTGATAGCCCTCCGCAAGCAGCATCGAGAAAGCGCTCTGGCTGTCCTCGACGCGCTGCAGCGCGCCGGGGCCGACGGCGGACGCCTCGACGAACCCGACGTTCGCGATCAACGGGTTGCTCTCCAGGAACTGGGTGAACGCGCGCCCCGCCTCCCAGTTGCGCTCCGGCCAGGTGGACCCGGCGAAGAACGCGCCGGCGGTGACCTCCATCACGCGCTGAAAGCCCATCTCGTGCACAGCCATGAGCGCCTCTTGCTTGTCGGCGAACATGCCGTAGAAGACGCGCCCGTCGACCTGAGCCGATTTGGTGATGTCGCCGATCGTCGTCGCGTTGTATCCCTTCTCCTCGGCCAGCTGTGCCGCGGCGAACATGATCCGTTGCCGCTGATTCTCAGCCACCTCCTCCTCCGGCATGCCCGTCCGGCGCGGAGAAAGCGCCTCCGGCGCCTCCAGCGGGCTGGGCGGCAGAAACGGCGAAGGGGGTAGGGAGGAGCCTTCCTCGAGCGCTCGCCATCTGTGCCGGCCGATCGGCTGCCCATAGGGCTCGATCCAGCCGTGCAGGTCTGCCAGCAGCCGGGACAGGTTCGGCTCTCCCCGTCGCAGGCGTGACGCAAGCACTCGGTAGGTCCCGCCGATCAGCATGCGGTGTGAGAAATCGGCGACCGCCGTGGCCGGGTCCAGATCCTCATAGCGCTCCTCGACGATTCGCTCGAGCGCGGCGATCCCTCGGTCTCGCGCGTCGCGGGCTAGCGGCCCTCCCGCCATCGGCTCGCTCGTCAAAAAGCGAGCCATCTCCGGCTCGGAGCTCGCGAATCGGACCAGTCCGCTCACGGCCGAGTCGAGCGCGTGCTCAGGACGTGCCTTCCGAACGTTTGAGCGAACCTCGCTCAGCAGCAGCTCCTCGACATCGGAGACCGCTGTGAGGAAGCAGTCGTCCCTGTCGCTGAAATAGTGGTAGAAGGTCGGTCGTGATACGCCCGCCTCCGCGATCACCGCGGACACGTTCGCGCCAGCGTAGCCATGGCGGTTGGCGGACGTGATCAAACCCCTCAGCAATCGTTCCCGTTGGGTGCTTTTGCGCCCCATCGTCATCGTCACGGTGCTCCTTCGAGCGCGGCGGCTCGGTTGAGCGGCCGACCGGCAAGCGCCAGCCCTTCTCCCGGAGCTTCAGGCGCCCCACGAGCCGGCCATGGCCACGACAGTCCAGACACGACGCGCACGCCCGGCATGGTCGGTGGCTCTACCGGCACTACGTTCGTTTATGACGTAGCCCGGCGTCGGCCAGGCATTCCCCCGTCGCTCTAGGATAACGCACAATGGACTTCCCATCAGACCATTCATGCGCGCGTGTTTATCCCGGCGCGCGCGGCGCCGACTTTTCCGCACGGCGTCCACTGTGCCGTTACAGAGGACGCTCGTCGGCGAGCAGATCACGAACGCGGCGCTCGGATAGCCCGGTCTCACGCGCTATCCGAGCCACCGCCACGCCTTCCGCCCGGGCCACGCGAGACCATTCCCGCACGTCGTGCATTGCACGGTTCAGCAGTTCCTCGGCGTGCTGGCGCCGCGACAGCGCCCGTCGGATGCCTCTGATCGCTTGAGTGTCGGGCACGTCCGCGCTCTATCAGTCCGAGTTTCTCGCGCGCAGCGGCTGGACTGCTCGCTGGCCTCTGCTAAACCTTCGGATGATGTTTATTGAACTCGCCAACACTCCGCCCGTGCAGTGATCGCCTTGCGTAAAGATCCTGACTTCTGGGGCAACGTTGCCCTTCGCGCTAAAACCGCCTGCGATGGATAGTCTACTTCGCTAACGTTTATGAGCAGCTCGGCGGCCGCTTTACCGACGCGGCTCGGGAGTCCGACGAACACCGTCCGTGGAACAACACGACGATTGCGAGACAAATGCCCACCTCAACGTTTCTATGAAGCCAGGCCCACGGTCTCATAGCGCTGCCCGCAGTTCGTCTGGAGCACCCGCGGTTACCCCGAACCCGCTGGGCGGGATCACACGACTGACCTACCGCACGATGCGCGTCATCTACGCCGTCGGGGAGCAGCCCGGCCTCAGCAACTACGAGATCAGCCGGCGGGCCGGAGTTTCAGACCAGGGCCAGATGTCAAAGCTGCTCAGCCGCTTGGCACGCCTCGGCTTGTTGCAGAACACCGGCGTGGGTCAAGCCAAGGGCCTCGCAAACGCATGGCAGCTCACCTCGAGAGGACGGCGCGTCAGGGCGGCGATCGTGCGTGAGGTCGCTGGAACTTGGCGATCGGGCTCTGGTCGCTGATGCGGAGACTTCGCGTCCCGCTCATTGCGGTGGAGCTGCTCTCTACCGCCTCTTGCGCTCCTCCGCCAGTCGCTCGTCGATCAACAGATTCGCGTCGCGAGCCCCCAGAAACGGCGCAAGGCACAACCAGCTGACATGCCCGGTCAGCCCGGCAAGACGCGGGGTGGCGTGACTGCGAATCTCGCTGTAGCTGAGCTCCCAGCTCGTGAGCGCGATCGCCTCCAGCGCCACCTGCGGTGGCCCCGACCCACCGCCGTTCGCTCGTACGTGCTGATAGCCCTCCTGCAGGAACAGCGTGAACGCCATCAGGCTGTCGTCGACTCGCTTGACGGCTTCCGCCCCACCGGCGTGGCTCTCGACGAACGCGACATGCGCGAGGTTTCGGTTCTGCTCCAGGTAGCGCACTGACGCGAGCGCCGCGTTCCAGATCCGCCGCGGCCAGCTCCCGCCACCGATGAACGCGCTCGCGGTGACGGCCATCAGCTGTTGATAGTAGAGCTCGCTCACCGCCGCGAACGCCCGCTGCTTGTCGCCGAAGTGCCGGTAGAAGACCCGGAAGTCGACGCCGGCCACCTTCGTGATCTCCGCGATGCTCGCGGCGGCGTATCCCCGTCGCTCGGCGATGTACGCGACGGCGTGCAGTATGCGAACTCGGTCGTTCTCGTCCGTCGCATCGCGGGTGCCACGCGAGGGAGGGGGAGGGGGAGCCGGTCCGGCCGGAAACCGCGGCGGCAGGTTCGGCACGACGCCGCCCGGCAGCGTCACGGCTTGCAGCGTACGCCAGCGGTGCTGGCCCTGCGGCTGCTCATAGCTTTCGATCCACGTTAGGAGGTCACCGAACAGTGCTCGGCTGGTGTTCTCGCCGCGACGCAGGCGCGGTGCGAGCAGGCGATAGACGCCGCCGAGCATCGCACGGCTCGAGTTGTCGGGCGTCGGTGTGTCCCGCGGCAGATCGGCGTGCGCGCCTTCGATGATCGCCTGTGCCTGTTCGAGTCCGCGGTCGCGGATGTCCAGCGCACCTCCTCCGCAGGCCATGCTCTCGGCGAAGAGCGCGCGCGCCGCGTCGGGCTGGGCGTCCGCGAAGCGAAGCAGCGCCTGAAGCGAGGCGGCCACGGCGTGCTCGCCGGACACGCGGCGGACGCCTTCTCGCATCTCTCCGAGCAGTCGGTCGTTTGTCTCGATGAGGACAGCCTGGAAGCAGTCCTCCTTGTCCTCGAAGTACTCGTAGAAAGTCGGCCTTGAGACGCCCGCGGCGTCGATCGCGTGTGCGATGCTCGCGGCGGCGTACCCCTGAGCCGCAACGGCCTCGGTCATACCAGCGATTAGCCGTTCGCGCTGTGTGCTCTTGCGGTCGCTCTGCATCGAACTTGCGTTCCAGCCTCGCTCGCTGCCGTGCGATCAGACCTGACCGCTTCCTCCCCGGCCGCAGGGATGGGACGCCCGCCGCGATGCTTTCGCGTCACGCGCTAAACCCCCCGTGTCCGTTTCCGGATGGAGCATAGCGTCCGCTCGTCTTAGACGGATTGGCCAGCAGCTCGGTGCGACTTAGGGCAACACGAGGAATCGGGGGCCAGAGCTCGCCCCTGAGTCACCGTTGTTTATTCATCGATCGCGCTGCCCCGCCTGGTCCGGCCCAGTCAAGCGAGCGTTGCCGGCCCGCGCGCCCAGGTCTCGCCTATGCACGCGCGATCGGCTGGCCCGGCTCCTGCACTCCTTCGAGCTGCTCGTCGATGAACCTGTTCGTCTTCTCCGGCCCGAGGAACGGCGTGAGGAACAGGAACACCATGTGCCCGCTCATCCCCGACAGCTGCGCGGTGCGCCCGCCTCGCGCCTCGTGGTGGACGATCTCGAAGATTGCGGCCACGATCGCCTCCAGGGCCAGACGCCCTGGAGGGTTCGCCTGCGGCGCGAACTGATAGCCCTCCTGCAGGAACATCGTGAACGCCATGTGGCTGTCCTCGACGCGCTGGACGGCCCTCGGTCCCACCGCATACGCCTCGATGAAGCCGACGTGCGCGATCAGCGGGTTGCTCTCCAGAAAACGCGCGAAGGCCAGTACGGCTCGCCAGCTTCGCTCGGGCCATGTCCTGCCTTCGAAGAACGCTCCGGCGGTGATCGCCATCAGCTGCTGAAAGCCGAGCTCGTGCACCGACATGAAGGCGTCCCGCTTGTTCGCGAACAACGCGTAGAAGACGCGAGCGTCGACCTTCGCCAGCTTGGCGATCTCGGCGATCGTGGTCGCGTCGTACCCCTTTTCATCGGCGAGTCTCGCGACGGCGAGCAGAATCCGCTGTCGGTGTTTTTCCGCGACCCGCTCCGGCGCGAGGCGCGGCCGCCCGGGAGGGAGGGGCGGGGGCTCGCGTAGCGTGGGCTCGAGCTCCGGCGGCGCCGACTCCGGATGTGGGATGGCGCGCAGGACTCGCCATCGCTCGAGCGTGCGGGGCTGCTCGTAGCGGCCCACCCAATCTCCGAGCTCTTCTCGGACACGGGTGAGGCTCGGGTCTCCGCGACGCAGGCGTGAGCCGAGCACGCGATAGATCGCTCCGAACAGGATCGGGATCGGCAGATCCGGCGCACTCGCGCGCCCAATGCGCCCACCGCGCGCGCCCTCGATGATCCGCTCGATCTCCTGCAGTTCTCCGTCGCGCGCGTCCAGGGCCGGTCGTCCGGCCGCGAGCGGCTCGTTGAGCAGAAAGCGTATCACCGCGGGCTGCGAGACCGCGAACTCGACCAGCGCCGCGATCGTCGCCGCGGTGGCCTGCTCGGGCGGCGCGCTCCTCACGGCGTCACGCATCCGATCCAACAGGCGTTCGCTGCTCGCCTTGAGCGCCGCGAGGAAACAGGCATCGCGATCTGCGAAGTACTCGTAGAACGTGGGACGCGAAACGCCGGCCTCCGCGATCACGGCGGAGACCGTCGCGCCTGCGTACCCATCCCGATTGGCTACGTCTATCACGCCCGCCAACAGTCGCTCACGCTGCGTGCTCTTGCGACCCGTCGGCCGTGTTGTGTTTATGAGTTTCTCACGAGCTCGTGCCCAAGGATCACCGGGTTCACGCTTGCTGTCCCCAGCAGGTGACGGCGAGTCGCGGCGGAACCACAGCTCCGATGTTTATCATGCTCGCGCCTCTCGCGCGGATCGCCGATCAGCGCCCGGAGCGCGAGCGTAGCTTCGCGGCGGGCTTGGACCGCCGCCGCGACGCCTTACGCGGAGCGCCGAGCTTCTCGTCGATGAAGCTGTTGGCCTGCTCGGCGCCGACGAACGGCGCGAGGCACAAGAACGCGACGTGTCCGGCCAGCCCGGCGAGCTTCGGTGCCGTGCTGGCCCGGGCTTGCTGGTAGACGAGCTCGAACACGGCGGTGACGATCGCCTCCACCTCGGTGGATGTCGGCGGCGGCCCGCCCTTGACGTTGAGGTAGCCCTCCTGCAGGAAGATCGCGAACGCGGCGTGGCTGTCGTTTATCCGTTGTGAGGCGCCAGGTCCGACCGCGTGCGCCTCGACGAACCCGACATGTGCGACCAACGGGTTGCTCTCGAGGAACCGGGTCAACGCCGCCGCCGCTTCCCAGATGCGCTCGGGCCAGTTCGAACCTGAGAAGAACGCCCTGGATGTGACGTTCAGGACCTGCTGCAGGCCAATCTCATGCAGCGTCATGAACGCGTCCTGCTTGTCGATGAAGAGGGCGTAGAAGTTGCGGCCGTCGATCCGGGCGCGCTTCGTGATGTCCCCTATCGTGGTGGCTCCGTATCCTCGGCTCTCGGAAAGCTCGGCCGCGGCGTACAGGATTCGCTCGCGGTGATTCGCGGCTACCTGCTCGTCGGACATCCCTGATCGACCGGGCGGCAGGCGCTTTGGAGCCTCACGTGGCCGCTCCGGCGGGACCGTCGGGTGCGTGGGGGAGGACGGCGTCAGGTCGCGCCATCGCAGCTTGCTCGCTGGCCGTGCGTACGCCGCGCTCCACTCCCTCAACTCTTCGGCCACCCCGGCTAGGGTTGGCTCCCCGCGGCGTAGCCTTGGCGTCAGCAACCGGTAGATGCCCCCGATCGCGATGCGCGGAGGGATATCCGGGACGCAGGCCGTTCCCGCCGCCTCCCCGAGGGCCCCTTCGATCATCTCGCCGAGCTCGGCGACGCCCTGATCTCGCTCGTCCAGAGCTTTGGGTCCCCCCGCCAAGGACTCGCCCATGAGAAAGTGCGCACGGCCTGGCTCTTCGCTCGCGAAGCTGACGATCGCGGTGATCGCCGCCTGCATCGCTGTCTCTGGAGGTTCGGCGTCGATCCCAGCGCGGACCTTCGCTGTCAGCCGTTGATGGGTGTCCGCGATCGCAGCGAGAAAGCAGTCGTCGCGATCAGCGAAGTAATCGTAGAACGTCGGTCGCGAGACGCTCGCCTGTGTGATGACCTCGGTGACGTTCGCCCCGGCGTACCCCTCGCGGTTGGCCGCGGCGATCATCCCGTTGATTATCCGTTCGCGCTGGGTGCTCTTGCGCCCTTTTGGCAAAGCGGTGTTTATCGGCTGCGTGCGTGCCGCGCGGCGGGCCATCGTGGCCAGACCGTATCGGAGGAAACGGCACAGACGCTTGACAGTCAAGCCGTCGGCGACCCTACGCACTCAAGGCCCAGTGGGCGCCGTCGAGCGACGCGCCCTGAGCCTGGCCCTGACGCCAATTACTGTGCCGCCGTTTATGAATCCGTGCCACGTTTTGAGTCATACTGTGCACCCACACCGGGCGCGCAGCGCCAGCAGCACCGTTTGCTCGCCGGCAGACGGCGCGCGCACCTGCGCTGCTACAACGTTTATTTCCGGCGCGGACGCCGCGGGCACGCCACCGCCGTGCGAGCCCTGGCGTGCTGCCCGTCGAGGAACGAGAAGGTCGCGGCGAACGCGAAGCCGCCACGCGGGCAGGTGTGGGGCAGCCCGATCCCGGCCGGATGGTAGGCGACGTTTCTGCCCCGCACGCGTTCGTAGTAGGTGAGCGCTCCGCCCAACACGAGGTGCATTTCCACCAGCGAGACGTACGGACCTTCCGGGAGCGTCGGAATTGGCGGGACGGTGATCCGCAGCGCTCCGGGCAGGAGTTCGCTGGAGAGGACAACGACGGCTGAGACCGGAAAGGAGCCGATCGCAGAAACGAGCACGTGCAGGACCCCGTTGGGCGAGGGGCCGGCGAGCAACGTCAGCTCAACAGCCTCCCGATGGAGAAAGCCGCCGAGCGGGATCTCCACGAGGGCGCTGCCGCTACCCATGTGCGAGTTGGCCGGACAGGCCTCTGGCCCGTTTTCCGCGAGCAGGGTTGGGTCGCACGCGGCGAGCCCGAGACCGCTCGTGGCGAATCCGAGGTTGCGTGGGTACGCGAGCGTTACAGCGGTCAGCACGGGGGGGCGGCGTTCGCTCCAGGAGATCCGAAAGCCGGCGGAGATCGTGGTCGGGCCCCCCAGCCGCTCGGGCGTCAGGGCTGCGCTCATCCTCGCCGTGGGGACCGCGAGGCCGACGCTTGGGGCGGATGCGCAAAGAGCCAGCGTCGCGAGGAGGACGAGGAGTCGTGGCAAGCGTCTTGACCGCCGCGGCGGCCTAGTAGGTGAGCTTGCCGATCGCCTGGACGATCAGCCCATAGTTGCGGCGGCTGAAGACGCCGAACAGTTCGCCGCCGCCGCGCGCGTGCGCGTAGCGGCCGCTGCCGCCGGTGATCACCAGCGAGCCGCGGAAGCTTGGACTCGGGCTGGTCGGATTGCTCAGCCTGCCCTGAGCGCGCGCCTGGATCGACCAGTTGGCGCCGCGGACCGTGAACTGCGCTCTCACCGTGGGGCTGCCGTCGTAGGTGAAATGGAGCCGCACCCTGCCCGGCAAGGTCCCCCGCGCGGGCCCTTCGTCTATCAGTTGCGAGCCCGAGCTGCTGATGAAGCGCAGATGTCCTTCATCATGCACTCTCAGCACGCGCGCGGAGTGCGCCGCCGGGCCGTCGACTCCGAATGCGGGGGCCTCGGCCGGGCTGATCGACGTGGCTGGGGCAAGCGTGGCGAGCAGCGCCAGGAAGACCGCGCAACGGGCGCCGCCAACTGCAGACGCTCGCCTCCGGTTCCTCGCCCTCCACGCACGCCGGAACATCGCGGACTCCTCCTCTCTTGGGCTGCGCGCCTCCCAACGCGTCGAGACGCGAATGTTAGCCCTCACCCGCGGCACGGATGCCGGTTCGCGCCGGCCGTGCGCGCGCACGCTTCGTAAGGCGCCAGGCGCGCATGACCGCCAGCGTCGGGTAGATCAGGGGAGCCAGCTCGGCCTGCAGGCGCTCGGCGACGGGCCGCGCGAGCTCACTGCTGGCGCCCGGGGCGGAGGTGTAGTACGCGACGACACCGGCGAGCGTCATCACGTGGTGGGCGCCGTGGCGAAGCGCGCTGGCCTGGCGCACCGCGCGCGCGGCGACGCTAGCGAGGGTCTCCGCGAGTCGATCGCGATCGTCGTAGAGGCGGATGAAGCCCGGTTCGCCTGCGCGCATGTCCTCGTCATCGTCGACGAGGCTGTCGAGCACGGTGATCAGCACGCAGATCGACAGGTAGGCCGTCTCGAGCGCGACAGCCTCCTCGTGCGTCGCCCGCGCATCGGTCGCGGCGGCTATCAGCGCGTGCACGGCGAGCACGGACGACGCCGCGCCGGCGGCGAGCTCTCGCCACTGAAGACCCGTTCCCTGCGCCTCGCGCTCCGCCCACTCTTCAAGTTGCCTGGCCCCGAGACGCGGCTCGGCGTGAATGCGGATCTGCGCCTGCGCGCAGCGCGACGCGCTTCGCCGTGCGGACTGCTCGATTGCCCGAGCGCCGGGCAACCGCGCAACGGCGCCCCTCACGGCAGCCGACAGCTCCTCGATGTAACCGCCATCGCCTGCTCCGAGGTGCTCGCGATAGTAGTCGCCCCCTCTCTCGGCGGTCGGGTCGAGGGCGTCGGTGAAGGCCCTGAACAGGCGCTCGCCCTCGCGCAGTGCGTCGGCCGGTGGGCGCTCCGTCAGCCCGTCGAGGTAGTCGAACAGCAGCTCGAGCGCGACGATCGCCTCTACCGCGTGCTGGCGCCGCGCCGTTGGCGCGAGCGTGGCCAGCGTCGCCGCGACCTCGGCGTTGAACGCCTCGCCATGCAGCTTGCCCAGGGCGAGCTCTCGCAGCTCGGGATCGGCGATCGCGCGTGCGCGCACCTCCCAGCGCCGAAGCTGTGCCTGCACCAGTGGCCAGACGCTCGGCCAGTAGCGCACGTTCGCGACCCCGAGCGCGAGAAGCGAGCGGCCAACGAGGCGCCGATTGCGCAGCGCGGACAGCTCAGCGTCCCCCGAAGCGGCGCTGCCTGCCTGTGAGGTCCTGCAGCGACTGCTCCAACGCCTCGCGGCCGAAGTCCGGCCATAGCTCCTCTCTGAACACGAGCTCCGCGTAGGCCGCCTGCCAGAGCAGGAAGTTGGACAGCCGTTGCTCTCCGCCCGTGCGGATGATCACCTCCGGATCGTGCATGTCCGGGGCGTACAGGCAGCGTCGGAACTCCTCCTCGCTCGAACCGTCGAAGCGCCTGGCGGCGTCTGCGATCTCTGCGCGTCCGCCGTAGTCGAATCCGATGAACAGCGTCATCCGCTCATTTGAAGCCGTCAGCGACTCGGCCCGGTCCATCTGCTCGATCAGGGGCTTGGGCATCCGCTCGCGGCTGCCCACAAAGCGCATCCTGATGCCTTCGCGATGGAGCGCCGGAGTCTCGATCGAAATCCGTCGCGCGAACATCTCCATCAAGCCACGGACCTCCCGCGCGGGGCGAGACCAGTTCTCGGTCGAGAACGCGTACACCGTCAGCTGCTCGATGCCGAGCTCTGCGGCGTCCGCGAGGCGGGCCTTCAGCGTGTCCGCGGCCGCCTCGTGCCCGGCGTCGACCGACAGCCCGTTCTTGCGCGCCCAGCGGCCGTTGCCGTCGGCGATGATCGCGACGAAACGAGCGCTCGGCATCGCCTACTCCTTCTCCAGCGCCAGGGCCGGTGGGACGCGGGAGGCGAACCAGCCGGGGACCGCCGCGATCACGAGTGCCAGCGCCACCACGAGTGCGAATATCTCGAGCGGGCGCGCGCCCGCGAGGCTGGTCGCGAGCGGAAATCCGGTCACGTGCTTGAGGTAGGCGTCGATCACGACCTGGCCGTAGATGCCGGCCACTGCTCCGGTGAGGCAACCGGCCCCGAGCATCAGCGACGCTTCGGTCAACAGGATCCGGCGCAGGCGATAGGGCTTGGCGCCCGATAGCCGCAGGCCGGCCAGCCACTCGCGTCGCTGCCAGATGCTCGACCCGAGCGCCGCCGCCATCGCCGTTATGGCCGCGATCAGCAGCAGCGTCGCGATCTCCCCGAGTTGCCCGAGCCCTTCGCTCGTCAGGCTGTCGATTCTCGCGCGACGCGCGCCGGCGAGCGATACCTCGAGGCCGCTCGCCGGGCCCAGTTGGCGCTCGATCGCTGCTCGTGCGGCGAGGGGATTGGCCCCGGGGGTCAAATCGACCCCCAACGCCGTTGGCGCCGAGGTCGCCCAGGCGCGGGCGAAGTCGCCGCTGCTCATGAAGATCACGCCAGGGCTCCAGGCGAGGTTGGTCGTGGTCGCCGCAATCCTGAAGCGTCGCTCACCGGTCGGCGTCGGCAGCGCGAGCACTCCTCCGACGCCGACGTGGCGTTCCTTGGCTATCTGCTCGGATACCGCGATCGAGCCTCCTTCGCCAAGCCGTGCGCTCGCAGTCCCCGCGGTGCCCTCGACGATCTGGCTCTGGAGGACCGACCGGCTCGCGCCGGACGGACGGGCGATGACCCACACGCGTCTTCCCCCCAACTGCAGAAATCCGCCCTGGAACGCGCGCACGCTCGCGACCCCCGGTACGCGAGCGACGCGCGCGGCATCGTCGTCTGGCGAGAATTCGTTGACGGCTTGATTGTCGCCAGGATTCGCGACCCAAATGTCCGCGTCGGCTACGTAGCTGCTGGCAAAGCCACGGATCCCCCGCAGCAGGTTCTCGCGCGACCCGCCCAGCGCGACGCTGCCGAACAGGGCGACGGCGCCCGTGGCGGCGAGCGCGAGCGAACGCAGCGTCGTCGCCCGCAGTGAAGCCAATGCGACCGGCAGCGTCGTGAGCGTCTGAAGACGCTCCGCCAGCGCGCTCATGGCTCGCAGCACTCCCGCAAACACCAGCGGCACTGCGAGCACCGTCGCCAACGCGAGGATCGCGGTCGCGACCAGCGCGGCCGAGGCTGTGCTCGCGAACAGTCCGCTCGCGAGCGCGATCAAGCCGACCGCGCCCGCGAAGAGCCGTCGTTCTGTCGCTCCGCCCACCGCGTTGCCCGGCGCGCCGCTTTCCACGTATACGGCATCGCGGGCGCGGCGGCGACTCAGGTCGAGCAGCGGGATCGCCGAGGCCAGGCTCGTCGCCAGCAGTCCGCCGCCTGCGGCGAGCAGCACGGGCCGTGCCCCCACGACCGTGCCGCTGCCCAACGTGAATGCCTCGGCGAGGTACCCCGTCGACTGGTGAAAGACGTCGACCGACAGCACATAGCCGAGCAGCAGGCCGACCAGCGAGGCGACCAGACCGAGGCACAGCGCCTGAAAGAGCACCATCTGAACGATCGCCAGCCGCCTCGTGCCCGCGATCCGCAGGTCGGCGATCGCCTGGCGTCGCTCGGGCACCGTCAACAGCATCGCGTTGAATGCCAACAGGAAGCCGAGCAGCGCGCCGATCGCCGCGAACAGCTCGCTGGCCTGATCGCTCGGGCGAAGCGCCTCTTTCAGCAGCGCGACGTCCTCGTCGGCCGCTGCGACCTCCAGGCGCCCGCCGGAGATCCTCTCGAGCCCGGCCCGCACCGCCGATTGCGCACCCGGCTTGCTCTGCACGAGGATCCGCGTGATTCGTCCCTGCAGTCCCGCCAGCTGCTGCATGCGCGCGAGCGGCATCACCGCCACCTGTGCGTGCGACAGCGCCCCCACCGCTTCCGGACCGAGCACGGCGGAGACCTTCAGCGGCGTCGTGACCCCGCGAAGCGCCAGCGACACCATCTCGCCGACGTGCGCATCCGGTCCGCCTCTCCCGAGCGCCGTCGCCGTCGCCCCGGTGATCCCTATGCCGCCGGGCGAGAGGGCCACGATCGGCAGGGTGTGCGCTAGACCGTTCAGAACGGCGAGGCTGACGTCGGTCCCCGCCACATCGACAGTGCTCCGGCGTCCATCGGGCCCGACGATGCTCGCCGTCTGCTCCAGGAACGGCGCGGCCTGCTTGACGCCGGCGATGTGTTGGACGCGCTCCAACACGCGTTCGTCAAAGCCCCCGCCGCCGCGCGCTCGCAGCTGCAGCTGCGCTGGGCCTACGACCGCGTGGACCACTTCGCGCGCCGAGCCCGCGATGCTGCCCTCGGCGACCAGGGCCGCGAACACGAGCGCCACTGCGATCGCGATTCCGATGCCCGCGAGCAGCTCCTGGACCGCGTGCACGCGCAGCCGTCGCCGGTAGAAATAGAGCAGCGCGTAGGGTCGCATCAGGGCGAGGAACGCGCCCGCGCGGCGAGCAGGTCGGGCTCCTCGCCGCTCCCATCGCCCTCGATCAGCCGCCCGTCGCGCAGTGTGCAGCGCCGGTCTGCGATCGATGCCGCCTCGGTGTCGTGGGTCACGAGCAGCACGCAGGCGCCTCGCTCGCGCGCGATCGATCCCAGCAGCTCGACGATCTCCTTGCTGCGCTTGCTGTCGAGGTTCCCCGTCGGCTCATCGGCGAGGATCAGCTTCGGCTCGCCCGCAAGCGCCCGGGCGATCGCGACTCGCTGCCGCTCGCCGCCGGACAGTTGCTCCGGCGTGCGCTCGAGTCGATCGCCGAGCCCGAGGCGCTCCAGCCAAGGTGCCGCCTGGGCCTGCGCATCGCGCATTCGCCCACCGCCCAGCACGAGCTTGATCGCGGCGTTCTCGAGCATCGAGACCTGCGGCATCAGGCGAAAGCTCTGATAGACGAAGCCGACGTCATGCAGCAGGTAGTCGGATGCCTCGTCCTCGGAGAACGAGGCGAGGTCGCGTCCGCCGTAGCGGATGACCCCACCATCGGGCGCAAGCAGCGCGGCGATCAGGAGCAGCAGCGTCGTCTTACCCGACCCGCTGGGCCCGTGCACGGCGACCATTTCACCGGCCTCCGCGACGAGGCTCACGTCGTCGACTGCGCGCACCTGCTCCTCTGCGCTCCGGTACTGCTTGACGACGCGCGCGAGTTCAAGCATGCTCATGCGGTTCTCTGGCCGCGTATCGAGGCAGACTCACCCGGCTGCCTGCGACGCGGAGCGCCGCAACGCCACCACGGGCGCCAGCTCCGGCGTCGGGCCGGCGCGCAGCTCGCCGTCGCCCAGCGCGAACGTGCGGTCGGCCCCGGAGAGCTCGGTCGAGTCCCCGACGCTCGCCAGCACGCCGATCCCGTCCGCAGCGAGCGACCGCAGCAGCAGCAGGATTTCGTCGCGCTCCAGGAGATCCACGCCCTTCACGGGCTCGTCGACCACGAGCAGCCGTGGCCGAAGCGCCAGGGTGCGCGCCAGAGCGACGCGGATTGCTTCGCCGCCGTCCAGCTCCCCCAAGCGCAGGCCCGCGCACCCGTCGCTCCCGGTCCGCTCCAGCGCGCCGCGCGCGCGGGTGCGCGCAGCCCCGGGGGAAACGCCACGCGCGAGCAGACCGACCATCGCCTCATCGAGCACCGTTTGACCTTCGGCGGAACGCGACGTCTTCTGGCAGTAGCCGATCCCCGCGCCGAGCACGCTCTCGCCGTCGTGCGCGAGGTCGCGCCCGTCAAAGCACACGACACCGGCATCCGGGGCCTCGATACCGGCCGCGACGCGCAGCAGCGTCGAGCGACCTGAGCGACGCATGCCCCACACCGCGGCGAGCTCGCCGCTCTCGAGCTCGAGCGATACCTCGCGCAGCACAACACGCTCCCACGCACCCTCGCCGTAACGCTTGCTTACTCCCTTCAGTGCGAGCAGGCTCATCGTGGCGGTACGCGGCCGCTCGCAAGGTCGTTGAGCTCTCGGCGCGCGTACTGCGCCCACGCGAGCTTTGCTCCGACCGCGAGGCGATGCTCCTCGGCGATCAGTCGAGCCGCGAGCTCGGAGCCGCCGACGCTCGCGACACCCTGCCCGCCGAGGAGAGGTGTGTTCGCGGCCTCCTGTAGGCACTCGCGCTCGTAGTCGGCGACGATCCCCAGCGCCCCCTGTGGGTCGCGCGTCAGGGCGGCGAGCTGCAGCACGAACAGCCGCTGTCGCCGCCGGTCCTCGGAGAGCTGGCTGAGCAGCCACTCTCGGTAGTCCGAAAGGCCCTTCGCGGTTGCGGTGAACCGTCGGGGGCGCCGCCCCACGCGTACTCCAGGGACCTCCTCGATCAGCCCCCTGTTCTTCAGCGCGGCCAGAGCGGTGTAGACGTGCGAGACGCTGCTCAGCGACAGCGCGCCCTCATACGTGCGCTCGAAGCGCTGCGCGAGCTCGTAGGCATAGCTCGGGCGCTCGATCACGAGCCCCAACAGCGCCCAGTTGACGGGCGAGTGCATCGGCGTCGACTGGACATCCCTCGCTGCTCCCATGACCCTTGTAGCGTAGTGCACGCGCGGCCTCGCCGCACACCCGAGCGGTTGCGACCAAGACGCCCGCACAAGTTCTACGTCTTGACTTATCGCGCGCGCCTCACTCCACGATGATCGTCGTTGTGGCGAGGCGGCCCAGACACGGAATCGCTCACGCTCAGAGGCGCGCATCGCGGCTTGATGACCAGCACGCTAGGCACTTGAGCGTCGTCCAGTCTGCGCCGCTCTCGGCGGTTTCTCGCCATCCGCTCCGCGACCCGTCCGGGAAGCACCCCGAACAGTCGGAGCTGGCCGCGCTCGACCACGCCCTGACGCACGCCGCCAATTGTGCGCGCGCCGCCTACGACGACTGCGAGCCCTGGGCTGTTCGCGTTCGTGCTGCCCTCCACGCGCTGCTCGAGCTGTTCGACGAACAGCCGAAGCTCGCAAAGCTGTGCGTCATGCAGTCAGCCATGGTCGGCCCCGGAGCGCTGGCTCGCCGCGAGGAGATCCTCGCCACCCTCGCGGGCGTGATCGACGAGGGACGCGACTCCACCCGTAGGCAGCAGCCGCCGCCGCTCACCGCGCGAGGCGTCGTCGCCGGCACGATCGGTGCGATCCGCGCACGCCTGCAGCAGCCAGACCCTGCACCGCTGACCGAGCTGCTGAACCCGCTAATGAGCTTCATCGTCTTGCCGTATCTCGGCGCCGGCGCAGCACGCCGCGAGCTTTCCCGCCGAGTGCCGGGACACGGCCAGAGCGGGGCCCCGGTCGAGCGCCGCAGGATCCACTAAGGACCTATGCCGGTAGGGCGGCGGTGGCGGTCGCTGTGTGGGCCTTCTTGAAAGCGATCAGTCCGGCGGCGAGCTGTAGGAGAGCGAGGTGGTTCTCGTCCTTCTTGGACCAGCGGATGAGGATCCCGCGGTTGCGGTTCATCCAGGAGTGACAGGCCTCAACGACCCAGCGCCGGGCACGCCAGCCGGGTGTCCGGGCCTTCAGCGCGAGCTCCTCGCCGCGGCTACGAACGTGCGGAGTGAAGCCGTGTTTCGTCGCGGTCTCACGAACGCTGTCGAAGTCGTAGCCGCGATCCAGACACAGCCCCTGCGGCTCCTGGGGAGTGGGCTCGGGCCGCTCGATCGGGATCGAGTTGATCGTCGGCTCTAGCAGCTTTGAGTCGTGGCGGTTGGCGCCGTCGTGCGCCAACCCGACCGGTACCCCTCGGCCCTCGCAGAGAAGCGAACGCTTCGCCCCCTTTTGGCTCTATCAGTTGGGTTCGGGCCGGTCTTTGGCCCGCCCAGCGGCGCTTTTCCCATCGCGCCGTCAGCGGCCAGCCACTCCCAGTCGATCCCGACCACCTTGTCGAACTCCAACAGCCCCTGGCGCCAGATCTCGGCGAACACCCCCGCCCGCTCCCACTCCTGGAAGCGCCGGTGTGCCGAGCTCGAGGAGCAGATTCCCGAAGCGTCGAGCGCGTTCCACTGCATCCCCGTCCTGAGCACCAACAGGATCGCGTCCATCGCGTCGCGATCCGGCACGCGCGGGCGGTGAGTTCCCAGCGGGTGAAATGGCCGCGGCGGCAACAACGGCTCGACTCGCTCCCACAACCAGTCCGGCATCCGCCAACCGTCATCCCGGCAGATCAGTCCCATCACAGACCTCCTGATCGAGTGGCACGATGGCCGGCCGATCAACAGGTTCGACGTGGGCTACATAACTCCTACCGGCATAGGTCCTAAGTGCCGCCCGCCGCAAGTTCGGTCTGATCGGGATGGCAGGAGTTTTGTTGCCCGGGTCGAATCTTCTCGGTGATGGCGAGAGGCAGTAATTACGAGATCGTGCTGAGCGAGGAGGAGCGTGCGGAGCTCGAGCATCGGGCGGCGTGCTACA
>Ga0193729_1000419_pt1 | contig 21973 bp, 25 predicted proteins | sample U1c2metaG_FD_143036 | JGI IMG/M metagenome (GOLD analysis project Ga0193729, IMG submission 143036) | Soil microbial communities from a riparian zone of the East river system, Colorado, United States - U1c2 | ecosystem: Environmental > Terrestrial > Soil > Riparian zone | place: USA: East River...
TTTCTTGCAATATATCGCGCCGTCGTTGCAACTGCTGCTGGGCGTGTGGCTTTACGGCGAGCCGTTCGGCGGCGCGCGCCTGGTCGGTTTCGCAGTCATTTGGTCGGCGCTGGCTGTGTATACCCTCGAGGGTTTCCGGCAGGTCTGGTCTGCCAAAACCGCCACCTGACTTACGGTCTTGTTGGTCCTTGGGCGCGCCGAAGCTGAGTGCCGCCGGCGCGCAACGCACGAACAATGCCGTTCGGTGTTTGCAGTGGTACCACTAACAGGCTGATTTCTGTCAACGAAGTCACCAGGAACGGTGAGGCCGCCATGAGTTTCTCCGCCGATGCAAGAACGATAGTCTCTGCGGCACGTTCATGCAGCGCGCGTTTCACGGCCGCCTCCTCGGCGTCTCCGGTGCTCAGACCGGCTTCAGGGTGTACGCCCGTTACGCCCATGAAATAAATGTCGGCCCGCAGGCGCGAGGCCGCATCGATGACCGTTGCCCCCACATTGACCATCGAGTGCCGGAACAACCGGCCTCCGAGCATGATGATGTCGACGTAGCGATGCTTTGCTGCCTCCACAGCCACGGTGGGACTGTGCGTGACGATGGTGGCGTGGAGGTCAGGGGCGAGTTGCCGCGCCACTTGGAGCGCCGTGGTGCCGCCATCCAGGATCACGACCTGGTTCGATCGGATCATCGAAGCACCCACCCGGCCGAGTTCTATCTTGTCTTCGGGCGACACCTGCTCTCGTGCGCGCAGATCGCCGACCGCCGCCGAGGCCGGCAAAGCGCCCCCATGCACCCGTTGCAGTTTGCCCTCGCGTGCAAGCTCGCGCAGGTCACGACGAATGGTGTCTTCGGAAGTGCCCAGCTCGAGCGCCAGGTCTTTGGCCACGATTTGGCCGTCTGCGGTCAGGCGCGTCAGAATCAGTTTTTTGCGCTGAGTGGTCAGCATGGCCTCTACGCAAGCGCGGGTTTCAAGAGAGGCGCGCGTTTCGCAGCCCTGCGAGCCCTTGAACAACCAGCTTGCCAAACGTTCCTCGCCGCTTTACGATTGCACGATGTTACACGAACTTGCACGATGTCGCACGATAATTCCATGAGCATTCGATCAGTGAGCGCAGCCGAGACGGGAGCCGCCGGCGATCGCGTGCGCATCATCGAGGAGCGGGTTCTTTCCGACGACTGGTACATTCTCAAGAAGACGACGTTCGAGTACAGATGCCGGGATGGCCGCTGGCAAAAGCAGAGCCGCGAGACCTATGACAGGGGAAACGGCGCCGTGCTGCTGCTGTTCAATGTCGAACGCGCGACGGTGGTGCTGACCCGGCAATTCCGGTTTCCCGCCTACGTGAACGGTTGCTCCGACGGACTGCTGATCGAAGCGTGCGCCGGGCTGCTCGACGGCGACGATCCACAGACCTGTATCCGTCGCGAAGCCGAGGAAGAGACGGGATTTGTGGTGCGGTCGCCGCGCAAGGTGTTGGAGGCTTACATGAGCCCCGGATCAGTCACCGAGAAGCTGCATTTCTTCGTCGCGGAGTATGACCTGCATGACCAGGTGTCCGCCGGCGGCGGCGACGCCGGCGAGGGCGAAGACATCGAGGTGATCGAACTGCCTCTGACAGACGCACTGCGGATGATTGCAATCGGCACGATCCAGGACGGCAAGACAATCATGCTGCTGCAGCATGCTGCGCTCGTCGGGCTCGAGAAATTGCGATAGGGCCCCGAATCTCGTTAGACATTGCGGATCGCGACCACCGGCGAAATCGATCCGCCGTATGGTTTAGATGGCGGCTCTCAATGTGGAGACGATCCGACGAGGTCGCAAAACTTCGGCAAATCGATGTTGCCGCCGGAGACAATGGCCACGATCGGTCCTTTACCGGCTTTGCCGGTGAGTGCGGCGGCCAGCGATAAGGATCCGGCGCCTTCGGCGATGACGCGCGCTTTCTCTGCCATCAGGCGCATTGCCGCTTTGGTTTCATCCAGGCTAACCACGATTGAGCCCTCAACGACGGGTTTCAGCCGTTCCCACATGCGTGGAAATAGGCTTTTGCCGCCCGCGCCATCGACGAACGATGCCTTCCAGTCCGTGAACACCTGGGCGGATCCCATTGAAAATGAGAGCGCGGCCGGGGCTGCCGTTTCAGGCTCCGCGCCCCAAATCTTGATCTCCGGCTTCAGCGCCTTGAGTGCGCTGGCGACTCCCGTGATGAGTCCGCCGCCGCCGATCGCGCCAATCACGGCGACCGTGTCGGGGGCATCTTCCAAAATTTCGAATCCCATGGTGCTGTGTCCCGCGATGAAATTGTGATCATCGAATGGATGCACGAATGTTCCTTCCACCCCGGGGTAAGCGCGGTCGCCGAGTGCGCGCCACGCGGCTTCGTAGGATACCGGGATCAGCCTTGCGCCAAGCGCCCGCATTCGCGCGAGCTTCGATTCCGGCGCCGTCTCAATCGCGACCACGGTGCAAGGTACGCCGGCTTGCCTCGCGGCATAGGCGATACCTTGCCCGGCATTACCGGCGCTGATGGTCCAAACGCCGAGTTGCCGCTCGGACTCGGACAGCATCGCCACCGCGTTGACCGCGCCCCGCAACTTATAAGAGTTCGTCGCCTGCAGATTCTCGAGCTTCAGGCGAATGTCCGGGAAGCCGGATCCCAGGTCCAGGCGGACAAGCGGCGTGCGCACGACGCTTTTCGCGATTCTGCGGCGCGCCTCCTGCATTTCGTTCAACATCAATGGTCGCACCGACTCAAGCGTTTTCAGCATAATTGTCTCCTTAAGATTTCTGTTAAGCAGGCCGCACGATCGATGCGCGGGTTATCTCGTGCAGATTCCGTGCGCCCACTCCGACCATGGCGAGCCGCAGTTCGTTGTCGAGCAGTTCGAGCACACGGTCGACCCCTGCCTGACCGTAAGCGCCAAGTCCCCAGATATAGGGACGGCCAATCCCCACCGCCGTGGCACCGAGCGCCAGCGCTTTGAGTACATCCGTGCCGCGGCGGACACCGCCATCCACGATAACCGGGACTCGACCGCGCACCTCGGCCACGACTTCCGGCAGACACTCCAATGTGCCGCGACCGGTGTCCGTCGCTCGTCCGCCGTGGTTGGACACAATGATTCCGTCTGCGCCATTCGCCACGGCGAGTCTGGCGTCGGCGCCGGACTCCAGGCCCTTGATGAGCACCTTCATTTTCGTCACGTCCTTGAGGCGCTTGATGAAATCCCACGTCAGCGACGAAGAGGCGATGCTCAAACCCGTGGTGTCCAGCTGCGAAAACATGGGCCGGGTAAAGAGCGGCGATCCACCCGGCGCATGGCACGCCGTGCAGGTTCTCGTATCGGTCCGAGCCCACCGCAAGGCGGTCTCGATATTCCTCCCCGCCGGCAGGTCAACGGTTACTGCGACGGCCGGGCATCCGGCCGCTTCGGCTCGTTTGACCAGTTTGGCCGAGATATCGAAGCTAGAGGTGGTGTAAAGCTGAAACCAGACCGGCGCGCCGCGCGCCGCGATGACCTCCTCAACGCCCGTGGACGTGACCGTCGATAAAATCTGCAGGTGACCTCGGGCCTTCGCGGCCCTGGCGACGGCGATTTCGCCTTCGGGATGAAACGCCTTCTGCGCGCCCAATGGGCAGAGAATGATGGGACTTTCGAACCTTGCGCCCAACAACTCGACGCTGGTATCGATTTTGCTGACATCAACCATGCGCCGGGCGTGCAATTGGTAGCGCGAGTACGCGTCGCGGTTGGCCTTGAGCGTTTCTTCTCCGTCAACGCCGCTAACCAAGTAGCCCCAGTGAGCGGGCGGAATATTCTTGCGCGCGACCGGCTCGAAGTCGAAGACGTCCAGCGCATCACCGGCGCGAATGATGGCGCCATCGACAGCCTGTGATGCGGCGGGCTCGGCGAAAGATTGCGCGAAGCCAGGAAGACCGGCATACAAAGGACTGGCTGCCAGATATTTTATGAACGTGCGCCGAGTATTCATGCATTCCCCCTGACGGCCGACCTTACGCGAAGCTCTAATGGATTGCTCCGATCTTTCGCTGGTCGAGATAATCGTCAATCGCCGCCGAGCTGGCTTGGGCGCTGGCCAGTGCCACATAGCCGTCGGGGCGAACGAGATAGACCGCGCCGCGCCGCAGGCCGGACGCTTTCATGGCCGGATGCCATGCAAATACATGCAGCGGGATTCTCCGGCGCGCGGACAACGCTCGAATATCGCCGGCAGCATCACCGTAGATGTGAATTTGCCAATCCAGTGAAGTCAATGCAGCGAAATTGAACTCGGCCGATCCCTGTGTTCCCACCCTGACCCAGGGCAATCGATCGCCGCCCCGCACCTTGCCTGCCGCACCGACGCTCAAGGAACTTGCACGGTAGTTCACGGCTGTTTGCGAGATCGTGCGAAACACCAGTCTGCGCACCAGCGGCACTCGGAACAATGCAGGAGCCAGCGCCGGAACGGCTTTGGTGCGGACGAATCGGGCCCACGCGCCGGGACTGTTCACCACCGTAAACGCTCGATCGGTGGTGGCCACCAGCCGCTGTGCAAACGCAATTCGCTCAGGCTCGTAGCTATCCAGCAGCGCCTCGCTATAGGGTTCCTTGAGCGCGGAAGCCAGTTTCCAGGCGAGGTTGACCGCATCACCGATGCCGGTGTTCATGCCCTGGCCACCGACGGGACTGTGAATATGCGCGGCATCTCCCAGCAGGAAGGCGCGCCCCTTGCGAAAGCTCTGCGCGACGCGATGATGAACACGGTAGGTCGAAAACCAATTGACGCGCTTGACTTCAATCTTGAGATTTTGAATCGCACGGGCACGGACATCGTCGAACTGCAGGTGCTCATGATCATTCGCGGCATCGTCGCGGATCGAGCCGATCAATCGTCCGCGGCCTGTGTCTGCCAATGGAAACACGGCCAGGAAATCCGCCTCATCCAGTCCAACATGCAGTTCGCCGTTCATGGGCGGTCCGACGGCATCGACATCTGCCACAAAGAATAGATGGTCGTAGGTTCCGCCGGGAAATCCTGTGTTCAGCACGTCTCTCACTCTGGAGCGAGCGCCATCGCAACCGGCGAGATAGGCGTATGTGCCCGTTTCCTCGGATCCGGCTTTGCTCAAGGTCGCGCGAATCTGTTTGCCGTCATCTTCAAAGGCGGTGAGTTCCACCGGGCGCTCCACCTCTACGCCCATCTCGCTCAAGCGCTTGATCAGCAGGCGTTCGTGTTCGTCCTGCGGAAAAATAATGGGAAATCCAAACGGAGTCAGTCCCTGTCCCAAATCCTCGATCGGCACGCGGGCCGCCCGGGCGTTTTTCACCCACAAGTTCAGAGCCGCTACGCGATGGCCGCGGTCCACGACGGCCTGAGCGAGTCCAATCTGCTGGTAGAACTCGAGCGTTCGCGCTTGAACCGCCAGTGCTCGCGACGTCCCCCCGGGTTCCGCGACTTTGTCGATAATCCTTACGCGCACGCCTACTTTTGTCAGCCACAAAGCCAACACCAAACCGGTCGGCCCTGCACCGGCGATCAGGACATCGGCCTGGCCGGATTTGTCTGCCATTGACTCCTGTCTCGGCCGCAGCCTGTACGAAAAAGAGGTTCAGGTTACCCGCGAAAACCGCAACGCCGCGCGCGTCTTTGCTTTAGAGGCTTCCTCTTCACGATTTCGTGCCGGCGCATTCGTTTGAAGGGATTCAAGAAGCTTTCTGGAGGCGGCCTCGATTTCACCGATCGCGCCCAGAAAGGCCGATTCATTGGATTTGGACGGGCTGTGAAAACCGCTGACCTTGCGCACGAACTGCAACGACGCCGCGCGGATTTCATCGTCCGTCACCGGCGGCTCGAAGTTAAAGAGAGTCTTGATGTTTCTGCACATATGTTCAGAAATCATCGGCGCGGGCCGCTTTGTTTGTCAAGCATCAGCCGGCTGGACCTAAGCCTCCAGCAGAGCGCCCAGCAATCGAAACACATTGGCGGCGTTGAGCAGGGAGCCGATGACGATGACTTTGAGTTGCGAGCGCTCTTCATCGTAAATCGCTTCAACCCGCAGCGCGGAGCCATCCTGGGTAGCCTTCGCGGCCACCGCAAGATGATTGGTCACGCGGTCGGCCGTCTCTTGGCTGACGGCATCGACCTGAATCACGCTCGACACTTCAACATGGCGATGCTGAGGAACCGCCAGAGGCGCAGGTCCTGTGAGGTCTTCGAGGGACTCGCGCGTCACGCGATATTGCTTGCCGATGCGAATCGCCTTCAACCGGCCGCTGCGAACGTAGCTGCGCACCGTCCTGACCTGAAGCCCCAGGCGCTCAGCTACTTGTTCAAGCGAATACAACCGTGCCTCGGAACTCATCGACAAATACTGCTGTAAACATACTTATTATTCAACATATGCATCATTATAGATGCATTACTATCCGTCGACAGCCCCCCGTTAGACAAGCGCGCACGCGCGCGCAGAGAGGTAACATGGAAAATGCCTGAACGTCCTGCGCCTTATGGAATCTCACCTCCATGGCAATCAACAGCCGGCCGTCGTTTGATCCACTGCGGTTCGTCGCGCCGGCGGCAGTGAGATCGCGCCAGATCATAATTGCAGAAATCGCCTACTTTCGAGCGCTCAACCGCGGCTTTGAGCCTGGCCATGAAATGGAAGATTGGCTCGAGGCCGAAGCCGAATTCGAGCGGCGGCACGGTGCTCGCCAGCGGCCTTGAGAACAATTAGGCTGCTGGGCCCGCGGCCCGACGAGGAAGTATTTTGTACCTGCCTGCGCAATTCAATGAGACTCGCACTGACGTGCTGCACGCGCTGATGCGCGCCCGGCCGCTGACCACCTTGGTTACGCAGTGCGAGTCGGGACTCATCGCCAATCACGTGCCGGTGCAAACACTGGATGAGCCGGCTCCGCTGGGATGTATTCGCGGCCATATCGCACGCGCGAATCCCCTATGGCGGGAATATCGCAGTGATTCGCAGGCACTGGCGATCTTCCAAGGTCCGCAAATCTACATCTCCCCCTCGTTCTATCCGTCGAAGGCGGCCACCGGCGAGGTGGTCCCGACGTGGGATTACGCGGTGGTGCATGCCAGCGGCACATTGCGCTTCATCCATGATGCACAGTGGCTGCGAAGCTTCGTGGCTGGATTGACCAACACGCATGAAAAGCCGCGTTCACAGCCCTGGAAGATTGACGACGCGCCGGCGCCATATATCGAGAAGATGTTGAGCTTGATTGTCGGATTCGAATTCTCGATCGTAAGCCTGGCGGGCAAATGGAAAGTGAGTCAGAACCGTCCGCACGCAGATCGCCAGGGCGTGATACGCAACTTGCAGGACGCGGCCGATGCGGACTCCCATGAAATTGCGGCGATGCTCGCTTCCCTCGATCCCGGACCGGAATCACCGCCCGCCCAATGAAATGGTCCGTGCTCGATCAATCTCCTTTCTCGGCGGGCAGCACGCAGGGTGCTGCGATCCGCGATTCAATCGCACTGGCGCAGCATTGCGATGCACTGGGATATGAACGCTACTGGGTTTCAGAACATCACAACAGCGCCAGCATCGTCGGCACGGCACCTGAAATTTTGATTGCCGCCGTTGCCGCGACAACGCGGCGCATCCGCGTGGGCAGCGCCGGCGTCATGCTGCCGCACTATTCCGCGCTCAAGGTGGCGGAACAATTTCGAGTGCTCGAGGCCATCGCCCCGGGCCGAATCGATTTAGGTGTGGGCCGCGCGCCCGGATCGGATGGGTTGACGGCTCATGCGCTCAATCCCCATTCGCATGGCGCCGAAGAGTTTCCGCGGCAGGTGCAGGAATTGCAGCACTGGGTGTCGGGGATTGCACTGCCGGCGGATCATCCGTATCGCAATATCATGGCGCTTCCCAGCGGCGCCACCAGTCCGCAATTGTGGATACTCGGAAGCTCCGATTACGGCGCGCAGTTGGCGGCGCATTTTGGATTGCCGTACGCGTTCGCCTATTTCTTTAGCGAGGGGGTTGGCGTGGACGAAGCGCTCGGCCTGTATCGCCGCAACTATCGGCCCACCGAGAGATATCCGCACCCTCAAGCCACCATCTGTGTATGGGCGTTGGCCGCAGACACCGAGAGCGAGGCGAGACGCCTGCTGATGACGCGCGAGTATTGGCGAACGGGATTCGAAAAGGGCTTGAGACTGCCCTTGGAATCGCCGGAGACGGCCGCCGGCCACCCCTATACGGATGCGGAGCGAGCCACGATCGAAAAGTCACGAGCAGCGGCCCTGGTGGGCACGGCCGCTCAAGTCTCGGAGAAACTGCACACATTGGCGCGCAGACTCGCGCTCGATGAAATCGTGATCAATACCTGGACCTTCGACCCGCAGGCGCGCCGCCATTCGTACTCGCTCTTGGCCGAAACATTCGGCTTGAGCGGCACGGCGGCGAAATCGCCATGAGCATCATTCAGACAGCGCGCGTGAGCCTTCGCGAGCTCGACTTGGGCGATGCGGAATTTATTTTGGAGCTGTTGAACGAACCCAGCTTCATTCGCAACATCGGCGACAAGGGCGTCAGAACCGTCGCCGATGCTCGAAACTACATTCTGCAAGGGCCGATGGACAGCTATGCGCGCAATGGCTTCGGTTTGTATGCCGCGTGCCTGCGCCACGGCGCGCTCGACGGGAGCCCCGCGGGGACGCCAATCGGAATTTGCGGCCTGGTCAAGCGCGACGGGCTGAATGAGCCGGATGTGGGATTCGCATTTCTCTCGCGGTACTGTTCAAAAGGATACGCGGCGGAATCCGCGGCTGCCGTTCTGGCGCATGCCAGGGAAGCGCTGAATCTCCTTCGTATCGTCGCGATCACATCGCCTGACAACGCGCAGTCCATCGCCGTACTGGAGAAAATCGGGCTCAAATTCGAGCGGACCATACGCCTGGTCGATCATAGTCCGGAACTGAAACTGTTTGGCTTGCCCTAAGGAGTTTTATGCATCCCTTCCCGCATCACTACACCGTCAACGCATCCATTCGTCCGGACGGGGACGTGCCGCTGTCCACGGAGGGCGTGAGGATCATCGAATCCTCCGCGCCCAAGGAATTCGACGGTCCGGGCAATCAATGGTCGCCGGAAGGCCTCTTGACCGCTGCGGTGGCAGATTGCTTCGTATTGGGCTTTCGCGCGATCGCAACGGCGTCCAAATACTCCTGGCAGCGCCTCGAGGCGCGCACCCAAGGGACTTTGGATCGCGTCGACGGCAAGATGCGATTCACCCGCTTTGATACGCACGCCACGCTGCATATCGCGCCAGGCGCGGATGTCGAGCGGGCAAAGAAATTATTGGAAAAGGCGGAGAGCAGTTGTCTGGTGGCCAATTCACTCAGCAGCGAGCGGCATCTCACGATGGAAGTCGTCGCGGGTTGACGCTCGCGGAGCGAGCGCCTAAAGGGCGGGGTCGTTCCTACGACCCCGTTGAAAGTTGCGCGAAGCGCTTGAAAAAAGGCAAAAAATAAGGGCCCACGCGGGGCCCTTATAATCACGATCGCATATACCAATCAATCATCCATCAAGAAGCTGCGCAGCTGCTCGCTGCGGCTGGGATGACGCAGCTTGCGCAGCGCCTTGGCTTCTATCTGGCGTATCCGCTCGCGGGTGACATCGAACTGCTTGCCCACTTCCTCGAGCGTGTGATCGGTGTTCATGTCGATGCCGAAGCGCATCCGCAATACCTTCGCTTCCCGCGGCGTCAGCTGCGCCAGCACCGAATGCGTGGTTTCGCGCAGGGATTCCGTGGTCGCCGAATCGATGGGGGAAGACACCGAGGTATCCTCGATGAAATCGCCCAAATGCGAATCCTCGTCATCGCCGATGGGGGTTTCCATGGAGATCGGCTCTTTGGCGATCTTCAAGACCTTGCGAACCTTGTCCTCGGGCATTTCCATGCGCACCGCAAGCTCTTCGGGCGTGGGCTCGCGCCCCATTTCCTGAAGCATTTGCCGGGAGATGCGATTCAACTTGTTGATGGTCTCGATCATGTGCACCGGGATGCGGATGGTGCGGGCTTGATCGGCAATCGAGCGGGTGATCGCCTGGCGGATCCACCAGGTCGCATAAGTCGAAAACTTGTAGCCGCGCCGGTACTCGAACTTATCGACGGCCTTCATCAAGCCGATATTGCCTTCCTGGATGAGATCCAGGAACTGCAGGCCGCGATTGGTGTATTTCTTGGCAATCGAAATCACCAGGCGCAGGTTCGCCTCGACCATTTCCTTCTTCGCGCGCCGCGCCTTCGCTTCGCCGATGGAAACCTCGCGATTGATTTCCTTGATCTCGCTGATCAGAACGTGAAACAGGCCTTCCAGGTCCTTGAGCTTGTTCTGGCGCCGCTCGATCTCGTCCTTGAATTTCGCCAGCGGCCCCGAATAGCGCTTCTTCGCCTTGATGTGCTTGTCGAGCCAGCGCGTGCTGGTTTCGTTCTTGGGGAAAGTCGAAATGAAGTCCTTGCGCGGCATGCCGGCCTGCTTGATGCAAAGGAACATGATTTCCTTTTCGAGCAGCCGCACTTCGGTCACATGCTGGCGCAGATTGTCGATCAGCTGATCGAACATCTTGGCGAGAGCCTTGAGCTCCATCAATTCGCCGCAGAGCTTCTTGCGGATCTTCAAGGTCTTCGGATCCTTCGATCCGAGCTTGTCGAGCGAGTTCAAGAACTGATGATGCGCCTTCGCGATCGAGCTGAAGCGCTTGGCGGCTTCCTCCGGATCCGGCCCGGTATCGATGGCCTCTTCGTCTTCATCGCCATCGGACTCATCATCGTCATTGGCCGCTTCTTCGCGCTCCAGCGCCATCATCTTGGGATTCTGCGGCTGCGCGATTTCATCCGGCGCATTCGGATCGACGAAGCCGACGATCACATCGACCAGGCGCATTTGTCCGGCCTTGACCGTCTCGTAATGCCGCAGCAGCAAGTCGTAGGTGCCGGGATAACTGCCGAGCGCGATCTTGACGGCCTCGAGACCTTCTTCAATCCGCTTGGCGATGCGAATTTCGCCTTCGCGCGTCAACAATTCGACCGTACCCATTTCGCGCATGTACATGCGAACCGGATCGGTGGTGCGCCCGAACTCCGCATCGAGATTGGCGAGCGCGGCGGTGGCTTCTTCCACCGCTTCCTCATCGGGAGCGGCGGTCGCATCCGTCAACAACAATGATTCGGCATCCGGCGCCTTTTCGTACACCGGAATACCCATATCGTTGATCATGTTGACGATATCTTCGATCTGTTCGGGATCGACGATTTCGCTCGGTAGGTGATCGTTGACTTCAGCGTAGGTGAGGTAGCCCTGCTCCTTGCCGCGCGCGATCAATAATTTCAATTGCGACTGACGCTCGTCCGCGATTTGTGTCGCGGTGCCTGCTGGCGCTTTTTTGATCAAGGTGGACGCCTCGTAGAGAATCTGGACATTTAAAAATGCAAGCCGAGCAGTATACGATTGTGGCCATTCCGTAGCCACAAATGCTTCGGCAGTTTAAGGCGCTCGGAAGCGGCCTTTGGACTTGAGTAGGCTGCTTAATTCGGCCTTTTCATCGTAATTCAAGCCCAATTCCTCCGCTTTTTTCAATAATTCGTCCATTCGGCGGCCCGGACCGTACTCTTCAAGCAGTTTCTCGACCGCCATTTTCAATTCCTTGGCCGCGGAGGCCGTATCGGGCATCTGAGGGTCCAACGTGGCCAATTCGGTCAAACGCTCGTATTCGGCGCGATCTCGCCACCGTTCGAGCAGCATAGCCGTGCTGGGTGAGGAGGCCGTGGCCGCCTGCTCCAGGAGCTCTTTGAGTACGGAAACACCGATTTTATCGATGCTGCCCAGCAGGTCAGGGTCCTCGATGGCGCCCGCCGCCGCAGGGTGGTGCAGCACCAGCGTAATGGCCTGAGTCAGCAGATTACCGCGCCCGACACTCATTCGACCGCGCTGCCGAACCCGTAGTTCCGAGGCGTGGCCCGCGGCTCGCTTCGGCTCGCCGGCTGCGAAGAATTCCTTCAGTTTATTTGCCGGCATGCTGACCCTGGATGCAAGCCGCTCCGCCAGCATTTCGCGGTATATGCCCTCCGGCATGCGGGCAAACAGGGGCCCCGCCAGGGCCTTTAACTTTGCGCGTCCATCGATATGATCCAAGTCCACATCGGCAATCAGCTGCTGCACCAGGTATTCCGAGAGCGGCAGCGCCTCCTTCATCCGGTTTTCGAACGCTTCCGGGCCCTCTTCGGCCACCAGTGTGTCCGGATCGTGCCCCTCGGGCAGAAACATGAACTTGAGTTCCCGTCCATCGCGCGCCAGGGGCAGGGCGTTTTCCAGCGCCCGCCATGCGGCCTGGCGACCCGCGCGATCGCCATCGAAGCAAAACACCACTTCGCTGGTCATGCGGAAGATCTTGTTCAGGTGTTCCTGCGTGGTGGCGGTCCCCAACGTGGCCACCGCATAGGTGATTCCTGCCTGGTGCAGGCGGACCACGTCCATGTAACCCTCGACGATGAGCAAGCGCTTGAAGTCGCCGCGCGCCTGGCGCGCCTCGTAGAGCCCGTAAAGCTCGCGGCCCTTGTGAAACAGCGGCGTTTCAGGCGAGTTCATGTACTTGGGCTCGCCTTGATCGATGACGCGCCCACCGAATCCGATGACGCGCCCGCGTGAATCGCGAATCGGAAACATCAATCGATCGCGGAAACGGTCGTAGAAGCCGCTGGTGCGCTCGCCGCTGCGCTCGAGAACGAGGCCCACCTGCAGCAGGCGGCGCCGATCCTCTTCCTGCGCGCCAAAGCGCTTCAGCAGCGCCTCCCAGGCGTCGGGCGCGTACCCCAAGCTGAATTTAGCGCTGATTTTCGCGTCGATGCCGCGCCTCTCGACGTACGCCCGCGCCCGCGCATTGTCCGAAAGATTCTGCTCGAAGAAGCGCGCCGCCCGCAACATCAGGTCATGCAGGTCGGCGCTGCCGGGATCGCGCGGCGCCTGCGCCTCGCGCGGCAGCTCGAGCCCGGCGCGCTGCGCGAGATCCGCGACGGCGTCGAGGAATTCCATCTTCTCGTATTGCATGAGAAAGCCGATCACGGTGCCATGCGCGCCGCAGCCAAAGCAGTGATAGAACTGCTTTTCCGCACTGACCGAAAATGACGGGGATTTCTCGTTGTGAAACGGGCAACAGGCCTTGTACTCGCGGCCGGCCTTTTTGAGCGGCACGCGCGCGCTGATGATGTCCACGATATCCGAACGCGAAACGAGTTCGTCGAGGAACGAATCTGGAATTCGGCCGGTCATGGACCGCCTTTTGGGTTATCCGCCCAGCTTGGCTTTGATTTTTGCGCCGACCGACGCCATATCCGCGCGGCCCTGGGCCTTGGCCTTGATGAGGCCCATGACCTTGCCCATATCCTTGATGCTCGAGGCGCCGGTCGCGGCCACCGCTTCATTGATCAGGGCGTCGATTTCGGCGCCGCTCAGCTGCGAAGGCATGTAGCCCTGCAGCAGGGTGATTTCCGCGCTTTCCTTGTCGACCAAATCTTGGCGATTGCCGGCTTGGAACTGCACCAGCGATTCCTTGCGTTGTTTGATCATCTTCTCGAGAACGCTCAAGACCTGTGTGTCATCGAGCGTGATGCGTTCATCGACTTCACGCTGCTTGATGGCAGAGGTGATCATGCGAATGACACCGAGCCGCTCCTTCTCGCCGGAGCGCATCGCTGCCTTCATATCGTCGGTAATTCGCTCTTTGAGAGTACTCAAACCGCGACCAATTCCCTTAGTAGGACGGTCGGGGCGGGGCAGCCGGCGGCGGACTCGCAGGCTGCTGACCCGTACCGCGCATGTTCTCTCGCGAGAGGCGCTTCAAGTGCCGTTTCACCGCGGCGGCTTTTTTTCGCTTACGTTCTTGGGGCGCGTTCTCGTAGAATTCACGGCGCCGCAGCTCGGTGAGGACGCCCGCCTTTTCACAGGCACGCTTGAAGCGACGCAGGGCGGCGTCAAAATACTCATTCTCACGAACACGAACGCTGGGCATTCAGACCTCAAAAATTGGTGGCACGGCCGCCGGCATTCGGCGACAGGGGGGCGCATTCTAAAGTGCGCCCCAGTAAAAGGCAAAAATATGCGCGTTTTAGGCATTGAAAGTTCATGCGATGAGACCGCCGTCGCTGTCTATGACGGGACGAGGGGTCTTCTGTCGCATCGCCTTTACAGCCAGATCGCCATGCACCAGGCCTACGGCGGGGTGGTGCCGGAATTGGCCTCCCGGGACCACGTTCGCCGGCTTTTGCCCTTGGTAAGGGAGGCGCTGGCGGAGGCCCACTCGGACAAGGACACCATCGACGGGGTCGCCTACACGGCCGGCCCCGGACTGATTGGGGCATTGCTGGTCGGAGCGGGTTTTGCGACGGCTTTGGGCTTGGCCTGGCGCAAGCCGGCGTTGGGGATCCACCATCTGGAAGGACATCTCTTGGCGCCCCTGCTGGAGCCCAAGCCGCCTGCCTTCCCCTTCCTTGCCCTGTTGGTCTCCGGCGGCCATACCCAGCTCGTGAGTGTCGCGGCGTTGGGCGAGTACCTGATAGTGGGAGAAACCCTGGATGATGCGGCTGGAGAGGCATTCGACAAAACCGCGAAATTGCTGGGGCTTCCCTATCCCGGCGGCGCCGCATTGGCCACGCTCGCCGAAGACGGTCGCAGCGGTCAATTCGTATTTCCCAGGCCCATGCTCGACCGCCCGGGCTTGGATTTCAGTTTCAGTGGCCTGAAAACCGCAGCCCTAGTAGCCTTGCGCGGCCGCGATTTGCACGGACCGGTCCGCGCCGATATCGCGCGCGGCTTCGAGGACGCCGTGGTCGAGACACTGGCCGAAAAATGCCGGCGTGCCCTGGTTCAGACCGGTCATAAGCGCCTGGTCATTGCCGGCGGCGTGGGCGCGAACCGCCGGCTGCGCGAGCGGTTGGCGGCGGTGGGCTCAAGTGTGGGCGCCGACGTGTATTTTCCGCGCACCGAATTTTGCACGGACAATGGGGCAATGATTGCACTGGCAGGATGCCTGCGATTGGCTGCGGGCATGCGTAGCGGCCTGGGAATGAGTGCACGTGCCAATTGGGAACTCGGCAGCATAGGGGTCTAAATCGATTGGACAAAATTTTCATTCATGCGCTGAAGACCGAGACCATCGTCGGCATCTTCGACTGGGAAAGACAGGTCAAACAAACCGTTCTCATCGACATCGAATTCAGCGCCGATATCCGCAAGGCTGCGCTGTCCGATTCCATCCACGACACCTTGAATTACAAGGGAGTCGCCAAGCGCGTACTGGCTTTTGTCGAGGTATCCAGTTTCCATCTGGTGGAAACCCTCGCCGAGCACATTGCCATGCTCATTCTTCAGGATTTCGGCGTTGCGTGGGTCAGCATCACGCTGAGCAAACCCGGCGCGATCCGCAGCTCACGCGACGTCGGCGTCATGCTGGAGCGCAATGCTGCGGATTTGCAAACGTGGCGCGCCGCGATCGCGGCACCTGCGGTCCGATGAACGCGCCTAAATGCTGCGGCCGCCGTCCACCGCGATGATTTGACCCGTGATATACGGCGCATCCTTCGCCAAGAACAGTGCCGTGCGCGCGATATCCTGGGGCGTGCCGTGGCGTTTCAGCGCGGTTTTATCGATGATTTCGCCCTTCAGCGCCTCATCCATGTCGCCTTCCGGCCACAGCACGGGGCCCGGCGCGATGCCATTGACGCGAATCTCGGGGCCCAACTCTCGGGCCAACGAGCGGGTCAGCATCGCAAGTCCCGCCTTGGCTGCGCTGTAAACCGGATGCGCCTTCAAGGGCCGCAAGCCATGGATGTCGATCATGTTGATGATGAGTCCGCGTTGCGCGCGCAAACAGGGCGCAGCCGCCTGCGACAGAAACAGCGGGACTTTGAGATTGCTCCCCATCAGATCATCCCACTGCGGCACCGTGATCTGTCCGATCGGCGTCGGATAGAAGCTGGAGGCGTTGTTGATCAAAATATCCAAGCGCCCGAATTCGAGCAGGGTGGCGGCGACGAGCTTATCGGGTGCATCCGCGTTCAAAAGATGCGCGGCAAAGATGGCCGCCGAGTGGGCGCGCAGCTTGTTGAATTCGTCGGCCAGAGCAATGGCCGCGGCGGCCGAGGTTCGATAGTGAATCAATACATTCGCGCCCGCCGCATGCAATATGCGCGCAATCTCGGCGCCGACGCGCCGCGCGCCGCCCGTGATCAACACGACCCGATCGCGGAGCGCAAAATTGTCGTCGATGACTGCCATGCGCGGCAACGATACAAGATTTGCGGCGGCGCGCAATGATGTTGAGCGAGGCTCAAGCCGAACACAGCGCGCTCGCGCATCGTCATCTCGCGGAGCAAATCGCGGCCGCCGGCGGCTGGCTCAGTTTCGAGCAGTTCATGGAATTGGCGCTGTACGCGCCGGGCTTGGGCTACTACAGCGGCGGCGCTCAGAAGCTAGGGAAAGGCGGCGACTTCACGACCGCTCCGGAAATCTCCAGCCTGTTCGGCCGCTGCGTGGCGCTGCAAAGCGCCGACGTGCTGCGGGCGTTGCATGCCCCACGCATTCTCGAAATAGGCGCCGGCAGCGGGCGCCTGGCCGCGGATATATTGGCGCGCCTCGAAGGCTTGGGGCAGTTGCCCGAGAACTACTGGATTCTGGAGGTGAGCGCCGACCTGCGTGAGCGCCAGCGCGCACTTCTTGAAGAGCGTCTGCCGCATTTGCTCGAGCGCGTCGGCTGGCTCGATCGGCCGCCTGATGCGCCCTTTGACGGCATTGTCCTCGCCAACGAGGTGCTGGATGCATTGCCGGTGGCGCGCTTTCGCTGGCGTGCGAGCGGTGTCGATGAATTGGGCGTCGGGATCGATGACGGGAATTTCGCGTGGGTTGCGCGTCCGGCGAATGCGGCGATGGTGCAAGCCTGCCGCCGCTTGTACGAGGCTGGCGGCGGCTGGGACGAGGGATACGTCTCGGAGTATTGCCCGCGTACCGCGGCGTGGACTCGCGCCGTCACGCAATCGCTGCGCACCGGCGCCGTACTGTGGTTCGACTATGGATTGCCGCGCGCCGCGTATTATCTGCCGGAGCGGCACGACGGCACGCTGGTGTGTCATTACCGGCATCGCGTGAGCGGCGATCCTTTCGTCAATGTCGGTTTGCAGGACATCACCGCGTGGGTGGATTTCACTCTTCTCGCGGAGGCGTCGCGCGAGGCCGGATTCGAATTGGCGGGCTTTACCACGCAGGCGCATTTTCTGGCGGGTGTCGGCATCGATCGAGAAATGCGGCTGGCGGCGGGCGAGGATGAGAACCGATTTGCGCGTCTTGCCCAGCAAGCGCGGCAACTGATGTTGCCCGGTGAAATGGGCGAGCGTTTCAAGGCCATGGTATGGCTGCGAGGCCTGGAGATTCCGCTGCCGGGCTTCGAACTGTTGGACTTGCGGCACACCCTATAGGACACGACTTACGTGAAAATCGCGGTATTGGATGACTATCAAGACGTGGCGCTCAGGATGGCCGATTGGTCCGGGCTCGCCGATCGCGCGCAGATTGATGTGTACAACGACCATCTCGCCGACTCCGACGCCGTGGTCAAACGCCTGCAGCCGTACGACATCGTCTGCGTCATGCGGGAACGCACGCCGCTCAACCGCGGCATCATCGAACGATTGCCGAATTTAAAATTGATCGCCTCGAGCGGTCCGCGCAATGCTTCCATCGACCTGGAAGCGGCCGCTGCGCGCGGCATCAAGGTGGTCCACACCGGATATTTCGGCAGCCCCACGGTTGAACTCACGTGGGCGCTTATCTTGGGCAGCGCACGCCACCTCACCGAGGAGGCTGCGGCCGTCCGGCGCGGCGGATGGCAGCACACCATCGGCGATGACTTGTCGGGTCAAACGCTGGGAATCTTGGGGCTGGGCAGCATCGGATCAAAAGTGGCGCAGGTGGCCTTGGCATTCGGCATGAAAGTGATTGCGTGGAGTCAAAACCTCACCGCCGAAAAAGCCGCTGCCGCCGGCGCAGCGCTGGTGTCCAAGGACGACCTGTTGCGGCAATCGGATTTCGTCTCGATACACTTGGTGTTGAGCGACCGCACGCGCGGGCTCATCGGCGCCCGCGAGCTATCCTTGATGAAGCCCAGCGCGCGCTTGATCAATACCTCGCGCGGACCCATCGTTGTGGAAGCCGACCTCATCCACGCGCTCAACGCAAGAAAAATCGCCTTCGCCGCCATCGATGTCTACGACACGGAACCACTCCCGCCGGATCATCCGTACCGCCACCTGGCGAACCTGCTGGCGACGCCTCATATCGGTTACGTGTCGCGCAGCCTGTACGAGCGTTTTTACCGCGACACGGTGTCAAACATCCTTGCCTGGTTGGATGCGCGAGGCTAGGGCGGCTAGGCTCTGGAGGCGTCGCTCGTGCAGGCGCTCCGCAATCTTGGGACCGGCGTGCTCCGCAATGTCCTGCGGCGTGGGTTTGATTGCGGCGGCCGCGTCGCGCGCGGCCTGTAAATATTCCCGCTGCGGATAGGGAATATTTTCCAAGCCCAGGCGGCCGCGCGAGTCCGCCTCGCAGGCGAGCAGCGCTTGCGCGAAGCGCTCGGGGCGGCGGAATGCGTCCGTCTTTTCCAAGATGCCGAGGATTGTCTTGGGCCGCAGCTCAAAGGCACGGTGCACATTGCCGTGATAGCGCGCCACGATCACGCTCAATTCGCGATACTCGTTCGGCAGGCGCAGCCGCTCGCTCAATGCCCCGATCAGCGCCACGCTGCGCTCTTCGTGCCCCTTGTGGCCGGGCCATTCGGCCGGCGGTGTCGTCGCCTTGCCCAGATCGTGCACCAACGCCGCAAAGCGGACTCTTACGTCGGTGCTCAATCGTACCGCCTGATCGAGCACCATCAAGGTGTGAACGCCGGTGTCGATTTCGGGATGCCATTTTTCGGGTTGCGGCACGCCGAACAGCGCATCGATTTCCGGATAAATGACTTTCAATGCGCCGCACTCGCGCAAAACCGTAAAAAACACGCTGGCGCCCGGCTCGTGCAGCGCCTTCTCGGTTTCCTGCCACACCCGTTCAGCGACCAAGGCATCCGCCTCGCCGCGTTCGACCATCGCCCGCATCAGCGCCATGGTTTCGGGCGCCACGTGAAAGCCCAACGAAGCGAAGCGCGCGGCAAACCGCGCCACCCGCAGAATGCGCACCGGATCCTCGATGAAGGCGGGCGACACATGCCGCAGGACGCGAGCATTCAAGTCGCTCTGGCCGCGATAAGGATCGATCAGCGAACCGCCTTCGGCCTGCGCGATGGCATTGATGGTCAGGTCGCGGCGCGCGAGATCTTCCTCGAGAGTCACTTCGGGCCCAAATTCAACCGCGAACCCTCGATAGCCGGGCGATACTTTCCGCTCCAGGCGCGCCAGTGCGTATTCTTCTTGGGAGTCAGGGTGCAGGAACACGGGAAAGTCGCGGCCCACTTCGCGATATTTCAAACGCAAGAGTTCGTCTCGGGTGCTTCCCACGACGACCCAATCGCGTTCCTTCACGGGCAGACCGAGCAGCGCGTCTCGAACGGCGCCGCCAACCAGATACACTTGCATGCGTGAATATTAACAGCATGGCCGCCACAATCCGCGCGGCGTTGGCCATCGCGCTGATCGCATTCTCGAGCGGTGGCTGCTATCTATTGCAAAGCGCCCAAGGCCACTTGGCGCTCATGTCCAAGCGAGAGCCCATCGCCGGCGTCATCGACAAGCCCTCGACGCCCGCCGCACTGCGCGCGCAGCTCAAATCGGTCACCGCCATCCGCGACTTCGCCAGCCGCACGCTGGGATTGCCGGATAACGGCAGCTATCGAAAATATGCGGACATCGGCCGGCCCTATGTGGTGTGGAATGTGGTCGCCGCACCGGAATTTTCCGTCGATCCGAAGCAGTGGTGTTTTCCGATCGTCGGATGTGTGGCCTATCGAGGCTATTTCGTCGAGAAGCGGGCGCGCCGTTTCGCCGCCGGATTGCATGCCAAAGGATTCGATGTGGTGGTCGGGGGGGTCGCAGCCTATTCGACCCTCGGCCACTTCGATGATCCCATCTTGAGCTCCATGGTCAATTGGAACGATGTGGAACTGGCCTCGATCATTTTCCACGAGTTGACCCATCAAATGCTGTACGTGCCGAACGATGCCTCCTTCAACGAGGCGCTCGCGACAACCGTGGAAGAAGAAGGCGTGCGGCGCTGGCTGCAACAGCAGGGCCGCGAAAAGGACTTGGCGGATCATCTCCTGCGGCAGAGCCGTTACTTCGAGGTGGTCGCTCTGATGAGCAAGACGCGCAACCGCCTGCGTGTGCTGTATGCCTCAGGCCTGCCGCAGCCTCTGCTGCGCGAGCGCAAGCTCGAAGCATTCGAAGAAATGCGTGAATCCTACGCCGCGCTCAAGAAGGAGTGGGGAGGCCGTGCGCCGTTCGATGCCTGGTTCGCCGACGACATCAACAACGCCCATCTGGCCTCCATTGCCACCTATTTCGCCTGCGTGCCGGGATTTCAACGCGAATTGCAGGCCGTGGGCGGCGATCTGCCTGCGTTCTACCGTCGTGCCCGCGAGCTTGCAAAACTCGACCAACGACAGCGGGACGCGCTGGTCTGCACGACGCCGCAAGCGCCTTAAGCCATCACCAGTGAGAACTGAACCGCGGCCACGATGGCGGATACAATGGTGACGGCAAGAAATCCCTGCGCGAGCCTTGTTACAAAAGATATTTCGTTCATGATGTGAGCTCCGTTGAGAATCGTTACGCTCGATAGGTTGTTCCCCGCGGCGCATTCGAACAAACTCACTCTCTGACCGACTGTTAAGGAAAACTTAACGTGCCAACCGCCTACGATCGATTGCCCTTGGGTTCCCTGCGGGTGTTCGAGGCGGTAGCCGCGCATTTGAGCTTTTCAGCGGCCGCGGATGCGCTCAATGTCACGCCGGCGGCCGTCAGCCAGCAGATCAAGACGTTGGAGGCTTATATCCAGGTGCCGCTGTTCCGGCGTAACGGGCGGCGCGTGGAGATCACCGAAGAGGGACAGGAGCTGCTGCCGGCGGTCAGATCGGGTCTGGAGAAACTCGAATCTGCGCTGCAACAGATGAAACATCATCGCCGCGCGGGACCACTGCAAATCAGCCTGTTGTCCTCGTTCCTGCAAATATGGCTGCTGCCGCGCATCCGCTCTTTTCGCCGCAAATATCCCGACATCGAATTGCGATTCCATACATCGCGCGCCTTGGTGGATTTCTCGCGCTCGGAAAATCACATCGCAATTCGCTTCGGCCGCGGCGACTATCCCAACATGCACAGCGAAAAATTGCTGGACGATTGGCTGGTGCCGGTTGCGAGTCCCGATCTCATCAAGCAGCACGGCATGATCGAGCGCGGCGCCTCCTTGAGCAAATACCCGCTGCTCGAGAGCGGCGATGAGCCCTGGCACATGTGGGCGCAGGCGGATGAGGAGGCTGCGTGGCATTCCAGGGCGCCCAGCATCGAAGATTCTGCGGGCCTGCTGGCTGCGGCCGAGGAGGGATTGGGATATGCGCTGGGACGCTGGACGCTGGTGACGCGCTCGCTGCAGAAGGGTACGCTCAAACTCGCCGGCGCGGGGGCGCTGCCGTACGCGTCGGCCTATCACTTCGTCTGTCCGAAAAGTTTTCTGGCCCTTCCCAAGGTGGCGCATTTTCGCGAATGGATCTTCGCCGCGGCAAAGGCCTTTCCGGGACCGCCCGGGCGAGATACTTGATTGGAGCGTCAATACACGCGTATTGACGCTGCTGCGGCAGTCGAGCAAGGAATTTCACGACGAGGATGACGTCCGGTATTTGTTGCGCCACCTGGACATCCGCTCATTCGAGAGGGCGGTCGAGATCATCACGAAGTACTATC
>Ga0193729_1000420_pt1 | contig 21931 bp, 17 predicted proteins | sample U1c2metaG_FD_143036 | JGI IMG/M metagenome (GOLD analysis project Ga0193729, IMG submission 143036) | Soil microbial communities from a riparian zone of the East river system, Colorado, United States - U1c2 | ecosystem: Environmental > Terrestrial > Soil > Riparian zone | place: USA: East River...
TGTGATCCGGAAAGCGGGCCGAGACGTTTAGATCGCGCAGTGAGACCCGCGCCGCCATCCATGAAACGAATATCGTCGACAGCATGATCGACAAGACCATGAACAATAAGTTGTTTGCCGTGTTCCACGCGGCGAAGCCGACGATTACCATGACGACGACGAAGATAACCCCGCCGGTTGTCACCTCAATCGGGAATCCAGTCGCAGCCATTTCCGCGAACGCCGAACGGGTTAGCGGCGGCACGACCAAAACCATGATCAGCAAGACCAGGACAAGTGAAGCGATCGCTCCGGCGGTGGTGAGTTCGGGCACGCCAAGACTGCGGGCCATCAAAGTCAGGATTGCCGTGGCGAGGCCGGTGAGAACGAGCAAGGTGCCGAGTATGAGGCGCCACCAACGATTCGTGATTGCGGATTTGGTCTCGGCTTGCTGATTCACGTGACTTCAATTCGCCGGTCCAAAATTCGCAATTCGAAATTCAGAGCGGCACGCTGATGGTCTTCATGATCTCGCGCAGCACGGCTTCACTGCGACGCATGGCTGAGGAGTAGCGAGTGCTAACCGCCACGCGATGCGCAAAGACCGGCACCACCAACCGCTTGATGTCGTCGGGCAGGCAGAATGATCTTTGTTCAGTGAGGGCGAGCGCCTGAGCAGCGCGGAACAGAGATAGAGTGCCGCGTGGACTGACGCCAAGATCGAGCATCTCGGACGATCGAGTGGCCGCCACGACGCGCATCAGATAATCAACGATCGCATCGTCGACTGAAACTTCGGTGACTGCTCGTTGTAACTCCGTCACGTCGGCGGCGTTCATTACGGCTTGCATGTTGTCGAGCGGCTCAGCATGCTCGCGGTCACGCAGAATCAGCTTTTCATCCGCCGCTCCCGGATAGCCAATGCGCAAGCGCAGCATGAAGCGATCCAGCTGTGATTCCGGCAAAGGATAGGTGCCGTGATGTTCGATGGGGTTCTGCGTCGCCAGGACCATGAATGGGTTTGGCAGCGCGTGCGTGACACCCTCGACTGTCACATGACCTTCAGCCATCGCCTCCAGCAAAGCCGACTGGGTCTTGGGTGTGGTGCGATTGATCTCGTCAGCGAGAATGACGTTGGCGAAGATGGGGCCGGGTTTCCATTCGAAAAGCGCATCGACCTGGTTGTAAACCGACAGGCCAATCACATCCGACGGCAATAAATCCGAAGTGAATTGAATACGCTGAAATGAGCAATCAAGCGCGCGCGACAGAGCGTGGGCGAGCGTAGTTTTTCCAACTCCCGGCACATCTTCGATGAGCAGGTGACCGCCGGCGAGCAGCGTCACGATCGCGAGTCGAACTGCGTCCGGCTTTCCGCGAATCACCCGCTCAATTGCGGCTTGCAGCAGCTCGATCTTCTCGGCCGCAGTCACGGCAAGAGTGTCGGCATCGGCTGTGCGTAGGTTCCTCATCGCGGCTTCGTGGTCATTCTACATGTACTTGGCCCACATGACTACGCCGGCTTTAGCAGGTTGGCCGTGTCCTAAAGTGGCGTTGCCGGCGGCGCCATTACCAGATCAATCTCATTCTCGCCTCGCTCAGCGAGGTGTACTCAAGGTGCCGGAAACTTACTGACGGTTTCAACAGTTTCCAGTTGGAAAGCCGTTAAAACGGCTACGAACAATCACGCTCGCTGTTAGCACCTCGCTGAAGCGAGGTGTGACTGAGAAATCATCGAGATGACTTTTGTCCCTGGCGATGCGTCATTAGGCCACTAATCAGCTGCCTCCCCGAATGACGAGCCTCCCTTCCCTGTAGTAAAATCTGACCCTCAGGTGAGGTGGGCATCGTTCTTTTCGGAACCAATGTTTGTTCTCGCCGTTTAGCCAAACAGAGGAAGTAATTATGAAGAGAACTATTGAGACCCCCCGCAGAGAGTCAGGCTTCACGCTTATCGAGTTGATGATCGTGATCGCGATCATTGGAATCTTAATCGGCGCCGCCGTCTATGGCTGGAAAGCTGCGCAGCGCGCCGGTAACGAGGCCGCGACGATGCAGAACCTGAAGACCATTGCCGCCGTTCAGATTCAATACTACAACACGCACAGCCGCAGCTTTGGCACGTTCGATCAGATGGTCAAAGAACAGATGCTGAGCTCGAAGTTCGACGGGAATCCGCCGAATGTGGACGGATACGTCCTCACCCTGAAAGTCACGCCAAAGACGACGACTTCACCAACTGCTTACACTTTGAATGCCGATCCTCAAAGTGATAATAGCGGCAAGCGACATTTCTTTATTGATTCGAACGACAGCAGCATTCACGTAAATCCTGATCAGCCGGCTAGTACAACCGATCCGGTGCAATAAGGAAGTCGAACCCACGATTCGAGAATTCGGTTTTAGATAAATTAGGTCGACGAAGGCAAGCGAGCGCTGCGTAACAGTATGGCTCTGCCACGCCGATGCGCGGCAAGCCTTAGACTTGCCGTAACTCTCTCGCCTAATCCGGCGGTCTCAGACCGCTGACTCCAGTCGCAGACGTAAGAGGAAGTGGCCACTGCCGACAAGTCAAAGACTTGCCGCGCATCAGAGCGGCAGAGCCGTCTGCGCGCAGGTTGTTTTCCCGTCTGGCCCTCAATGACTTCGATCTACTCTCTAAAGAATATTCACCGCGCGCGCAGCCAACAGCACCACGACCGTCAAAGAAACCAGGGACTGAAGCACCATGAGCACTTTGGCCCAACGCGCGAGCACCGGCACGTCAGTCGGAGAAAACGCAGTGCTCGTGTTGAATGACAGAAACAAGTAGTCAATAAAATTTGGGGTCCAGAGCTCTGCATCGGCTGAAGCCTTCGCTTCCGGCGACATCGTCATTTGCGGAAACAGAAATGCTCCCTCAGGATGGCCCGCTCGTGAATCCCGGCGGTGTGGCCCTCCGGCATCCAGACGCCAGTACCACAACGCAAACACCAGAATATTTGTGAACCAAAGAGCGGCTGCCGAGATCAAAAGTTCAGTAGGCGACTCTTTATGCGATGGCAATGCTTTAATTAATAGCGCTACGGAAACAATCATCGCCAAAGTCACCACGCCCGTAACCGTAAAGCCAAAAAGTTTATTGAGATTGTGTTTGCCGGTGCGGTGCGAAATGACGGTCGGGATAAGCAACGCAATCACGATCGCCGGGAATAACCAGCGTGGACCAACGGTGAGGTTCGCGGGCAACGCCAAATACAATCCACCTACGGCAAGAATCGCGATCAGTGCCGGCCAACGCGGTTCGGGGTCCCAACGATCGGGAACGTGTGCCGTTGTTTCTCGCATGAAATCACTCCCTCAATTCCCGGACTAATGCGTGCCCGGCAAAAAGAAAAAGAGAATCGCCAGGATTGCGTAAACGGATAAGAGCTGAACGCCTTCAATCCAATTGCTCTCACCGTCATTGGTGACTTGCTCGACGATGATGATTGAGGCGATGACCGCAACTACTTCAGGTATCGAGAACTCCAGGTGCATGGGCCGGCCAAAAAGATAGGACGCAAAGATGAGCACCGGCGCGACGAACAGGGCGATCTGCATGCTGGAGCCGAGAGCGATGCCGATACTCAGGTCCATCTTGTTTCGCCGCGCCATTAGAACCGCCGAAGAATGTTCCGCGGCGTTGCCGATGATCGCCACGACAATGACACCGACAAAGACCTCAGTAAGCCCCAGACGCGCGCGGGCTTGCTCAATCGCTCCGACCAAAAACTCCGACATCAGCGCCACCAAAGCCGTGGTTGCCGCGAGGGCGATCGCTGCTCGCTTCATTCCCCACGTCGCAGCGTACTCTTGAGACGACTCAGTGCCTTCGTGTGCCTCTCCGGCAAACAACGATCTATGTGTGACCAGCGAGAAGATGAGGGTCGCGATGTAGGTAAGAAACAGCACCACGGCTATCGCTAATGAAAGTTGCTGTTCCCTCAGTATCGTCCAGCCGCCTGACTGGACCGGCACGTTGGCCGCCGCCTGGTGAAAAATTGTAGGGATCGTGAGCCCGATGGCTGCCAGGGTTAGCGCTGATGCTGAGGCGCTGGCCACCGTGCGATTGAACTCCTGCTTGGTGAATTTGATGCCGCCGCTAAAGAACGAAAAACCAAGGACCAGTAACAGATTGCCGATAATTGAGCCGGTGATCGAGGCTTTAACAACTCCCTCCAGACCCTTCGCGATGGCAAACAGCGCGATGATAAGTTCCGCGGCATTACCAAAGGTGGCATTTAACAAGCTGCCGACGCCCGAGCCTAAGTGTTTCGCTAAATGCTCAGTCGATCGTCCCATCCAGGCAGCCAATGGAATGATCGCCAAACAAGCGACGATGAAAAGAGCGGTGGGACTATGCAGCGCCGGGATAAAGCGGACTACGATCGCGACGGGAACGAAGACCAACAGCCAATCGAGTGACGGCCTGAGCCATGAGCCGGAATTGGCAATAGCAAAAGAGTTTTGGCGGCGATGAGATGGTCGCTGGGGAACTGACGCATTTGGCACAGAAACTATGTACCACAACTTGGCTCAATCGAAAGACTGAAGTCCACTACTCTCTCAAGGGATCAGGCGACAGATATTCCTCTATTTGATAATCTTCGCTGGACATTACGATGGCCGCCTCACCCAACATTCATTCGACCGCAGCCGAACGCAAGATGAAACATTCTGCGGCGCGACTCTCGATCGTCGTCGCCCTTTTCCTGATTGCGCTCAAAGGGACCTCGGGTTGGTTGACGGGCTCGCTTAGCGTTTGGGCTTCGCTACTCGATTCCGTGCTCGACCTGTTTGCTTCCACTTTGAACTTCATCGCGGTTCGCGCCGCGTCCCGGCCTGCCGACGAAGATCATGCTTATGGACACGGCAAAGCTGAATCTCTGACCAGCCTTTTTCAGGCGATCGTCATTGGCGCGTCAGGCATTTTCATAGTCTGGGAAGCAGTCCATCGGATTAAAGAACGGCATGAGACGCATTTCGAAGCGATCGGAATCGTCAGCATGATCGTCGCCATTGCGGCGAGCGCGTGGCTGGTGAGAATCCTGCGACGCGCAGCGCGTGAGACTGAGTCACCGGCCCTCGCTTCAGACGCGCTGCACTACGTCACGGATATTTACATCAACGCCGGGGTGCTCGTCGCGCTTCTGCTGACGGCGCTTACCGGTTCCAGCGTTGCTGATCCACTGATCTCTTTGGCGATCGCGCTCTATATTATCAAGTCGGCTTTTGGGCTGGCCCACGAATCGATAAATGTCTTAATGGACCGCAAGCTGCCGCTGGAGATCGACAATAAGGTAGCGGAGATAGTGGCGCGGTACCGGGACGAAGGCGTGTATGGTTTCCATGACTTGCGCACGCGCCGGTCCGGGTCAGAAAAGTTCATCGACTTTCACCTGGAAGTCGATCGCAACAAGCGATTCGAAGAAGCGCATGATCTGACGGTGAAGATATTGAGAGCAATCGAAACTGAGATCCCTCGCAGCAAGGTTCATGTCCACACCGATCCAACCGGATGAATGACGCAACCCCGACGAGTCGGGGTAGCGAGCGGATCAAAAACTCAACTTAGAACATGAAGTCAGTACCGTCCGCGGTAGCGGATGGGTAAAAGATTATCTTGAGTCTCCATTAGCACCACAAGGTCGAGCCCATGGATGCCACGAAGGGGTTGGCAGGTGGTATAAGACGCGGTATAAGAGGCTTAGACCGATGTGGTCGGCACAATACTGAGTTATGTCCTTTCTCTAATGGAAACTACCGAGAAGATTGTTGAGTCATACTGCCGGTACGTGAAAGGGTGGCTAACTCTGCCCAATCTAAAATCCGCGGGGCAATACGAAATCGACCTACTCGCTATCGACCCGAAATCCTCCAAACGACCAAATCGCTACCACATCGAATCAGGCGTTTCGATTTCCGGATCGTTCTCTAAACTAACGGCCAAACCTTTCTCGCCCGACGACTTGAAAATTCGCGTCAAACAGGCTGGGCAACGTCGCACGTTAGACTATTTCATCGATCGCAAATTCAATCTTCCCGAGGTTCGCGCGGAACTCAGGAAATATGGTTTTGTCGGTCGCAATTATTCCAAGGTCATCGTAACTTGGGGGTGGCAACCGGGCGTGAAAGCGCTCGCCGATCGCGAAAACGTCCAGCTCTGGGATTTTCGCCAGATCGTCCAGGAAATCGCGGCGGCGTGTCGCGATCACAAAACTTATTTCACCGACGACACCGCCCGTACGATCCAACTGTTTGCGATGGCAGCCGCTTCCACTCGTGAACGGACATAACAAATCGTTGGACCGGAGCGGCGGTTGCGCGTTTTGCATCATCATTGGTGCGGCGAGGCTTGAATGGAAATCGCGCCGCCCGGTCAACTCAGACGTTGGCCTTCGGTCGACCGCGACGGTCTGCCAGACGCTGGTAGAAACGCTTTAAGTCCTTCATCAAGGCATTCCACCGCCGTGTGAAGCCTCTGCAATTCATTTTGTGACCTTTGCACTCCGCTTGGAAAAGGCTTCAACGCTCGGTCCAACCTTTTCTCAGGCTGTTGCAGGCTCTTCAACTGGCTCTGAAGAGTCTTCACTCGCGTTTGAAACCTCTTCACTTGTCATTGAAGGCCTTTCAAGAGCCGCTGAAAGCGCTTCAATTGCCTTTGCAGCCGTGCTAAGCACCGCAAACTACCTGAAACCGCTAAGATTTCGTTGATTTAGTGGCTTATTGTGCTAATATCCGCCCAACCCAAGCCCGTCTTTCGGACTTATTAGCATAGTTGGAGGTACTCTCATCATGGCAATAGCCACCAAACGCATTCGCGAGCGCGTCATGAGGATTAACAACGCCTGGTCACAAGGCGCGGCCAACGCGACCTTCGGGGGCATCACTCGCACCGATTTCAACACTCGGATCGAGGCCGCCGCCGCCGCCGATCAGGAAATCGCGGACGATGAGGCGCAACTGCTTTTGAAGAAGCAGAACCGCGACGGTCTGTACGCGGCGCTTAACAACGATTCAGTGAAGGTTCGCGACGGAGCGGAAGCCGATCCGGCCTTTGGAAGAAATCATCCCATCATCTCAGCCATGGGATTCGTGCGTGGAGATCAACGTAAGACGGGATTGACCCGCAAGAAACCAAAGCCGGCTGCTTGAGGCCTAAACCGAGCGACGCGCGTTCTTCTGAGTCACGACCGATCCGGACTCCTCGTTCCAAGATAAGTCGCGTCGATGAAAATAGGCTCTGCTCTGGCCCGCGCGGCGCGGGACAAAGATTCTGTGTTCGCGAGTGATGACGCATATAACGCGCACGGCGAACTTATGGCGGGAATCGACAGATAATTAGTTGTTCGGCGGTACGAATCTACAGCCGCAGAATGATTCTTGAGTTCTTTAGCACCTTGAGTCGACCTGCGGGTTTACCTTTAACCATGCGACAACAATAAGGAGGACTCTGAAATGAGAATACGCGTAAAGCTCATTCTTATGATTGCATGTCTCATCACGACTGCAACCATAGGTCACGCCCAATCAAATGCTAAAACGGCTACGACAACAGTTGATAGCGGTGAGAAGACGACTGTTGGCGGTGCCGGTAATAAGGAGAGAATTGTCATGCGTGTCTGGTTGGAGTCTGTGACGCACTCCGACACTTCAGTCACTGTGTCCCTAAACTATGACGTCCGCGCCGAAGACAAGAACTTAGTCGGAAACTGGAAGTACGCGTACGCGCTGGCCGACATCGCCTATACGATCACGATCACCCCGTCTACGGGCGGGCCCCCAATCAGCAAATCAGGAACGACTCTGTTAAAGAGAGACGTTAGATCCAAAGACGTTCTGTATGACTTTGGCCTGTGTCGGGGGATTACAGTCGGCGCCATTAGCTTGAAGGTAACGGCTTCACGATACGGAGGGCCGCATGGGATAGAGGTTACATATCAGTCTCCTTGAAGGTACTCAGTAGCTGACATGCAAAGGCAAATTACGTGGACGTTGCGACGACGGAGCCACCTTGTCAGGCAATGAATGCGTGTTTACACGCGCGCCACGATCATTTGGGTTTTTTCGCTGGACGTGGGACGCGGACGCCATCTGCACCGCCGAACAAATCGTTGGACGCGAGCGGCGGGAGCGTGTTTCATAACTTAATTCGTCCGGCGATTCTTGATTGAAATCGCGCCGCCGCGTCAACTCAGACGTTAGGCGTTTTACGTTGTGAAGAATTCGACCACACGACAACAAACCTGGGAGGACTAACGTGTCCACTATCAATCCTGGTAGTTTTCGACCATCGGGCGGAACCTCAGTAAGCCGGACAACGGCAAGAAGCGCTGAGAGATGTGCCAGTATATGGGTGGCGGGTCTCCTTATTGCGGTTGCCGCCATCGTAGGAGCACTTTTCGGAATCTTGGGTCGGACTACGTGTTCGATGGTCATCATCGCGGGCGTCTTACTCCTCATCGCTGGGGGCGTTGCTGAACACGACCGACGAGCAAACAAGGTGCCTTCCGATGGTGCACGTAAGGGAGGTGAAAGCGACCTTGGTTGTTTCTTCATTTTGGCAATTCTATTGCTTGTTGCAGCCGCTATCGTTGGGCTTCATTCGTTGCCAGAACGAAAAATCACAACGCCTAACAACTCGTTGGGCCGGAGCGGCGTTGCGCGCTTTGTAACTTGATTGGTGCGGCGAAGGTTGAATGAAATCGCGCCGTCCGATGACCCAAAGGACTTCGAGGTGTACGTTTGCCCAAAAGAAATGAGGGCGCCAGGATTTCTACCTGGACACCCTCACTACACACCTTGAGCCGGACTAGTTCCCGTGACCTTCAATCAAGGTCTTGAGTACGCGCGCGCGTGAAGGATGTCGCAGCTTTCTGAGAGCCTTGACTTCGATTTGACGGATACGCTCGCGCGTAACGTTGAAGTCCTCGCCGACTTCTTCCAGAGTCCGTTCACGACCGTCCGCGTCCAACCCGAACCGCAAGCGGATGACTTTCTCTTCGCGCGGGCTGAGGGTACGTTCGAAGTGATCACTCGTTCAGCCGGGCTGACAGTCGATTGATCTTCAATGAAGTCTCCGACCTGTGATTCTCCGGACTCGCCAATCGGCGCTTCCAGCGAGATCGGCTGCTGAATTAGAGTCAGTGCCTTGCTCACCTTGTCGGCGGTGGTGTTCATCCGGTGTGCGATTTCTTCGGTAGTCGGCTCACGTCCCAACTCAACCACCAGCTCGCGGGTGCTGCTCTTGACCTTATTGATTACTTCCACCATGTGGACCGGAACGCGAATCGTGCGCGACTGATCGGCGATGGCCCGGGTAATCGCCTGGCGAATCCACCAGGTCGCGTAGGTTGAGAACTTGTATCCACGGCGCCAGTCAAATTTCTCGACACCTTTCATCAGTCCGAGGTTTCCCTCCTGGATCAGATCGAGAAACTGTAAGCCGCGATTCTGGTATTTCTTGGCGATCGAGACCACCAGCCGCAAATTGGCTTCAGTCAATTCGTGTTTCGCCTGGGCTGCTTGCGCTTCGCCACCTGCCACCATCTGATAAGCGCGTTTTATCTCGATAACCGGCACATGATGCTGAGCTTCAATCTCTCTGAGTCGTTTCCGGGCGGCGGCAATGTCTCGCTTCAATCCTGCCGCAACTACCGGCTTCACGCGTTTGGCGCTGAGCCTTTCGCTGCTACTCGCGATCTGGCGCTCATGTTTGCGGACTTCGCTGTGCACTCTTTCGACGGCACTGACGAGACGCTGCCGGATGTCTTCTTTGAGGCGCAGTCCCAGAATCTCGCGCGCGATTTCCAATCGGGTAGACGCCAGCTTGCGCTTCAGTCTCAGAAGTTTCTTCGACTTCTTATCACGGCTTAGTTTCTGCTGGTCCCGTAACTGGCCCAGCTCTTTAAGCGCTCTTCGATAATGCTTGCGGATATTCTGAACGCCTTCGAGGGTCCACTGTAAATACTCCGGGGCCTTGTCTTCTTGTTCTTCGATCTCCATTTGATCGGAGAAAGACACGACATCGCGAATGGCCAGCGCTCCGGCTTCCAGCTCGTCACCGATTTCCAATAGCTGGGCTATCGCAATCGGAGAACGGGTAATTCCCTTCTGCGCGCGCTTCAGTCCCCATTCAATCCGCTTAGCAATGGCAACTTCCTGTTCTTTTTTAAGAAGCGGGACGCGCCCCATCTCGCGCATGTAAAGCCGCACCGGATCGGCAGCCTTGTCCGACACGCCGGCCGACAGATCCAGCTCACTATCCTCCGCCACATCCTCGTCATTGTCTGGGTTTGTTTCAGACAGGTCGTCGATTAACGATTGTTCTGCGTCAGTTCCCGAAGCAAGTTGCTTCAGTACGTGATCCAGGTTTTCCGGCGCGACGGAATCCACCAACACGCCCTCATCGACCTGGTCAAATGTAGATACCAGCGAACCAATTTTTCTAATTTCACTCTGTTGCTGCTCAATCATATTGATCAATCAAACACTCCTTCGCACGAAACATCCCTTCGCACCTTTGGGGAACACCAGATTTTCTATGGAATTTATCCGCCAAGAAGGGACACTAGGATGCCATTTTAGTGGATAAGGTTGCAACGAGCGAGGCGATGAGTGGCGATATTGCACCAATAATGGACACTAAGCGCTAAATCTGACTCGGCGGACCGAGCCCATGTTTTCCGATCATTGGATGCACGCCGTTTAAGACTCTGCGTTATTTTCGCTGATCATTCTCTTTGCCGTTAAGTGCGCTCACAGGCCCGTTCTTCGCTCCAGCTCTTCGGGATACCGCGCGCCTTGCACTTCGATTTTAGAAGCGGCGCTATCAATCTCATCGAGATCGTCGGCAGAAAGTTCAACTGAAAGTGCGCCGATGTTCTCCTCAAGGCGATTGAGTTTCGTTGTGCCTGGGATTGGAACAATCCATGGCTTCCGCGCCAGAAGCCACGCGAGCGCTAACTGGGCCGGTGTTGCGTGCTTCTGTTCTCCAATCGATTTCAGCAGATCAACCAGCGCCTGATTCGTAGCCCGGGCCTCGGGCGAAAAGCGAGGAACGATGTTTCGGAAATCGGATTTGTCGAACGTTGTGTTTTCATCGATCTTTCCGGTGAGGAAGCCTCTACCGAGAGGACTGAATGGAACGAAACCAATGCCGAGTTCTTCACACGCCGGCAAGGTTTCCTCTTCCGGCTTTCGCCACCAGATAGAGTATTCGCTCTGGAGCACCGTGACTGGCTGGACGGCGTGCGCGCGACGGATCGTTTGTACTCCAGCTTCCGAAAGACCGAAGTGCTTGACCTTTCCTTCCTGAATCAAGTCCTTCACCGCTCCGGCGACATCTTCGATCGGCACATCCGGATCGACGCGATGCTGATAAAAGAGATCGATGTGATCGGTCTTCAGTCGTTTGAGCGAGGCTTCAGCAACATCCTTGATATGCTCCGGCCGGCTATTCGTGCCGCTCTGTTTAGCGCCCTCGAACGTGAACCCGAACTTGGTCGCGATCACAACTTGATCCCGCACGGGAGCGAGCGCTTCGCCCACAAGTTCTTCGTTGGTGAATGGGCCATACGCTTCCGCGGTGTCGAAGAGCGTTATGCCACGTTCCACGGCCGTTCGAATCAGCGAGATCATCTCCTGCTTGTCTGCGGCCGGACCATAGCCATAGCTCATTCCCATGCAGCCCAGCCCGAGGGCCGATACTTCCAGATTGCTCTTACCAAGTTTGCGCTTTTGCATTGTTGCTCCTTTGATCGTCAAGCCGTGGTCGACAATGACCCGCAATCATATTAACGGCGTTTTGTTGCTGAGCGAAAGCATCGCCAGCTGAACCCATTGTCCGCTCTCAACGTGCCTCGGTTACGAACAGCGGATCTCGTTGCAAGTCCTATTGTTTTCCCCGGACGGCTACCGTACTCTCTTCACAGCACCACTAATGGATTCAACAGCTGCACCTTTGCCCCGCCCGTGGCCGGCCGAAATGTTTCCGGTGCTCACACCTGAGCAACAGGCGCGGGTGCTGGCGCATGGCCGATTAAGAAACGCCGAGAATGGCGAGACTGTTGCCGAGCCTGGCACGCCCGGAATCAAGTTCTTTGTAGTCGTGTCCGGCCGGCTTGAACTTCTTCGACTCTCAGACAACAACGAAGAGGTGGTCGCAGTTTGTGAACCTGGCATGTTCACCGGCGAGCTCAATGTACTCTCCGGACGCGGCGGTTTCGTGAGGATTCGTGCCGCCGCAGCCAGCGAACTCATCGAGATTGAGCGTGATGCTTTGCGCGGCCTGGTTCAAACCGACAGCGAACTCAGCGATATCTTTCTCCGGGCTTTCATCCTGCGAAGACTCGAATTGATCGCTCGAGGGATTGGCGAGCTGATTCTGATTGGTTCGAATCATTCGCTCGACACCTTCCGCATTAAAGAGTTTCTTACTCGCAACTACCAGCCTTATTCGTATATCGATCTCGACACTGATGCTGACGTTCAGGATCTTCTGGATCGCTTCCACATTGCGATCGACGATTTGCCCGTGCTGATCTGTCGCCGCACCACTGTCCTAAAAAATCCGAGCAACCAGAAGATTGCTAATTGTCTTGGCTTCAACGAAGGCATCGATCAAACCCACGTGCGCGACATGATTGTCGTAGGCGCCGGCCCCGCTGGTTTGGCGGCGGCAGTATACGGCGCGTCAGAGGGCTTGGATGTTTTGGTGATTGAATCTGACTCTCCCGGCGGACAGGCAGGATCAAGTTCGAAGATAGAAAACTACTTGGGTTTCCCCACCGGAATCTCAGGCCGAGAATTGGCCGGAAATGCTTACGCGCAGGCACAGAAGTTCGGCGCCCAGATGTTGATTGCCAAAGACGCCAGAGGCCTGGCCTGTGATCGGCGGCCTTACGCATTGAAGTTTGATGATAGCCAGAAAGTGCCGGCCCGAACTGTAGTGATCGCTACCGGCGCGCAATATCGAAAGCTCGCGTTGGAGAATTTGTCTCGCTTTGAAGGAGCCGGTGTCTATTACGGCGCGACGCACCTCGAAGCGCAGCTCTGCGGCGGCGAGGAAGTCGTGATCGTCGGCGGCGGAAATTCAGCCGGCCAAGCAGCAGTTTTTCTGGCGCAAACCGCGCGCCACGTCTATCTCCTGGTTCGCTCAGACGGTTTGTCAAAAAGCATGTCGCGTTATCTGATCCGGCGAATCGAAGAAACCCCAAACATAGAATTGCGCACCAACACTGAGGTCGTCGCCTTGAGCGGCAACGATCATCTCGAGGTGATCAATTGTCGCAACAACAAAACTGGAAAGGTTGAGGAGCACAAGATCGGCGCGCTGTTTTCCATGACCGGAGCCGTACCAAATTCAGCGTGGCTCGAAGGATGTGTCGTCTGCGATGGCGCGGGCTTCATTAAGACGGGATCGGATCTTTCAAAAGAGGATTTGGAACGCGCCAAATGGCCGCTCGCGCGCCCTCCCTATTTGCTGGAGACCAGCTTGCCCGGCGTCTTCGCGGTCGGAGATGTTCGTGAAGGCAACGTTAAGCGCGTCGCGTCTGCCGTAGGTGAAGGATCGATTGCCGTCTCTTTCGTGCATCAAGTGCTGGCTGAGTAAATTGAAATCCCGCGCTATCCACCAGGACGATCCCGCATCCCCCACCACAGTCGGCTCACCAATTTGTCAGCCACCGAACGTGAGGACGACGCGGAACCGCACCTTGCCACTGGGCATTTGCTCGCAGGCTCGGCCACACGATCGAGACCTCTCTCACTTGAAATCTCATCCAACATTTGCCGAGCTTGCGTTTGCGCTTCTTTGAGTTCAAGCAAGTTAATTTGGATCGGGAGTCATATCACATGAAGTTGGGCGTGTGCAGATCGGAGATGAGTTCAGCCTGCGCGGGAGTGAAACCAGCGTTCCCCAGTCTTCTCACGCGATTCAAGTGCATGGTTTCCAGCAGTTCGCGAAAGGCGTCATGACCTCGCGCCAAGGCTCGAGATTCCGTGCTGCCTGCGGCCAGTACGGTGAGCGCGTCTTGCAGTGGAGCTGGGACGCCGTCAATCCCGTGAAGTGCGGCAGCGCGTCTTCGTACCGCCGCTTCGAGTCTGCCAAAAAGGTTCGGATCAGCCGTCAAGCCTGCGCGCACATGGGCCAGTCCGAAATGAACGTGTCGTGACTCGTCATTTCTAGCGCGACGTACGATCTCTACAGTCGCATCATCGGGGGCATAACGCTCAATAAAACTCAACAGGTCGAGAAACGTTCCCTCACCCAGGACCGACAATAGAAACGCTGCTTCGGTGAAGTCCTGTGTCTGCAGAAGCGACAGCAGAGATCGCGAAGTAGTCACCGACGAAATGCCCAACGTTCGCCCACACAACCGCGCTCGTTTCAAAAAGACATCTATGTGACGAGCCTCATCGGCGAGTTGCGTCGCAAGGAACATTGCGACTTCGGCATACGCCGGATGAATTTGGGCGATGAAACGTGACGGCAAGTAAAGAGCAGATAATTCGTTCTCCGCGAGAAACGTCATGATTTGGATTAGTGCGCTCTCTAAATCTGCGGGCAGCGATTTGACCTTCGACCAGGGTATGTCAGTAGTTGCGTCCCATTGAGAGCTAACGGCTTGATCATAAAGAACTGCCACTTCCGGCGGCACAACGCGGTCACGTTCGTTTAGAGTGAAGGGATACGAAGGACCACCCGGTTCGATTTGCGCTCCTCGTGGAGCAAAGCCACTGATTGGATCAGCATGCGACTGCATGGGCGCCACCTTGAGCACATCTGCGGCGGTTAGCCTTCCGTCATGAGATTCCAGCACGCTGTTGTAGTCGGCGTGCCTTAAGGGAACCGAAAACCGGCCGCGACTAATCAGGTGACGATCCGAACCATCCGTAGTTTCTTCAACGCTCAAATATTCGTGACGTTGCGCGCGGCACCAGGTAGGAAGATCCTCGCGCACACCGTGGGATTTTGAAAGAACCGCAAGAACGCCGCCCGGCTCGAGCTGATCGAGCGCCGGACGCACGAGTGCCAGAAGTCCACCTCCAAGCGGCAGCTCTCCGCCATCAACCGCGATCACCGCAACTTCAGTGCTCATTTTATTTCGGTTGTTTGAGGGCTTCCTCAAGGCTGCTATAGCCTGCTTCGCGGGGCGGCAACCATTCACGCAATCCTTCGAGCTCAAGCAGACGGCGATGTTTCGGATTGTCCCAACGCATCGCAAAGAGGGCGCGCTTAAAAGCCTCGATCTTCTCAGGTGAAACCAGGGGATGCGCGTCGAACATGCAGTGATCAAAACCTGGCGTGGTCCACAAAACCTCAACTCGGCCGGAGTCAACATGTCCGGCTGCTTGTTCATTTACCCAGATAAGATCGCCTATCGTGCCGGCGTCAGCATGTCCTTCATGCAAAGCCCTGAGTACATCGAGTTCACTTGTGCCGGTGTCGCCGTGTTTACCCAGATCAGTGTCGAATCTGAGTATCTTAAGGCGGCTCAAGTCGACGCCCTCCTGCCCCAGAAAATAAAGCGGCAAGATGCGGGCTTGAGTTGAGTCTGAACTGCCGACAGCCAGAATCTTCCCTTCCAGATCCTTTAAAGCAGTAATCCCGGCGTCGCGCCTCACGATCACCTTGGCGTGAAAGTCGCGGTCACTGTCACGCATTCCCAGAGATATCGACTCGCCACTGGTCCGCTGCTTGATCTGCACATGCGCCAGTGGCGTGTTCCAGGCGATGTCGATGTGACCTTTGAGAAGCTCCGCGACCTGACGCTCGTAATTCGAGAAGAGAGCAAAATCCAACGCCACTCCTTCGCTCTGAAAATGCTCGCGAATTCCCTCCCAAATCGTAACCACTTTTGGATCGTAAGCGACGGCGCCAAGCAGTATGGACTTATCGTTACTCATTTACTCTTCCCTAACTTAAGGTGAACTGATGTTATTAAAATAACGGTAATCCCGTCAGAGCCTTGCCAATGAAGTCGTTCAGATGATCCACAGTGGGGGCCATGACCCAACCAGCACGAGCATCCCGAAAGAGTCGTTCAATTCCGAGGTGGCGCGAGAATGCCGCACCGCCGCAAGCCTTCATCGCCAGGTCGGTAACTTCGACCGCAGCCTCGAGGGCCGCCAGCCTGCTCTGCAAGACTAATAATGGCGTCGACTCGTCGGGTTGTTCCAGGTGGTCCAGGGTATAACCGAGCAGGCTTCGTGATGCTTCTGTGCGCACACTCATCTGGGCCAGTCGGGCACGCAGTATCGGTAGATCTCTTAGCGTTGACCCATCGTGTGTAAACCCGGTTCCGACCAGGTGGTCTGTTGTTCGTTGCAACGCTGCGCGGCACAAGCCGTTCGCCATCGCCGCGCTTCCCACCGCAAACCAGGGCAACACAACTTGAAGAATAACGCTTGGACCATCTCCCGGCACGCAAATCAGATCGCCTTGCGAAACGGTGATCTTATCAAGCGACACTGGAGCGGACTCATTTCCGCGCAGTCCTAACCCATTGAAAGCTGACGTCACTACAACGCCCGGTGCTTTGCTCCGCACCAGATAAACAGTTGACTCAAGCGGCGAGAGTGCATTGGGCTTCTGCGCCGTGGAGACATAGGAATCAGCATGGCCGGCCGCCGTGACCCAGGACTTTGAAGCGGAAGTGACAAAGTGGCCGTTGCTCTCCTCCAGTTTTGAAACAGGGGCCCAAAACTGCGATCGCGATCCGGACTCAGAGAACGCCAGCGTGGTCAGATGCCGACCAGTGGCAATCTCTTTGAGTATCGAGTCGCGATCGGCGAGCGTGTCCGATGACGCGATAGCCTGCGCGGCACTTACGTGCATTACGTAGACCATAGCGGTGGAGCCGCACGCGGCAGCAAGCTCTTCCACGACACCGGCAAAGGCCCGCATTCCTTCGCCTTTGCCCCCGACAGATTTTGGAAGACACAGGCCATAAAGACCCGCTGCTCCCAAAGCCGTCATGCTCTCCACCGGAAATCGCCCGGCCGAATCAACTTCGGTTGAATTGGGTAAAGCGATCTCGTTTGCGATTCTGGCAGCGGCGGAGGTACTTTCACGCGCGCTTGCCGATAACCCATACACATGAGCCGTCATGATTTCTCCTACGAGTAATGTGAACTGAAGTTAATCATCTGATCCAACGCGGGTCAAGGAGTCGGTCTGCGATGTGCTGCATTCTTCGTACAAGCCAATTTAAGCAAGTCGTAATCAAAAAAGTTATCAATATTCGGTGCCGGGGTAATTGTGTATTGTTACTGCTCAGCCCAGAGCTGGGCACCAGCCCGACCGTCAGGGATGTCTCCTTGCCCGACATTTTGAGCCCTCCCTCACGGGCGGGCTAATGCCACGGTGACAGCAACCACAATTACCCCACACTCAATATTCACTTCAAGCAACGAACCGTGCTATTAATTGCACATGAGAATTTAGTCGCGTAAGGCGATGTGACAGTGTAGCGAAAAAGAATGGAGTGACTTTATGGTAGCTACAATTTCCCGGGATGATCTGAAGCTGAAAATTGATCGAGGCGACTCGTTTTTGCTTGTCGAAACCCTGCCTGCGGCTGCCTATCATCACGGGCATCTGCCGGGCGCGATCAATCTGCCGCCAGACCAGGTAACGCAAATTGCTTCGACCCTTCTGCCAGATAAGACGGCCGACATTGTGGTCTATTGTGCTAAGCCTACTTGAAACGCTTCTGAGCACGCCGCCCGGGAACTGGCGGCGCTTGGCTACACGAACGTGCGGGACTACGCTGGTGGCAAGCAGGACTGGATCGACGCAGGATTGCCTACCGAGAGCGAACATCAACATTGAAACGTCAGAAATGGAAGTAAGTGGGTCGGCGTTGAATCGCCGGGGAAGTGGATTCCCACCGTGTACCGAAACGCTAATCGTTTGGCCTCTCTGTGGTTTTCTTTACGCCTGGGCCAGGTAATGTACCGTTCTCGCATGCGTTCTTTGGAGCCTATCGCCATGCATTAACCGTCGGCTTCATCATGATGATTGTCGGTGTATCGAGTTAGGTCGTAGCCCACGTTGTCGGGTGTGGATGTCCGTCGCGCTCGTTCCCTTTGGCTAACGTTTCTTTTGCTAAATCCTGGCAACCTCACCCGCGTCTCTTTCCAAATCGCTACCGGCTTCTCACCTGCTGCCCATCGAGTTATGGGCATTTCAAGGTTTCATCTAAGGGTCTCCTTCTGTGATCGGAACTCGCGGACCGCGACTTGAGGGAGGCCAGTCCTGGCATCTCGGCAGCTCACGGTCCAAACCTTCCACGATATTCGCTTGAGTTGAGGAATGCTTTAACCATCTCAGCTTGCAGGAAGTCGCCATTGAAGACGTTGAGCTTATTGAGCCAGAAGTTGTAACCATTGAAGTTGTTGTCAGGCGGATCGTTCGGGTTCCTTCTTAAGTAACCGAAGTACTCCATCTGCACAAAGCTGCGATTCATTTCGCGGGTGTGGAAAGCCGCATTCTGGCGTAATACGTAATAGAGCGCGTCCGCGAGCTCCGGCATCCGACGCCGTCGATGCTCCGCCAAACTCGGCAATGGCGTCCGTACGTTCCTGTGGCGATCCCGGAGTCACGCCCGCGTGCTGGTAGAGTTTGTCCACGTACTGAGTGGGTGTATCAGTGGTCGGATAGAGACCCACAAACTCTGCGCGCATGACAAAGTCGTTCATGAACGCGGTGCGGTTGTTATTGAGGGTAGTCTGCCAACTTCCCTGACCCACGAGGACCCCGTTTTGTACCGCCTGGGTGTCACGCTCGAACTCCGTAAAGCCCGGCATGTTATTAGTCGCCGGACGATCGAACGCGGACACATAGAAGTCGCGCACCAGACCACCGGACTGCTGGAACTCAATTGAGAGGAAGAAGGCTGCGGAAGTCAGGATACGATGGACTTCAATACATTGGGCCAGGGTCTGTCCCGGCGCTCTCTGGACCGGGTCATTGCACTTGTCGATGTTGTTCTTCCAGAAAGCCAGACCCGGAGCATCCGGATCACGATTGAGGAAGTCGTGATACTGCTGGCGCACGAAGGCATCGGTATCATCGATAGCGTTGGGCGCCGGCGAGACCGAATCATTGATCGTGACCGTCGCGTTTGAAGGTGATACGAGCATCGCTCCTGAACCCGTCGGGTTCGATATAGTGACGGTGAATGTCTCTGGTCCTTCAGTGAATGCGTCCGGAGTGATGGGCACCATGACGGTCTTCTGCGTTTCGGCAGCAGCAAACCTCAACGTGCCGAACACAGAGTCGTAGTCGCAGCGAGACGAGGCCTGGCCCGTGCCATTGACGCATGGTACAGAACCACTGCCGCTGTTGTCAGAGGTGGCGTAGTCGATCGTCACCGGTACGGAAGTATCACCACTACGATTGACGATGATGCTGACTGAGCCCGCATTCTCGTTCACGTTGTAGGTTGCGGCGCTGAAACTCAATAGTGCCGCCGCCGTCACGTTGATATTGAAAGTCTGAGTAGCCGAGGTATCCACTCCACCGTTAAGCGTGCCGCCATTGTCCTTGAGGACCACAGTGATCTGGGCCGTGCCGGTGACGTTGTTGGCCGGCGTGTAGGTCAACGTTCCGGCCGAGCTGATGGCCGGGGCCACGCTGAACAGGGCCGCGTTGGTGTTGTTCGTCACCTGGAAGGTGAGTGTCTGCCCGGATTCGTCACTCGGACCGGCGGAGACGCTGGTGGCCCAGTTGTTGACAGTTTGTGCGCCAGAGTTTTCAGCGATCGTTTGATCCGCTCCTTTAATAAAGGACGGCACGTCGTTGACTGAGTTGACCGTAACGGTGAAGCTGCGCACTACATTGTCCACACCACCATTCGCCGTGCCGCCGTCGTCTTTCAGCGTGACAGTAATAAGCGCTGAGCCGTTAGCATTAGCCACTGGTGTAAAACCAAGTGACCCGGTGGCACTCGGGCTGGTGTAGTTGACGGTCGGGTTGGGAACCACGCTGGCGTTATTCGAGGTGGCTGTGATTACCAATGTCTGTGTTTCACCGCCGCCGGCGGAGATGCCCGAAAGATTCACCGTATGTAGGCCGGCATCCTCATTGATCGTCACATTGCCAAGCGCATTCAGCGTGGGCGCATCGTTCACCGGCGTAACCGTGATTGTCGCCGTAGCCAATCCGCCGCCCAATCCGGCATTCGTATTGTTCAGCGAGGCCTGCACCTGGAAGCTGCCGTTCGCATTGGAGTCAGCTGCCGGAGTGAACTTCAGCCCCGCCGCACCCTGCGCCAACGTGATGAAGTCATTGTTATTGATCTGAGTCGTCCCATTGCTCTGGAACAACGTGCCGCCGGTGATGCCGGTGATCTTAAAGTTAGTAACTTCCGCTCCATCTGCAGCGTTGCGACTGACGACCAGACCCGATGTAGTTTGCGTGTCCTCGAGCGTAGTGGCGTTGGTCACCGACGGTGTGTCGGCCAGCGTGTTGACCGTGATGGTGGCCGTCGCTGTCCCGGCGCTCAAGCCCGCGCCACCAGAACTGGTTGCGGCCTGCACCTGGAAGCTGAAGGTGGTTCCCGGACTAAACAGATTCGCTGCCGGCGTGAACTTCAGGCCGGCATTGCCTTCCGCAAAAGTAATGAACGAGTTGTTGGTGATCGCAGTAGTGCCGTCGTTCTTGAACAATGTGCCGTTGGTGATGCCGCTGATCTTAAAGTGCGTGACCTCGGCCCCATCCACTGCGTTGCGACTGATCACGAGACCAGAAGTTGTTTGCACATCTTCATTGGTCGTTGCATTGGTCGCCGATGGGGTATCGGCCACCGGAACGACCGTGATTGTCGCGGTGGCGGCGCCGGCGCTCAGCACGGTGCCAACAGCATCGGTCGAACTCTGGACCTGGAAGCTGCCATTGACGATCGAGTTGGCCGCCGGCGCGAACTTCAAACCTGCGCCCCCTTCAGCGACCGTGATGAAGCCGTTGTTCGCAATCACCGTCGTGCCGTCGTTCTTGAACAACGTGCCGCCAACGATGTTTGTGATCTTGAAGTTGGTCACCTCCGCGCCGTCAGCTACATTCTTAGTAATCGCCAACCCGCTGGTTGATTGAGTATCTTCGTTCGTGGTCGCGTTGGTTACTGACGGTGTGTCAGGAACCGTGCCGACTGTGAGGACAAACGTGTCGCTCATACTGACCGCGGTGCCACCTATCGTCTTGGTGACCGTCACCGTGATCGTCGTCGAGCCGCTTTGATTGGCTGCCGGTGAGATCGAGAGCGTGCGGGTCGAGGCCGTGTCCGCACCTACCGTGATATTCGCATTCGGTACCAGCGTCGTATTGCTGGACGTAGCCGTGATCGAATCAAATGCCGTCGCTGAGTCTCCAACTCGGAAGATAAACAGTGGCAATGCGGTATCTTCGCTGGTTGCTTTGTCGGCAATGTCTTCAATCGAGGGATCAGCCTCAAAAGCTCCGACGTCCACTGTCTGAGTCGTATCGGCATCAGAGGCTGCATCACGGATGCGACCGAACAGGCCGGCACGCTGGTCCGTCGTCAGACCCGCGTTGTTGGCCGTAGTGTTATCACCCGCATCGAGCGCCGGGCTGCCCGCCAGGAGCGCCTGTGTCATGGTCGGCCCACCGTTATCGGACAGTGCTCCGAGCCGTGCGTTGAGCGGCGATCCAGAGGCGCCCACCTGGTTTCCATTAACGCCATTAGTAATGCCGGTCAGATTAGTGCCGTCACCAACCAGGTTCGACAAGCTGGCGGCATTAACCGCACCGCTGACGTCGTCGCTAGTGGTGCCTGCCGCGCGGAAGTTACCCGCGACAATCGTGTTCTTCAAAGTCACTGTCCCGGCTGTACGGAACAGACCCCCGCCGGTCTCCGCGCCGCTGTTATCGGAATTAGCGCGGTTGTTGCTGACGGTTACGTTTGTG
>Ga0193729_1000421_pt1 | contig 21905 bp, 19 predicted proteins | sample U1c2metaG_FD_143036 | JGI IMG/M metagenome (GOLD analysis project Ga0193729, IMG submission 143036) | Soil microbial communities from a riparian zone of the East river system, Colorado, United States - U1c2 | ecosystem: Environmental > Terrestrial > Soil > Riparian zone | place: USA: East River...
GGATGTTCGACGATGGTGGACGTAGCTCAGCTGGTAGAGCCCCGGATTGTGATTCCGGCCGTCGCGGGTTCGAGTCCCGTCGTCCACCCCACCTTCGAAATGCGCCTCGTCCGACCCCGGGGGATAGTGTTTTCGAAGCCATCCCCTCTCGTTCGCAATAGACGCCAGGCAGGGTGCTGGCGACGAAGGATCTCGAGAGTTGTGTAATCGAGACTCATACCATTCCCAGTGATGCGTGAGCTCACGCTGATCAATCCGGAAAGCTATCTGGTCGCAGCGCCAAGAGAAATTCCTCGCACGGCATGCACAACACTCCGTCGCGCTTTATCCGATCTTCGCCACGGTAGAGCAGGTACCGCTGACACTGCGGATAATCCTCGGCGAAATGCCTTAACGCGGTTAAATCGCTAGAGTCGACTCGTCTCGAGTTCTTCACCTCGATCGCATAGATTCCCGACTCTCCGTAGATCACGAAATCTACTTGGGCGCGTGATCGAGTCTGCCAGTAGTGCAAGCTGTGCTTGCCCTTCGAGTAGCTGCACCAGACATGCAGGTGCTGAGCGATTAGTCCTTCTATCGCAGCGCCATCGAGTTCAGTGGTTGTATCGAGCGGTCCGGCAGGCCGGTTAGCGCGAAATATGCCGGTATCGAAGAAATAGAATTTGGGGTGAGCCGCAAGTTCGCGTTTGGCACGTCTAGTGAATACGTCGATCCGAAATCCCAACAGTAGGTCCTCGAGAATTTCCAGATATCCTTCCACGGTCTTGCGGCTCACTTGGGCTTCGCGCGACACGTTGGCCAGATTCAGCACGGCCGCATGACTGAAGCTCATGGCTTGTAGGAAACGGGCAAAGGCACCGATGTTGCGCACCAGTCCTTCCGCCTGCACTTCTTCATGCAGATAGAGCGCATTGTAGGCATCGAGAACAGCAGTTGGATCGTCCGCCCCCCATACAACCGGCAGCATTCCCTGCCGAAGTGCGGTGTCGAGTTTGAAACGCTTGCCGAGCTCCGCAGCCATATAGGGATACATGAGCTTCTGGCTAGCGCGACCGCCGAGCAAATTGACTTCCTGACGGCGTAGCTTTCGTGCGCTTGAGCCGGTGAGAATGAACTGCTGGCCCGCCTTGCGTTCGATCAGTAGATGAACGACCTCGAGTAGGGTAGGGAGCTTCTGGACCTCATCGATCACGATGTGTCGGGCTTTTGTATTTGCCTCGACGATGTTTATGAGGTATTCGGGCTCGACGGAATATCGTCGCAGAACCGCGGGGTTGAGGAGATCGATGCGCAAAGCATCGGGATACTGTTGAGCACACCACGAGGTTTTGCCGGTGCCGCGCGGTCCGAGGAGGAAGAAATGATCCCTGCCGGTGGCCAGCAAGCGTGGGGTGAATGCCATTTGGTGATCCGGAATATGGCGACTCTGTCGCCGTTCTGGGACTCAGAATGGCGACTCTACCGCCATTTTGCGATAGGTCTGACCCTTGCAGTCTGGCAGCCAAAGCTCGGTGCACCGTCGAATCAGTCTGGGAAGCTAAGGCCCTTGGGTGGCCACGATCACAAAGCCATTTACAGGAAAAATGAGTACACTACGCACCGCGCGTTATTCGATGGGCGCGGGGTTGTGCCCCACGGGGCAGAAATTGCGTCGCTAATGTTACAATTCGTGACGCACATCGGATGTTTTGGCAGCTAAATTCGTCTACCGATTTCTGCTGACAAATTGATTTTAAAGATTATATTGGGCCGTTAGCTCAGCTGGTAGAGCAGTTGACTCTTAATCAATTGGTCGTAGGTTCGATCCCTACACGGCCCACCATTTAAGCCTTTCCAAGCATTTCCACCGACGTCCAGCACAGCACAAAAATCCGCCGAAAGGCCTATAAAAATAGGGCTTTTTTTCCACTACTAATCCACAGACACCAGCAAGCCAATCTTGACAGCCACCCTCTGGAAAGGGCATTTTTGGGGGCCTCGTAGAAATTCTTGGCGTCGAGGCCCGCATTCTCTGTGAAATCCGCCTCCTTGGCACACGATGCTGTGGCGAGGGTCCATTTTTTCCGCGCATTATCTGCCGCTATTTACAGAATATGGTCATGGGTGTGATCCCGAATGGCGCCACCGCACAGCAAAAATTGCCGACGCCTAGGAATGCGAGGCTATTGTGCTTGATACTGATGTGGTCATCGCCGGATTGCGGAGCCCTACGGGCGCCTCCGCCGAATTGTTGCGGATGGCACGGCGCGGCGAACTTACCCTCTTGATAAGTGTTCCGCTGTTCATTGAGTACGATGCGAAGTGCTTGGAGAAAGAACATTTAGATGCCGCTGGGCTGACAACGCAGGATGTTCAAGTGTTCCTCGATGCGCTGACTGTAATTGCGAAGCCTGTGTCTATTTATTTCACGTGGCGCCCACAGTTGACTGATCCTGCGGATGAAATGGTTTTAGAGACGGCCATCAACGGCCAGGCGAAAGCCCTAGTAACCTTCAACCGGCGGCATTTTGGCAAGGCACCGGCAGCGTTTGGAATTGAGTTGTTGCTTCCTTCGGAAGCGTTAAGGAGATTGAGATGAAAGCTACCTCGACTTTCCCACTGCGACTTCCTCGCTCAATCAAGGAAGCAGTCGTAAAAGTCAGTAAGAAAGACGGCACTAGCATCAATCAGTTCATTGCAACGGCGGTCGCAGAGAAACTGGCGGTAATGGATGCCGAACATTTTTTTAAATCACGGCAGGGTCGCGCGGACCTGAAGAAATTTGACGCAATTATGAAGCGCAAGGGTGGGCAACCTCCTGGAGCAGGGGACGAGCTTAAAACCTAGGCCGTGAATCTCGACTACATCACGCTGGAGCAACTTCGGCAGGGCCACCCGGCGTGGCGACTGCTGAGTTCTCCGCATGCGCCAATGGTCGCAAGTTTTTTGCACCGGATATTCATAGCACCCAATGTTCGAGTAATGTCGCAAGCGGATTTGACTGAGCGACTGGAGGATGAGTTGTTTGCTCTACGCGAACGAGTTGGAACCCAGGCGTTTCCTCGTGAGGCGCTCGAATATATCAACGACTGGGCCGATAACGACAAACGATGGCTGCGCAAGTTTTATCAAGCCGGCTCCGACGAGCCTCACTACGATCTGACACCAGCAACTGAAAAAGCCATAGGTTGGCTTGGAACACTGACAGAGCGCAGTTTCGTTGGAACGGAATCTCGGTTGTTAACTTTGTTCGAATTGCTTAAACAGATAAGCGAAGGAAGCAACGCTGATCAGGATTCCCGCATTGCTGAGTTGTATAGGCGCCGCGACGAAATAACCGCTGAAATCGTTCGTGTGTCCGCGGGTGACATTCCGCTTTTGGACGATACGGCGATAAAGGATCGTTTTCAGCAATTCATGGCCCTCGCTCGCGAGTTGCTTACCGACTTTCGAGAAGTGGACCACAACTTTCGCGCCCTGGACCGGCGAGTACGAGAACAGGTCGCTCTCGTTACAGCGCAAAGGCAATCGAATTTGTAAAAAGTACAAGGTCTCGATACCCATCTCCATTTGAAGCGAAGCGGCTCATCCGGCGGAATTTTCTTGACGAGAGGCTCTGCGCGGACGATCCTTCGGACACGAACAAGATTGTTATGCTGGCATGAAGCCGGCGGAAACATCGGAGAATTAACATGGGGATCAAGACGCGCTTCGCGGTGTTTGCGGCACTGGCGGGCATCACCTTGTCCGCGCACGCGGCCATCAACGTGACGAGCTGGCGCTACGACAACAGCCGTCAAGGCCAGACGACGACCGAAACCGTTCTCACGACCGCGAACGTCAATCCCACCACCTTCGGAAAACTCTTTTCCTACACGGTCGACGGCTATGTGTATGCGCAGCCGCTGCTGGTCACCGGCGTGAATGTCGGCGGGACGGTGCACGATGTCGTGTACGTGGCTACCGAGCACGACAGCGTGTTCGCCTTTGATGCCTACAAGAACCAGCAGCTGTGGAAAGCAAGTCTGCTCGACGTCTCGCACGGTGCCCCCAGTGGGGCGACCTCGGTGCCGAGTACAGATCTGGGCACCAATGACATCGTTCCGGAGATAGGCATCACCGGGACCCCCGTCATCGACACGGCGAGCGGCACGCTTTTCGTGGTTTCGAAGACGAAGGAAGGCACCACCCATCCGGTGCGGCTGCATGCACTCGACCTGGCGACGGGCAACGAGAAAGCAGGCAGCCCCGTCCTCATCACCGCATCGGTGCCCGGAACCGGTATTGCCAGTGTCAATGGCACCATAACCTTCAACCCCACATGGCAACTGAACCGTACCGGCCTGATGCTGGCGAACGGTTCGGTATATGTCGCCTTTGGTGCACACGGCGACAACGGTCCCTACCACGGCTGGCTGTTCGCCTACAACGCAACCACCCTCAAACAGGTCGCGGTCTACAATTCCAGCCCCAACGCCAAAGGTAACGGTATCTGGCACTCGGGCGCACCACCGGCGGCTGATACGGTCAACGGAACTAGCCGTATATTCTTCGCCACCGGCAACTTTTTCGGCACGGGCAATGGCAGCAGTCCTATACCCTCTCCACCTTATAACACCCCGCAAAATTACAGCAACTCGATCGTACAGGGCGACATCACCAACGGCGGCCTGAGCATCACTGATGCGTGGACGCCGTACGATACGGTGAGTTTGAGCAGTAGCGACCGCGATCAAACTTCGGGTGGCATTCTGCTCTTGCCGGACCAGACAACCACGCCGGTGCGTGAGTTGGTGCAGATCGGTAAGAATGGTCGCATCGAGGTGCTCGACCGCGACAACCTCGGAGGTTACAACTCCAGCCACAATGCCATCGTTCAGGAGATCAGCGGTCAGGTTGCTGGCTTGTGGAGCACGCCGGCTTACTGGAACAAGTCGGTCTATTTCTGGGGAAGCACCGACAAATTGAAGCAATTCTCGCTCAACGCCGGCCGGCTGAGCGCGACGCCGACTTTTACCGGCTCAGTGACCTCTGCCTTTCCGGGCGCGAGCCCCGTGATCAGCTCCAACGGTACCGCCAATGGCATCGTGTGGACCATCCGCAGCGATACATACAGCACCAACGATCAGGCGATACTGTACGCCCATGACGCTACCAACGTGTCCCGCCAGCTGTATGCCAGCGATCAGAATCCGACCCGCGATGCAGCAGGCATGGCGGTCAAGTTCGTGGTACCGGTAGTCGCCAACGGCCAGGTGTACGTCGGCGCGCGCTCGCAAGTGAGCGTCTACGGACGCCTGTCGACCGTGAAGCCGACTGTGCCCACTCCGACCTTCAGTCCGGTACCGGCTGTATATTCGAATGCCACGAGCGTCAGCATCGCGGACGGCTTGACGAGTGCCGCTATTCACTACACCACGAACGGCACGGCGCCGACGACAGCCTCGACGCCCTACATCGGCCCCATCACGATCAGCAGCACCACACAAGTCCAGGCCATTGCGGTCGCATCGGGCTACAACAATTCGAGCGTCGCGTCCGGCACCTACACCATCGGCACGCCGCCGGTACTCAACTTTCCGAACGGGTTCTCCTCTGTAGCAGGGCTTACGCTCAACGGGAGCGCGACCAATACCGACGACAGTCGACTGCAGCTGACCGACGGTGGGCAACATCAAGCAGGCAGCGTATTCAGCTCAGCCGCCGTGGATATCCGCAACTTCACCAGTGACTTCACCTTCCAGCTGTCCGGTTCTGCGCCGCTGGGCGACGGCATTACCTTTACCATCCAGGCGCAAGGCCCGACTGCCCTCGGTCCGTCTGGCGGCGGCCTCGGCTACGGGCCCGGCTCCCCGGGAGGTACCGGAGGCATTCCGAACAGCGTGGCGGTCAAGTTCGATATCTACAACAACTACGGCGAAGGGACCAGTTCGACCGGCGTGTATGTCAACGGTGCATCGCCCACGATACCCACCGTGAGCCTCACGTCGTCAAACATCGCGCTTTCCAATGGCGATACCGTAACCGTGCATCTTGTCTATAACGGCACAACCTTGCAGATGACGATCACCGACCCGGTCACCAATGGCAAGTATGTCAGTTCGAAGACGATCAACATTCCGTCGACGATCGGAGCCGCTTCGGCATACGTGGGCTTTACCGGCGGCACGGGCGGCGCGACAGCCAGCCAGAAGATCCTCACCTGGGTGTTCAAATCCACCGCAGGGGCAAGCGCGGCGACCTACCAGGCCGAAAATCTATCCGCGGTGAGTTCAGGTCCTACCTTTCGCACCTTCACGTGGCCGAGCTTCTCCGGTGGCATCGGCACCATTCTCGATGCCACCAAGGTGGGCGACTACGTGATTTTGAGTGTCAACTTCCCGCAGCCAGGCACCTACGATCTGAAATTGACGACCAAGGCCTATTTCCTCCGTGGTTTGTTTCAAGTGGCACTCGACGGGGTGAACGTCGGCCCGGTGCAAGATGGCTACGCCGCCACCGAGTCTTACCGGACGCTCGATGTCGGACCCGTGACCATTGGCACGGCCGGCACCCATGCATTGCGTTTCTCGGTGACCGGTAAAAACGCAAACGCGACGGGATACACGATCTGTCTCGATACCTTGACCTTCACGCCGCAATAGCTGTGCGCGCTGCCCTGACATCCTTCTTCGCGAGATGCTGTCTACTCGCGTTGCTGGCAAGCGGTTCTGCCTTCGCACAGGGTGTGCGAATCCATATGCACGGCGAGGGACCCTACGCTGCGGACGGATTTTTCTTTACCCCGGCCGATCCCAACTTGCCGGGTGGCCTGCTGCTGATTCCGGGCAAAGCGGGCGTCTCGCCGGCGATTCAGCTTGCGGCGCAGAAACTGGCGGAGGCCGGCTACCGAGTTGTACTGCTCGACCCTAACCGGGGCGGATCCCCGGACTTAACACCCCCAGAGGAACAGACTTGGGCGGACATTGGCGCGGCTCTCAAGTTCCTCGACGCGCAGTCTGTGACTCATCCTGTGAAGCTCGGCGTGCTGGGTGTGGGCGAAGGCGCGCGCATGGCGCTGCGCCTCGCCCGCGAACGACTCGTGAACGCCGTCGCGATTGAAAGCCATGATTCTCCACGACCGAATGATCTACCGACAGCCACACCGCTACTGGCCAGCCTGGCAGGGCCTGCGAAACCACACCGCAGCGCTCCACATTCCAGCCTCGCACGAATTGAGTTCTATGGAGCCCGTGATGGCGCGGCCAGCGACCAGAATGCGCTGTTCGACTCAGCGGACCTGGTCAAAATCCGACAAAACGAACTTGAATTTTTCGCGCAGCACCTAGGCCCGCGCTGAGTGATCCCGCATTCGCGTCATTCGCGAGCAGCGGAATAATTGCCTGGCGTCCGACATACTGAGTCGGGCATTCGCAGGGTCACGATAGAACCCGTTGCAGCGATCCACAAATCGCACAAAGCCGCTCCGTGGGGCGGTGATCGCAACCTGCGCTTGTCGCTGACCTTCTCTCTGTCGCTCCTCCGCCTCGGCCTTCGCCACGGCTTTCAGCAATTGGGTGCCGACGGAATCGCCGCCACCCGGTTGCGTCCCGTACGCGAATCTAGCGCAGCGCAGCATAGCCCTCCGCGCAGTGGTTGCGTCGGCGAAAGATGACGAATGTTGAAGAGCATGGCTGACTGCGCGCGCTTTGCTCGCGCATCTAACGTTTGGCTCGCTTAATCAACACACAGGGACGACTCGGGATGAAAACCAAGCTTCTGATCGCATTAAGCGCCGCAGGCCTATCTCTGGCCTTCGCCGCCAGCGCCAACGACCCATGGAATTCGCGCGATCGTGGTGGCGGACAGGATGACCAACGCGATGAGGCTCGAGGTCATCTGGTCCGTGACAGCAATGGGAGAATCGTCGGGGAACACTTTTTCATCACGCGGGGATTGATGTTCGGCTTTGGCGAACTGGTGCGAGTCACGCACAGAGGACTGACCTTTACGGTACCGCTCAGCGCTGCCGGTTTCTCGGTTGCTCCGGTGCCCGACAATTCCGGGACCATCGGCGCTGATTTGCCGGAAGTGATGTTCGAATCTGCCGATTGCACCGGGCAGGCCCTGGTCCCGCAGTCCCCCGTCAATGCCTTGCGGAAGAATCCGGTGATGCCCGTCAGCTTTCTGGTCGGACCGCTCGCCGTTCAAGTTGGCGAGGTCGTGTATGTGCCCGGCACATTTGTCGATACACCGGTAGTTGTTGGAAGCGTGCTGAATTTGGACTTGCGCTCGGGTCCGGTGCCTCAGTGCCTGCCGATCATGGGAGACCTAAGTGGCGCAGCCCCTTTCTATAAAGCAATCAAAATCAACTTCAGCGATCTCGGCTTCATTCCGCCGTTCAAATTGGACTAACGAGGCAAGTCGGAGGTACCGCCGGTTTCCCGATCCACCAGCGATATCGCCCAACTGCTTTACGGTTACTTCTGCGCTACCTCGGAGATGGCCAATCCGCCTGCAAGTCTTGCACGCCGATGGAAGTTAGCGCGCCGGTCACATTGAGTACGCCGGTGAACGATCCCACGTTTCCCCTACCCGCGTTGGCCAAGCGGATGGTTCCAATGACTGTCTCCAAATGCGACGCCGTGCCATTGAGCACCAGGCTAGCGCAAACAAGTCCGCTTCACTCCTTGGTATTCAACCAAAGCTCTGGGCATAAACGCGCATCAAATTGCCACCGAGCGCTTTTTCAACTTGTCCGGTGGCCCAGCCGGCTTTCGACAAACCGTCCGCAAGGTGGCGGTAGCGCATGATGTCGTCCCAGTCGGCGACGATGTTGAAGATGTCCGGTCCTTCGCCTGGCGCTGCGATCCCTTGAGCAGCCCTGTCTTCGTAGAACTTCTTCTGGGCGGCGCGCGACTTGTCGTCGATGACGGTCTTGCTGAGACTGCCGTCTGTGCCGATGCTTACGTGATCTTCGCCGCAAAGGTTCTTCACATGGTCCATGTGGCGTACGAGGTCGGCGCTGCTTGGCCGGCTGTTCGCCACGAGAAACGGCATCCAATAAATGCCGACCACTCCGCCCTTGTCCGCGCAGGCCTTCATCTCGGCGTCCCAAACGTTGCGGGGATTGTCGTGCAGCGCACGGCATCCGGTGTGGCTGATTATGGGCGGGCGGGTGGTTGCGGCGATACCCTCGGCGATCGTGCGTTGTCCACCGTGGCTGAAATCCACCAGCATCTTTTCCTTCTCGATCCGAGCGATGGTCGCGTAACCGAGCTTGGAGAGCCCGGCATTGTCGGGCTCGAGCGAACCGTCGCCGCAGAGGTTGCGCAGATTGTAGGTGAGTTGAACGCTACGGACCCCTAACCCCCTCAGTAGGGCAAGCCGATCGAGATCGGCGCCCACGAGGCTGGTGTCCTGCGTGCCGTAAAGAACGGCCGACTTGCCTTCGCGCTTGGCGCGGCGGATATCGGCGGTCGTGCTTACCTTGACTAAGACCTCAGGATTGTCGGTGATCCAACGGTCTACCCGAGCGATGGTGATGATGGTCTTTTCCCAGACGTCAGCTCCGTTGCCGACCGTGTTTACCGTGACATGCGACATGGTGAGACCCGAGGTCTTGAGGTCTGCGACCGCGCGGGGATCGAGTACTGTCGCTTCCTGCGGGCTATAGGGATCGTCGACGCCTCCCAGGCCGTCGATCACGATGGCGCGACGATAATCCTGATCACTGAAGCCGGTCGTCGCCGCGCCGGCCCTTCTTGCTGCGGCAGAGGCAGCCAGTGCTGCACCTCCGATCAAAAGCTCACGGCGCGTGGCCATCGTGGCACCCCTGTTAGTTTTTGTTGAGTCTCGCAATAGACCATTTGCCGGATAAGTCGTCAAACATCATGAGAATGGCTGCTATGCGGTAGCATCCGCCTACCATGATCTGACAGGGGGTTCGAAGGGAGGCGTCCTTGGTCTGCGTCGGCGGCCCGATTCGCACCTTGAGCCGGTATCGTACATTCTGCACTCTTAGATAAAGAATAATACCCGTGAAAATCCGCCTAAATGGCATTGCTCGAATGTCGGTTATGTCTTTTGTGCTGCTGGCAGCCTTTGCGCGCGGCGCGCCAGAGCATGGGCCTGCGTGGCTCAACGATCACGGTGCCCAGACCATCAGGTGGCTGGAGGAGCGGAACTCGCAAACCCTGACGCAGTTGCGAGCAGATCCGCGCTTCGCAACCTTTGAGAGCGCGGCGGCCGACATCCTGACTGATCCTGGCCGTCTCACACCGGTAACGTTCATGGGTGACCACGTCTACCAATACTGGCAGACCCGTGACAGTCCGTTCGGGGTGTGGCGGCGCACCAGGCGAGGTGACTATCTCGCTGGAGCGCCGAACTGGGAGACCGTCATCGACGTCCAGGCGCTCGCGGTGGCGGAGCATGCCAGATTCATATTCGCCGGTGCCGATTGTCTTGAGAGCCGCTGTCTCATCTCCCTGTCTCGCAATGGAAAGGACGCCGCCGAGCAGCGGGAATTCGACCTGAACAGCAAACAGTTCGTCCGCAATGGCTTTCACATCCCGGAAAGCAAGACGGAGGCGTGGTGGTATGACGCGGACACTTTGCTCGTCGCGCCGGCGTTCGTTCGCAGCGAAATGACGGAAGGGCTGACTGCGCGCACGATCCGAGTATGGCGGCGTGGCACCCCGTTGGGATCATCCCGCACGTTGTTTGAAGGCCGCGACTCGGACGCCGGTGTAAATGCCGAGCTGGTCAAGGCAGCGGCCTCCGGCAACTTCATCGCCGCTCGGCACAAAGACTTCGAGCGGCGCGAATATCAGCTGGTCTCGCTCGATGGAAACTCGCGTCCGCTGGCCTTGCCGGAAGCCGCGGCTGTCCTGGGCGTTCACGAGGGCAAGCTGTTGATCCGTCCGAACCGGGACTGGACCTTGGAGAGCGGGGTCGTGGTGCCCAACGGGGCTTTGGCTGCGATCGATCTGAACACACTGATGCGCGAGGGGAAGATCTCATCAGTCGAAGTGATCTATGCCCCCACGGGCGATGATGCGATTCGCAGCACCCGATCCAGCGACGGACGCCTGTTTGTTGAACTGCTGCACGACTACGCGAGCCGGCTGGTTGAGCTGGCCCCGCGCAAAGCAGGCGCATGGGAGGCGCGGACCATTCCATTGCCGGGTGGACGATACATCCAGATAATGGATTTCGCGCAGGGCCAATTGTTGCTGCATGAACAGTCCCCGCTCCTGTCTGATCGGATTGTGCAGGTTGATCCGCAAACTGGAAACGAAAAGCAGCCTCTTTATCAACAACCCGCATTTTTCGATGCGTCCAACCTCCTCACTGAGTACAACCAGGCGCGCAGTTCCGACGGCACACTCATCACATACAGCGTCACCCGCCGCCGCGATCTCAAGTTCGACCGCTGTTCGGCGACCCTTGTTTATGGCTACGGGGGATACGACGTTCCGCTGACGCCCCGCTACGAGCCGCTGTTTGGAAAGCTCTGGCTGGAGCGCGGCGGCGTCTATGTGCATGCCTATCTTCGCGGCGGCGGCGAGCGCGCGCCCGAGTGGCATTGGGGAATCATGCGAGACAAGCGGTATCTGGCGTTCGATGACATGGCTGCGGTTCTCAAGGACTTGCACAGCCGCGGGATCACTCAGCCGAGCCACACAGGAATCTTGGGTCGTTCCAATGGTGGACTGATGGCCGCAGCTGTCATGGAGCGCGATCCCCAGCTCATGAATGCCGTCATCGTCGGCGGACCTCTGACCGACATGCTGAATTTCATCGAGTTCCCGCCAGGTTCCACCTGGACGGCTGAGTATGGTGATCCTCGCGACAGTGTCGCGCACCAATACTTGAGCACCTATTCACCGATGCAAAACATTGCGCCGCCGAATGTTCGCTACCCTTCGGCTCTCATCATCACCTCGACGGATGATGACCGCGTGTTGCCCGGGCAGGCGCGGCGGTTTTCGGCGCTTCTCACGGAGAAGGGACACGATAATCTGTACTTTGAGGATGGGCAGGGCGGGCACTATTGGGAACTTGCGGGGGGGCCGGCGCCGGGCGATTGGCATCTGAGGTCGACTGCCCGCGCGGTGGAATTTACCTATTTGTGGCGCCAACTCGGGCAGACCACATGCCAGTGACGCGGCACTCATGAACCAGGGCATGCCTCACAGTCAAAGACGCAGAAGACTAGTCAGCAAGATAAATGTGGTGGCTACACGGCCCACCAGATCGCGGCGATCGGCTAGCGCGAAATTGACGCTGCGTTTAGCCAGGCTGTTCATACTCGAAGTTCGGCTGGCCGTCCTTCGGGGTAAATCCAAACGAATAGACAAATCCCACGTACAGAATCCGCCCTCGGACTTCGCGCTGGTATTGCTCTGTAAAAGTCGGTGTCGATAAGAATCTCTGATAGTGCTGACCGTTGAAGAGGTCCGAGACCGTGGCCAGCGCAGTCAGTTCCGGCTTTAGCTGGCGTCGATAACCGAGGTTGACGATGTTAAGTGCGCTGATATATCCCTGCGGAGTGAGCCGCTTGTCCGTGCGTGTGAATGAGAACTGCGCAGAGTCGGCGGCCGTTGGCCGATAATCAAGCTTTAGTTTTGCGTTGAGTCCCGTGGTGGACTGCAGTCCGGATATTCCGAGCGCCGTCGCATCAATCTGGCTATGAAACAAGTTGCCGCTGACGCTATACGTAAGTTGCGGAACGATGCGGCCGTTGGACGTAAATTCGAGTCCCGATGAGTCACTCCTCGGCAAATTGGTCTTGGTCGTGAGTGAGAAGCCGTTACCTAGATATTCAGTCAGGTCAGTTACGCCATCCCGGTTGAGGCGATAGTACCCCGTCAAACCATAGCTCAGGCCCTGGCCCTCGAACCCATAACCGAATTCATAGGATTGGGTGAACTGCGGTTTGAGGTTTGGATTGCCGGCGGCCAAATTGGGCGTGTACTCGTGATCAACGTAGGGATTTAGATTGCTGGGATCAGGACGCATCACACGGCGACTTGCGCCGAATGAAAGCGTCGACTGGTCCGACAATGCGCGATCGATATGCAGGCTCGGATAGAAGTCGAAGTAGCTGCTGAGCGTAGAGGTACCGTCGGTAAGCTGCTGAGCATCGGTGTGGGCGAGCTCAGCCCTCAAGCCTCCCAACCATTTCCACGCGCCGACGTTCGCTTGATAGCTCGCGTACACCGCATTGATCTGCTGTCGAAACTTGAAATCGTTGGTGAGTGTAGGGTCAATCAACTGTGCGCCGGTGGCGGGATCGACATTGGCGCCGGTATTCGCGAACTTATAGTCGTCCTGCTCAAAGGAATAGCCAAATCGAAGAGAGCGCGTCTTCGATACCGGCAGCGCATAGTCGGCGCCAAACTCGGTTGTCGCGTGATCTTCCTGAAACGTCAGATTGTTGAAGAACGTTGAGGCCGGGGGAATGAAAGAGTCATTGGTGTAGTCGTAGTGTTCGAGTTGTGAAGATGTGGACCGATGCAGCGACAGTTCGAGAGTTTCGCCCGGCCGGCCAAGCTGTTGCGAAAATCCCAGTCTTTCATCGTAGTCGGTTTCGGGATCGTGCCCTGAGCTCAAGCGCCGCGCCGAATTCGCCGGGACTCCCGCGGTGCTGGAGTCGTTTAACTGGGTGTAAGTGCGCAGACCGCCACGATCGGCCCACTTCACCGACCCGGTGATGGACTGGGCATCACTCAACGCGTATTCAGCAGAGAGTCCTACTGTCGGTACCTCGCGGCGAATCCTCTCGTTGATCGAGCTGCGGCTGTCGGTGGGCAGTCCCGTCGTCGGATCCGGTGCCATTACGTCCGACCGGATTAGCCGTTGCCGATAGTCCTGCCGATATCCAATGGTCGCGGACACCGTCAGCGGCGCGGAATTGTAGCTGCCGTCGGCTCCGAGAACATAGCGGCCGCCGCTGCCTAAGCTGGCCTGAAGCGATGCGGCTTCGCCTTGCTTTCGCTTTTTGCGCGTAATGATGTTGATCACGCCGGCGGCGCCTTCAGCCTTAAACTGCGCAGGAGGCGTGGTGAGGATTTCAATTCGCTCGATGTCCTTGGCCGGGATCGATTGTAGATTGTCGCCCGCTGCGGCACTCGAGAACTGCGTCGATGGTTTGCCGTCGATCAATATCAGAACATGAGTGTCACCGCGCAGCGAGACGATCCCGTCGGGATCTACATCGACGGAGGGGATCACATTGAGGATGTCGCTCAGCGTGCCGAAAGTGCTCTGGACGTCCGCGGTTACACTGTAGACCTTGCGGTCTATGAGGGTCTCGACGGGCAGTTTCTCGGAACTGACGACGATTGTTTCTACCGCTGGGGCGGGCGGCGACTGCTCCGCCGCTTCTGCTAAGGAGCAGGCGGCCAAGACGATAGCCCATAGGCCCCTCGCGCAGAAATGTTGTAACGTTGAACCAGAAGTTTGATCGCGGTCAAGCGGAATGTAGACAGTCACATCGGCACTTTATCGCGCAAGGCTATCCAGCGCACTTCATGCACGGAGCAAAACTAAACAAATCGTGTAGCGCTTGCTGGCCGAATTCATAGGGCTCTGCCGTAGGGGCGGCGATTTGACGAAATCACGCTTTTCGATGAATGGAACTGGATCTCTTTGCAATGGATTGATCCAATGCCTCGATGAATGCGTCGATCTCGGCCTTAGTGGTGTAGAGAAAACACGAGGCTCGCGCGGCTTCTCGAACTCCAAAGTGATTTAACAGCGGCAGAGCTGATAGGTCCCCGGCACGAATTCCTACGCCCCGAGCGTCCAAGTCCTGCATGAGCGATTCGGCCGCGATCCCCGCAACGTCAAAGGCGAACACCGGTATTCGATCCTTGAATTGTCGCGGCCCAAGTACTCGAAGGTTCGGAATGTTTGCCAATCGCTCGAGCGCATAGCTCGTTATCTGCTCTTCGTGAGCTTGAACAGCATCCCGGCCCAGCGACTCGAGATAATCGACCGCGGCGGCCATGCCGATCGCATCGGCGGCATTCGGCGTACCCGCGCCGAATTTGTAGGCGCCCTTCTCGAATTGCTGGCCGTCGAGGTCGACGGCGTGGGCCATGTTGGATCCGGATTGGTACGGTGCCATCGAGTCGAGCAGTTCCGTGGAGGCCCATAGAACACCGGCGCCCATGGGACCTGCGATCTTGTGACTCGAAAAGGCGAGAAAGTCGCAGCCGATGGCCCGCACATCCAGCGGAATATGCGGCGCAGATTGGGCCGCATCCACGAATGTTCGCGCACCGGCGTGCCGCGAACGCGCACAAATCTCGGAAGCTGGATTCACATACCCCGCCACGTTCGAAACGTGACTAAAGGCTACGAGCCGAGTGCGCGTGGAGAGCTTTCGATCCAGATCCTCGAGTGAGACTCGGCCGTCGTCGTCAACGGCGACGAAGCCGACCCGCGCGCCGGTCTGTTCGGCGGCCAATCGCCACGGCAGCAGATTCGAGGCGTGCTCGGCAATCGTCAGGAGAATTTCATCGCCTGGGCGAAGCACGCTGCGCGCCCACGCGCTCGCCACAAGATTGACCCCCTCAGTGGTTCCACGCACCCACGTAATTTCATCGGCACTGGGCGCATTGATGAAGCGAGCGAGTGTTTGGCGCGCCTTTTGGTACTGCTCATAAGCCCGTCGCGCCATCGCGTGTTGAGTCTTTCCAGGATTGGCGTTATCGCGCTCATAAAATACCCGCAGCGCATTGATCACCGCAGTCGGCCGCTGGGCGGTCGCGGCGCTGTCGAGGTAGATGTGCCTTTCTTTTCCCTTGGAGTGCCGCAGCGCCGGGAAGTCTTGGCGCCAGCGCTCTGCAACGGCCTGAGATCCCGGTAACCCGACCGCCTGCGAACTTGTCGCCGCTGCTGCGAGAGCACCGGTCATCAGTCGGCCCAAGTCGCGTCGCGTCATGACAGCCTCCGATTGTAAGTGATACAAGTGTATCATCAATTTATCGAAGGTGATATATTCCAGCGATGAGTTCTTCCTTTCCCGAGAACGGCGCAGCGCGCCAATGGTGGGTACTGGCCTTCCAGCTACCGGCCCAGCCCGCGTACGCGCGAGTCAAGATTTGGCGGCGCCTGCAGGCGGTAGGTGCTGCCTCATTCAAGAACGCGCTGTATCTGATGCCGGCGACCGATGAGGCCTTGGAGGACTTCGAATGGACGCTACGCGAGGTTCGAGACGCCGGCGGCGAGGGTTTGATCCTTGATGCTCGCGCCGTGCAGGGGTTTACCGATGATGAGATCATCGCGATCTTCGACGCCGCGCGCGAGGAGCAATACCGCGCCATTGCCGAGGAGATTCGTGCGTTTTCTGCCCGATTTGAGCGCAAACGCGATCCGCCGAGCGCCGAGGAAACGGCTACCCAACATGCCCGATTCCATGGCCGCATCAGCGCCATCGAGGCGGTTGATTTTTTTCAGGCCAATGGCCGTGAACAAGTCCGTGCATTGCTGCGCGAGCTTGAGCCGCGAAACATCAGCGTCGATACGTTGGGAGCAGAACCCTCCATGCAAACCGAAAAACAAGCCTCGCTCAAAGGACGGACCTGGGTCACGCGTGCCAATGTGCATGTCGATCGCATGGCAAGTGCCTGGCTCATCCGCCGTTGGGTCGATCCCGACGCTAAGTTCAAATGGGTTGCCGATCGTAACTATCGGCCGGAGGCCTTGGAGATCCGCTTCGATATGTACCAGGCGGAATTCACTCACGAAGGGGATCAATGCACCTTCGAAGTGCTCCTCGGCCGACTCGAACTGAAGGACGCGGCCTTGAGCGCGATTGCCGAAATCATTCACGATTTGGATCTCAAAGACCAGAAGTTTGGCCGCAAGGAAACCGCCGGTGTTCAGCAGCTCTTGTCCGGCATTGTCTCAAGCCAGCCCTCGGACGACGGCCGGATCGAGCGCGCCACGAATCTCTTCGATGACTTGTATCACTCCTTTGAGCGGGCTCACTAGGCGATGGCAAACAGGGGTTCATCATGAAATGGATCACGCGTGAGCATCCCAAGATCGATCGCATTGCATGTCCGTGGCTGATTTTGCGGTTCATTGACGCGCAATCCGAGTTCTACTATGCCCCCGCCGATAATGTCATCGCGATGGCAGAAGAAATTGGAGCAGTCCCTTACGACATACCCGGTGTCAAACTGACCCACGTCGGCGAGTTTTGCAGTTTCGATGCGTTTATAAAGAAGTACCAGATCGATGACGTAGGCGTATCAAGGCTTGCCGTCATCGTGCGCGGCGCCGACACCTCGCGCCTGGATCTGGCGCCTCAGTCGGCGGGTCTTTACGCGATCTCGCTCGGACTCTCCGCCACCTTCCCTGACGATCACGAGATGCTGCGCCAGGGTCTCGTGATGTACGACGCCTTGTACGCGTGGTGCAAGTCACTTCAACACGAAACCCACCGATGGCCGCCGGCCGGGTTTTCGCTCGCCTCTTGATCGTTTTAGTTCTCAATCGTTTTAACTCTTTAAGGAGATTTCTATGCATCGTTTCGCGCCCCTCATCGCAGGGTTTACGGGGATAGCAATCAGCGTTGCGGCCGGTGCCGCCGACATCGATTGGAGCAAGGTCGATCAGGCCTTGGGCAAACCGGGCACCAATCAGCCCGGCGGTGTGCACAAGTATGGCCTGCCGCGATCGGATCTTAAAATTACGGTCGATGGAGTGGCCATCAAGCCCACACTTGCGCTCGGTTCGTGGATTGCCTTCATCCCTGAAGGCAGCGGCGCGATGTTCATGGGGGATCTCGTGTTAACCGATACGGAGATCAGTCCAGTGATGAAACGACTCACTGACGACGGCGTTGAGATCACGGCCGTCCACAACCATCTGCTACGCACCTCGCCGGCGGTATTTTATATGCACGTCGGCGGCCACGGGGATCCGGTAAAACTAGCGCAGACGTTGCACGCTGGATTGGCCTTGAGTCAAACGCCTTTCGCCGCCGCAGCCCCCGCGACCGCACCTCCAACCATCGATTTGGATACGGCCGCGATCGATGCGGCGCTCAACGCCAAAGGCGCGATCAACGGCGGCGTGTATCAATTCAATATTCCGCGCGCGGAGTCCATTACCGAAGCCGGCATGGCAGTCCCGCCCTCGATGGGCACGGCGATTGCGATCAATTTTCAACCCACAGGCAGCGGTAAAGCAGCCATCACCGGTGATTTCGTGTTGCTGGGCAAGGAAGTCAACCCGGTGCTGAAGGCCATGCGGGACAACGGCATCGAAGTAACGGCGCTCCACAGTCACATGATCGATGATTCCCCACATCTGTTTTTCATGCACTTTTGGGCCAATGACGATCTCGGCAAACTAACTCACGGCCTGCGCGCGGCGCTCGATCTCACGAACGTGAAGCACGGGACTTAGCGTTGATCGATGAACTTGCCAAGCAAGGCGGACCATGATCGAGCAATCGGAACGTCCGATCGCTGAGCTTGTGCGCTATTTCCTGCGCTTGGGGACACTAGGCTTCGGCGGTCCGGTTGCGCTCGTGGGACAGATGGAGCGTGAGCTCGTGACCGAGCGCGGCTGGCTCACCAAGGATGAGATGCGAGAGGTGATTGCCGTGTGCCAATCGCTCCCCGGACCGCTCGCCATTCAAGTCGGCATCTTTATCTCCTATTTGCGCGGCGGATTTTGGGGCGCGTGGGCCGGCGGCTGGGGATTCATCCTGCCTAACTTTCTCATCGTCGCCGCCTTAGGCGCGCTTTACGTACATTTCGGCGCTCTGCAGCCGGTCACGGCCATTTTCTACGGCGTGAGTCCGGTCGTGATCGCGTTGATCCTGCATTCCTGTTATCGACTCGCAAAACTTGGCATGGAAGATACCCTGCAGTGGGGGATTGCAGCCGCCTGCTTTGTCGTGACCATCGTCCTCAAGGCAGAAGTTGCCGTCCTCTTTATCGCCGCCGGTGTGGTGGGTGTTTTAGTTTACGGCACCCTGTGGCGCCGACCTCCGAAGAGCACCACGCTGCTGGTTGCAGTTCCAATAGTGCCCGTCGTCAACAGTACTGTTTTGGGCAAGCTGTTGTTGTTCTTTTTAAAGGCGGGTGCGCTCACCTTCGGCAGCGGCCTAGTCATAGTGCCCTTCTTGCAGCAAGGCGTAGTCCAGGAGCACAACTGGATGGGTGAACGTGAATTTCTAGTCGCGGTTGCCATTGGCATGATCAGCCCAGGACCCGTAGTGATCACGGCGACCTTTGTGGGGTATTTGGTCGCTGGATTCTGGGGCGCGGCTGCCGCGACGGTCGGCATTTTCTTGCCCTCATTCTTGCTGATTCTCATCGCCGCACCGATGTTGAGGCGCCATCGTGCGAATCGCAATGTACAAGGCTTCGTCAAAGGCGCCTACGCCGCTGCCATCGGCACCATCTTGGGCGCCTGCGTGCTCTTGGGCCGGATCGCGATTGGAGACTGGCTGACAATTCTCATTGGTTTGGTGTCTTTGGTGGTGCTGTTTCGGTGGAAGGTCAGCAATCCGCAATTGATGGCAGCGGCCGCGATAGTTGGACTTATCGCCTATCCGTTACTGCGCCCGGCGTGGGTCATGGTGCACTGATAAACAATTTCTCATTATTTTACGAGGTATAAATCATGTCCAGGAATACGGTTTTCGTGGATTACACGACCGCCAAGGCGACAACGACCATCAAGGACGCGGTGGATAAAGCAGTTCAAATCCGTGTCTGAGTCTTTAGAGTGAAAATTCCCTCCGCGATCGCCGCTTTCGTGGTCGGGGTGATCTGGGTCACGTATGCGTTGGGTGCTGAATCGCCCCTGGTGTTAGAGGCCAAGGTTCCGCTGGGCCAGGTGCGGGGCCGAATTGATCACTTGGCTGTCGATGTGGCGCACCAGCGCTTGTTTGTTGCTGAATTGGGCAATGACACGGTAGGTGTAGTGGATCTTGTCCATCACGTAGTGCTGCAGACTCTCAGCGGACTGCACGAGCCGCAAGGAATTGGATACGAGCCGACGACTGACACCCTGTATGTCGCCAATGCCGGCGATGGAGTGGTTCAGCTCTTCCAAGGGCCCGATCTGGCTCCGGTGGGGCGCATTGATCTGAGCGATGACGCGGACAATGTACGCATCGATCCGAAGTCCCATCGAGTAATCGTCGGTTATGGCAAGGGCGCCCTTGCAGTCATCGATCCCGTGAGCCGTAAGAAGATCGGCAACATCAAACTCAAAGGGCATCCTGAAAGCTTTCAGATCACACCGGATGGTAGTCAAGGATTTGTCAACGTTCCGGATGCTCGCGAGATCGCGGCTGTTAACTTTGGCCAAAGCGAGCAGACGGGCGCTTGGGGTACTGAGGAATTGCGCGCCAATTATCCTATGACTCTCGATATGACCGGGAGCCGGATTCACGTGGTATTTCGCCATCCGACGAATTTGGCGGCCTTCGATATACGGAGTGGTAAAAAGCTCTATTCGATTGACACCTGTGGTGACTCAGACGACGTGTTTTTCGATTCGATGCGGTCGAGAGCCTACGTCAGCTGCGGTGAAGGCTCCATAGAAGTCATCGCGGACCAAGGCAATCACTACGCCAAGGAAGCGAAGCTCGCGACAATAAGTGGCGCGCGAACGGCGTTGTTCGTGCCGGAACTAGATCGGTTTTTTTTGGCGGTGCGCGCCAGCGGCCATGAGCCTGCCGCTATTTGGATTTTTAAACCCGGACCATAAACATTCCGGTTAATCGCATGGGGGTTTAAGTCGTGATGAAGGCCGTCGCCGTAGCGCTCTTGGGCTTGAGCGTCATCGTGGCCCGCGAGAGCGCGGGCCACAGTTTGAAGCCCATTGGCGTGATCGAGCTTCCAGGCCCCAAAGGGCAGCGATTCGATTACTTGACGATGGACGATGAGGATCACTACCTGCTTTCAGCACATTTAGGTGCGGGGACTCTCTATGTCATCGATGTGCGAACCAATACTCTGGTGCGCGCCATCCACGGCGTACCGGGTATCACGGGACTGGAGTACGTGCCCGGCCTTCACAAAGTGTACACGTCGGATTGGGGCGAGGAGAAGATTGGGGTAGTTGATCTTCGGCGCATGGAGGTCATCAAGCGGCTGCCGACTGCGGAGAAACCGAACGGCAGTGCTTACGCGGTCGAATACCGCAAGGTGTATGTCTCGGATACCAACGGCAAGGCACTCGCGATCGTCGATGTGGACGCGGACGTGATCGTCAAGACACTTCAGTTCAAGAGCGAAACGGGAATGCCTCAGTACGATAGCGTCGCCAAGAAGATTTACGTCAACCTACGCAGCACGAATGAGATTGCGGAGATTGATCCGGCGACCGACACGGTCGTTGGCATCTATCCGGTTAGCGGATGCCAATACAATCACGGAATGGCGATCGATTCGCAGCATCACCGGGCGTTTCTGTTGTGTGGTGCAAATCGCACGCTCACCGTTTACGCGTTGGATACTCACCAGGCGATTGCTCACTTTCCAATTCCGCAGGGCGCAGATGTGGTGAAGTTCGACCCCGGCCTCGGCCGGGCATACGCAGCGTGTTCGAGTGGATTCATTTCAGTTGTCCAGGAGGACGATCCGACTCATTTCCGCAAGTTGGAGGACTTTCCCACACAGCGGCTCGTGCACAGCCTCACGGTGGACACTGCCACGCATCGTGTCTACGCTCCAGAGCAGGAAGAGGACGGCCGACCTGTCGCACGCATCCTGATATTCGAGCCGTCGGAGTCAAAGCCGTAGCTATCGATGAATCTCGATCGTGACGTGCGACAGTGAGTCGTAACGCGCCAATTTCGCTCGATAATAGTCTCATTGCGAGTCTCCGTGGCTAAGTGATTTTCTATTCGGCCGGATTCTGAGGAACGCTCGCACCTCAACAGGAACCCGGCAGGC
>Ga0193729_1000422_pt1 | contig 21880 bp, 20 predicted proteins | sample U1c2metaG_FD_143036 | JGI IMG/M metagenome (GOLD analysis project Ga0193729, IMG submission 143036) | Soil microbial communities from a riparian zone of the East river system, Colorado, United States - U1c2 | ecosystem: Environmental > Terrestrial > Soil > Riparian zone | place: USA: East River...
GCATCGAGAAGCCGCCGTGCCGCCGCCGCCATCCGCCCCGCGGCTACGGGACGCTTTGATCGCTCGATCGTCATCGCTTGACGCCGATTGAACCCGATTCCTCTACGCCGCGGAGGCGTAGAGCGACACCCGCCTGCCGTAAACTCGATGGCGATGAGCGCATTCAGGCGCGTGCGAGCGTGGAGCGGCGGAATCGTGGTCGTATCCGTGCTTGTTCTCGCATTGTCCGCCTCTGCCTTTCCGCTATTGGTTGGCCACACAGAGATCCCAAATACGAGGATCGACCGGGCCCGTCTTCCGGTTGCGGTTGCGTTCTTCGACGTCCGCCGCGGTCTGATGACGACAGAGGACGGCGCGCTGCTGAGAACCAGCGATGCTGGCAAGTCGTGGCGGCGCGTGGGGCGCCTCGCGGCGAACCAGTTCGACGTTCTCTCGCCTTCGGTTGCGTACGCGACGACGCGGCGTGCTCTGCTGCGGACAGACGACGGCGGAGTGCATTGGCGTGCCGTCGCGCGCGTCACCGGTCTTTTGGCGTTCGTCGCTTCTCGGCGTGGTTGGATCGATGGTCGCCGCGTGTTGGCGACCGAGGACGGCGGACGGACCTGGCGGCCGCTGCTGCGTTTGCCTTGTGAGTCTTTGCCTGATGGTTCCCGCGCGGTGAGTCGGGTCTCGGCAACCCTTGGCTTTGCCGCCTGTGGTGACCAGCCGGGCGCTGGGGAGCAGCTGAAACGGCTCTATGTCACGCACGACGACGGTCGGAGTTGGCATCTGCGCGCAAACGAACGGCAAATGCCCGTGAATGGCTATCTCTCGTCGATTTCGTTTGCGGATGCAAGAGATGGCCTGTTGACGAGCGCCCGTGGTGGTCTGCTCGCCACGCACAACGGCGGGCGCACGTGGCGGATGCTCCTACTCACCGACGACGCTACCGACGTGCTTTCGGTTCAGCGGCTTCGACCGCATGCGCTGGTTGTTCTGCTCGGAGACGGCGCGCTGCTTCGCTCATCGAACGGCGGCGTGAGGTGGCAAGTTGTCTACCCGCACACGCTGCCGCGCCCGCAGAAGGTGAGCTTCTCGACAGCCCGCGACGGGATCGGTGCCGGATACGGTGACTGGACGTTCTCGCACGAAGCGATCCTGGTCACCCATGATGGCGGCCGCAGCTGGCACTCGCGCAGCAGGCTCCCGGCCGATGATGAACCGACCGAGCTGATTCGAGTTTCGCGCACCGTGCTTTACGTGGTCGCGGCGTCGTATCGCGGTCGGGGTAGTGTCCTCTTCCGTTCGAGCAACGATGGCCGCACCTGGAACAGAGTGATCGCGCCCGTCCGTTCGCGCTTTTTCGGCGTCTCTTTCACGAGCTCAGGGGAGGGTGTCCTTGGGGATAGCACAGGCTCCTTTTATGTCACGCAAGACCGCGGCGGGAGCTGGGTTCGCCTACGCCGACGCGGTCGGGAGCTCCTCAATTTCTCGTTCCTGACACCAAGTCACGCGTTTGGACTCCCAGCGCAACCGGGCGACACCGTGCTGCAGGAGACGCGCGACGGCGGGCGCAGCTGGCACGCATACACCCGGGCGCATGTACGACGGCCGCTCGCCTTCGTGACGCTCGGACGCAACCGAGCCTGGATTGTGGACATGCCGACCTGCCCCGACCCCGTCGTCGAACGGCAACCGAACTGCCCAGGAGCGATCGTGCGCACCAACGACGGCGGTCGGACATGGCAGCGCGTCCGACTGAACATGGTCCCCGGCTCAACCTCGCTCGACTTCGTCACACCAACCGTCGGCTACGCCCAAGACCCCTGGTCAGGCCTATACCGAACCGGCAACGGCGGTCGTACCTGGACACTCGTGCGATCAACGCCGACTCTCTAGACGACTGTCGCAAAGAGACTTCCCTCGGCAAGAAGGCGATCGCCGACACAGGCCGACGACCGCCAGATGCCCCTGCCGCCAAAGCCCTACTTTTTCCCGATCGTGCCGCGCGTGGCCAATGTCGCTTTCTGGCGGAACTGCGACACGCTCCCTCTCCGGGACAGGTTGAACCTCCTGATTTGCAGGCGAAACCGAATTTACGCACCCGACAGGGAAAATCGCACCTCGTCATCTTGTTCACGGTGGGGCCTGATGACGTGGCCGAAGGAGATCGCATCTTCGCAAGAAGGGATCAGACGAAAACGAGTGACCGCGCGTGGACGCGCGTGCCCGCGCTTGTGTTCCCTCCATGTTCCCTCGAGTCGAGCGGTCGTCGCGGGCGCAGTATGGCTTGAGGCTGCCAAGCGTCCGAAGAAGCGACCGAGCTTCTTGGAGTGACCGGAGGGCCGACTGCTCAGCTTCCTCCCCAGTACTCCTGCGCCTTCTCCCACGCCATCCGCGCGGCGATCCGTCCCGTCGCCCGCGCGTCCAGGTCGCCCTGTTCGAAGTGGATGCCACCGTAGCGGCGTGAGATGCCCGCCTGGTCCGCTGCCTCTGAGAACGTCGCCCAGGAGAGCCTGCCGTCGCTCTTCGGTACCGCCCCCGGCTCGACCCGTGAGCTGCCAGCCGGGAGCGTCGTCGAGCCACGGAAACGGTCGCTGCGCGTAAAGAGCTTCAGGATCTCGGCGGCGGCGGCGCTGAAGTTGCTGTGCCCGGACGAGTACTCCGGGAAGGGGGGTGTGGGGAAGGTCGTTGGCTGGTAGGGGAACCAGGCGGCGCCGTCGACCAGCTTCGTGCCCTGGTACGGGCCGGCCCAGGCGCGCACCATCTGGCCTCGGAAGAGCGCGCGGATGGCCGTGATCGGGCGGACGGAGTTGAAGGCGCGCTTGTTGTCCCAGGCGCAGCAGCCCGCGTCGGCAACGGCGTTCGTGAGCGCGAAGAAGAGCTTCACGTCGCGCTCGAGGCCCTGCGCCTGGACACCGTGGTGGTCGCGGCGGGAGACGAACTGCGCGAAGAGATTCCAGTGCCCGGGTGGAAGCTCGGAGTGCGGCCCGTCGGCCCAGTACTCGGCGATCATCTTCTGCTCGTCGGTCAGGCCGGCGCTGAGGTCGAGCAGCGCCTGCGCCTGGTCGAGGTACTCGGCCGATCCGTATTTGGCCGGGCCGGTTGGCGAGCGCAGCGTACCGGGGCTGAGGGCGAACGTCGTCACGCGCTGCCACTGAGCGCCGACGAACCCCGGCGTAACCACGTTGCCGCTCGCGTCGACATAGCGCAGGCGCTGCCACGCGTTCGGGTCATGGACGGTCGTCGGGTCAAAGGGGAAGCGGATGTCCATCGGCTCGTTCGCCGGCGTGTAACCGGTGTAGTCCGAGTAGGGAACGCCGGGAGTGCCGCCCGGCTCGTCGCCCAGCTGGTTGGCCCCATCGCGGTGACGGAAGTCGAGCACGGCCTGGGCGGCGACGTTGCCGATCCCCGTCGGCGTGGAGGTATCGGTCGAGCGGTCACCGGGGTCGTAGCCGAGACTCCACATCAGCGGATCGAAGACGGACGAGGTGCTGCCTGGGAAGAGGTCGACGGCCGCACGGTAAGCGGCGAAGCTGACCGCCTGTTTCTGATTCGCGAGCGTATGCTCGGCAGGCGGTCGGCGCAGCGACCCGCCGAGGCGGGTGCCGACGGCCTTGTGGTCGTAGGCGGCCCAGGCGTCGTAGATGCAGGTGTGCCCGATCGCGAGCGCACGGGCGACCATCGGCGGGCCCAGCCTCGAGTCGCGCACTCCCTGCAGGAACGCCTCGTTCCACTGGATCACCACGCCGTCCCCGGGCTGCGCCCTCCAGGCACGGCGCGCGGCCGAAGCCGTCTCCGGAACTCCCGACAGCAAGAGGAGGGCGCCACCTGCGCCAGCTGCGGCAAGGAACTGCCGGCGAGAGATGGCTTCCCCAAACGGGGAAACAACTGGCCGGACGGGTTCTGCGGGTTGTCCGGGCTGAGGCTTCATCGACCACCCGGGTTCGGGGTCCTCGTCATTTGCCGGGCGGGAGGGAGGCGCCGGGCGCCTCCCTCCCGATCATCCCTTCGCGTTCTCTAATGAACGTGGAAGAGCGTGCGGTTCGCATCCACTCCGCCCACAGGATCCTGAACGTTGTAGTACGTCTTGAAACCCTTGGTCGTCGCAATGCCCTCGAAGATCCCAGGCGGGGCGCCCGGTCCGTGGCATCCGACGGTGAGGACACCGGATTGCCCGTCCGAGTATTCGATCCTCAGAACGGCGGTGCCGTTTGCCCGCTCGTTCGTATCGCCGATCCCGTCGCCGATGAATGGGGTCTGGCTCTGGAAATTGGCGAAGACGAAGCTCACCACTTCCTTGACCTCGTAGGTGCCGCTTCCGCTACCGGTCTGCCAGGTGCCTCCGCCGGTCACGGCACCGGATCCTCCATTGCTCCCTTCGGGCGCAACGAACGTGCCCGAACCCGTGAGCGTGATCGTGTCGCCGTCAGGGGCCATGGCCGATGCCATGCCGCCGGGGTTCAGCGGCCCCGGGGGTGCCCCGCCAACGAAGTGGACGATGTCCCAGCGGACGTGCTGGGCGCCGCCGCCTGCGAACGCGGAAAACGCCAGCACCGCGGCGCTGATCAGAAGGCCCCCCGCAACGAGGGCCGTGATTGAACGCTTTCTCATCTCCCGTCCTTTCTCTTCATCCCTGCGCTAGTTGATCGTGATCTGCCCATTGGTGATCGTCTCAGCCGGTAGGTCGTAGTCGCCGTTGCCGGGCGCCGTGTCGCCCGGTACGCCGTCAAAGGCGCCGACGACTGTGAGCGTGACCCCTCCTGTGCCCGGCCCGCCCGCTCTCACGGAGACGCGGAACGGCATGCCGGTGAAAATCACTCCGTTGCCGAGGTTCACGCGGGCGACGCCACTGAAGCTGGCGGTGCCGGCAGCGACGTTGGCGGAGCCGGCGGTCACTTGGCCTTCAACCTGCATCAGCTTCAGGCCGAGGAAAGGCACGTTGCCCGCCATCAAGCAGAGAAAGTGCCCTTGAGCACCGCCGCCGGCCGAGAGAACGACGCCGATCCCGAAGTGTGTGCCGTCGACGCTGCCGTCGCCGTCGAAGTCGCCGCCAAAGGTGCCCTGACCGCCGCCGCTGACCACGGTCGAGGCTTTACCGCCCGCTGATGCCGCCGGCAGCGCGATCGCGGCCGCCAGCACCAAGGCAACAACCAGAAGCCTCCTCATTCCCTCTCCTTTCTGGAAAGCGGTCTGGAGGCACACAGCCAGGAGGCACGCCGCCCTGCAACTACTAGCTCGGCCGCCTCCATCGGAGGTGCCATGAAACCGTCTCCCCGCAGTTGTGCGCGAGTATCCTGCGCAGCCTCGGTAGTGTCAAGAGGTACAAGACGGTGTCGAGAGCATTGTCGTGCCGCACCTCGAGCTCCCAGACCTCCTCGCTGACCGGTGTGGGGCTCGATTCCGCACGCAAATCAAGTGATTGGGGGCTGGTACGTCTACGACATCTGGGTGTCGAAGGAAGACTTCCAGCGGTTCGCCGAGGACAAGCTCGGGTCGGCCACGCAGCCGATCGCGGGCGGCCAAATGGTGGCGAGCCACAGTATTTCGAGATCCACGGCCTCGTCCAGGCGAAATAGCGGTCCTGCAAATTAGGGAGCTCGAACCCGGAAGGCAATGCACCGAGTCCGGCTGCTCGACATACAGAGGGTCTTGTTCGGAACTGAACGTCGAACTCGCCAGTACCTCACTCGGATCAGCACCCAGAACGGAGCGTGTCGCAGTTCCGCCAAAACGCGACAGCGACGCAGTTCGACACAGCACAGCGAACTACCGCTTGCAGGGCCGGCGCTCTGCGGCCTCGCCCTGGTCTATCACTGGCGCGCTGGCTGCATGTCGCCTTCGGGCTCCACCGCAGGATGGACGACTTCTTGAGCGTTTCTTAGGCAGGTTTCAGAACGCTCTTAGAGTCCCTGGTTCGATACGAGCAGGACTCGACGAACTGCCACGCCCTGGCCGAACGATTTCCGAAAGATGCGCGATCTGGGCATAGAGGCTCAGAGGGCCGCTTGCGCTCGAACTGGATTGTGATGTGGCCAATCGGGTACTCAAGAGCCGTGAAGCGTGCGGCCGCTCTCACCCCTCTTCTTCTCCTCGGCTTTCTCGCCAGTACAGCCGTTCCTGGGCAGTCTGCAGAGCCGGCTCTGATTACTACGGCACTCCCGACGATCACCACCATGCTTCCGGTCAGCACAACGGTGCCGAAGGTGACCACCACGCTTCCGGTCAGCACAACGGTGCCGAAGGTGACCACCACGCTTCCGGTCAGCACAACGGTGCCGAAGGTGACCACCACGCTTCCGAAGACGGATCCGACGACCGCGACCACAACAGCAGCGACCTCGCCCTTGTCGGCGGGCCTCGGAGCGATGTTCCCGTCACTGCAGAACGGAGGGTCATTCCTGTCTGGCGGGAACGGCTCGGCCGCACCGGGGGCGGCGTCCGCCAGTCTGTTCAGCGCTTCTTCGGGTGGCCCGAGTGCCGCGTCCCCAGCGGTCACGCGCCTTCACAGCTCCCGACCGTTCCTCGTCCTGCACGGCCCGAAGGCGCGGCGGTCCGCGATTCTCGTGTTCCACCTTCGCCACGCGGGGCGCGTTCGGTTTACGGTGGTCGAGGTCTTCCCGCTCTGTCGAGTCGTCGGCGTGTTCACAGTGCGCGGCCACGCCGGCATCAACCGCTTCCGCTTCAAGGGTCGCGTGCACGGGAAGCGGCTGCCCGCTGGGACGTATCAGATCGGGCTGCGCACGAAAAGCGCCAGGTTGCTCCGCGTCACCATTGCGATCTTCGACTCCGTCGTCGGGTCGCCCTCAGCCGTCACAGCGGCGAGGAAACGCAACGTCTGCGGGGCAACCACGTCGTTCTCGTTCTCGTCCGCTCTTGGTTTCGGCCCGACCGTGGTCGAGGGAAGGTCGGCAGCTGCTGGATCGTCCTCGCCCTCCGGAACGAAGCATGTTCTCGGCGTCGATGTCACCGCGCTGGCGCCACAGATCCTTGCCAAGGAAATCGGCAAGAACCCGTTCGTGATCGTCGCGCTAGGTCTAGCGGTGCTTCTGTTCGGCCTCGCGGCGGTCCCTGAGGCGGCGACCCCAGGACCGCGAACTGCCGATCTGCTCGCTCGTCAGCGATCTGGGATGATCCTTGCCGGTGGAGTTGCGATCGCGGTCGGCGTGATCCTCCTCGCGCTGAGCTAGCGCGCTCGAACCGGCGACCTCCTGGGTGGCGCACATAGTCAGGGATCACCTGCTTCGTCGATCCGTCAGTAGTCCTTGAGCTTGAGCACCAGTTCGCGAACAGCGACTAGCTCCGAGGCAGGCGAACGAACGTTGGAGTGCGGATGTCGTCGAGCTCGCGGCCGTCGGGCTGGAGGAGCTGCACCTCGATCTTGAACCGGCCGCTCCGCTTCGGCACCTTCACCCAGATCTCGCGCCGGCCGCCAGTTGTGCAGTCGTTCGGACTCTCGTACTGCGCGAGCTGCCCCCGCAACGTCTTCTCCGGCACGGGCTCGCCGCCGGGGGTGAGCACCCACCAGTAGATCGGGAGCGCCCTTCCCCGGAAGCCCCGGATGGCGATGCTGAAGTGGACGACCCGCCCAACCGCCTCGAGCTCTTCCTTGCTCGTGCTGCCCTGGGCTGCGTAGTGCATCGGGAGATACACGCGACGGCGACCTCGCTCGTCCACCGTGACCCTGCTCAGTTTCGCGTATCAGTACTCCGAAGCCACGTTATTAGTGCGTGGTAGGGAAGGTCTCAGCGCGGCCGAACGCGCAGGGTCGCTAGCACGCGGTTCGCCTCCCGAAGGCTGGTCGCCGAGGCCTTCCCGGTGCCGAACTCGACCCACAAATCGAAGGCGCGTCCCGAAACCCTGAATTCTCGACCTGCGAAAGCGCGATTGAGCGGGAAGCCCTCGACGGGGGCGCCGAGGTCTCGTCTCTGTATGCGCAGCGGCGACGTCAGTGGCGGGAAGCTGGCGGCTGCAGGCCGGCCGACCCCGAGCAGAACAATCAAGACGTCGTTCTTGTGCATTCTCGGCACGGCGCTCTGGCCGCCGTCGTCGCCGTCCACGGGCGGCAACCGCAAGCTCGCCGCGTGCAGAATCGCTAACCCGCCGACGCGCCGGTAGATGACGCCGCTCCACCCGGATGGCAATCCGATCGCTAGCCCGTGGCCAGTAATCGTGCGCGGCTTCGTTGCTCCGCTGGCCGGGCGACTGACCCGGACGATTCGGTGCTGCCTCGGCGTCCAACGCTGGCCAGGCGGAGCCGTCGTGAAGAATGCACCCGCCGGCGGCGCGCACGGCTTGCACCAAAAGCCGAGCGTGTAATCGCCGGGCCGTACGTGCGGGACGATGAACGACAGTCGAGCCACGGCTGGATCGGCAAGACGAAGCGAGCCGAGCATGATGATTCTCCGGTTGTGCGGTGGACCAGTAGGCCGCTGAACGAGGCTCGACCGAGCGAGTGCCATCGGCACGAGATAGACCCGCACTCCCGAGAATGCTGCGTAACGGCCCGGCGAAGCAACGTGAACGCGCTCTCCCCAATGCGCGCGCGGTGACGAGAACCACAGCCCGAGATCGGCGGAAGCACTACCGGTGATTGCCAACGCGATCGCCACCGCAAGCAGAGTGATCACCAAGCGAATGGCCGGGCGACGTCGCATCTCTGCTCCACCTACGGCTCCGTCGGCCCATTGAGTCCCAACCCGATGCGGCGAGCTCAACAAGACGCGGGGCCGCGACTGTGCCGTCAACGACCGCAACCAGCTCCAGCTCCCCATAATAGTCGCCGCGAGAACGCGCCCTAACAACCTCCCTCGCCAACAAACACCTGTTGCAAGGTCACACGAATCGCAGCAGGCCGCCGCTAGCGCCGACCGCATCGAGGCGCGCGGTTGTCGCGTTTTGGCGGTAGTGCGACAGAGATCTCGGCCCGGCGGGCGCCGCTGCCAACGACTGCTGCGTGGTCGAATTTGTCCAAGCTGGTGAGCATGGCGACGAGGCCGTTATTCCTCGACGACCACGGTGCGCTCCTCGGCCTGTGCGACCGCGTCGGCTGCGGCCTCGGCCTCCTCCCGGCTGGTGTGGTCTTCTGTCTCGCCTTCGCCGTAGTCGACGTGCCACAGGTCGTGCTCCTCATAGACCCGGATCGGTAGTCCGCTCTCGGGCATGTGCGCCCCTCTCTATGAGCTTCGCCGCTCGACAGGGTCGTGCGTCGTATCAGGCCGACCCTCGACCTCAATCCTGACGATCGCGCTCGCGCGTACACGAGAGCACCCGTCGGCCGTCGAAAACCAACTGCGATCGCTGGCGTTCTCGATCTTCTCGATCAGCTCTTGGGCTGAGCCTTCTCCAAGGTCGAGATCGCACTCGTGGCCGCCCGCAAGCCACGCTCTCAGTCGCTCTGCCATGTCGGCACCCTAGACCAGTCCAGGTTGGAATGATTTCGATGAGCATGGTCCGCTATCTCGCCTTTCAGATGAGCGAAGTTTTTCCAGAGGACGATCCGCTCTCCGAGTGGCTCATAACGCTCGCGCTCGCGATGAACGACCTCGCCCTCGTCCACGTCCGTCTCGACGAGGATCAGGAGGAGCCAGACAGGGCGTTCTACTGGAACCGACTCGCCGTCTCACACTTCACGGAGGCGGCACTGTTTCTCCGCGACACCGCGGATGTCCCAGAGGTCAGGGCGTTCGTCGAGTCAATCGGCGACGAGGCGCGAACGAAGTACGACGAGTGCCTCGCCATCTTTCACGAATGCCGCGGCAAGCTGTTCAGCACGCGCAACAAGGCCACGTTCCACTATCCCGCGCTCCGGCCGGCCAACCCACAGGCCGACCGGCCCATACGGGTAGCGCTCGCCGTGCTGCGCGACGACCGTGGAGTGATCCGCTCAGCGCGGATCCGCGACGCACGAGCCTTGTTCGCGGACGACGTCGTGGCAACAATCTTTGCGCGCGAGGTCGGCGGGCTCGATGCCGTTCCCGTGTTCGAGGCGCAGGTCGCGGCGGGAACGACCGCCTTCATCCGATTCGCGAACCTCGCCCTCGACGAGCATCTCCTACGCGCCCGAGAGAGGGGAGTTGTAGTCGACGAGGTCGAGCCGACCGATCCCGGCGATCTTCGGCGCGGATGGAAGGTTCACCGGCCAACCTGACCGGCCTTTGGAGATTCGACCGCGGCGGTCGCACGCATCGTCTCGATGATGCGCCTGTCGCCCGCACCCATAGCTCAGCGCAGCGTCAAGAGCGTATCGCAGTTCCGCCAGAAGGCGACGGCGACGCACTTCGAGCGCGAGTTGGCGGGTGCGCGCCCGACCAACGCAATGGCCTGTAAGCCTTGAGTGAAGTGAGCCGCCGCTCTATCGACTGAGCGACGGGCGCGACTCGCGCAGGCGCTCAATCGGGCGCGGGCTGTTCCCCTGGCGGGAAACCGTCGATCGCGGCACGATGGATTGCGAACTCATCCACCCCCGGGACGCTACGCTACGCCGCGCCTCAGTCGTTGACCACGGCACGCAATAGGTTCGCCCTGCTGATCCCGAAATGCGTAGCTGTCGCGGTTTGTTGGGACACGCTCCGCCCTTCCCCAGCTTCGCGACGACCTCAGCGCGTGCCGCGCGCGCCGCTTTCAGGTTGCCGTCAATCGTCTTCCACCGCCGCTTCCCGTCGCTGTCGGTGAAGGTGATTTCGTAAGCACGGTCTTCGGGTTGCGGTAGGTGCCGCGCTCGACCCGCTCGCGGCGCGTCGTCTTCTCGCCGTTGGCGCTCATAGCTCCTCCTCAGCGAGACCAAGAGCGATCAGGTCGGCGTTGACTTGGTCGAGAACATGGGCCGGGAGATCAGCCACCGTCTCGGCACTATGAATCTCCATCAGCGTCGCGAGACGCCCCATGAACTCGCCGCGCTCAAGTGCGAGCCCAGCCTGATCCTCGTGGTGAGCGATCTTGCCGACGAGGATGAGATCCGCCTGCCTCTGTGCCTGGGGGTCGAGCCCGGCGTAAATCCAACGAGCCGCCTTCAGGTCGTTGCGCTCGACAGCAGCGACGAAGCTGGCGATCTGCCTGTCGGCGCTCATCGCTCCCCTCCCGAAAGACGCCCAGCCGTTCCAGCTCACGCACGGTGTCCTCGGCTCGCTCCCAGTCGTGCGGATGTATCGCCGGGTCGAGGTCGCGCAACCCCTGAGTCGGATCTCGTTGCCGTGCCGGTCGGACTACGTTTCTACGTTTTTCGAGAGCGCCTGATGGCTGACGCCTCAGTCGGGGCCGCGGCGCAGGGAGGCGTCTTCGTTTCGGCGGCGGAGGATCGCCTGCGCCTTCTCGAAGATCTCCGCGTCGACGAGCGGCTCGTGCAGGCCCGGGTGAGTGTTGCCGTTCCAGCGGACGAGCCCCCTATAGGGCGACCATCCTCGTACTCGACCGCAATCGGAGGCGCCGCAAACGCCTGTTCGGCCGGCTCCGCGCGGTTCGCCCGCTGCTATCGGCGGGTTTTCGCGTTCGAGGCCCTGACCTTCCACGTCCTCCCGCGAGGCCGTGTAGCGACGAAATGGCAAGGGTTCGGCGCCGGGCGTGAGAGCATCGGGCCATGGAGACCGGCCTGCTGCGGGACAGCGACTGGGCGCCGCTCGACGGCGAGGTCTGTCGCGTGACGACGCTCACGGCTCTCGGGTTCGCGAAGGGACTGCCGTACGCATCCGTCGAGCTCGAGTCGCCTCTGCTGGCCGAGCCGACCACGGGGTTCGTGACCCACAAGCTCGACTTCGAGCACCTCTCGGAAGCGTTTAGCCAAAGGGAGAGCGAGCCGAACACCGAGGTCCTGATCATCTGGACAAAGCGGTTCCTCAAGCGTGGCGCCAAGCTCGTCGCGCGTTTCATGCCGCGGATGTGGGTGATGCTCTGCCGCGAGAACACGTACGAGTTGATGACCGACCAGACCTACGAGCCCGAACTTCGCGGCCTGGAACGGCACCTCGCCCAAAAGCCGATCGCGGAGTGGAAGCCGGATGTCATGGAATGATCAGACTCTCCCCGCGCTGCCGACGGAGTGGCAGACCGTGCCGCCGGCTCCCGGCGTCGCGCCGACCGCGTAACCCATCCTAGGTCAGGTGATGGCGAGCGCCGCGCCAGTTACGACGACCTCGCGGTTCGCGTAATGCCGGTTCGGCCCAGATTAGATGGACTCGAACTCCGTCCGGAGTTGCCATCAGGTGAGGGGAAGGACTTCGACGAATCGGTACGCGGTCGCGGATGTCTGTTCAAATCCTGCCCACGCTATGAACCTGCGACGGTGCGGACGTTTGTCCCATAGAGAAGCGTGTCGCCTTTCCGCCATAACGCGACAGATCCGGGGGGCGGTAGGATGCGTTGCGGCTCGCGCTGGCGCCCCTGCGTGCCGGCGTCGGGGCCGAGGGAGGTGCCCGCTGGCATCCGAGGTCGAGATTTCTCCGCGGCAGGAGGCTGACGTCCCGCAGCTGTTCGGGCTCGCGAAGGGCACGTTCGCCGGTCAGCCCGGCTGGAGCGACGAGCGGGTACTCGAGGTGCTGAAGCGCAATCTGATCTTCGTCGCCCGCGAGGAGGGTCAACCCGCCGGCTACGTCGCCTTGGGCAGCGACGAAGGCGGGGCGATCGTGGTGGTCGAGCAGCTGTTCGTCGCGCCCGGCCACGAGCGGCGTGGCATCGGACACCGGCTGCTCGCCTACGCGGAGGGTTACGCGATCGCGGAGCGGGCGCGATCGCTCCAAGTCGTCGTCGAGGAGGGCAACCGGCAGGCTCGGAGCTTCTACAGGCGCTCAGGCTTCGTACCGGTTGAGCCAGAGCTGTTCGAACTCATCCTCCCACGCGCCGACTGAGAACTTCCGGTGCCTCTCGTGGGGCCGTCGCCCCAAGCGGTCACGACTGCTACCTAGCCCAAATCGCCGGCGTGATCCTTGACAGCAGGGGACCTCGCACGCCTTGCGCTTTCGTGCAGGCACGGGAGAAGTAGCGGCTCTGGCTGTCGCGGAAGAGCCGAAAGACGACACGGGGCCTGAAGCCCGCTCCGTGGGGTGGCTTTGGCTACACGCGCACGCGCGTGTATCAGCTCCCAAGCCGCTTCGCAACCAGAACCCCCAAACGTGACTCCGGTCAAGCCTTGACGCGGCGCCTTTCAAAGACGGTGATCCATTTGGCGGCACGCGGCTAGCCCTCTAGATCGGCGGGAGGGCGCCGGCGGCAGCCCAGCTACCCTGATCTACAAATGGATCGCCCGGCGCAAGAGAGTTGGATTCCGGATCGCTCGGCGTTCCCGATCATTTGACACCGTGATCGCGCCGATTGCAGCGCAGACAGCTGGCGGCCTGCTCCCACGCTTGGCGCTCGCTCGCATCGTCGCCGTGTCCTCGAGCTGCTGGGAGAGCGTTCGGTGACCGTGATCCCAATGGTGATCGAGCAGGACGCGCGCGGGGAGCGCGCCTTCGACATCTACTCGCGCCTGCTCAAGGACCGGATCATCTTCCTCGGTACGCCGATCGACGACCAAATCGCAAACCTCGTCGTGGCCGAGCTCCTGCACCTCGAGTCAGAGGAGCCGGACACCGACATCTCGATCTACATCAACTCGCCCGGCGGCTCGGTCTACGCCGGGCTCACGATCTACGACGCGATGCAGTTCGTCAGGCCCGACATCCAGACGACCTGTGTCGGGATCGCGGTGGCGATGGGCGCCCTGCTCCTCGCCGGCGGCACCAAGGGGAAGCGGACAGCGCTGCCAAACGCGAAGACCCTGCTCCACCAGGTCTCCGGCGGCTTCGAAGGACAGGCAACCGACATCGAGATTCAGGCCCGCGAAGTAATCAGCGTCAAGCGGCGCCTGGAAGAGATCATCGCCGAGCACACCGGGCAGCCGCTCGAGCGGGTCTCCAAGGACATGGAGCGCGACTACTTCATGACGGCGGACGAAGCGCGCGAGTACGGGATCATCGACCGAGTGATCGCGCATCACTGAGGTCTCCGAGCCAGGCCGAGCCCCCACCCAACGAGCTCCGCAGAGCGCCGGCCACGGCAAGCAGTAGTTCCAGAGGTTGCCCGCGCCGAACGATCCGCTCGGGATCGTGGCCGCTCGCGAGGCTACCCTGCACGCTCAGATCGTCCTCGCTCAGCTTGAAGACGGTGCCGTCCGGGATGACTGCCGCCCAGACGGAGCCACCGCCGACCGTCTGCCTGAAGCGCTCGTCCCGCGCCAGGTCGGGGACCGCGCGTCACGCTTCGGCAGAACGATGCGGCCGCCGGTACGGCAACCGACGCTGCCAAGAGGGCGATGTGTCGGAGTCTTCTGTCGAGCGCTCCGAGTCCTTTGATCCTTCACCGTTGAGCCGCTCGCCGGCTTCGTCTGTCGGCATGTCGGCGGTGTCGGCTACCGACAGAGAGAAGAGCGCCGGAGAGGTCGGATAGCTGACGTAGCGCAGGAGGAGGACGAGCCGTTGCTTCGCGTAGTGGTTGCCTAGACTCGGCCGATGGTGGTCTGCCCGCTGTGCGGCGCTGAGAACCGCGAGGGCGCTCGCTTCTGCGACTCCTGCGCTGCTGCCCTAACCGCGCCAGCGGCAGCCCGTGAGCAGCGTAAGACAGTGACCGTGCTCTTTTGCGACGTGACCGGCTCGACCGAGCTGGGAGGGAAGCTCGACCCGGAGGCGCTTAGGGCGCTGCTGGCGCGCTACTTCGAGCGCATGAAGACGATCGTCGAGCGCCACGGCGGCTCGGTCGAGAAGTTCATCGGCGACGCCGTCATGGCGGTGTTCGGCGTGCCGGTGCTGCACGAGGACGACGCGCTGCGCGCGCTGCGGGCGGCGCTGGAGATGCGCGAGGCCTTTCCGGGGCTCGGTGTACAAGGGCGCATCGGCGTCACCACCGGCGAGGTGGTGACCGGCACCGAGGAGCGACTCGCCACCGGCGACGCCGTCAACGTCGCCGCTCGCCTGGAGCAGGCGGCACAGCCGGGCGAGATCCTGATCGGTGACGAGACGTACCGGCTGACGCGCGACGCGGCCGAGGTAGAGGTGCTTGAGCCACGGGAGCTGAAGGGCAAGGCCGAGCCGGTTCCCGCCTACCGGCTGCTCTCCGTCCAGGGTGAGGAGGGCTTCACCCGGCACCCGGATGCACCGATGGTGGGTCGCGAGCTCGAGCAGCGCCAGCTCGCGAGCGTGTGGGAGCGTGTGGTCTCCGAGAGCGCCTGTCAGCTGTTCACGATCCTGGGGCCGGCCGGGGTGGGTAAGTCACGCCTGGCAGCTGAGTTCTTGGCCTCACTGAAGGACACGCTCATCGTGCGTGGCCACTGCCTCCCTTACGGCGAGGGCATCACCTACTGGCCGGTGGTGGAGATCGTCAAGCAACTGCCCGAGGCGGAGCCCGAGCCGGTCGCCGCCGAGACGATCCGCGCCCTCCTCGGCGATCAGCAGCTGGTCACCTCCAGCGAGGAGATCGCCTGGGCCTTCCGGAAGCAACTGGAGGTAGTTGCCTCGGAGCGGCCGCTCGTCTGTGTCTTCGACGACCTGCACTGGGGGGAGGAGACCTTCCTTGACCTGGTCGAGCACGTGGCCGACCTTTCCCGCGACGCGCCGATCCTGTTGCTCTGCATGGCGCGGCCGGATCTGCTCGACCGCCGAACAGGCTGGGGCGGCGGCAAGGTCAACGCGACCACGGTGCTGCTCGAGCCTCTTGCGCCCGAGGAGACGGAGCTCCTGATCGAGAGCCTGGCAAACCTAGACGAAGGCCTGCGTACCCGCATCCGGGAGGCTGCCGAGGGCAACCCGCTCTTCGTCGAGGAGATGGTTGCGCTCCTCCAGGATCCCGGCAACGGCGAGGTGACCGTTCCTCCCACGATCCAGGCGCTGCTGGCCGCCCGCCTCGACCAGCTCGAAGCGCATGAGCGGGACGTGCTGCAGTGTGGCTCGGTCGAGGGCCGGATCTTCCACCGCGGAGCGGTGCAGGCACTGAGCCCACAAGAGGCTCAGGTGACGGCGCGCCTGACCGCGCTGGTGCGTAAGGAGCTCATCCGTCCCGACAAGGCGCAGCTCCCGGGCGAGGACGCCTTCCGCTTCCGCCACCTGCTGATCCGAGATGCCGCCCTACGACGCGCTGCCCAAGGCCACCCGGGCCGAGCTGCACGAGCGTTTCGCGGACTGGCTCGAGAAGCACGGAGCTGATCTCGTCGAGCTGGACGAGATCCTCGGCTACCACCTTTCTGGCGGAAAGACGACAAGAACTTCTGGTGTCGTGCGGGGCCTGTCGGGCATAGCGGGCAGATTTGAACAGACATCCGCGACCGCCTATCGCTTCGTCGAGACCCACGTCCTTGGCTGACGCAGAAACGCGATTCGGTTCGAGCCCGGTCAGTTGGTCCTCAAGGGGAGTTCTTTCAAACCCTCCTGAAATCCTTAAAGACCTTCTTGACGGCTCGACTCCAGAATCTCACGAGCCGTGACTCCAGGCAAGTCGGCGGTCGCTGTGCGTCACGATTGGATCTCGTGGCCCCGTTCAACGCGGGAAGATGACCCTGTGCCACCGCCCGGCGCCGTGCGGATTCAAGCCGACTCGGTCAGCTCGCGCTGCTGCTCGAGAAGTTGTTCGACTGACGGCTTCCAGCCGAAGCGAAGGAAGAACTCTCGAGCGGTTTCAACGGCTTTCTCACGCGGCTCTGCCACCAGTTGCTCGCGAGGAAGCGTGACGGTTTGGTTGAGGCTCTCGGCGGTCGCGCGGCGAGGCGTTGAAAACGGTACCCGTCTTGGATGGCCGACAACAAGCGCCCGATCCTGCAGAGCGTTGAGGCGAATGTCGAGGGTCATCCGCTCGTCACCGGCCGGGCTGAGGGCAAGTCGGGCTGCCAGTTCGAAGACTTCCGTGACGTAGTAGAGGATCTCCCAGATTTCGATGACCGAATTGAAGCCTTCAGGAACGACCGTCTCCTCGCGCCCCGTCCGCCAATCGGCAGAGACCGTGCGAAGGTGGGTGAACTGGCCGCTGGTGAAGAAGCGCCACGCCTCATGGAGCGACACGACCTCGGCATCGACATCCTGGCCAATCCAGTCCTCCCCACGGAGCATCTCTTCGCGATAGTCGATGAAGGGCACCGGCCACCCTCGAAGGCGGACGGTTGCGTTCGCCAGGATGTCATCGAGTTCTCCGTAGTCGACTCGATGCTCGGTGAACGGCTCGGGCCGAATTGCTACGTCCCAGTAGCCTTTCGAGCGGATCCTGTCGGTGACCTCGCTCAACTCCAAGCCCGCCCGCGCTCATCTTCGTATCTCCCAGTGTCCGATGGGCCCTCGGGCTCGCGACTTGATGTGGAAAGCGTGATGCCTGCGCGCTCGCCGGTTTCGATGTAAGCACGAAGTGCCTTCTGCGTCGCGAGCTCGAGGATCTCTCGCATTTCGACCGAGGTTGCGACTTCGGACGTCTCTGGCAGTTTCCGCGGTCGCACATAGAGGGCACCCTTTCGGAGAACATCTGAGTAGCCCTTCGCGCACAAGTGTGGGATGTCGGCGAACTCGAAGACCTGGATCACAGCAACCGTGACACCGCTCGAGAGATCGATACCTGCGACGTCGAAGCGAAGCGGTGGATCGGCGTACTCCGCCATCTTGCGGGCGATATCGTCGTAAGCGAGCCACGACTTCAGATCGTCGCCTACGAGGCCGGGACGCATCGCTGCTGGGTCGCCGTCGTCGATGCCGACGATCACATGCCCGCCGTCACGAAGGTTGCCCATACTCAGCGCGGCTCGAGTCACCTTGGCAAAAAGGTGATTGTCGCCACGCGGGCCAGGCCCTTTCAGCTCAAAGCCGCGCAGTTCGTAACCTGAGCCAAGGGGCGGCCTCGATTTCTTCCAGAGTGAGCACGGGAACACTCTCTAGGACGATGAGGGCTGCCACCAGCCGGTCATTTTTTCGCTTCGGACATAACGTAGAAACGTAGTCCGACCGGCAGAGCGACGAGACCCGGCTCAACCCTCCGCCACAAAAACGTAGAAACGTAGGCCGACACGGACACGATGTTGCGATTCCGCCAAAGTGCGACAGCTGAGCGCTCGCTTATTACGTTCAAGCAAGCAACAGCCGCGATCGCCAACAGTTGCCTTCAGGGGCAACAAAGCGGTCCCTCGAGTGACGTTGGTTGGCGTTGGGTTATGGCTCGAAGGGGTGTCCGGCGCGCGCAAGGCGAGGGTTGCGCCGGTCGATGACCTAGCTCTCGACCGTTAGCATCCTCGCCTGGGGCTCACCTTGAGGTGCAGGGTGAGCCATCCGCGGTCTCTCCGCGCCTCCGGTCTTGTGCCGCGGCTGCAGCTCCGAACATGTGGCAGCATCGCAACCGGATCGAAATAGGCCGAGCGCCGCAAGCGCTGATCTATCCCAACGCGGCAGCGTCGATATGTGAAAGAGCCGCCAGGATGTGGGCCTAGGCCTTGATGATTGTGACGGGGAGCCCGGACCGCTCGCGCGCCGTCTGCGCGAACTCAAGGGCTTGGGCTTTGTCGCTGAAACCAGCGACGTAGGCTTGATAACCGCCGCACGGTGCGCGCTTGATCTTCAGGCCAATGTAGCCGAAGCTGTTTGCCCTTGCGATCACCACGTTGAGTTCGCTGATCGTTGGCAGCGTCCCGAAGATCGCCTGCAGCTGTCCGGTCTGCTGCGCGATCACGCATTCGATCGTCGGGAAGTAGTGAACAGTCCGCGCTTCGGTTTGCACCCCCACCGCCGTCGGGAACGAATCGAGGCCACGCAAAACGGCCTTCCAGACCGTGCAACTCTCCTGCACGGTCTTCACGCCCTTGAACCCGACCGTCACCGCCCGCTGGGTAATCTTGTCGGCAGCGGCCGGGGACTTTGCACGACCAAAGACGAGGTCGAGTCCGTTCTCGTACACGGGCGTCTCGCAACCCTGCTGCTGTTTCGCTGGGGCACCCGACACCCCAGCCGCAAGTACCAGTGCGGCAGCCAGGAGGAACAGCGAGAGCGGAAGCATCGCCTTTCTCACAGCCTGCACAGATAGCAGGTTACGCGGACTGAGTTCACCCGAACCCGCAGGCCTGCGTCAGATTCAGATTGTCGCCATCGCCTCGATAAGGAGCAAGCGAAGGCGCCTGGCCGGCCGGTGCCCAGAACAAGAAGCACTCGCACAAGCCGTTTGAGCTTCTTTTATGTTGCCTAAAAAAGCAACAAAAATGAGTCAAAAAATGACTCATTTACGACCTTGGCTTTGCTTGATTCTTCTGGGCGCCCTATCGCTCAATCAGGATCTCATGCACGCAGCCGCATCTCGCAGGACGATTTGCAGCGCTCCGCAAGCTCGACGCGGCTCAATTGGCGGGGCACTTCGCCGGCTTGATCCGAGCGGCCCGCCGCGAGCCCGAACCGGCCTGAGCCGGAGTGTGTCGGGAGAGGTCTTTTGTGCCAAAGCGGGGCCTGGCCTCGCGGCGATTGATGATTGGCCCAAGCCGGAGAAGGTTGCCAACCGGCGGCGCTTGGCGGGGCGTCAACCCGCAATCGCCGCCAGATGCGGTCGGTCCCTTCGCGGCGACGAGCGTCGGAGCGCGATGTCGTTGCCCTGTCCGCGCCGAACAACGTTTCAACGCTTCGCGACGAGGACGTTGGCAGCGGGCTCCCGAATCCACTCGGGCTATGCCAGCGATGTCCCGCGAAGGCGGGCACGACGAGTTTCGCGACGAGGCAGCGGAGAGGACAGCCTCCAAGCCGGACTCTTAAGCAGAACGGTTCCGTCTAGCTGTAGTTCCTGACGAGGTCGGTGCGGAGGGAGCTGTGGTCACTGTGCGTGTCGCCCTTCGGCTCTTCCGCGACACGGGTTTACACCGTTCCGGTGCAGAAACTGCGCTATACCATCTGGCTCGGCATCGTCGCGGGCGCGATGATCGAGGGCGCCATGGCCGTAGAGCTCGAGGCGGGGAAGCATGCTCAAACCTGGTGACGCTCGACAATGCACGGCCGGCCGTGGAGATCGCTGGCTGCGCCGGCTGGCCATGCGCGATTCGCTGATCGTGGCCGGCTGCGTCATCGCAGCCGGGGAGTTTGGGGCGTACTACTCCGCCCGCGTGACCACCTGGGCTGTGATGACCGACGAGCTCCAGACCACGAAGCTGGCGACGAGCATCGCCGAAACCGGCTCGGTCGTCCCGCGCATCCACGGGAGGTACTACGCGGCGTTGAGCCAGCTGTATCCGTTGTTGCTCGCGCCCTTCTACGGGTTGCTGACGGCGCCCGCCGCAGCCACCGCCGCCCATGTTTTGAATCCCTTCCTGCTGGCGAGCGCGGCATGGCCGGCATATCTCCTTGCGCGCTCCCTGACGGGATCACGCGTGGCGGCGTCTGTCGCGGCGCTGTTGACAGCTTTCACGCCCTGGCTCGTGCTGAGCACGACGCTCCTGACCGAGAATGCCGCTTACCCGGCTTTCGTCTGGGCGCTCTTTGTCTGTCATCGTGCGATCGCCGACCCGAGCGCGAAGCGGGACGTCGGTGCGCTCGCTGCTCTCCTCGTTGCGTTTCTCGCGCGTACCCAGTTCCTCGTGCTCGCGCTCGCCTTGCCACTGTCACTGCTTGGTCATGAGCTGACGTTCACTGCCCTCGGCGCCGAGGGCAATACCAGGTGGCTGCGACTGCGATCCCGGGCGAGGCGGGCGCTTTCCTCGCATCTTGTTCTCTTCTCGGTTTACGCCGCCGCAGGCCTGACCGCTGCCGGGCTGGCCGCGGTTGGCTCCCTGGGAGCGGTCGTCGGCAACTACGCGGTTCCGTTCAGGGGCGACCTCTTTCCGCCCGGTATCTGGCACTCGGCGGCTGTGCATCTGGACTACGTCGTGATCGGGGGCGGCGTCCTGCCCTTCCTCCTTGCGGCCTCCTGGGCGCTGACGTCGGCGGTCCGGCCCGAGGGCAGAGGCGCGCACGCTTTCACCTGGTTGCTCCTGATCCTCGTCCCGCTCTTGACATTCGAAGCTGCGTCCTTCGATCTGCGCTTCACGCCCAACGCTTTCATCCAGGACCGCTATCTCTTCTATCTCACGCCGCTGTTCGCGGTCGCGACCGGAGCGACCCTCGTCCAGCGCGCGCGCACCCGGGCCCGGGCGCTGGTCGCCCTCACCGTTGGTGCGATCTTTGCCTGGCTGGCAGGGCTCGCTGCGTACGGTGATCACCCCATCATCTTCTGGGCGTCGCCCGCTACAGCCTTCCATCCGGCCATCGTGACGGCGGCCGCCTGGCTGCACCTCTCGGATCAATGGTTCATTCGCGCGATCGTGCTCATGCTTGCCCTCGCGGCGGTGCTCGTCACGTGGTCTCGGCTGGCCCGCCCGAGAGTGGCGCTCGCTAGTGCGATGCTGATCGCCGCCTTCGGCGCGTTCGAGGCGGGCTACGTTTTCGAGCGGTTCGCCGAACCGGCGCTGACGGTGATCAGACCCCATCTGGACCGGCGGGACTGGATCGACGCCGCGGTGCCGTCTGGAAGTTCCGTCGCGCTCGTGCCGAGCCTGCTCGAGTCGTCGACCTACTGGTGGGAAGCCGAGTACTGGAACAAGGACGTGGACCGCGTGCTGCGCGTCGAAGACGGGCCCACGTTCACGCCGTTTCCGGCCGACGACGTGTCGGTGGACTTCAGGGCGGGAACGCTGCTGGGTGCGCAGCCCAGCGACTTCCTGGTCGTCGCGCCCGCAGAGACCCGTTTCCACCTGGTCGAGGCACGTGCGCGCACAGCGGACGTGACGCCGCTCAGGCTCGTGCGCCCCACGAAGCGCTACCGCCTGGAGTGGTCGACACAGGGCGTATCGGCCGACGGCTGGACCACCCCGGGCGAGAATGCGCGCCTGCGTTTCTACGGGAACGGCCATTCGGTGAAACGCGCCCTCGTCGTCGTCCTGAGCGCGGCCCGCGAAGCGCCGAAG
>Ga0193729_1000423_pt1 | contig 21866 bp, 22 predicted proteins | sample U1c2metaG_FD_143036 | JGI IMG/M metagenome (GOLD analysis project Ga0193729, IMG submission 143036) | Soil microbial communities from a riparian zone of the East river system, Colorado, United States - U1c2 | ecosystem: Environmental > Terrestrial > Soil > Riparian zone | place: USA: East River...
CGGGTGTTCGTGTGTTGTCGCTAGTCCCTCAGGCATTTTCTCTTAAGTGCTCACCACAAAGACCCAAAGTTCACAAAGGGCCTTAACGTTATTAGTGTCTTTGTGTCTTAGTGGTAAAAATCAACTCCTAATCAAGTCTCTGCCGGTTGTTGTCGCTCAAACTTGCCAACCACTTCTTTATGCTCCGGCGGGGCAAACTCGTACGCTTCGTGCGTGACGATCGGCGTCGTCAGAAAATTCTGGGTCGGCGGCGGCGAGGCCGTCTGCCACTCGAGGCCCGGCAAGTTCCATGGATTCGCTGATGCGATTTTCCCATAGCGCATCGACCAGACCAGATAGATCAGCGGAATCATCAAACCCACACCGAGTATCGATGCACCTGCGGTTGATAAGACGTGCAGCACTTGCCACGAAGGCAGGTCGGCCGGATAAGTGTGATAGCGTCGCGGCATGCCCATGTAGCCGAGCACGAATTGCGGCAGGAACGTTAGATTGAAACCTACGTAGACCACCAGCGCAGCGAATCTTCCCCAGCCTTCCGGATACATGCGGCCGCTAATCTTGGGCCACCAGTAATGCAAGCCGCCAAGATAACCAAACAGGGCCCCTCCGACCATGATGTAGTGGAAATGCGCCACCACGAAGTAGGTGTCACTCACATGGACGTCAACCGCCAGAGATGCCAGAAATAGTCCGGTCATGCCACCAATTGTGAACAGAGCGATGAAGCCGAGCGCGTAGAGCATCGGCGTGTCGTACGAAATCGATCCCTTGTAAAGCGTCGCAGTCCAATTGAAGACTTTGATCGCGGACGGGATCGCGACAGCGAAGCTCAAGAAAGAAAAGATCATGCCCGCGTAGACTGATTGGCTGGCGACGAACAGGTGGTGACCCCACACGAGAAAACCAAACACCGCGATCGCCAGACTCGAGAAGGCGACAAACTTGTAGCCAAAAATATTCTTGCGCGAAAAATTCGCGATGATCTCGCTAATCACTCCCATGGACGGCAACACCATGATGTAAACCGCCGGATGTGAGTAGAACCAGAACAAGTGCTGGAACAAAACCGGATCGCCGCCGGCTGCCGGATCAAAAATGCCGATGTGAGCCAGCCGTTCGAGAGCAACCAACAGAATCGTAATCGCTATAACCGGCGTGCCCAGAATCATGATTAAGCTCGTGGCGTAGTGTGACCAGACAAATAGCGGCAGGCGATACCAGGTCATGCCGGGCGCGCGCATCGTATGAATCGTGACGATGAAATTCAGGCCAGTGAGGATCGAAGAAAATCCGTTAATGAAAATTCCCAGACCCGTCGCGATTACGTATGAATTGGAAAACGTCGTGCTATAAGGAACGTAGAAGGTCCATCCGGTATCGACGCCGCCGGCGAGCAGCGCATAAATCGTGACCACGCCGCCAATAATGTAGATGTACCAGCTCAACAGATTGATGCGCGGAAAGGCGAGGTCCTTGGCGCCGATCATCATCGGAATCAAGAAGTTTCCCAGCGTCGCGGGGATCGACGGGATCAGGAAGAAGAAGACCATGATGATCCCGTGCTGGGTGAACATTTTGTTATAGGTGCTCGACTGCACCAGATCGCCCTGCGGGGTCAGCAACTCGAGCCGAATCGCCATCGCATAAAGGCTGCCGATGAAAAAGAAGAAGCTGATCGCGCCGAGATAAAGCAGCGCGATGCGCTTGTGATCTTTTGTGAGCAGCCACGACTTCAAGCCGTGCTCAGCGTTCAGATAATTCGCCCGTGGCGGTTTTGGTATTTCGAATTCTTCCATGAATCCTACGATCTAACCGTTTAGAGGCGGCCTATCGCGCGCCTTTCTGAATTCTGTTAGTTTCGGTTATCAATATTCCTCTTCCGTCGAAAACGGGCGGGCGGTACCCCGCCTCTAAACAAATCACTTCTTCTTCGGACTCGCGCTCGGTTTTGCGTTCGGCGTCGCGGATGCCGGCGGCGGCTTGGCCGTAGCCGTCTCGGGTTTCGCCGTCGAGAGCGACTTTACATATGCGACAACCTGCAAGAGTTGCTCTTCACTAATTTGACCTTTACCTGCGGATTCAAAATCGATTCACGGATGTAGCCCTCATCCGCCGTAACGCTCTGGCCGCTGTTTAGTACGACCTTACTGCCATAGACACCGTTCAGCGCCGGGCCACGTCCGCCTTCCGCATTTGCGCCGTGACAAGAAACACAACCGAGCGACTCATAAAGTCCACGCCCCGCGGCGGCCGGCGAGGATTCACCTGCGTTGCCGCTTAACCAGTTTTCATATTCAGCTGGTTCCATCACCACGACGAAGCCGCCCATCCCCGAATGATTCATGCCGCAGTATTCCGCGCAGAAAAAGTGATAGCGTCCCGGCTTCGTGGCTTCAAACCATTCCGTCGTGTACTTGCCGGGCACCACGTCGGCCTTGATGCGAAATGCCGGCACAAAGACGTCGTGAATCACATCTTCAGACGCCATGATCAATTTGACCTTGCGACCGACGGGCACATGCAGTTCATTGATCTCGCGTTGGCCGGTCGCATGCTGAAACTTCCACATCCACTGTTTGCCGACGACGTAGACTTCCAGAGCATTCTGCGCGGGGCGATACTGCCGATAGTAGAGACTGGCTCCCCAAACAAAGAAACTCATCGCGATCAGCAAAGGAATTACTGACCAAAGGGTTTCCAGCCTTTGTGAGCCTTCGATAGGCCGCGGGATCTCGAATGGGTTGCGGCGGCGATAGCGAAGGACGAAAAAAACAATGATGCCGCCAATCAGCAGAGCGAAAAAGATCGTGACGCCGCAAAGATAAAGAAATAACGCGTCTACGTCGCCCGACATAGTCGAAGCGCTTTCAGGTATGAATGGAAACCAGGATTGCATCTAATCTGTCTTGAATCTCAAATCTTGAATCTGAAATCGTCTTACGCCCTTCCTTACGTCGGGCTACTGCCCCGCGCGCCCTCCCTCACGGTCGGGCTTCCGACACGATCATTCGGGCCCGCCTCCGGCCGATCTTTCTCAATAAGAACAACAACCCAACGATCAAAATAATGGTGATGATGCCGGCTACTCTCATCACATTCATTATCACGACTCCATATTTTCCCGTCGATGGATCGTAGTGATAGCAGTACAACATCAGCGCATCGACCGGCGTGGCGATCTTGTTCGCGGATGCTTCGACCAGGCTGAGGCGTAAATCTTTCGGCGGATAATCGATGCCGTAGAAGTATCGCGCCAGCTTGCCTTCGGGCGTCGCGATCATGATGCCGCTGGCATGCGCAAATTGTTTTGTCTGCTCGTCCCAGGTGTAGCGAAAACCGACCGCGTCCGCCAGCTGCTTGATGTTCGCAGCGTCGCCGGTAAGAAAGTGCCAACCCGCGGCACCATTCGCGCGGTTGTAGCCGGCAACATAGGTTTGTTTCTTGGCCGCGGCCAGCGCCGGCGTTTCATTCGGATCAAAACTTACAGTGACCACCTCGAATTGCTCGCCCAGATTGAAAGAGATCTGCCGGAATGATCCGAGCATTCCATTCATAACCTGATTGCACAGCATCGGACACTGGTAATAAACGAGTGACAACACCACCGGCTTGCTGTTGAAGAACTGGCCCAGGCGCACGTCTCGACCTTGCTCGTCTTTGAAGACAGCGTCGAGCGGCAGTTGCTCATTAAGGTGCTGATCGATGCCTACCTTTTTCAGAACCGGCGGCAGTCCGGTTGACACCTGGCCAGAGTTCCCGCCACCCCCGTACAGTGGAGAATTTGGTTGCGGCACCCCGGGCTGAGCGTGCGCGAGTAGGCAGTAAGCAGTAAGCAGTAGGCAGTAAATGGCGAGCCGCCAAATGCCTAACGCATGATGTCTGCTTGCTGCTTTCTGTCTTCTGCCTTCTGCCTTTTGCATTCTGCCTACTGCTTCTTCTGCTGTTCCAACTGCTTCAACATCTGTTCCTTCGCCTGGTCAATCGGCATTCCGTAATGCTGCCCATTTTGATCGACGGGGCCATTCTTCAGTACTTCGTTCCATTGATCGCGCAGCACGCGGATTTCCCACATCGGATCTTTCGGCGCCGGCGTATTGCCGGTTATTTGAGGGCTCAGTTCGGCTTTCTTTTCTTTCTGTGCCGGCGCGGTCTTGTCCAGTTCTTCCGCGAATCCCGGCGCCGACTGCAGACGCGGCTCAGGCGGCAAGCGATCCTTTTCAGTGAGCGCCATCGGTGAACGCGGCGCATCGACCGTCCTTGATTCCAGCATGCGAAACATCGCCCACATCAAAATAAACGACGCGACCATCAGGATGAAAAGACCGACGACAAACTTGGCGATGCCGTCGATGTGAACATCGCTCATCTCGTGCGTGACATCGACGTTCTTGATGTACGACGTGTCGGGTGTTTCCGTGATGTGATGTTTGTCAGCCATCAATTCTGAACCAATCGTCGGTCGTTTAGAGGCGGGCTACTGCCGGCCTTGACCTTCATCCACAGCGCTAAACTTAATGTCCATGCACGACTTCCAGTGCTTGCTCAAGCTGCGGATCATTGAGCGGCACCAGCGCGCGTTTCTGTAACTGCCAGGCGAACGTAGCGATCCACAATCCGCCCATCGCGAGTGGCGCTACTACGTCCATCCAACTCAGATGAAAATGTTCCTCGGCACTCTTATTAAAAGCCGGCTCGATCAGCCAGATCACATCGACGACGCGCATGATCAGGATCAGCACGGCCAGCGTCGCCAACCTTTCCGAGCTCTTTTTTGCGGCGCGGGACAGCAAAGTCATAAATGGAAATGCGAACTGCAGAATTACGATTGCCAGCGCAATTGCTCCCCAGCCGCCATGTTTGCGGGCAACGTACCAGGTTGTCTCTTCCGGTAGATTGCCGGACCAGATAATCAGGTATTGCGAGAACGCGAAGTACGTCCACAGCATCACCAGCGTCAGCAACAAGTTGCCCCAGTCCTGAAAGTGACGAGGCTGCGCGACGCGATCCATCGGCGGGCGCTTCGAGAGCCACGACATGACGACGATGGTGAAGGCCAGCGCGCTCAGACTCCACGCCGCCACGAAAATCAAACCAAAGATCGTTGATGACCAGGCCGGTTCCAGCGACATCACCCAATCGATTGCCGCAAACGTGATCGAGATGATCAAAAGTCCCAGCCCCGGGCCGCTGATGATTTGCAAACGCTTGCGAACCGTTTTCGAGTCCGCGCGATCCTGTTCCAGCGACAACCAGTTCGCCAGCAGCGCCAACAGTGACCAGAAAGCGAAGTAGACGGCTGCGCGAATCACGAAGAACGATGGATTCAGGTAATGCGCCTTCTGCTGCAGCGCCGGTGTCTCGCTCATAAACGCCGCACTGGTCCATGGATAAATCTGTTTCAGTCCAAAGATGATCGGAATAAAAAGTATCAGCATCAGCGGCAGCGTCCGCGTTGACGCTTCGAGCACTCGCCTGATGACTACGCCCCACGCGCCGCCGGTCAGGTGTTGCAGTAACAGCAGGGCCAAACTGCCGACTGTGATTCCGATCCAGAAAATGAAGCCGACCAGATACGCGTGAAAGAACTGCGTGCGATCGATGACGGCGCCGATAACAAGCAGGACCGTCAACACCACGCCAACGATCAGCGCGCGTATCGAAACGCGGCTGAGTTCGGCCGGAGGTGTGTAACCGAGTGGCTTCATATTGTTCGTTCCCTCTCCCAAAGGGAGAGGGAGTAAATCATCAAACCAATATGCATCATCGTGCCTGGCCTTGCTGGCTCAACTGCAATGCGCGAAGGTACGCGATAATCTTCCAACGATCTTCGACAGGGATTTGGGAAGCGTAAGACGGCATCGCTCCCCAACCATTCGTCATCACGTCAAAGAAATGGCCCGCCGGCGCTTGCCGCAGACGATCCTGGTGATAGTTAGCCGGTGAAGGCTTGTTGAATCCGCGTCGCGCCACGATCCCATCGCCATATCCCGTCATGCCATGACAAGCCGAGCAATAGATGTTGTAGCGCTCCTGCCCCCGATCCAAATCCGCCTTGGTAATCGTCATCGGAATCGTTTCAACGTCATCCGGATAAAGCGCCGTGGCATTCGTCGACGTACTCTGCGTCGCGGCGGTCTGCGTCTGCGGCGTTGCACTCGGAGCCGCCGATTTCTTTCCTGTATAAAATTCGCGCTCTTGTCTCAGGTAGCCGCGAGCAACCGTCCCTTCAACCAGCGGCCGCGATCCGGTCCCGTCTTTATAGAAAGAGTTCTCGCGATAAGCGATCGCCTTTGGTTGATCCTGCATATCGCGGCGGCAGCCGGAAAACAGCAGGCAGTAGGAAGCAGGCAGCAGGCAGAAAACAACGATGCGCGACAATCGCCGGCGTTCTGACTTCTGACTTCTGACTTCTGACTTCTGCTCTTTACAGCTCAACATCTACCACTTCTCTGGCTTCCAAACTTCTTAAGAATCGGATTGCTTCATCGTGATCAAATTTCGGATCTTTCGACTCAATCACTAAAAAGAAACTGTCGCGCGTTGCCAACGCAAAATTCGGCGCGTTGAAAACCGGATGATAGGGTTGCGGCAGCTTGTTCAGCGCCAGCATGCCCAGCACCGCCGAGAATGCCGCTACCAGCACCGTGCATTCAAACGTGATGGGAATAAACGCCGGCCAGCTGTTGAAAGGTTTCCCGCCGACATTGATCGGATAGTCCACAACTTCCATCCAATACTGCATAAAGAATCCGCCCAGCGCGCCGATGATCCCGCCAATCAAAACGATGATCGGCAGCACGGACCTCTTGAATCCAATCGCCTCTGATAATTCTTCAATCGGAAATGGCGAGTAGCCGTTGATCTGTCGATAGCCGGCGTCGTACGTTTCGCGCGCCGCCGCCACCAGCGCGCTCGGATTATCGAACTGGGCCATTACGCCGTATAAATGTGGGTGCGCTTTACCTTTCATACGTCCTATAAGTCTCATCCGTCCCCTTAGTCCCATCAGACACATGGGACCTATGGGATATATGCGACTTACTCTTCCACTTCCGCTTCCGGCAGAATCGTGCGCATCTCGAAAATCGAAATCATCGGCAGGAAGCGGATAAACAGAAACAGCAGCGCAAAGAAAAATCCGATCGTGCCGATGAACATTCCCCAGTCCCATTGCGACGGTTTATACATGCCCCACGAAGACGGTAAATAATCTCGATGCAAACTCGTAACGACGATCACGAACCGCTCGAGCCACATGCCGATGCTTACTACAATCGAAATCAGCCATAGCAGCAAAAGATTCGAGCGAATTTTCTTGAACCAGAGAAACTGCGGCGTTAGTCCATTGCAAAGAATCAGCGTCCAGTAATACGGCGCGTATGGACCATGCATGCGGTTCCAAATCATGAACCGTTCGTATTGGTTGCCGCTGTACCAGCCGAAAAACGCTTCGATCATATAACCGTAGAAAACGATCAGCCCGGTCGCCAGCATCACCTTCGCCATGTTGTGCATGTGGCGCATCGTGATAAAGCTTTCCAGTCCGTAAATCTTTCTCAGCGGAATCGTCAGCAAGAGCACCATCGCAAACCCTGCATAGATAGCGCCGGCCACGAAGTAAGGCGGAAAAATCGTCGCATGCCAACCGGGAATAATGCCGACGGCAAAATCGAAGCTGACGATCGTGTGCACTGAAAGCACGAGCGGGGTTGCCAGTCCCGCGAGCAGCAAATATGCCGTTTCATAGCGATGCCAGTGACGCGCCGATCCGCGCCAGCCCATCGCCAACATGCCGTAGATAATTCTGAATGGTTTGCTGTTCGCGCGATCGCGCAGCGTCGCGAAATCGGGAATCAAACCGACGAACCAGAACATGGCCGACACGGTCGCGTAAGTCGAGACCGCGAAGACGTCCCACATCAAAGGACTGCGGAACTGCGGCCAGATGCCCATCGTGTTCGGGTAAGGGAAGAGCCAGTAGGCGAGCCAGGGCCGCCCCAGGTGCATGATTGGATACATGCCGGCCTGCGCGACCGCGAATAAAGTCATCGCTTCCGCAAATCGATTGATCGACGTGCGCCACTTTTGTCTCAACAGCAGGAGGATCGCCGAGATCAAAGTTCCGGCGTGACCAATCCCGATCCACCAGACGAAGTTCAGGATGTCCATGCCCCAGGCGACCGGGACATTGACTCCCCACAATCCAATGCCGACGAACAGCATCTTCGTGATCGTCAGCAGCATTAACTGGAAGAGCGCAAACGAAACCGCGAACCCGATGAACCAGCCAATCGGCGTCTTTCGTTTCAGGACGATCGCGCTGATCTTGTCGGTGACTGAACCAAAGGTCAGCTCAGTACCCACGACCGGATGCGTCGCGTGAATCGAAGTGTGAAGATCGTCGTGTCGTTCGTCCATTGGTCTCATGGGTCTTATCTGTCCCATAAGTCCCATGACGAATGGGACAAAAGGGACCGGTGGACCTATTCCTTAATTTCCGGGTTTGGGTTACGTAAGGCCGACAAATACGTCGTGCGCGGCCTCGTATTTAATTCACCCAGCAATGAATAATCGCGCTCTAATGCTTTCATTTTTGAAACTTTGCTGTTTGGATCGTTGATGTTGCCGAACACGATCGCTTCAGTCGGACATACCGACTGGCAAGCAGTCACGATCTCGCCATCGCGCACCGGACGGCCTTCTATTTCTGATTGAATCTTTGCCGATTGAATTCGCTGCACGCAGTAAGTGCACTTCTCCATCACGCCACGACTGCGCACGGACACGTCCGGGTTTCTCATCAACTGATAAGTCGGCGTCTCCCAATCCTGATACAGGAAAAAGTTGAAGCGCCGGACCTTGTACGGACAGTTGTTCGAACAATATTTCGTGCCCACACAGCGGTTATAGACCATGTCGTTCAGACCTTCAGAGCTGTGCACCGTCGCATGGACTGGGCACACCGGTTCGCACGGCGCATTCTCGCAGTGCATGCAAGGCACCGGCTGAAAGAAAGGCCCTTCGGGTTTGTTCTCGTCGCCTTTGAAGTAGGCGTCGACGCGAATCCAGTGCATCTCGCGGCTGCGCGCGACCTGCTCTTTGCCGACGATCGGAATGTTGTTCTCTGACTGGCAGGCGATCATGCAGGCATTGCAGCCGACGCAACTGTTCAAGTCGATCGACATGCCCCACGCGTAACCGTTGCCCTGGTTCTTGTAATCGAAATCAGGATAGAGCGAGAGATCGTGATTCTCTTTGTTCTGATCTTTTCCTTCTTTCGCGAGACGATCTTTTTCCTGCTGGTATTCTTCGAGCGTGCTTTCACGCAGGAGGTCGCGCCCATCCATTGTGAAGTGCGCCTGCGTGGAAGCGATCAAGAAACGCTCTGCGATTTTGCTGACAGAAGCTCCGGTGGCTGACCATGGCTGATCGGAAAAGCGCACGTCGTAAGCGTTAAAGCCGCCTTGCGGCAATCTGGAATCGGGATCCGGAATCGTGTCCCAAACACGACCGACAGGCTTGCGACCATAACCGAGATGAATCGTGATCACATCGTCGGGTTGGCCGGGCATGATCCACGCCGGCACTGATTTGACGATCGTGCGATCGCGAAGCGTTAACTTGATCGTATCGACATAAGCCTCGCGGCCGTGATCGCGTTCTTCATAAGCTTGTGGTGACAGGCCAAGTTTCTTCGCCGTGTTCGGACTGACCAGCGCGACGTTGTCCCAGGTGATCTTCGTCAATGGCTTCGGCAATTCCTGCAGCCACCCGTTATTCGCAAACCGCCCGTCATAGATCGAAGGATCAGGACGGAAGACGACTTCGTATGTATTTGACTGGAGCGCGGGCGCCCCGCCCGCATTGCTTTGCGAAAGCGAACTGGCCCAATCAGATTTCAACGCCACAGTCTTCGTCGGCAACGCCGTGTTGGGAATGAACCCATCGTGCAGGCATTTTCGCCACCACGATTCGAAATCAGTGGGAGCGCTTGACGTTGGAGCGCCCGCATCTTGCGGGCGGTTCGCAGGCATCCTGCCTGGGCTTTGCGTCGAAGGTGAGCCGAAGCCGTTGCTCGAAGTTGCGCCTTGCACCCGCTCGCTACCGCTCGCGGTTCTGTAACCGCTCCAATAATTCCGCACAATGTCGTAAGGCTTCTGATCGTAATTGTCGCTAAACAGCGCCAGCACTTCGTAAGCAGTCTTGCCTTCATAAAGCGGCGCGATCAGAGGCTGCACGATCGACGCCGTACCGTCGTATGCACGCGCATCTCCCCATGACTCGAGATAATGAGCAGCGTTGATATGCCAGTGACAAATCTCAGACGTTTCGTTGTTGTAGAGATTCAGGTGCGCGCGCAGCTTCACTTTCTCCAGGCGATTGAAATCAAGCCGGAGATCGACCGGCGTGTTGTAAGCCGGATTGCCGCCGATGATGATGAGCGTCTCGACTTTGCCGGCGTCGATATCCGTAACAAGTTCGCGCAGTGATTGAGTTTGATCAACTGAGTTCGTTTCGATGGGATCGGTATAGAAAACTGTCTTGCCGACATTGCCGAGTGCGACATTGGCTGCTTGAGCGAACGCGTGAGTCGCGGGCGACTGATCATCCCCGGCGATGACGATCGACGAGCCTTTGTGCTCTCGCAGGTCCATGACCATCTTGCCGTACCAACCTTCCGGACCGGTACGGCTATCGGCAAAGCCTGGAGCGGCAGCGTGGTTGGCTAGAGCGTGGCTCATACTTTCAATTGCGCCCGGTTTTACCGAAAGCCGATGGTCCGCATTCGCGCCCGTAATTGTCGGCGTGCTCTCGATCACGTATAGCCGCGACATCTGTTCGGCGGCATCAGAACGCAAGCTAACAGCTTGCGCTACATTTCTTCGCTTCGCTGCATAGTCACGCGCGTAACGCAGCGTGCCCGGCATCGCAGAAAGGAAATCCGATCCAAGCGAAAGAATTCGATCTGCCTTGCTGAAATCATAAGTCGTATTCACCGGCTGGCCGAACGCCATGACAGCGCCGGCGCGCGCGTTATCGCGATTGACTGGTTCGTATTGATGCCACTTCGCTTCGGGAAAGTCCGTGAGGATTTGTTTCATCTGCGCGGCGACTGATGGCGACGTAATTGTCTCAGTCAGAAAGCGCAGGCCTGCACCTTTCTTGGCTTTCAATCCGTCGTTTTCTTTATCGATCAGCCCGCGAATCTCTGCGACGAAGCTGGTCCAAGCGCGCGTCTCGCCGCGATAGAGCGGCGTCTGCGATCGATCGGGATCGTAGAGCGTCAGGATCGACGCCTGAGAAAAAATATCGGTCGCGGTTGCGCCGGGATTACTCGGATGATCGGGATTGCCTTCGACTTTTGTTGGCCGGCCTTCGTTGCTGCGTACCAACAAAGGTGTGGCGATGCCGCCGAGTGAATATGCGGTCGCAAAGAAGAGGCCTTTGCCGGGCGTTTCTTCTTCCGGTTGTTTGACGTAAGGAATTACTTTCTCGGGCGGCTGAATCACGCAACCACTCAATCCGGCGAGGGCGAGCGACGCGCCCATCAATTTCAGAAAGGTTCGGCGCTCAACCGGATCGTTCCATTCTTCAGCAGCGTGGGGAAACTCGCGTTGTACGAACTCTTCGAAAATGGGTGAGTCGGCGAGTTCTTCAAAACTGCGCCAATAAGTCTTGTCAGAACCGCCTGCGGTAGCGGGCGGTTGATCGCTCGAAGTTGAACCGTCCGCTATCGCAGACGGTTCTAACCCCATTATGCGGTCGCGCAACAGCTTGAAATTTATGTGACGATCGTTATCCATTGAGAACTTTCGCGCTTTGCGCTCAATGCGGACAAGATGTCCGCGCACCGCACGCACGGATGCGTGCGCTCCTTACCGATGACAAGTCGAACAGCTGGTCAAAACGTTGGCGGCCTGTATGTGATACTTCGCCTTCAAGTCCAGCCCCTCAGCGATTTCAGCCTTTGAACTATTTCGCGGTCGCCATTCCATGTCGAAAACTTTTTCTTTCGGTCGCACATAGATTTCCGGCGCGCGGTGACATTCCAGACACCACTCCATTTGCAACGACTGCGTCTGTGAAACGACCGGCATCTGATCGATACGGCCATGACAAGTCGAGCAGCCGACGCCTTTGTTGATGTGAATCGAGTGATTGAAATAGGCGAAGTCCGGCAGATCGTGCACACGAATCCATTCAAGCGGCTTGCCGTCTTTGAAGCTGTCGCGCACCGGCTTAAGATACGGGCTGTCGGCCCAAATCTGTTTGTGGCAATTCATACAGACCGCAGTCGCCGGCATGCCAGCCGACGCCGATGTCTCCACACTCGTATGGCAATAACGGCAATCGATGCCGTCATCGCCGACGTGATGCTTATGACTGAATTGAATTGGCTGCTGGCGCTCGATGTAAGCGCCCGTGTTCCAACCAGAGCGCGCGATTTCCGCCGTTACCCAAAGGGCGGCGAATAGAATAAAAATGGCGCCGAAGATCGTCGTGCGCGCGAGATAGTTTGTGCTGTGACGAAAAATCTGTGGCATCGCCGCAGACGAAATCTTGTTTTAAAGGCGGACTCGTGCCCTAAGTGCAAACAGGCGGGGGCCTCGTCCTCAACGTTACTAACCAAAACCTTCTTAATTATTTCTCAGTGCGATTACTTTAACGACATGGGCAAGTTTTTTCAAACCATGTGGTACAGTGAGCGCCGCAAATGCTCATCGGACACTATGCAGTAGGACTCGCGTCGAAAGAATTTGCGCCTCGCACTTCATTGGCGGCGTTGATCGCCGCACCGATTTTGCTTGACCTGCTGTGGCCAATTTTTCTTTTGCTGGGCTGGGAGCACGTGTCGATCGCGCCGAACAGCAACCCGTTTCTTAGACTGCAATTCGATTCGTACCCGATCTCTCATGGACTGGTCGCCGTGCTTGGGTGGGCGACGCTCTACGCGTCAGTGTATTTCGGATTTACGCGTTACATCGCCGGAAGCATTGTTATTTGGATTGGCGTTGTCAGTCACTGGGTGATGGATTTCATTGTTCATCAGCCTGACTTGCCGCTTGACGCGAGGAGCCGTTTGGTTGGGCTAGGTGTATGGAACCATCGCTGGCTGGCGATTGCGATCGAAGTAACGTTGTTTGCGATTGGGATCTGGACGTATCAAAGACGGACCCGCGCGAAGGACAAGATCGGTTTGTATGCATTCTTCGCGTTCGTTCTGTTCCTGCTGCTGGCGTACATCGGCGCATCGTTTGGTCCACCGCCGCCCAGTGTGAAGAAGCTCGCGATTGTCGCGCTGCTGGCTTTGCTGTTGATTCCCTGGGCCTGGTGGTTTGATAAGCACCGCGAGGTAATAGAGAACCCGAAGCGATAGCGACGGGACCGGATTGGAGCGCAAGCGTCCTTGCTTGCATCATCATAATGACGGCAAGCGGGACGCTTGCGCTCCAGTCGTTCACACCCGCCGGCGGCTGATTAGATTAATCACCGCTACAAACAGGGCCGCGCCGATAATCGACCAAATAATTGGAAATCTCATCCCGGCGACCGGGAGCGCGACCAATTCCGGAAGACCGAGTTGTCTGGCGAGCCATGAGCCCAGCAGCGCGCCGATAAACCCCAGCGCGATTGAGACCAAACATCCGCCATGCGAATAACCGCCAATCGCCTGACCTACGGCGCCGCAAACACCGGCAATCAGCAGTAACAACAAAAATGGAATTAACATGAGTGTTCCCTCCGCTTAGTCCTCTTTCAATAACTTCAAGCACCTTCGACGAGAATGGTACTGCATTCACTTCACATTTTGTTGGCGGTTCTGGAAAATTATTCCTGAGATGGTCTTCCAAAGAACTTGCCCAATGCGTATAATCGTGGCTGCCCCGTTTGGTTGGCACCTCTCCTTTCACCCGACCCAGGCTATTTAGTAATCGCGTATTAACCAGGAGCAAAACTTAATGTCGAAAATACTCTCAGTCTCTCTTATTATTCTGGCAGCCTTCACTCTGGCCCTTTCGCAAGAGCCCGGTCGCGACGATCCGCCCAGCACCGGCCTGGCGCCGAAAGTTATTAACGGAATCGGCCGCGCGGATGTTCGCGTGCGTGACGAGAAGGGCGATCCTATCAAAGATGCTTACGTCAAACTAGAATCGACCCGCACCGATGGTTTCTTTTGCGAGAGCTGGAACAATACAGATGCGCGCGGCATTGCCGGGTTGCTGCCGATTCACATGGGCAATCTGAAGCTGAAGATCAAAGCGAAGGGTTATCAAAGTCAGGAACTGGAAATCCCGTTCGATCAGTTAGGCGATCCCGTGCGGGTGACGCTGAAGAGGAAGTAGTCTGTGGGTCGTTCATCTCCGCCGGTATTCGTGCCGTTAGGCACGAAACGTCTATAGACAACAACCCCGATTAAGATAAAGCCACGAAGGAGGAAATGTTCAGCCGAACATTTTCTCCTTCGTGGCTCATTGCTTGTGGTCTGATCGCTCTATAAACATCTCGCTCCTAACGGAGCGATGAAGGGCGACTACACGCCCGCCGGCTGCGCAGCCTTCTTATCGGGCGCGTAATAGAGAATTCGATTGCAGTTGTCGCAGGTGATGATCTCTGCGCCGCGCCGCACCTCGGACATTATCTGGGGCCGCAGCGACATGTAGCAGGCCATGCACGCGCCGTTGCGCGCTTCGGCTAACGCGACGCCGTCGCGAATCCGCGAACTAATGCGCTTGTAAAGCGCGCTGGTTGTTTTCGGCAATTCTCTCAACAACCGTTCGTGTTCGGCGCGCGCAACTTCGAGTTGCTGTTGCTGCACCTTTGCCTGCTCGTCGAACGCCTTGAAGCTTGCTTCCATTTCACCGCGCAGTTTTTCAACTTCCGGTGCGCGTTCGGCCAATTCTTTTTCGGCAGTGTCGAATACTTCCATCTGCTCGAGCACTTGCGTTTCGAATGCCGAGATCTGTTTGCGCGCGGCGTCGGCTTCGCGAATAGCGGCGGTATATTCGTCCGGCTTCTTCGCGGCCATCAGATTTCGATCGGCACGTTCGGCTCGTTGCTTCTGCTCGAAAATCTCTTTTTCCACCCGCGCTCGTTCTTGAAAAGCCGTGTCGCGTTTTTCTTCAAATGCGCGAATTTCAAAGGCGCGCTGATCGAACTCTTTTTCGATCTCGGCGCGCCTTTGTGGAATGCTTTCTATTTCGGCCTGTAGCGTTCTTATATTCGTATCTGCATTTTGCAAAGCTATTAACTGCGCTAACTCCGCTTTCACTCTTTATTTACTCCTCAGATATTTGGCTTTTATAATGATGACATTCATTGAATCCATAATCACACAGAGAGAGGGCCGCGCGCAAGGCGAGGTCACCGTAAGCCCTATTATTTCCTTGATAGCGAGATTGGCGGCGTGTTATACGGTCACCCGACATATGAAATTAACCAGCCACCGCCTTAAGCCAATCTATGTTCTGCCGTTTATCATCGTCACTTCACTAACCTCGAGGGCGCAGACTCCATCGCCAACCCCTGCCGCCGCGCCACCTGCAAGCGACATCTTTATCGTTGAGGTGAAGACAAAACTTGACCGGAAGGAGAAAACGGAAGAGTTGAAATTCGGCGAGCTAAAGAAGATTACCGACTTTGCCGGCTACAACAATCAGCCCTTCTTCATGCCCGACGGCCAGAGCGTTCTCTACACCTCGATCAGAAACAAACAGGCAGACATCTATCGTTATGACAGTCAAACGGGTGCCACGACTCAGGTCACGAACACGCCTGAGAGTGAGTATTCGCCAACGCTGATGCCGGATCGAAAAAATATTTCGGTGGTGCGGGTTGAAGCTGATGACAGAAAGACACAGAGACTCTGGAAATTTCCGTTAGACGGGGGAGCACCGTCGTTGATCCTGGAGAACATCAAGCCGGTTGGATATCACCTCTGGATCGACGATCACACACTTGCACTTTTTGTCCTCGGTGGTCCAGGCAAACCGAACTTCCTTGAGATCTACGATACGCGCACTCAAAAATCAGAATTCCTGGTGGACAATCCAGGTCGAGTATTGAGCAAAATTCCAAGTCAGAACAAGTTTAGTTTCGTGCACAAGATTGCGGAGGGGAACTGGGAGATCAAAGCGTTCGACCTGCACTCTCACACCATCGCGTCATTGATCGCGACCCTTCCAGGCGTAGAAGATTATGCCTGGCTACCGAACGGGAAACTGTTGATGGCAAAGGATTCGAAGCTGTTTGCGGTTGTCCCTTTGACTGGCGGCAAGTGGGAAGACGTCGCGGATTTTTCGAAAGCGGGAATCAAACGAATCACGCGCATCGCCGTCAGTGGAAACGGCAGCCGCATCGCCATGGTGGCGCAATGAGGTCAGTACCGGGAGCGATAGCGACCGGGTCGCAGCTTAATGCAACGAATGAGATTGCAGGTGTTGTTACCCGGTCGCTATCGCTCCCGGTACTGACTCCACCACGATTGCCTAGCTGAGATCCCCAAAGCGGTTTTGCAGAAGAGCACTGACGACGATCGCCGCTGTCTCAGCGCGCAGAATACGACCGCCGAGCGTAACAATCTTCCAACCCGCGTCGCGCGCTTGATCGATCTCTTCGTTGGTCCAACCACCTTCGGAACCAACCAGCGCCGTGGCGGGATCGCTTTTCTGGTTACCGGCGGCTGCGAGTGACTCGCCGCCTCGCTCCGAAAACATCAAACGCAGCTCATCGCCTCCAGGGCGCTCAACGAAATCATGGAACGCGCTCGGATTTTCAACGTCCATCAAGCGGGCACGCCCACACTGCTTTGACGCTTCCAGGGTGATTCTTCGCCATCGGATCAACTTGCGTTCAGCGTCATCATCATTGCGAATTTTGACATCAGCACGGGCAGTGATTACCGGAATGACGCGAACAACACCCAACTCCGTCATCTTCTGCACGACCAGGTCAAACTTTTCACCCTTCAGTAAGGCCACTGCCAGAGTCAGAGTGAGTGGTGATTCGGGCCGCGCCGGTTCGACTTCGTCGCTGACGGAAACTTCAGTTGAGTCGCGCGTGATGCTTTGGACCTGGCCGCGCACTTCCCGGCCGGCGCCGTCGAAAACGTAAACCTCATCACCGCTTTTCAAGCGCAGCACGTCGCGCACGTGTCGCGTTTCTTCCGCGCTCAACGTGACAGATTTGGCGTCGGACGCGAATGCTTGTGGCGGTGCGTAGAATCTGCGACGAGTCATAAGGATGTGTGACGCAATTCAGATTGTGAGCGCTGCCCACTCTCCGTCTTGAGCAATTTCAAAATCCACGATCGCCAACTCGAGCAACCGCGACTTAACCATCTCGATCTGCGAATCGAGAATTCCCGAAAGCACCAACCGTCCACAGGTCGCGCCCAGCAGGAGCGGCAGCAATTCAACAATCACCGGCGCCGTCAGATTCGCGCAAACAAGATCAGCCGACTCCGTTTCATCGTTTACGCTGCCAACGCGGAAATAGATTCGATCAGTGACGTCATTCACCCGCGCGTTGTCTTTCGCAATTTCGATTGCGTCCGCGTCGATGTCGCATGCTTCAATACGCGCACCGGGAAACATTTTTGCCGCCGCAATTGCCAGAATCCCGGTCCCGGTGCCGACGTCGAGAAAGCTTCCGCCCTGAAAATATTTTTCAATTGCTTTTAAGCAGAGTCGCGTCGTCTCGTGCGTGCCCGTGCCGAAAGCCATACCGGGATTGATGCGAATAATAATCTGTGGTGCAGCAGATCCACCGGATGATGCCAGTGCTGCTGACTCAATCCATGGCGGCGCGATGATGAATCGGCCAACTTCGACCGGCCGCCAGCTTTTCTTCCACTCGGCCAGCCAATCGCGGTCAGCAATTTCCGATGTTTTCAGATTTAGCGACGAAGACGTTGACTGTCCATGAATCATCAAAGCCTGGATCAATTCCGCGCGGACTAACTCGATATCAGGTGGGGTATCGAAATAGCCACGGACATTGAAGCAGTCGTCGGGAGCGGCCGAGGTTTCGGTGCCTAACGCTCCCGCTTCCATCAAGCCATACTCGATCGCTTCGCGGGACGGGCTGGTGGCGATCACATCAAGCGCGGTCCAGCTCTTGGCACGCGCGGCCGTCACTTGATTCCCATTTCATTAAGCAGGTGATCGCGTTCGCGCCAGTCGGCTTCGACCTTCACGAACAGTTGCAGGTGAGACCGGTGGCCCAGAAGCTTTTCAATCTCGCGCCGCGCGCGCATACCGATCTGCTTCAAACGCTGCGCGCCGTGACCAATTACGATTTTCTTTTGTGATTCACGCTCGACAAAAATCACGCAATGAATGCGTGTGAAATCTTCGCGCACCTCTTCCCATTGCTCGGTCACCACGGCCGTCACATAGGGGATTTCTTCGCCGGTTGTTTCGAGAATTTTTTCGCGGACAATCTCGGCCGCCAGGGCGCGGATCGGCTGATCTGTTAACTCATCTTCGCCGAACAACGGTTCGCCCTCCGGCAGGTGGTCAAGCATCTCTTCCAATAACTGCTCGATCTGATCGCCCTTTAAGGCCGAAATGGGAATGATTGATTTCCATTCGTGCTCTTTTTGATACCACTCGATCAAGGGCAGCAGCTTTGATTTGTCTTTCAGCTTGTCGCTTTTGTTAAGCAGCAGTAGCGACGGCTGGGCGGATTGCTTGACCAGATCAAGCACGAAGCGATCGCCATTGCCGGTGGCGGCAGATGCGTCGCGAATCAAACACACCAGATCAACGCCGAGCAAAGCCTCGTGCACGGCGACCATCATGCGACGATTCAGTTCATAGCCGGGCTTGTGCACTCCCGGGGTGTCAACCAAAACAATCTGGCCTTCGGGCTTGGTGACTATGCCTAGAATTCTGAAGCGGGTAGTTTGTGGCTTGTTAGAGACGGCGGCGATCTTTTCGCCGACCAGCCGGTTGAGCAAGGTTGATTTGCCGGCGTTTGGGCGTCCGATGAGAGCGACATAGCCGGCGTGAAAACGTTCGGATGAGTTAACTTTTTCTTTCGGAGTCATCAGGAGGCACATTGATCTCTTCGGGTTGCATAATAACGACTTTACCGTCTCGCCAGACCGCAATTGGATTGCCGAGGCGTTTGTGCATTCGCAACGCGTCGTTGACGGCCCGCTGGAAGACCTTTCCGATTTCGATCGCATTCGCGGCGAAATAGTCGTTTGTGAGAATCTCTTTTGGTTGCTTGCTCATGTTCTTGTTTGCTGAAAATCCGCCCATGAAGTTTCATCACGAACCGCAACTGCCGTTTTGTTCTTCCATCCCGATGCTATCGGCGTGGTGGTAGGCGATTCAGAATTATCATACACGGACCATGCATCGGCCAAAGGCGCATAGAGTCTCCAAAAGTTTTCTAGTCCAGCATCATATCTCCTGCGAATGACCTCTTCAGGCACATGATGCCCGCCCGTACGGACTCGTTCACGAACGCGCTCGACAGCCAGATCGGCGCTTCGCAGCCAAATAAACATAAGCTGGAATTTATATCCGGCATCAATAAGCTTCTCGATTCGCCGAATATAGGATCGTGCCGCTAGCGTGGTCTCGAATGCGAACGTGCGGCGCTGCTGAGCTAGACTGTCTAGCCGCTTCAGCATCACGCGACCTGCTTCAATTGCAACGCTTCCTGGGTCAAACGCTGACAAACCGAGGGCGATCGGATCCGCGTTTACGTACTCCAGGAGGCCTAGCCTGTCCCGGAGCAGAAATGGCGAGAGCGTCGTCTTGCCCGCGCCGTTAGGACCGGCGATAACTACAACTTGAGGCGCTATTTCGCTCATGCTTACAAACCCTTGAGCGGCTGACCGAAAGTGAACTCAACCAGGTGACCGTCAGGATCGCGCACCATTGTGAAGTAGCCGACCACGCCGCCCACATCAACCGGCGGTTCAACCAGGATGTTTTGCTGACGGGCAATGGCAGCGATGCGATCAACTTCCGCGCGTGACTCGCATTGAAAACCGAAGTGATCCAGCCGCGCTTTGACTTCGTCCTGCACGATTACCAAAACGAAAGTTGGATCTTCATCGGGTTTCGTCGCCGGCCCCAGCCAAACATTGTGCCGCCCCTCGATTCGGCGATCGCGGACGATCGTCAAACCGCAGAATGAAGTGTAGAACTCGACAGAGGCGTCGATGTCGCTGCAATTGATCGTGATGTGGGTCCAGCGCGGGGCCATGCTTAAAGTCAGGCGGGCAAGCCTTTGCGAGCGACGTCCGCCAAAACGTCACAGAAGCGATCCAACTCCCAGAGCGTTGTATAGAGATTTGGCGTGATGCGGATGCCGGTGAATTCTTCGTGGACAATTGGGGTGGTGAAGATGTGATGCTTGCTGAAAAGATAGCTGCCAATCTTTCCCTGATCGAGTCCTTCGATCTGCACGTTGGCGATGGCGCACATCTGGTTCGGATCGAAGGAAGTGTTGAAGCGAACTTTCGGCACGTCCTTAAGTTTGTCCATCCAATAGCGCGAGAGATAACGCAACCGCGCTTCCTTGCGTTTGCCGCCGATACCGTTATGAAACAAAAGCGATTCACCGATCGCCAGCTTGGGCGCCGCCGAATGCGTGCCGATCTCTTCGAACTTTCTAATGTCGTCCTTCTGTTTTTCTTCTGCGGCAAACAGCGGCCAGACTTTAGCGATCTTGTCGCGCTTGATGAAAAGCAGGCCCGTGCCTTTAGGACTGTAGAGCCATTTGTGAAGCGAGGTGCCGAAATAGTCACAATCCAGATCGGGCTGTTTGAAATAGAACTGCGCGAATGAATGAGCACCGTCGACGATCGTTTCCACTCCGTGGCGCCGGGCCATCTGACAGACGGCTTTCACCGGCGTGATTTGTCCGGTGATATTAATTTGATGAGCGATTTGGATTAGACGAGTACGCGGCGTGATCGCATGTTCAAATGCCGCGGTGATTTCTTCAATGTTCTTTGGTGGAATAGGGATTCTTATCAAGTTGAGCTTAATGCCTTCACGTTGTTCACGTTGGCGGATCGTTGTTAGCATCCGCCCATAGTCCTGAGTGGTCGTCAGAACTTCATCGCCGGACTTCAGATCCATCCCGAGCAAAAGGGTTTCGAGCGATTCCGATGCGTTGCGAGTGATGGCAATTTCTTCTCGATCACAGCCAAACAGTTCGGCCAGTCCAGTCCTGATCGTCTCTGATTGCGGCTCGAGGATTTGCCACATCGTGTACGCGGTCGCGTCCTCCTGCTGCCAGATGTAACGCACCAGCGCTTCAGTCACGAGGCGCGGGCTGGGCGACACGCCGCCGTTGTTGAGATTGATGATGCCGCGCGTGACGGTGAAAGCATTCTGAATCGTTGACCAGTAGTCTTCATCCATCGCTGCCCGTTGCGGCGTGAGATGTGCCACCGATTTCGTCGCGGCCTGAATTTCTTTCAAGAGGCCGGCAACTTTCGATGACGAAACGGCGGCAAGACCGAGCGACTTTCCGGCCAGGGATAGAAAATTGCGGCGAGGGAATTGAGTGGTGGTCATTTCGGTTTTTCCTTTTTCGATGGAAAGGATTAACCACAGAGGACACAGAGAAGACAAACTTAACTGCCGACAATTTGTTTTCTCTGTGTCCTCTGTGGTGAATTCCGATTAGGTGGTCGCGGCCGCTTCAACTTCATACCCTGCGTTAATCCACGCGGTCGTGCCGCCGGTCACATTCAAAAGATTTGCGAAGCCTTTCTGCTGCAGGATACTCGTAGCTGCGCTCGAACGATAACCACCCGCGCAGATGACCGCTGTCGGTTTGGCGAAATCCAGTTGGAGGTTCGGCAGCACCTCGCGCACCTTTGCCAGTGG
>Ga0193729_1000424_pt1 | contig 21750 bp, 25 predicted proteins | sample U1c2metaG_FD_143036 | JGI IMG/M metagenome (GOLD analysis project Ga0193729, IMG submission 143036) | Soil microbial communities from a riparian zone of the East river system, Colorado, United States - U1c2 | ecosystem: Environmental > Terrestrial > Soil > Riparian zone | place: USA: East River...
CCGGGTTCGGCGATTTTGGGCGGGCGAGGACGACGAAGTCGGTCGCCTCGTGCACAAGCCTGGCGGCGCTGAACACGCACGCTGGGTTTTCGAGTACGATCCCGGTCGGGATGACGACGATGAAGTCGGCTACAAGCTCGGTGAACATGCGTTTTTGCCGGGCGACTATGTCTCGATCAGCGGAAAGGACCGCAAGCTCCAACGTTTCGCGTCATCAGCGTCAATCCTGTCCTGCTGTCGATGGCCCTGGTCAAATCGTTCGAACTGGAAATCAACGTGTGATCCTTGATCGCCGTCAACGACAGATTGCGTTGCCGCAGCAGGGTACCGGACGGCTCACCGTCGGAACCAACGATTCGGTGTGGGTAAAGTGAGTTCGCCATGATCAAGGACGTGATGGTTCGGCTCGACGGAACGTCCGGGGATGATGTGCGCCTGGCTGCGGTCAACCAGATCGCCGAAATCTTCGAGAGCCATATCACTGGGCTGTTCTTCAACGTTCTGTCGTCGCTCGTCCCGGACGGGCGCAATGGCGCTGGCGCCGGTCAAGCCGCCAAATTGCTGGATACGGCGAAACAGGCAGGCGACATTATCGAAGCCACGGTGTTCGAACGGCTGACGCGGTTGCAACACCCGAGCAACCTGCGCCGGTTCGACGTGATCGGCGACGGCGATATTTCCGACACAACATTGCCTCTGGCGCGGGCCGTGGATGTCTTTGTGGCGCTTCGCGCCGAACGGTCAATCCAACGAACCGCAAGGCCTGATCGAAAGCCTGCTTTTCGGAACTGGGCGCCATCTCTTCTTGGTGCCAGACGATCAGAAGGCGATGGTGCCGTTCGAGAACGTCGTTGTGGCGTGGAACGGAAGCCGGGAGTCGGCGCGCGCGCTCGCCGAGTCTCTGCCTTATCTGCGCCAGGCAAGCAAGGTTGGCATCCTTGTCATAGAGGGTGAGAGTAAGACGGAAGCAGAACCGCTGAAGGGGAATGACGCTGTGCTTCACCTCCGCCACCACGGCATCAACGCGGTAAAATATCGTGCAATCGCCGAAGAAGACGAGATTGCCGACGCGCTGATTGCGGAGTGCCGCACGCTCAATGCAAACCTGCTGGTGATGGGTAGCTATGGCCACTCGCGTCTGCACGAATTATTGCCGGGCAGCACCACCGATCGGGTGCTGCATCGTTCGCCGTTCCCCTTGCTCATCGCGCACTAAAATACCGACGCGCCTGCTGCCGTTCCGCTCATCCCCCGGCGGAGCATTGACGGTCGTCAAGGTGACGGCACCAACAGCATCATAGGTTGGATCGAACAACGTACTCAGAGCTGAGGGTCAGCCGGGCGTTAAAGCCGTACTGGGGTGCTTTGCGTCGGCTTAGGGACAGCTATCATGGCCGCGGTCGATCCGGGAACCCTAATGTGGACTACGGCTTGCGAGATGATCGATCGCGCCGAACGATTGCATCGTCAATTCTTCCAGCCGACGGCCGCAGCGATTGGCGAGCTGAGCTGGGAACCGCCGATCGATATTATCGAGACCGATTCCGAGATCGTGATAACCGTCGCGCTTCCCGGCGTCGACCGCGACGACGTGAAAGTGACGGTTGATGCCGACGGGGTTTCGGTAGTCGGTTTCCGCCGCCCCAGCGCAATCCCGCGTGGCAGTCTCGTTCATCGTCTCGAAATCCCCTATGGAAAGTTCGAACGCCAGATCAGCTTTCCGGCGAGGCGACTCCGGTTTGGCCAATCGGAGCTTGCCAATGGATGTCTCACGCTGAAGTTCTCCAAATAGGCTCTGATGGAAGGGCGGATCGATGTCCGACGCAAATGTGAGCAACGATTCCGGCACCGCGACTGATCAACGCCATCCGGTCATTCCCGAGAATGCAACGATCATCCTGTCGGTTCGAAACATGCTGCTGTTCCCGGGCGTCGTGCTGCCGCTGACGATCGGCCGGCCGTCTTCGATCGCGGCGGCACAGGAGGCGGTTCGAAGCGGCCGCAAGGTCGGCCTGCTGCTGCAGAATGACCCCGACATCGAACAACCCGGTCCCGAACATCTGCGGCGCGTTGGCACCATTGCGGAAATCCTGCGCTACGTTACTCACGAGAATACCCATTATGCCATCTGTCGCGGTTTGCGGCGGTTCCGTGTCGTGGAATTCCTCCCCGGCTTTCCATATCTCGTTGCGCGCGTTGAGGAGATCGGCATCTCCGAAGTGCTGACGCCTGAGGTCGAGGCGCGGATGCGCCTGCTCAAGACCCGCGCCAAAGAGGCGGTCCAGTTGCTGCCGAACCTGCCGCCGGAAATCCCGGCAGCCATCGATAGTCTGGATTCGCCTTCGGCGCTGGCCGACTTTCTTGCCGGCATCATCGACATACCGGTCGGCGAGAAGCAGGATCTACTCGAGACATTCGACGTGACGCAACTGCTCGACAAACTGCTGGGGTTGCTGGCGAAGCGAATCCAGGTTCTGCAGCTTTCGAAGGAAATCAGCGATCAGACCCAGAATACACTGTCATCGCAGCAGCGCGAGCACATCCTTCGCGAGCAACTTCGCCAGATCCAGAAGGAACTGGGCGACGACGACGTCAAGGCCGCGGAAATCAAGGAGCTCGCCGAAAAGATTGATAAGGCGGGAATGCCGAAGGAGGCCGAGGAACAGGCGAGTCGGGAATTGAAGCGGCTCGAACGCATGCCGGAGGCCTCGCCCGAATACGGGATGACGCGGACCTATCTCGATTGGCTGCTCGAACTGCCTTGGTCAAAGCTCGATCCGGAGCGCATCGATATCGCCGAGGCGCGGCGCATCCTCGACGAGGATCATTATGCCCTTGAGAAAGTGAAGCGGCGCATTCTCGAATACCTGGCGGTGCGCAAGCTCAATCCGGACGGCAAGAGCCCGATCCTTTGCTTCATTGGCCCTCCCGGCGTCGGCAAGACCTCGCTGGGCCAAAGCATCGCGCGGGCCACCGATCGCAAATTCGTTCGGCTCAGCCTCGGCGGCGTCCATGACGAAAGCGAGATACGCGGCCATCGGCGAACCTATATCGGAGCCCTGCCCGGCAACGTCATCCAGTCCATCCGCAAGGCCGGGACCCGCAATCCGATGATGATGCTGGACGAACTGGACAAGCTCGGCGCGGGATTTCACGGCGATCCCTCGGCGGCGCTGCTGGAAGTGCTCGACCCCGAGCAAAATACGACGTTCCGCGACAACTACCTCGCGGTTCCCTTCGACCTCTCGAGAGTGCTGTTCATCGGCACCGCCAATGTCATCGACAACATTCCCGCCGCCGTGCGCGACCGGATGGAAATCATCGAGATGCCCGGCTACATCGAGGATGAGAAGCTGGCGATTGCCAAGCGCTATCTGGTCAAGCGTCAATTGGCGTCGGCGGGGCTGAGCGAGGAGCAATGCAAGATTACCGACGAGATCCTGCTCGCCATCATCAGCGACTACACGCGTGAAGCCGGGGTGCGAAACCTAGAGCGCCAGATCGGGGCAATTTGCCGGCACGCCGCGATGCGCATCGCCGAGGGTAACGCGACCGCCGTGGTCATCACGGTGGCGGACCTTCACGCCATTCTGGGGCCGAAACGTTTTGAGCCGGAAATCGCCATGCGCACCAGCGTGCCGGGCGTCGCAACCGGTCTGGCCTGGACCCCCGCGGGCGGTGATATTTTGTTCGTTGAGGCGACCAGCATTCCCGGCCGAGGCAAGTTGATACTGACAGGCCAGCTCGGCGATGTGATGAAGGAAAGCGCGCAGGCAGCCCTGACGCTGGTGAAGTCGCGCGCCGCCGAATTCGGCATCGATCCAATCGAACTGCAGAAGTCCGACGTCCATGTTCATGTTCCGGCCGGAGCGATCCCCAAGGATGGACCGAGTGCGGGTGTCGCGATGTTCATGGCGCTGACTTCGCTTCTGACCGGGCGCACGGTCCGGAGCGATACGGCGATGACCGGCGAAATCTCGCTGCGCGGCCTGGTGCATCCGATCGGCGGCGTAAAGGAGAAAGTGCTGGCGGCGATCCAGGCCGGGATCTCAACCGTCATGCTTCCAGCCCGCAACCGCAAGGACATCGAGGACGTGCCGGAAAAGGCGCGCAGCCTGGTTCGCTTCGTTTGGCTTGAGCGCGTTGACGACGCGATCGAGGCCGCCCTCAATCCCCCGGGGACGCAGGAGCCGGACATGTCCGGCACGTCGCGTGCGGCGCCGACGGAAAGACAGGTGGCGCGTTCCCGATAGCCGAAGGGATCGACGGGATGCTGGACCGGCCGCATTTGATCCGCGAATTGACCAACGTCAGCGCCGCGGCGAGAAATCTCGTCCATGCAGCTGGCACACCCGCCGGGAGATTATTGTCATGCTCGATCGTACCCGCCATTTTGACACCCCCAGACATTACGCGATGCATGTGCCGCGCACGATGTTCGCCGCGGCGATCGACCGCTTCGGTGGACCCGAGGTGATCACCCCGCACGCGCTGCCGGTGCCGGCAGTTGATGCCGGTGAAGTGTTGATCGCGGTCGATACCGCAGGCGTTGGCCGATGGGACGCTGATATCCGGGAAGGGTATTTTGCAAGCCGCAAGCCGCATTTTCCGATGGTTCTCGGCGTCGACGGCGCTGGCGTCGTTGCGGCCTTAGGCTCCCGGGTACGGCGGCTGAAAGTCGGCGAGGAAGTCTATTCCTACAACTGGCAGAATCCGAAGGGCGGCTTTTACGCGGAATATGTCGCGGTGCCCGCCGACAAAGTCGCGCCGATCCCCAGGTGGTTGGATCTGCGGCATGCCGGCGCGATCCCTACCACGGGCTTGACCGCGCTACAGGGCATTGACGACGCACTCGGCCTCAAGAAGGGTGAGACCATCATCATTCACGGCGCCTCGGGCGGCGTCGGAACGCTCGCGGTGCAATTCGCAAGGCTTCGCGGCGCCCGGGTGTTTGCGACTGCATCGGGCAAGGAAGGGGTGGAACTGGTGCGGGAGATGGGTGCGCATGCCGCAGTCGACGGCAAGCGCCCCGATGTCGACGATCACGCGCGTCGTTTTGCGCCCGATGGCGTCGATGCGATCCTGGCTCTCGCCGGCGGAGACGGGCTGGAACGCTGCCTGAGTGTGCTTCGGCCCGGCGGCCGTGTTGCGCACCCCAACGGCGTCGAGCCTGCGCCGAAAAAACGGCGCGGCATGACCCTGATCCGTTATGACGGCATCTCCGGGGTCCGCGAATTCGAGCGCCTCAACGCCGCGGTGCAGGCAGCAAAGCTCAAAGTTCCGATCGCCGAATGTTATCCCCTCGCCCGGGCCTACAAGGCGCACGAGCGCCTCGTCGAGGGTCACGTGCTCGGAAAGATTATCCTTTCAGTGCATGACGCGTAGTGGTGCGTCCGCGAAAAGGTATCGGCTGCCGATCAGGCGCTTGGAAGTCTTGCGACGATGAAGGCCGTCCGTCGCGGGCCGCCCGACCGGAATTCTCACGGAACATCTCAGCCATCATTGAAATGGCCATTTTCCCAACGGGAGGCTGAGTTTCGGCAATCTTCAGGATGGACTCACAGCACTCGTCCAGCAAACTCCCTGTCATCAGAGCTATCCCTGCGTTGCCAGCCGGAAAGGGAATTTCGCGGATTGCGATTGGTTCCAGTGCTTTTTGCTTTGTGACGCTGAAAAATTAGGCTGCCCCAAAATGTTCTCCCAGGCTCGGCCCAACGCGCAGCAATTCGCCGGCGTCGCGCATTCTGCCAGATCACTCCGTCGAAAAGGCCATTTGCCTTCGGGTGTCGCCGCAGAACTTCATCCAATTGGCTCGCCCCACGAGGAGCCCAGACCGAAAAGACGCGCATTGTTGACAGACGTCAACGCACACCTTGTCCTGCATGCAAGAAGTACGCTCGCGCTGCAAAAGCGGCAGAGATTCGAATAGTTCGGCAACCACGTCGCAGTTGGGAGCATGACATGGCCAGCACCACATTCAACTCCACCTCTGGCGTCGGCTCCGGTCCGGCGGCAGAGACGCTCGTTCAAAACTGGTGGCTGTTTACGCTGCGAGGCGTTTTAGGCATCATCTTTGGAATCCTCGCGCTGATCTTTCCCGGTCCAACGATATTATCGCTGGTACTGCTGTTCTCCGCCTATATGCTGGTCGACGGCATTTTCGGAATCATTTCGGCGGTGCGGGCGATCCGCCGCAAGGAGGACCGCTGGGGATTGCTGATATTTGAAGGGGTGCTCGATATCGCCACGGGCGTTGTCGCTTTTCTCTGGCCGGGCCTCACCGTTGTTGCGTTCGTCTGGCTGATTGCCGCTTGGGCGATTGTCTCGGGCGGGCTGATGACGGCCGCTGGCTTCCGGTTGAACATCGAGCATGGCCGGTGGTGGCTGGTTCTGGGCGGGCTATTGTCCCTCGCCTATGGCGTGCTCCTCATCATCACGCCGTTGATCGGAGCTGTCGTGTTCACCTGGTGGCTGGGCGCCTACGTACTGGTTTTCGGTGTCGCGCTAGTCATCTTCTCTTTGAAGCTCCGGTCGCGGCAGCATGAACGCGTCAGCCCCACTGCGGTCGGAACAGCCGCTTAGGCCGAAATCGATGACGCCCAAGGTATTGAGCCATCAAAGCCGAAAAGGCCGGGCACCCGCCCGGCCCTTGCAGATTGAAACGGTCGACGAAATCGATGAGAGCCTGATCGAAAGTTTTCCTGCGAGCGACCCTCCGGCTTGGGTAGCCCTGGCCCGTGTCGGCATTCCCAAGCGACGCAAGGCGAAGTCCAGCCGCGCCCGAAAAGCATGACATCCCTGATCATCGGTACAACATCGCCGGCTCGCCTTCAAATTGTAGCGACAAGTGTCGAATAACTGACGCAAGCTGCTTTTTCTTCACGGCGAAACACCCTGCGCCGAGCTGCTGAACCAATTTGGCGTTGCCAACCAAAGAAGAAAGGTATCCAATTCATCCGGGCCGCCGCGAAAGTAACTCAAGGCGCAGGCAATGCCGTGGACGGAGCCGGCTGCAAGTTTCAGTGAGTTGCGGCGTTGCATCCGCGATCTGGTCGCGCTCTCGACACTGCCGGCCGGCTGGCAGAACTATGATATGCGTCAGATCGGCGCCAGCATTGTTGCCGCGCTGATCTCGATGCTGGATGCCGATTTCGTTTTCATTGCACTGCCTGGCCACGGCAACCAGTTCGTCACCGAACTGGCCCGCAGCAGTCCGAAGCTGGATCCTGCAAACCTGCAACGCGTCCAGAATAAGCTGCAGCAGGAAAGAGCCACGCTCGGCAGCGGGCGGGAATTTATCATTGCCGACGTATCCGGCGGCAGCGACCTGCGCGTGATGACCGCGCCCATCGGGTTCGGTGGCGATGCAACCCTCGCTGCAGGCTCTATTCGCCACACATTTCCAACCAGGACCGAGAAGCTGCTCCTCAATACCGGGGCCAATCAGGCGGCGATCGCCTTCCAGCAGTGGCTGGGAGACGCCGAGAAGAGAAGGTTTACAGCCCTGGTGCAGCGAACGACCGACCTCGTCGGCATCGCCTCGCTGAGCGGCCAGGTTCAGTACGTTAATCCGGCCGGTCTTGAATTGGTGGGACTTGCCAGCCTCGACGACGCGTTGCGGCTTCACATACTCGATTTCGTTTCACCACAACACCGAAAGACCGTGGAGGATGAGGTTTGGCCTCTGGTACTGCGCATGGGCCGTTGGAAGGGAGAACTCGACCTCAAGCATTTCGGATCTGGAATAGAAATACCTTTCCAGATCGATTGCTTCAGGATCGACGATCCACGTACCGGAGAACCGATGAACGTCGCAACGGTGAGCCGCGATCTCAGTGCGCAAAAGAATTCAGAAGCAACGCTGCATCATCTGAATGACGGTCTGGAGCGACGCGTGGAAGAGCGGACATTTGAATTGGCAGAGGCCAACAAGCGGCTCGTTGCGGAGAAGCTCGAACGCGCGCAAATCGATTTGCGCTTTCAAAAACTGCAGAATGACCTTTTTCTTGCCGCCCGCCTCACCGCAGCCACTCAGATGGCCGCCGCCCTCGCCCACGAAATCAGCCAGCCGCTTACGGCGGTCGTCAATTCAGTCAATGCAGCGAAGCGGCTGCTTGCGCGTGGCGGGCAGGTCAATATGCTGACCGCGCTTGAGGTCACCGACGAGGCTTGCGAGCAGGCATTGCGGGCGAGCGAGATCGTGCGCAGCCTCCGCCAATTGGTCAGCAGGGATGAGACGGAAAGACGAATCGAGGAACTTCCTTCGATGATCGAGGAAGCCAGCGCCCTTGTATTGAATAGCGTCACTCCGCTGGCGCTGCGTCTGCGGTTTGAATTCGATGACAAGGCCCCGGAAGTATGGGTGAACCGGGTTCAAATCCAGCAAGTTATTGTCAATCTCGTCCGCAATGCATTTGAGGCGATGGCCAATCAAGAACCGCGGGAGGTCACCCTGGCGACGAAGGCCCTCGATGACGCGATGATCGAGATTGCCGTTGCCGATATTGGACCCGGCATTCATGGCGATATTGCCGGCCAATTGTTTCGGCCGTTTGTTTCAAATAAGCACGATGGCATGGGATTGGGACTGTCTATCTCACGTTCGATTATCGAGGCGCATGACGGTCAATTGATGATGGAGCCGAATCCCGGGGGCGGAAGCATTTTTCGCTTTACCCTTCCGTCCTGTGGAGCGGCACATGGCGACTGAACGAACTGTCTACGTTCTGGATGATGACGACGCCGTGCTTCGTTCGCTAGAACGCCTGCTGAGTTCGGCGAATTTCAAGCCGATCACCTTCGACCATCCAAGCGTTTTTCTGACGGCGGCAAAGACGTTCAAGACCGGCTGTGTCCTGTTGGACGTTCGCCTGCCGGGCATGAGCGGACTGGAGGTCCAGACGCAACTTATGAAGATGAGAAATGACCTCGCCGTCATCGTCGTGACCGGCCAGGGCGATATTCAGACCGCCGTTCGCGCGATGAAGGCCGGTGCAACCGACTTCCTTGAGAAGCCCTACAGCGATCATGCCTTGCTCGGGTCGATCGAGGTGGCGTTTGCGAGAGAGAACCAGCACAATGGCGACCACGATATCGCCGACGCCATCCGGCGAATCGCAACTCTCAGTCCGCGCGAGCGGGAGGTTCTTGATGGGCTGCTGGCGGGCCGGCCGAACAAGCTGATCGCTTACGATCTCGGGATCAGCGTGCGCACGGTCGAGGTCCACCGGGCGCGCATGATGGAGCGGCTGGGCATGCGTCAGCTCACGGAGGTCATCCGTCTGGGGGTGATGGCGCGGCTGAACGCGCCGTTACCCACCGACAGACAAAAAGGCTAGGCCGCGGTTCGACTGAGCGCCATCGGCTCCGGCCGGCGATCAGGCAGCCTTGCACCGGCACGGTCTTCCAGGGCGCCCCGGTTCAGAATTTTCACCGTTCGCTTGCCTGCCAAAGTAATGACGCCGCGGTGCTGCAGATCCGTAATGGCACGACACACGGTCTCGACCGAGACGGCGAGATATTCGGCTATGTCATAGCGCGTGACGGGCAGTTCCACCTGCCCCCTTGTTTCCAACGCTCGCCCGTCAAGCGAAAGCAGGAAGGACCCGACCTTCTCAAGCGCGGTGACGCCACCAAGGATCAGGAGTTGTTCCTGGGATCGCGTGAGGGACTGAAACGCTACCTCGCGCAGTTCACGCGCGAACTGCGGATCACGCTCCGCGAAAAGTTCAACCCGCCCGCCGGGATAGCTCGCAAGCACAGTCTCCTCGGCAATCGCTTCGATCGTCTCCTCCCTCCTGCTGTCCGAGACAAAGAAGAAATCCCTCGGCAGCATCAGATCGACGATTTGTCGCCGCCCGTCCGAGCGGATTGAGCAGCGCCGGACCGCGCCAACGATAACGCAATACCAGTGGCCCGCAGGTCCTGAATCATTCGAAATCTCCTGGCCGCGATGGCATTTCACAATCGCTGCAAATGGATCGAGGCGTTTCAACGCATGGGGCTGCGCGGAAAGTATCCGCCGATAGTAGTCCGCTGCGTGGGTTCTCGTTTTCATGACCGCGTCCCTTGTTCGAGGAGCCGTTCGTATCGAGAGAAATTTATCCTTCCGCAGAGCCAACTATCGCTCAGCAATAACGATTAAAAAATTCGGGAAATTTGCGTACGTAAAAATACGTAATGCGGTCACGGATGAAGGACGACAGGGACGATCATTACAGAGTCCGGAAGTTGATTGCAGTCAATGACGCACGCGGATGCCGCTTTTAAGTAGCTGCAGTCACGGAGCGATCACTCTCGTGCGAGGCAGAAATGTCACCTATCCTGGCTGCTGGAACCGTTGCACCGAATTTCACGCTACGTGTCACTCCCGATCAGAATCTGACGCTTTCGGATCTGAGGGGAAAACCGGTAATCCTGGCGTTCTATCCCGCCGACTGGAGCCCGGTTTGTGGCGACCAGATGACGCTCTACAACGAGATACTCCCGGAGTTCCGCAAGCACGACGCGGAACTATTGGGCATTTCGGTCGAGGGGGTGTGGTGCCATGCCGCCTTCGCCCGTGACCGTCACCTGCATTTCCCGCTGCTCGCCGATTTCGAACCCAAGGGCGACGTCGCGAGGAAATACCGCGCCTATCGCGCGGACGATGGCGTCTGCGAACGCGCACTATTTGTCCTCGATCGACAGGGCATCATCGCGTGGAGCTATTGCTCTCCGATCGCTGTCAATCCCGGCGCCGACGGAATTCTTGACGCCCTCGAAAAACTCTCAGATCAGGCAAAATCCCATGGCCAACTTGAGAACGCCGATCACGCAAAATGATCATGTCCGCGGACCGGCGCTGGCGCCGATCACGCTGGTGGAATATGGCGACTACAAATGCAGCATTGTGCGCTGGCGCATCCCGTGGTCAACCAGGTGCAGCGGCATTTCGGCGGGCGGATGCGGCTCGTCTTCCGTCATTTCCCCCTGACCGAAGTGCATCCGCACGCCGAGATCGCCGCCGAAAGCGCTGAGTTCGCCGGCGCGGCCGGGCTGTTCTGGGAGATGCATGACGCTCTCTTTGCGAACCAGAGCAGGCTGAGCATACCGACGATCTTCCTGATCGCCGAAGAGCTCGGGCTTCCCGAAATAGCAATGCGGAATGCCTTGGAGACGGGCCAGTACCGAAATAGAGTACACCGCGATTTATGGGCGGCATACGTAGCGGCGTGAACGGAACCCCGACCTTCTTCATAAATGGCGTGCGGCATGACGGTGCCTACGACTACGCCAACGCCAACCTGGTCGCGGGAATCCAGATGCGCCTCGCTGCCGGCGCCAAGGCATAGCCGATCTGAAAGAGATTCCGATCGGACCGGCGTGGACGATTCAAAAACCTTCCGTGAAATTGACAATGGTCAGTGCTGCTTCGAGGTCCGGGAATTATCCCGGCAACTCTGGTCAAACTTCAGGAGAGAGCCATGGTTGCCTCCGCAGTATTCCGAATGCCCCTGATCGGGGCCGTACTCGCGCTCGCCCTCGCCACAGGTCCCGCGTCGCCACAAATGGGGGTACAACTCATCAAGGTAGACCTCTCGGTCGTGGCGAAAGGCTATCGGATGAGCAAGCTGATTGGCAGCAGCGTCATCAACGACAAGAACGAGAGGATCGGGACTGTCGATGATGTGATCGCGGACAAGGACAAGAAGCAGCTGAGTTTCGCCGTGTTGCAGGTCGGCGGCTTCCTCGGCGTGGGCGGGCATCTTGTGGCGGTGCCGTATGACAGCTTAGTCATTGACGATACCGGCCAGAAGATCACCCTGCCCGGCGCGTCGAAGGACGAACTGAAGAAGTTGTCTCAATTCAACTATCCGGCGTCGTGAAGCCGCTACCTGGAAAAACCCAAATGCTCGAGTCGTCAGAAGATATCCTTGACCGGATGCGCACGCGCGAGGTGACGGGCGTCTTCCATTCGCGGAAGGCGCTCATCGACGCCGCAGAGGAGCTGCTTGTTGCGGGAATCGACCGCGCTGATATCGACGTCAGTGCCTCGGTCGACGAGCTGGACCAGCGCTTGAATTACCAGTCAATTCCTGCGGCGGATCTCGCCGATATGCCGATCACCCCCCGGCAATCCTTCATGGGCATCGACGACGTGCTAAGCGCCGAGGCCGTCGCTGGCAGCATCGCCGGATGCATCGCCGCTATCGCCGTTGCAGCCATCCTTGTCGCGCGGGGCACAGAGCCTCTCTACGTCGGCATCTTTTCGATACTGAGCGGGCTTATCGTAGGCGGCATAGCGGTGACCCGAGTACGTGGGCGGCTATATCGAGAGCGCACGCTCGGATTGGAAAAGCAGTCTGAATGGCAGGGCTTGCTTATCTGGGTGCGAGTCCGATCGCCGGAGAAAGAAGCCGAAGCCCAGGAAATTCTGACCCGACACGGTGGGCAAGCCGCCCATGTTCATGAAATCGAACTGGCAACACGGTCGGAGGATCCTCCGCTCCACTCGCTACGGGTCGACCCTTGGTTGGGCGACGAACGGTTGGGACGGCCGTAGCGCTACCACCACGATGACCTTAAGCGGCCGCTTCGGTAGGAGCCAGCAACCCACTCTGGAACCGCCCTCGCTCGCCACGGCCGACAAACCTGGAGCGGAAGTTGATGGTCGTCATGGCCGCGCGCGTGACCTCTGATAAAATTGGCCGTGATCGGTAGCGTATTCTACCGAGCCACCAAATCTGCCCCTTTATCCAGACGAGGAGCTAATCATGAAGTCCGACAGTGAAATAGAGCGCGATGTTCGCGAAGAGTTGAAATGGGATCCCGATCTTGATGCCGAGGACATCGCTATATCGGTCAAAAATGGCGTTGTCACGCTGGCGGGTTTCACCCACAGTTACACCGATAGGCTTGAAGCCGAACTCGCCGCGAAACGCGTGGCCGGAGTTCACGCTGTTGCGAGTGATATCGAGGTCCGGCTGCCGGCGATTGATCAACGTCCCGATCCGGATATTGCCAAAGACGCTGTCGCGGCCCTGAAGTCGGAACTGCCGATCTCTCACGACAAGATCAAGGTCATCGTGAAGGACGGCTGGATAACCCTGGAAGGCACGGCGGAGTGGCAATATCAGAAAACCTCCGCTGAAACCGCCGTGCGAAAGGTGAAGGGCGTTAAGGGCGTCACCAACGTCATCACGGTAAAGCCGAAGGTGCAGCCCACCGAGCTCAAGCGCAAGATCCAGGAAGCGTTCAAGCGAAACGCCGAGGTGGACGCCAATCGGATCGAGGTCGAAGCGAACGGCAGCGAGGTGACACTGAAAGGCACCGTTCGCTCCTGGATGGAACGCGAGGAAGCCGAGCGCGTCGCGTGGTCGGCGCCGGGCATCACCCACGTCGAAGACCGGATCGTGGTCAGTCCGTGAAAGCGAGCCGGGTCCGGCACTCAACAATCTCATTTAAGGTAAAAGGAGAATCCCATGAGGTTAAGATCACTGGTTCCGTTTCGCGACGCTGGCGCGCTGATGCCGCCCGGTTTCGGATTGTTCGGGCTGCATCGGGAAATCGACCGGCTGTTCAACGAATTCGCGCAGGGAATTGGTCCCAACGGTCAGCAAAATCTCGTTCCGAGCATCGAAATCTCGGAAACCGACAAGGCCATCGAGGTCAGTGCGGAGATGCCCGGTCTTGAGCGCAAGGACGTCGAGATATCGATCGATGATGAGACCCTCACCATCCGCGGCGAGAAGAAGTTCGAAGAAAACCAGAAGGACAAGAACGTCCAGCACAGCGAGCGGACCTATGGCGTGTTCTACCGCGTGCTGCAGTTGCCTCCCGGCATTGATCCCTCGAGCATCCAGGCAACCATGTCGAACGGAATTCTGAAAGTCACAATTCCGAAGCCGGCGAAGTCCGAGCCGAAGAAAGTCGAGGTCAAGGAAGCCGCTTGAGGTCCTCCGAGCGGTTGCGGGACGCGTTTGCCGTTTCTCCTCCCGACGCGCTTTGCGCGTCCCGCATTCGATCGAAGAAAGTCCGAGGCGACGCCCGATTCATTCCGCCGACGAGGCGACGGCGCCGCTCAATAAACGGTCCACTCGCATCTCTAAACAAGGAGCCTGAATCATGGCGAAGGCAATTGGTATCGATCTCGGAACCACGAATTCCTGCGTTGCCGTGATGGAAGGGAACAAGGCCAAGGTCATTGAAAATGCCGAGGGCGGCCGTACCACCCCGTCCATGGTTGCCTTCACCGACGATGGCGAAGTCCTGGTCGGGCAGCCGGCCAAGCGCCAGAGCATCACGAACCCGGAAAACACCGTGTATGCCATCAAGCGGCTGATCGGTCGACGCTACGACGACCCCATCACCGAAAAAGACAAAACGATGGTGCCCTACCATATCGTCCGTGGTGACAACGGTGACGCATGGGTCGAGATCAGAGGCAAGAAATACAGCCCGAGCCAGATCAGCGCCTTCATTCTCACGAAGATGAAGGAAACGGCGGAAGCCTATCTCGGCAGCGCCGTAACACAGGCAGTGATTACCGTACCGGCCTATTTCAACGATGCCCAGCGCCAGGCGACAAAGGACGCCGGCCGGATTGCCGGCCTCGAAGTGTTGCGTATCATCAACGAGCCTACCGCAGCCGCGCTCGCTTATGGACTGGAAAAGAAAGGAAGCGGCAAGATCGCCGTCTATGACCTCGGCGGAGGCACCTTCGATATTTCGATTCTCGAGGTCGGCGACGGCGTGTTCGAGGTCAAATCGACCAACGGTGACACCTTCCTCGGCGGCGAGGATTTCGACAAGCGTATCATCGACTATCTGGCTGACGAATTCCGCAAGGAGAATGGCATCGACCTGCGCAAGGATCGCCTTGCGCTGCAGCGGCTCAAGGACGCGGCCGAGAAGGCCAAGATCGAACTATCGAGCGCTACTCAGACCGACGTAAATCTGCCGTTCATCACGGCGGATCAGAACGGGCCGAAGCATCTTGCCGTGAAACTCTCGCGCGCAAAGCTGGAAGCCCTGGTCGACGATCTGATCGAGCGCACCATCGATCCGTGCAAGGCGGCGTTGAAGGACGCGGGACTGCAACCATCTCAGATCGACGAGGTCGTGCTGGTTGGCGGGCAAACCCGCATGCCCAAAGTCCAGGAAACCGTGCAGAAGCTGTTCGGGCGCGAGCCGCACAAGGGCGTCAATCCGGATGAGGTGGTCGCCATCGGCGCCGCCATCCAGGCCGGCGTGCTGCAAGGCGATGTCAAGGATGTCCTGCTGCTCGACGTGACCCCGCTGTCGCTGGGAATCGAGACGCTGGGCGGCGTCATGACCAAGCTGATCGACCGCAACACCACCATTCCGACCAAGAAGAGCCAGGTTTTCTCAACGGCGGAAGATAACCAGACCGCGGTCACCATCCGCGTCTTCCAGGGCGAGCGGGAGATGGCGGCCGATAACAAGCTCCTCGCCCAGTTCGACCTGGTCGGGATTCCACCGGCGCCACGGGGCGTCCCGCAGATCGAGGTTACCTTCGATATCGATGCCAACGGCATCGTCAATGTGTCAGCCAAGGACAAGGCGAGCGGCAAGGAGCAGAGCATCCGGATCCAGGCGTCCGGCGGCTTGAGCGAGACCGATATCCAGAAAATGGTCAAGGAGGCCGAAGCGCATGCCGAAGAGGATAAGCGCCGGAAGGAGCTCGTCGAAGCGCGCAACCAAGCCGATGCGGCCATCTATAGTGCCGAGAAGGCGCTAAAGGAGGCGGCGACAAAGATAACTGCCGACCTTAAGAAAGAGGCCGAGCAGGCCATCGCCGACGCAAAGCAAATTCTGTCGGCGGAAATTCCGCAAACAATCCGTCAGGCGACGGAACGCCTGCTGCAGGTGGCGTCCAAAATCGGCGAGGCTCTGAATCGCGCGGCCTCGCAAAGAGCCGGTGGCGCAGGCGGGCAAGCGGGATCGTCCGGCGACGGAAGCGGTTCTTCCGGTGAGGACGTCGTCGACGCTGAATTCGAGGAAGTCGATCCTCGCGACCGGAGAGCGTCTTGAAGCATTAGAGCTTCACGGGCGTGAGGCGATGAGACGTAAAAGGCTTGGGAGTACGTCATGGCGACAAACACCATGGACAACGATATCGACCCGTCAGCCACGCACGAAGCCAAAGACGACGCTCCGAGCTCAGAAATTGACTCTTTGCGCGAGCGGCTGATGCGGGCGCTGGCCGAGATCGAGAATACAAGGCGTCAGGGTGAGCGGCGCGCGCAAGATGCCCAGCAATACGCGATCGCGAACTTTGCCCGCGAGTTGCTGCAGGTGGTCGATAATCTGCGCCGTGCCATCGACGCCAGCGCGGCCGATCCGGGGTCGGGAAAGTCAGACGGCTTGATAGCGGGCGTTGCCGCCACCGACCGCATCCTGACACAGGTTCTGAACCGCTTCGGCGTCGAGGAGATCAAGGCCCTCAACGCGCCGTTCGATCCCAGAAAACACGAAGCAGTGATGGAGACGGATCAGACAGAGCAACCGCCCGGCAACGTGGTCCAGGTTTTAGAAGACGGCTACATGCTTCACGACCGCCTGCTGCGGCCGGCGCGCGTGGTCGTGGCCAAGTCCGCGCAACAACCGTCGCAGGCGGCAGAACAATGAGACCGCATTCGCTCGGCTTCGCCGACGTGCAGACAGGAGTGGGCATTGGCCGCGGACCCCTACACAACGCTGGGCGTGAAAAAAGACGCTACCCAGGACGAAATTCAGAAAGCCTATCGCCGTCTGGCGAAAAAGCTGCACCCGGACCTAAATCCCGGCAACAAGACGGCTGAAGATAAGTTCAAGGAAGTCTCGGTCGCATACGATTTGTTGAGCGATCCAGATAAACGCGCGCGCTTTGACCGCGGGGAAATCGACGCTTCAGGCACGGAGCGGCCACGCCAGCAATACTACAGGGATTTCGCCGATCAGGATGGCTGGTCAGCTTATACCAGCAACGCCGGCTATGCTGATTTCGGCGATTTCGCCGGGACCGAAGACATTCTCTCGGAGATTTTCGGCCGCGAAGGCCGCGCGGGCCGCCGCAGGCGGGGCCAGGACGTCCGTTATCATCTCGATCTTTCTTTTCTGGATGCCGTCAATGGCGGCAAGCAATCTATTGTTCTGCCCGACGGCGCCACGCTGGAAGTTAACATTCCACCGGGCAGGCGAGATGGCCAGATACTGCGCTTGAGAGGCAAAGGCCGCCCGGCGCCGGCCGATGGCCCGCCAGGCGATGCGCTGATCGAGATAAGCGTCCTGCCGCATCCCTACTTCACCCGCAAAGGCGACGACATCTATCTGGACTTGCCAATTTCCCTGAAGGAGGCGGTGCTGGGCGCAAAGGTCAAAGTGCCAACCCCTGGTGGAGCGGTCGCACTAGCGGTGCCAAAATGGTCCAATACGGGTCGCGTTCTCCGGTTGAAGGGACGCGGAATGGCCCGTTCCGACGGCAGCAAGGGCGATCAATACGTCACGCTGATGCTAATGCTCCCGCAAAAGCCAGACGCGAAGCTCGAGAGCTTCGTCGCGGGGTGGCAGCCTGCAGCGGACAGTCCGCGGCAATTCATGGGAGTGTAACGATGGAGAGCCAGGAGTTCATCGATCGATCGCATCTGGATACGCCGACATTGAATGCCTGGATTGCAGCGGAATGGCTGCTGCCTGTCATCCGCCGAAAGAAACTTCTGTTTTCGGAGGCCGATCTTGCGCGGGCGCGACTGATCCGGGATCTCAAGGTGGATTTCGGGGTAAACGACGAGGGCGTCGCGATCGTGTTGCATCTGCTTGATCAATTGCATGGGCTGCGTTGCCTGGTGAGAGATATTCACGCGATGGAAACGCCCGATCGCGCCAAGGATGCCGGCTGACGGGCGGCGAGGCGGCGGCGCGCTTCGGCGGCGATTTCAAACGAGCAGAGCCTGGCCGCGTGGTCGTAGATCAGCGCCGTCAGCATCAGCTCGTCGGCATGGGTCTCGGCGATGAACGGATGCGATGAACCTTTGCCCTCACGTTATCTAGGTATCTTCCGCAGCGGGCGTAGTCTTGCGGCCCAAAGGATTTGCGATGGTCACGACTCGACCAGGCCAAAGTCGTAGCGGAGGATGGCGGCCAGCGGAGCCCGGTCCGGCAATTCTTCCCTCTTCGCCCCCAGGACCCTGGCCCCAGTGTACAGCGCCCGCCGCGCGACTTCGTCGACCACGCTATAGGTCTCGGCATCGTCAGAAGCTGAATATATAACGCTGCCATCGATGTCGCTGACGAGGCCGGGAACAACTGCATCGAGATCGACGAGAAGCTGATCGATGGCGCCTGCGGTTGCTGCATGCGCGGCGCAGGAGACATCAGTCGTCGCGCGCCGCGGCTTCAGTTCGTCATAACGCGTGATCACCGATTTCAGTTCGCGGGAATAGAGACGGTCGAGAATCGGGATCGCGGCGTCTTCCAGCTCGGCATCCGTCGTCAGGTCCGGATTTCCTTCGATCATCTCATCGGCCAGCCTGGGATAGGTATTGAGCGAACGGAACATCGACGCGAGCGGCTCCTCCGCCGCAAGAACGAGCGGGGTGCTCAGTCCAGCGAGCACGCCATGTACGGCCTGCTCGACTTTCCTCACATACTTATGCAGCAGCACCTTCTCGCCTTCCAGGTTCTGCAGCCTGCGGCGCGGAGCCCGTACGTGAAAGGATGGACGCCGTGTCGCTTCTTCCGCGTTCCTGGGCAGGTCCGGTATCTGCAACCGCACCGGCGGAAAATTGGCGAAAGCGCGGATCAGCCGAACGCTTTCTTCGGCCAACGCAAGCACGAAGATATCATGCGGCGACGTCATGGCGCGTATCAGCGGGGTCAGATGAAACCGGTCCGCCACCTCGGCCAGCGGTTTTGGCGGGTTGGGGAGGCGGAACATTCGCATCAAGCCGGGGGTCGAGAGCACCGCCAACCCATTCGCCTGATAGTGCCAGAACGTATCGAACGGGTCTGGCTTCGCGCGCTGGAGCTTTCTGATCTTGTCTTCATCCTGAACGTCGTGCTCAAGGCCTGCGAGATGATCGAATCGCTCCTCGAAAACGGCGATCTTGCGCTTGTCGGCGCCGGCCTCCCTCAACTGCGCCAGCGCCTCCCTGGCGAGGTCCCTGAACGCGATGCGATTGGCGCGGATGTTGTCGACCAAGGGAGAGGTGGGCAGGTACAGCGAAACACAAGTCTCGCCCTTGATCTGTGCAAGCGCCTTGAACTCCGCCAGGGTCGGAATATCGATGTGAAGCATCGGCCCCTCACTCAATGCCGGCGCCGAGACTTTCGTTCGGCCTGATCGAGACATCTTGGCCGGAACACCACACGCCGGCATTGATGGTCATCAATCACACCGGCAGCTCCAGCGCCCAGGCGAAGGCGCAACAGGCGGCAAATCCGATCAAGGCGTGCCCCCATTCCAGCAGCCCCCAGTCCCGCATCAGTTCGCGCACCGGCGAGACGGCTTTTGCCGGCGGAATGACGTAGAGCCAGACGTTCACCGGCATCATCACGAAGTAGGCGTATGGCCAACTCGCCAGGATCGTGGTGCCGCCAATCAGCCAGCGGACGTCGCCATTGGCCCTGAATTGAATGTAAGCCAGAATTGCCGAGACTACGGCAAAAACCGACAATGTCAGCGTGCCGCGCCGGTTGCTCAGTTTCCAGTCCTGAATCATTGCAGGCCCGCTGAGTTTCAGCCGGGCCGGCTGCTCGACGAACCCAATATAGGTCGTCGCCCCGAGGAAGGCGGCGGCGGCGGCAAATGCGTACAGACCGGGCCGCATGGTGCTGGCTCCTGACGCGAGAGGATGATTGCCCGATCAATGCGACATGAACACCGGAACGGTCATCGATTTCAGCATATCGCGGGTCACGCCGCCCAGAATAACCTCGCGCAGCTTGGCGTGGCCGTAGCCGCACATCACGATCAGCGTTGCGGAATTGTCGGCGACATACGACAGGATGGCGTTGGTGACGTCGATGTCGGCTGCGGGGACCGTTTCGATCTGGACCTTGACGTCATGGCGCGCGAGATGTTTCGCCATTTCGGCGCCGCGAATGGCGTTGGTGTTGCTGTTGGTCTTTTCGTTCAGCACGATCAGCAGGTCGACCGCTGTCGCCTTGACCAGCAGCGGCAGCGCATCGTTGATGGCGCGCGCCGCGGCGCTGCTGCCGTTCCAGCAGCACACCAGGTGATCGAGCTTCAGCCCATCCTTCTGGATGTGCGGCACCACGATGAGTGGACGCCCGGACTGGAACAGCGAAGTTTCGATCATGTCATCATTGTCCACGCCGTTCGGCTCGGATTGCATGAACACGCTGAGATCGAAGCGCCGGGCAAGCGTCGACAGGATCAGGGGTGCAGACGCCCCTATCGTCTTGAGCAGGCGATGCTCCGCGGAAACCAGGCTGCGCCTGGCGGCGTCCTCGAAACGTTCGATCGCGGTCAAGGCGGCTTTCTCGCTCTCGGCAATCATCGCGGCGACAATATCGGGCGGAATTTCCAGCGTCACATAGCCCGGAAAATCCGGCGCGTATGCGAAGGTAACTCCGACGATATAGGAGTCAAAAGTCTCCGCAATGGAGATGGCAAAATCGCGGGCCGGATCGCGCCCGATCCGGTGCTCCAGATTGACGACAATATCCTTGATCATCGAATTGCTCCCGTGGAGGCAGCGAAGCCACAGGGGCATTGTCGCGATCCGTCCGAGCGTAGGCCTTGATACCGATCAACCTACCGGGCCACTCATTGATCGATGCGGGGGCGGCGATCCGCCGTGTGCACGCACTCCTCAGGAACAAAGTTGGGCCGCCGGGGTTTATTACAGTACCGTTTCGTAAGCGCTCATGCTTCCCCTTCCCCCCGTCGTCTCGAGCTCGCTCAACCCGAGCTATTTGCATTGACCGTATTTCGTCGCGACCTTGTTTCGCAGGATATTTCAATTCGATCCAGAAGCCCTTGCCCCGCTATTATTTTCATGTCCGAGCCGGATCATCCACGCTCAAGGACGAGGTCGGCGAAGTGCTCGCGGATGCCTCCTCAGCATTGTAGCATGCCAAGCGGATTGCCCTCGAATTGGTGCGAGGCGGCGAATCGACAAATGCATCGATCATCGTAGCAGAGGGCGATCGGCCGCTTTTCGGAGCTCCGTTATGCGAACTGGGCAACTGAGACGGCAGCCTGTTACGCGTCGCCCAACATTGCCGGACGCCAATTCTCTTCCTTGCCGGAACGGTGGGTGGATCCGCGCCAAGTCAGTAACAATCCTCTACCCGGCGAACGTGCCAACGCCACCCGTCCCAGAAGCGCTCGCGCCGAACGTAACATCGCGGCCCGAAATAGACGGGTTCGTACGCGTAAGCATCATAATAGGGCCTTGGGGCAGCAAGCGCAGCGCCAAGGATGGCCCCTGCCGCCAGTCCGCCGACAATCGGCGCGACAGGAAAGCCATGACGCCATCGAGCGTCCGCTGTCGTTGAGCTCGCAATCACGCCGATTGCGACCGTTGCGCCTAGTGCGAGTGTGACTAAAGCTCTTCTCATCACGCGACCTCCACTGCTTCATTTCGGCAAAAATCGAACGCCCGACATTTGAAGAAATTCCGGACGCTCAGCCCGCAGCAATCTTGAATGTAACGGCTGGCTACGCACCGGCATTGGCGTTCGTCAACGTTGGCGGTCGCGATCGAATCCAGCAATCGACTGAAACGCTCCGGAAATTGA
>Ga0193729_1000425_pt1 | contig 21731 bp, 16 predicted proteins | sample U1c2metaG_FD_143036 | JGI IMG/M metagenome (GOLD analysis project Ga0193729, IMG submission 143036) | Soil microbial communities from a riparian zone of the East river system, Colorado, United States - U1c2 | ecosystem: Environmental > Terrestrial > Soil > Riparian zone | place: USA: East River...
GCGGCAGGAAAAATTTCTATCGATCTTACGAGCCGAAGAGATTCCGGTGACGTTGCGTCGCGAGAAAGGCCATGACATCGATGCCGCATGCGGACAGTTGCGATTGCAAACAGAGCGCGAAGCACTCGCGGGCGGATAGCCGATCGGCGCGCCGGGCCCGCGCACGGCGGGTAAACTGGGTTGCGCCCTATCAAAAGACTTTGCGCGCAGAGACAAGCTCGCGTTTAGTCTTTCATCATGGCCGGCTACGAGGGTGAGCCCGAACGCGTCTGGGACGAGTACCAGTGGGAGCGTTTTCTACAGCAACAGGAGGGCAAGGCAGAAAAGTACATGCGATTGCTGGAAGAATACCTTGATGATCCCCAACGCGACGAGATCATCGCTCGTGAAATGGGTTGGACCCAATTGTTGGATTCCAGGGATTGGAATGCGGAGCTCGATGCGCTGCCGGATGAAGACCCAGCGGAAGAGGACGACCGTGGAATCGACGAGGCATTCAGATCAGAAGAGACTTTTGAAGGACATGATCTTTATCGTGCTGCCTTCGCTTTGACGATTTGGATTGATCACCTTTTCGATCGAAACGCTTCGCTTCCTAACGAACCGGCAGCTGTAAAATTGGCCACACAAGCTGCGGTGGCGAACGCCAAGCTGGCCGCAGCCTTGAGTGGCGATAGTCTGAGTGAAATTGGGATGACAATCGCCTATTTGAAGCGGGCCTTGAAGGCAATCACGGTTTCGATGGATGCGGCGGCGCAACTCAGGAAGGTCGCTGGCCTGGTTACCGGCTCACAGTATGCGGTCCTTCGACAGCGACTTTTTCAAGTGCGAGATGGCATTGTCACTCTGATGGGCGAGTACCGCGGGGAATGGCGCCGACGGTTCGGCGCCGAAGGCTTTCGGCGTTGAATGAAATAGGGCCCGCTCCCGTCCAATCATGCAAACGGAAGCGACTCTGGCTCAGGCCGATGTGTCGGACTTGGACCTAGTGACACGATGCCAGGGTGGTGATACCGAGGCATTCGACGAGCTGATAACTCGCTACCGAACACGAGTATTTGGCATGATTTACAACATGGTTCATAGCGAGCAGGACGCGTGGGACCTTGCTCAGGACAGCTTTCTCAAAGCGTGGAAATCGATTAAGCGCTTTCGTGGACGCTCGTCGTTTTACACCTGGATTTATCGGATCGTCATGAACGTGACGATCGACTGGCTCCGCAAAAAACAAGTTAAGGGCGGGGGCAGCGAGTTCGACGATTCGATCCAGCTAAAAGAGATTGAGCCGGCATCCAAGACCGTGCCGAAGTCAGAAGCTTTGCCTCACGAGATGATTGAACGCCGCGAGGTTCGCGCCCGGATCGACAAAGCGATTGCTCAGCTCTCGCCTGAGCAACGAGCCGTCATTTTGATGAAAGAGATCGAAGAGATGCAATATCATGAAATCGCGGAAGCACTCGGTTGCTCAATAGGCACGGTAATGTCGCGCCTGTTTTATGCGCGCAAGAAATTGCAAAATTTGTTGAGGGACGTGTATGAAAACATTTGAAGAAAAGTGGACCTCTTGGCTCGACGGACAGCTCAGCGGGCGAGAACTGGCGGAATTCGAGGCGTCGTTGCCAGACAAAGCTGCTGCTGAAGCTGAAAAAGCGGACGCAAGAAGGCTTGGCGTTTTTTTGAAGCGCGAGTTAGGCGCCCCTGCATTGACAAACGAAGAGTTTTTTAGCCATCAGCTTCGCGACAGAATCCGTCAAAGTAGCGCGCCTTCAGCGCCGCGCGAAGCCAAAGCCTCCACGTGGTGGACAATTCCTCGCCTGCTGTGGACTGGGACCGCGTCGCTCGCCGTCTTTTTGGTTTTTACAATTTTCGTCATTCGCGACAAGAATCCTGCGGAGGAATCGCAATACCTCACTCAGATTCTAAATGCGCGCGTTGATCCGGTGGTCAGCCCGAATGCAACCGTTTCAATGTTCGAAGTGAAACAAGACCGGGTAACGGTGTTGTGGACGGAGGGTCTCCAAAGTTTGCCTGCCGATTACGCCGCCAAATAATTGCTCATGGGTCGCACGCTGGCGTTCTTAATTTCTTTTGTCTCACTGATTACAGGTGCGGCCTCTGCGGTGCAGGGTGCAGAAACGGTGTGGAGCGGACTTGTTATTGCGGAAAATGTTGCGCAGCCGCAACCGATTCCGCCGGAACTCACGCGGATCGAGGGGTCACTGAAAAAATTCTTTGGCTACAACCAGTTTCAGGTGATCGGTCAGTCGCAAAAGACCCTCAAGACCGGACAGGAAGACTGGCTCGCAACCAGCAAATTTTTTGGACTGCATGTCGACGCACAAGGTGAAAGCGCGGCCGGTTATGTTTTGAATTTGAAGCTTTACAAGGAGAAAGAACTCCTGCTCGAAACGGATGCCAAGCTGAGCAAACGCAGTCCTCTGGTCATCAAAGGTCCCCAGGTTGGCAGCGGGCAATTATTGCTCGTGTTGGTTATACAATAAGCGACACGCACTGTTTCACGCTGGCGATGCGCACCCTGCTTCTGTTTCTTGTGGTTGAATTCGCGATCATGTCCTCGCCACTTGCTTTAGAAAAGCCATTCAGTTTCAAAGACACGCCCGGAAAGCTCCCGAAAGAAGTGGTCCCGACGGATTACTCCGTTCGGATCATTCCTGATATCGACAAGTTGACATTTGCAGGGACGGAGACGGTGAAGCTCGACGTTCGTAGTCGCGTTCGCCAATTGGTGTTGAATGCCCTCGAACTCAAAATCGAAGCGGCGTCTATCGATGGCCAGGAATTGCCGGCCTCCGCAATTAAGATTGACGAGAAAAACGAACTGCTTGCGCTTGCGTTACCGTCAGAGCTTGCGACCGGGGAGCACGCACTCACGCTTCGTTTCAGGGGTAAGATAAATGAGCAAGGGCAGGGCCTATTCTACATGCGTTATCAGGAGCAAGGCAGTGCCGCTCGGAAAACCATGCTGGGAAGCCAATTTGAAGCGACCGACGCTCGTCGATTCTTTCCTTGCTGGGACGAGCCGGTCTTTCGGGCACGCTTCCAATTAACCGCGGTCGTGCCGGAAACCTGGCTCGCTGTCTCGAACATGCCAATCGAGAGCGAGAAAAAGATCGCTGGCGGCAAAGAGGTGCGCTTCGCTGCGACTCCGCCGATGTCCAGTTACCTGAATGTTTTCGTTGCAGGCGAGCTCGATTTCATTGAATCACGAAGCGGCCCTACCCAGCTCCGAGTGATTACGACGAAAGGCAAAGCTGAGATGGGGCGCTACGCGCTCGAGGCCACTGCGCAAATCTTGCAATACTATAACGATTATTTCGGAGTGGCCTATCCCTTGCCGAAACTGGATCAGATCGCGTTGCCCGGCGGCTTTGGAGGCGCTATGGAAAACTGGGGCGGCATTACCTACTACGAATCGAAACTTCTGTTTGATCCGAAAAGTTCCTCTGCGGAAACAAAGCAAGATATCTACGAGGTTCTCGCACATGAAATGGCGCACCAATGGTTCGGCGATCTCGTGACAATGGCATGGTGGGATAATCTTTGGCTCAACGAGGGATTTGCCTCGTGGATGGGCTCTAAATGCACAGCACACTTTAATCCACAATGGGAAGTCTGGCTGCGCCGGGAATTCCCGCGGGATCCAACCCGCCGTGTCGGAATCGCCAAAGAAGCAGCAATGGAAGGCGATGCGCGATCGACCACTCATCCGATCCAACAGCCGGTCGCGACCGAGGCCGAAGCCAACAGCGCCTTCGACGATATAACTTACAAAAAGGGCCAGTCATTCTTGCGGATGCTGGAGAGTTTTCTCGGCGAAGATCTGTTTCGCGAGGGAATTCGCCGTTACATGGCGACGCATACGTATTCAAACACCACGACAGCGGATTTATGGAATGCGCTTTCGAACACCTCCGGCAAGCCGGTCGCGGAAATCGCGGCCGGTTGGACCGAGCAACCAGGATTTCCCATCGTAAGAGTGAAACGAGACCAAGGTAGCAACGTCTCGCTGACGCAGGAACGCTTTACCGTCAATTTCACCAACGCCCCGGCGCTCGAATGGAAAATCCCGCTCACGTATGCGGTAGTCGGTGAGACTCCCGCGACACTCTTGATGATCAGGAAGTCCGACAGCATCCACGACATTCCTCCGGGTCGAGCGCTCAAGCTCAACGTAAACGGCACCGGAAATTATCGCGTCGAATACGACCAGCCATCGTGGAAATTATTGCTGGGGGCTTTGAAGAATTTGAGCGCTGAGGATCGCGTCAATTTGCTAAGCGACACCTGGGCTTTGGTGCAAGCCAATGGCGCACCGATCTCTCTATTCTTTGAGTTGGTGGAAAAACTGCCGGCTTCGACCGAACTAGCCGAGCGCGAACAGATCATTCACGTCCTGGATTTTATTAACCGGCTTTTGAGTGACGGTTCTGAACAAGAAAAATTTCAGCGCTATGCACGATCACTCTTGCGTCCTACCTTTGACGCGGTTGGCTGGGAACCTAAACCGGACGAGCCAGTCGCCGCGACGACAAACCTCCGGGCGAGCCTGATTACGACGCTCGGGAATTTGAACGATCCTAAAATCGTCGCGAATTGTCGCGAACGTTTTAAGGCTTTTCTCGCTAATCCAGAATCGCTGCCTCCTGATCTTCGCCCAGCGGTCTTTTCAGTTGTCGGGCGGTATGCTGATGAAGCGACTTGGAACGAGCTTCATCAACTTGGCCTCAAGACAACGAGCATTGAAGAAAAACAAAATTATTACGACGCGCTGACCGGTGCGATGGATCCCAAGTTGGTGAAAAAGACGCTTCCAATTGCGCTTACGGACGAGTTGCCAACGAGTCGAGCGGTCTTTCTTGTCTCCAGAGTCGCTCGTGAAAGTGGTCATCCCGATATCGCATGGGATTTTGCCGGGGCGGACATGAAAGCGCTGCTCGCAAAGACCGACGCCTTGGGCGCTAACACGTATGCACCCAGTTTGTTCGTCTTTTTCTCGGACGATTCGCGCGCCGAAGAGCTAAGGAGGTATGCGAAAAACAGTCTGCCGGCAGCGAGCGCCCCGGCAGTAGCAAAAGCCGTGGATGAAATTCACTTCCGATCAGAATTCAAAAAACGGCTCGCCCGTCAGTTGACCGCATGGATCGATGAGAAGACTAACCGCGAATGACGCCGGATATCGCAGAGGCACTGCCGTTGTCCACAACCGCAGCTATTCGCGTGGTCTGGGTCGCTCTTATTCGCTCTGATTATTTTGTGGCGGCGTGATCCACAGCCGCATCGGAATCATCGAAGACTCAACAAAACCGTGATGGCGGAAAAATTCCTGCGCCACGTTCTCCGGCCGGTCGGTCAGCAACGTAACGCGAAGGAAATTTTTCTGTTTGGCAAAATCGATCGCATGCTGAAGAAGCCTGGAACCGTAACCCTTGCCTTGGTACTGCTTGTGGACCACCAGGTCTTCTAGCAGAATAACAAAACCGCCCTCAGCGGTGCTGATAGTAAACAGCAAATTGATCATCCCCACGATCGCCCCGTTTCGCCGTAATACAAAGACGCGGCCCCTGCTGGGTTGTTCGAAAATTAAACGCAAACCACGAAGTTGTTTTTCCTTGTCCGGGCGGAAATCGCCTTCCTGGGCGAACAAATCCCCGAGCATTTGCGACAATTCGTCGAGGTCGGCTTCGGTCGCCGGCTCGATCACCACATGTTCTTTTTCGCCCATTGCTTGCACTGCTTATTCCAAAAATCCGCCGTCCTGGCAATTAAATTAGCCTGACACGCCGCGCCGGCGTTAACTATTGATGCACCTGGTGACGTTGACAATGTTGCGCTCGACTTTACTTTAGCCGCTCTTAAATCGCGCCGAGTCTGTTTTCGGTTTTATGAAACGCACTTATCAGCCATCCAAGCGAACACGCAAACGTCAGCATGGTTTTCGCGCCCGCATGAAAACAAAAGGGGGCCGCGCAACCCTGGCGCGCCGACGTCAACGCGGCCGCAAACGTTTGCTTCCGAAGGGCGTCGAAAAACATTACGCGCGCCATACACAAGCGTAACTTTCTTTCCAGCCAATCCAATCGTCGTTTGTCTCTCCAACTCAGGGAGCAAGTTTTGGATGGTCACGCCCCGTTGACTTGGTTACGCTGCGCCACAACAGTTCAATGTGATGAAATCAAGCCCAGTCGTGATCGAATCGCCTAAAACGGATTCGAGGATTTTTGCGCATACCCGCTGGGATGCGCTGCCCGTACTGGCCGCAATTTTTCACTGCGTCTATTTCTTCGGGATGTTTTATCTCTTCCCGCGGGTTCCGCTCTGGATCATGCTCATTCTTGGCTTCATCTACTCAGTGAGCATTTCATGGAATATCAACGGCATTTCGCATAACTTCATTCACAATCCTTACTTCCGATCGCCGTTGCTTAACCGGCTGTTCAGCATTCTTGAGTCAATCACGGTTGCATTTAGCCAGATTTTTTACGAGTGCATTCACATGCAGCACCACAAGGGAAACGCTGATCGGCCTAGTGAGAATGGCGAGACAGTCGATTGGATCTCGATCTACAAACATGGACACGACGGTGACGCCGAGCACCCGCTTAAGTACACTTTTCTAAGTTTCTTCCGCGAAGACCCGAAGACGGTCTATCGGGAATTGAAACGCAAGAATCCGCGCGAGGCTTTCTGGGGTGTGACAGAGTTAACACTGTTCGTTTGCACGTTCGTCATTCTAGGTGTTCTCAACTGGCGCTACATCTGTTTTCTTCTGCCGTTCTGGTACTTTGGCCATTGCCTTTCCTACCTCAACGGCTACTACCGCCACTATGGCGGCAACCCGGACGAACCGCTTGCCTGGGGCGTGAGCAGTTACGACAAACTTTACAATTGGATCTGGTTCTTTAACGGCTATCACGCGGAGCATCATTTCCGACCAAAGGTGCATTGGACACGAATGCAGGCGCTCCGTGATCAGATCGTGGAACAGCAACGCGCTGCAGGAGTCCAAGTCATCAAACCGCCGCACGCCCTTGCTTTTCTCGATCCCGACCTGCCGACATTGAAACAGAACTCTCGACGAAAATCTCACAGCCGCTGGAATCTAAAGTCTGCGCGCGTCCAAGGAGGAGCCAACTGAGAGAATTCTCTGGTTGTACCGGATAAGCTACCGGTTTAGAAATCCATTGCTCTCTCCAGCTGACCTACGGGTGCATTTGCTAGGTAAGCCAATGTAGCGGACGACATTTTACTTGCCCTAGAGGAGAGCTTCGCGCAACAGCAAGCGCAAATCGAGGCCCTCACAAGAGCAGTGATAAAGATGATACGTTAGCTGGGCACCGCGGTTATCGAATCGAAAAGCGATTCGCATACCATGACAGTTGACTTTAGCTGATGCGAAATTCCGTGCAGCAATTTCAGTCGCGTGAAAACCAAAAGTCCGCCACCACTCGTTGGATAGCCAACGGGACCGTCGCGTTGCTGCCCGTGCTCGCCTGTTTCCTGGGCGGCGCCACTCAAAAATGGGAAGAGGGACTTGTCATCACAGTTCTCGCGATGTACCTGCTGCTGCGACCGCCTCGGTTTTCGGTCGGCGCGCTCACGAACCTCGTTCTTCTCACTCTCTTTATCTTGGCGGCAGTCGCATTTCTCCCAGCCCGCTGGTTTTTCCAACCAGAGTGGCGTGTGGCACTTGTAAATGATTTCGGAATTCAGCTTCCATCGACGCTCACTCCGCAGCCATGTATCACGTTGAGCTATCTCGTTACCTTCGTTGCTGGACTGAGTTGGCTCTATATCGTCTCTACGCAAGACCTTGAGCTTCACGAGGTGCGCTTTCAACTGCGCTTGTTTACCGGTGGAATTGCGCTCTTAGCCGCAATCTGCATCGCGCTTTACTTGGCGCGCACCACGCTCCCATTCTGGCACAACGAGCAAAATTTCGGTCCATTTCCAAATCACAATCAAACCGGAGATCTTTTCGGACTCACCGCGATCGTGATTCTTGCCTGCGCTCAGGACGATCTCCGCAAGCGAAGAAAACGGTGGATCGTCTGGATCCTTGCGCTGGTCCTGATCGGGGCAGCGATCATTTTGAATTTTTCGCGCTCTGGAATCGTAATCCTCGTCGCGGGAAGCGCATTTTGGCTTGGCGCGTTGGCGTTCCGACAACGCTCTCCCTGGCGACTAGCGCTTGGAATCTCTCTGCTTCTTCTGCTGCTGCTACTCACGGCGCTGCTGCTTTTCGGAGGTCAGACATTGGAGAGATTTCATCTTCGCGATTTCATTACTGCCGGCGCCTCAACGAATTTCCGGTGGCGAATTTTTTATGACACGTTTCGACTCATTCGTAATTCGCCCTGGTGCGGGATCGGTTTTGGAAATTTTGAATCGACCTTTGCAATTTTTCGTGACGCTTCCCTCGGCGACCTGCGAGCCTTGCATCCGGAAAGCGACTGGCTTTGGCTTTGGACTGAACTCGGGTGGCCAGCGGTGGTGCTCACGATCGTTGGTATCGCGATGTTTGTTAGTCGAGTTTTCCCACTGCGAGTGGGAACCAACCAAGGGTATCGTCTCGCCGCGCTTATCGCGGCGCTCCTGTTCGCAATCGATGGGATTGTCGATGTTTCAGGGCACCAGGTGGGTACGGCGTTTGCCGCAATATTTTTGCTTGGGCTCTCAGTGCATCGGCCGCTCTCTTTGAAGAGGAGTCAGTGGACGTCGATCTTATTTCGCTTTGTTGGATTGGTATTACTTGCGGCGGGGCTGTTATTGGTTGTCGCCGCGCGTAGTGCGAAACTCCTTCCCGGCTCAGTCGGTGTTTCCAGTGCGAAGCAATTATCGGCGGTAGCCAACCGCGAAGGCAATCATGGTGAAACAATTGCACTGACAACTCGCGCGCTTCGATGGGCACCAATCGACTGGCAACTATACCTCTCGCGCGCCATCGGAGAGGTCGAACTCAAACAGACGACAAACGCAGTTGATGATTTCCGCCGGGCGCGCTTTCTGGAGCCGATCGCTTATGAAGTTCCCCTAGCCGAAGGAAACGCCTGGCTGCCGTACCGTCCGATGTTGGCGGTGACAGCGTGGCGTGAGGCTCTACGCAGAGCCGGGCCTCTGCGACCAGAAGTCTACGCAAACATGCTGAGCGACGCTTCGCTCAGGAGTCCAGAAGTCAGCCCGTTTCTGGAGGCGATTGGACTTAGCGAACACGATTTGGCGCTGCCCTATCTCGACCGGCTGTCCAACGCTTCTTTCAATCGCGCTCTTACACAACTGTTGAGAAATGATCCGAACTTACGATCGTTCAGTGAAACAGAAAAACTCGCGCTCTTCGCGGTTTGGTCCGAACGCGGCGATCCCGAGGAGATTTCCCGGGGCGTTGAACAGCATCCCGAGTGGCTTCGTTATGCCTGGCTTGGCATTGCAAAACACAATGCCAGCAGGAATGATTTTCGCGCCGCCTACGAATTGACCCAGCGATATGGCGAACCGGTCGCAGTTCCCAGAGTCTCCAATTCGTCTCTTCAAGATCTGGAGCAACGCTTCGCCGGGGCGCCCAATAACTACGGCATTGGCTATCAGCTTTATCGCGCACAGATGCAGAATGGTCGGGTCGATGATGCCCTTCTCACCGCACGTCATTTTAGCGAACGGCCGAACTCCCCAGCCTATTTTCACTTCTTGGAAGCGCAATGTTGGGCCGAGAAACAAAACTGGGAACGCGCTTGGAATGCCTGGCAGGCGTTTCACGCCGCACGCGATACGTTGCAAAATCGTTAGCAGGATTTCCTTCGCTCGGTGGCAGCCCATTAGGGCATCTGACTCGAACTCAGATCGGCACGCTCTGCTGGCTCGCCTTACAAGCCCGAGACTGGTGGCGTGAGCGGCGTTTGGTTGAAATCGAAGCCATCGCTCATGTTGCCACCACCGGCATGGTGATGATTGATCGGCGGCAGACCGAAAGTCTTTTCGCAAAAGCGGATGATGCTGTAATGCGAATGAAAGGTGGAGAAGATTCCCCGCTTGGCATACGAACCGGTATGAGTAATTTCCGGTCTTTCATGGGGCTAATGCTAAACACAACATCGCATTTCATGCTACCAACTTGCTACCAATTTTGGTACGCACGAAACTACACGCTTGTGCAGCATTCACCTGTGAAAAAGCGATTTGCACCGTTAGCTCAATTGGCAGAGCAAGTGACTCTTAATCACTGGGTTGCAGGTTCGATTCCTGCACGGTGCACAATATTCCCTTAATCGACGTATCGTTGCGCGATGGGCATCTTGCGGCCCATCCCGAAGGCGCGGCTTGTTACTTTCAATCCGGGCGCGGATTGCTCCCGCTTGTATTCATTCAGATCAACACGGCGCTGCACCCATCGCGCCGTTTTTTCATCAAACCCGCGCGCGATAATGTCACGTGCACTCAAGTTTTCTTCCACGTAAAGCTGCAGAATCTTGTCGAGGATCTCGTACGGAGGCAATGTGTCCTGGTCTTTTTGGTTCGGTTTCAACTCTGCGCTGGGCGCTTTTTCAATTGTTGATCTCGGAATGATTTCTCGGTTAGCGCCTGATCGCGCTGAGTAATCGGAATTGATCCAGCGCGCAAGTTCATAAACCATCGTTTTCGGGACATCGTTGATCACTGCCAGCCCACCTGCCATATCGCCATAGAGGGTGCAATATCCGACAGCCAGTTCGCTTTTGTTTCCGGTAGTCAGCAAGAGGTGACCGAACTTGTTCGAGAGCGCCATCAACGTCATCGCACGCAAACGCGGCTGCATATTTTCTTCTGTCTCGTTTTCAGGTAGTCCTTTGAAAATTTCTTTGAACTGCCCTTTGAAATCTCTGAACGCGTCGGTGATCGGAATCTCGAAGAACTTTATTCCTAGGTTTCGCGCGAGTGAGCGCGCGTCGTCGATGCTGCCAGGCGATGAGTACGGACTCGGCATGGAAACACCAATTACATTTTTAGCTCCCAGCGCGTCCACCGCAATGACGGCGGTGACCGCGGAATCAACTCCACCGCTCAGTCCAATCACCGCAGAATGAAAATTGCACTTGCGGAAATAATCACGAACACCCAGGGAAAGCGCGGCAAAAAGCTGTTCCGGCGTTTTGCCCTCATAAAATTCAATCGCATCGGTCAAATCTGTATCGACGACTTTCGCATCTTCGCGAAATGCGGCCAATTGCGCGATCAAGTTGCCCGAAGCATTCACGGCAATCGAGTTTCCATCGAAGATCAGCTGATCGTTCCCGCCTACAACGTTGCAGTAACAGATTGGCCGTTGATACGCGCGCGCTTGCGCCGCGATCATCTCAAATCGACATGCAGGCGCACCCAGGCGAAATGGTGACGCGCTTAGGTTCACGATGGTTTCCGCACCCTGCTCCACAAGATTGCGCATCGGTTCCACATCATAAAGCGGTCGCGGCAGATAATCGTCCGTCCAGATATCTTCGCAGATGGTCACGCCAATTTTCCTCCCGTGTGCCTCAAACGGCTCAACGCCTCTCGCCGGCTCGAAATAACGGTCCTCGTCAAAAACATCGTAAGTCGGCAAGAGCGACTTGTACGTTTTACGAATCGGCTTGCCGCGCTCGAGCAAAGCAGCAGCGTTATGAAACGGTTTACCGCGTCCCTCATTACGATCGACAAACCCGACCAGCAACGCGGTGTCTCCGACGTGAGAGTGAAGTTTCTCCAGAAGAGCAAGATTTTCCGGGACGAACCGCGATTTAAAAACTAAATCCTGCGGAGGATATCCGGTGATCGCCAGTTCCGGCGTCAGCACTAATTCCGCGCCTGCGGCAGCAAGCCGCTCATAAGCGCCGATGATCAGTTCGCAATTGCCGCTCAAATCCCCGACAGTTGGGTTAATTTGAGCAAAACCAATCTTCATGCAGCGCTAAGGCAGGTTATGCGCAACGCTGCGACCGGCAACGTTCTTTTGGTGCGGCCTTCTGAATTATCTGCCGTAGCTCACGCGCCAGATGGTGCCATTACCGTCTTCGCTGATTAGGAGACTGCCGTCCTTGGCGGCGGTGATTCCGACTGGGCGACCCCAGACTTTACCCTCCGACGTAACAAAACCAGTCACGAAATCCTCGTACTCACCACGCGCTTTACCGGTGGAATGATCAAACGGCACGCGCACTATTTTGTAACCGGTGCGTTTCATTCGATTCCATGAACCGTGGAAGGCGGCGAAGATGTCGCCTTTGTATTGAGACGGAAATTGGTCGCCCGCGTAAAAACACAGATTCAGCGTGGCTGAGTGCGCCTGCACGAGCACATCCGGAACAATCACTTTGTCAGCGAGCTCAGGATGTTTTCCTTTGTGGCGCGGATCGGGATGATTGCCGATGTAAAACCACGGCCAGCCATAAAATCCGCCCGGGCGCACACTACTGATGTAGTCGGGAGGCAAATCTTCGCCGATCTCGTCTCGCTCGTTGGTGCTCATCCAAAGCTCGTTCGTACCGGGGCGAAACGCAATTCCGACGGCGTTGCGAATGCCCCACGCGTAAACCTTTTGTCCGGTGCCGTCGGGATTAAACTCGAAGATACGCGCGCGGTTTTCTTCCGCGGCTTTATCGGACACATTCGAGCGTGAACCGATCGACACGTACATCTTCTTGGCATCCGGTGAGAAAACGATGTCGCGGGTCCAGTGTCCCCCGGCGCGCAATAACGCGCCGGGGGAGAGATGAGCGGCCAGTTGCTGCGGCGGCCCGCGCGCTTCGATATCGCCGTTGCGATACGGAAACCGAATCACGCCGTCGGTATTAGCTACGTACAGGAATTCAGGCTCATCACCGGGCGGATAAAAGGCGATTCCAAATGGCCTGTTCAAGTCGTGTTCGGTGAAGATTTCATTGGTGTCGGGCCTGCCACTCTTCTTTGTATCGCGCAATACACGAATTTGATTGGCGTGACTTTCCACGACAAAGATGTCGCCATTTGGCGCAGCGAGTAGGAAGCGCGGGTCGCGGAAACCATCAGCATAAAGGTCAATCTTGAAACCGGGCGGTATTCGAAGTCGAGGGTCTGCCGGGCGTCGGGCTACACGGGGCAAATTAATTGCCAGCGCATTTGAACTCGCCGGAGGCAAATCCTGAACTGTAATTTTGCGCCGGACGCCAGGCGCGTCCTTTGTCCAATCGCCCATGGCGGCCTTGTCCGTGAGCACTGTGCCGCTCTCGGCGGCCACACCAACGTGAGCCTCGAAACTGAAAGCAGCTGCGATGAAGATTGTGCAACAACTGGACAGAATTCCCCTACGATCTTGCATTTACGTTCCAATCGCTTCGAAACGTAAGATCGCGTGTGGGTCGGCGCTCCCCAGAACGAAGCAATGCGCATGCGAGACGCATGCGCTACCCGACCGCCCGGGGCGCAATTTCAGCGCGCGGTCGTACCCAGCTTTTCAACGAGCGCCTTCCCCTTCTTGCCATCGCTGATCACGAACGTGTTATTTTCGCCATGTGTGGACCACGGGCCGCGCGGGACTTCGCTGAAATCTACAAACTTCCAGTCGGTCACGTCTGTTTCCTTCAAGCCAAGATAATCGCGCACAGCGGGTGAAACATCGAGTCCGGCGCCTTTGTTGAGATTTGGCTTGGGGCGCTCGTTGCCAAACACGTATTGCCAGTGATCGGTGCGGAACGGGCCTGCGTCTTCCCATTGCGCGTAAGCCGTTCGATTACCCTTGCGGATGGCGATCCATCGCCCCTTGCAAGTTGAAACGGCGGGTCCTTGATAGGCCTCTTTGAACCACGGAACAACGCGCGGCGCTTCCGGCCGATGACCGGTGCGCGCCTTGTCGTTATAGGGAAGCGCGCAGTAGAATGGGTTCTGTCGCGGCGTAAATTTTACCGGAATATAGTTGCTGCGATGGGCAGGATTCGGATCGTCACTGCCGCCATAATTTTTCGTCCATTGTTTGTCCCATGAGCTCGTGCGATTGGGCACCAGGTTATTGCCGCTCGCTTGCTCGCCGATCCAAAAAATGGTTGTGACGATATTGCTTTTCCACGGATAACGCTGCGCGGCTTCCGATTGCGGTTTGAATAATTGCCCCGGGATAAATGAGATTGAAGTCCGGGCCTCTGAACGATCGTCTGCTGATTTCTGAGATTTCTTGCTGAACTTGGTCTTGGCAGGCTCTGTTTTTTCCGCCGTACCATGTGCAAAAAGAGATGAGATCGACGACAGGATGACCGCGATCGTGTGAGTAAGTTTTCCTGGTTTCATTGTTGCGATGTTAAGGCAGCGCGAAAAAGGAAGATGTGCATATTTCTTTATCTTCGTTCACGAGGACACGGATGCGCGTCTGTCGCGGCGGAATTCGGATGCGCCGGTAAAATGCTCGCCGAATCTCTATGCGAATTCAGATTAGTCAACAAATTTTCCAGGATTTAAGATTCCGTTCGGATCGAGTGCTTGTTTGAGCCGCCGATGCAATTCACGCGCCACTTTGCTGGTCGCCTCGGGCCACCAGCGTTTTTTGGCCATCCCGATTCCGTGCTCGCCGGTAATTACGCCGCCCCAGGCCAACACTTGTGCGAAGAGATCGTCGAGCGCGTGTTCGACTTTTTCGCGCACAACTGCGTCGCGATTGTAACGATCCGCCATGATGTTGACGTGAATGTTGCCGTCCCCGGCGTGACCGAAACAGGCGATTGGAAATCCATACTTAGTCTGCAGTGTCTCCGCGAATTCCATGAGATCGACCAGACGACTGCGTGGCACTACGACATCCTCGTTTAGCTTCGTCAGGCCGGTCGCGCGCAGTGAATTGCTGAACTGACGGCGCAATGCCCAGAGTCTTTCGCAATCCGCCTCACCGATTGCCATCTCGAGCGCATTTGGTTTTCTTTTCTCGATCAATTCGCGAATAGCGGCGGATTCGCTACGAACACTTTCCTCCTGGCCATCGAGATCGACGAGCAGATGCGCGTTACCTTCGGGGACAAGCATTTTTCCCAGATCGCGGCGCGCTGCTTCCAACGTGAAATGATCGGCGATTTCCAGCGAAGAAGGCAAAAATCCCGCCGCAAAAATCGCCTGCACGGCTTCGGCGGCTTGTACCGCAGTGGCAAACGCAGCCGACAATGTCGCGCGTGCCGGTGGAAGCGGAAGCAAACGCAGCGTGATCTCAGTCACCACACCGAGCATTCCTTCCGAGCCAACGAACAGACTTATCAGGTCGAATCCCGTCTTGTTCTTGTGCACGCGACCGCCTGTCCGTAGCACTTCGCCATTGGCCAGCACCACTTCAAGGCCGATTACGTAATTTCGCGTCACGCCGTATTTCAAACAACGCGGCCCGCCTGCGTTTGTGGCGACGTTTCCACCGATGGTGCAATCCTTCATGCTCGCTGGGTCCGGCGGATAAAATAATTTTTGTGCACGCACCGCCGCTTTCAGGTCAGCTGTAACGACGCCAGGTTCGACAATTGCGACTGCGTCGGCGAAGCTGATTTCCTTGATCCGATTCATTTGCGCCAGCGAGAGGGCAATCCCGCCACGAACTGGCACGCATCCGCCGACGTAACCAAATCCGCCGCCACGGGCTGTGACCGGAACTTTTTCCCGTGATGCAAACTGAAGCAGTTTGCTGATGTCATTTGTCGATCGCGCGAAAACGACGACATCTGGTTCATGAGCGGCGAACCATTTGTCGCTGCTGTGTGCTGCCACGGTTTCAGGATCATCTGCGACAATTTCGTCGCCCAAAAGTTCCCGAAGCCTCGAAGCGACTTCCATAAGGACTAACGTGGCGCGCCTGAGTTGTAGGGCAACCCCGAACGCTTTCGGGGTTGCTAATCGATGCGACGGCAGGCGGAGCGCTTGCCCTACAATTCTCTCGCGATCGCGATTCGGTAATGCCGCGCTGGCTCCATCCGCGTAAGGAGCTTTTCGACTTTCGGAAAAATCACTGGCTTGGTCTCGTCGGCGCCGGCAAATTCTTTCACAGCATCCATTGAATCGAATACAAGCAGCGTGACGAATTCGGTTTCATTGTCATCTTCGCGGACGAACAATTCTGCGCCGTGATAGCCTTTGATGTCTCGTGCAGCAAAGGTCGGGAAAATTTCGTCGCGCAGCATGTTCTCATACGTCTTCGCGTCGATTCGTTTCGTCCAGCCATGCCAGATCCGCGCAATCATCTAGCATTAGGGGGTAGGACGCGACCACAGCCTGCCTGCCATGCCGGGGATGCGCCGTTTTCGGGATTCGATGGCGATCACAAGTAATGAGCGCGATTAGGAAGCAGAACTGATCACATTCCCATTATTTGATACCCGCCATCAACATAGATGACCTGACCGGTTATTGCTGCGGCTCCATCGCTCGCGAGAAACACTCCGGTGGTACCCAATTCGGCCGGATCACAACTGCGCTTTAAAGGGGCACGTTCTTGATAATGTTTCAACATCGATGTGAATCCGCTGATGCCACGCGCGGCCAGCGTCTGGACCGGTCCAGCAGAGATGCAGTTTACCCGGATTTTTTTCGGGCCGAGGTCGTAGGCAAGATAACGTGCACTCGCTTCGAGGCTGGCCTTGGCCACGCCCATCACATTGTAGTGCGGCACGACTTTCTCCGAGCCGTAGTAAGTCATAGCTACGATGCTGCCGCCGTCTGTCATCAAAGGTGCCACTTCGCGTGCGAGCGCCACGAGCGAGTATGCACTCACGTCATGTGCCGTGCGAAACGCTTCGCGTGTTGTGCTCACAAAATCTCCTTCCAACGCTTCCCGTGGCGCAAATGCGAGCGAATGAAGCATCAAATCCACGCGATCAGTCTCTATCCGCACGTTTTCGAAGAATGCTTTGATCTCATTGTCGTTGGAAACGTCGCAGGGAAATAACGGAGTTTTCTCTCCAAACTCGCCCACCAATTCCTCAACGTTTTCCTTTAGTCGTTCGCCTTGATAATTGAAAATCAAGCGCGCACCTGCGGCCGCCCATTCTTTTGCGATCGCCCACGCGATGCTGCGCTTGTTTGCCACGCCGAAGACGACGCCGACTTTTCCTGCCAAAACTTGCTGCGTCATAAATCCCTCCACGATACCCGCATTTGCGACATCGCAAAGATGTCAGCCTTGGCTAGAGTCGTAACGCCTATGATTACTCGATTCGGATTTTTTTGTGCTTCGCTCGTTTGGATTTGGTCGGTGTCGATTTTGACGGCGCAAGAGGAACCGCAAGCAAGTCGTCCACCACTAACGGCTATCTCGCCCTCGCCTTCGGCTGCCCCGGCGGGCGCTCTGTCTTCCTCGGCGACACCGACTCCTTCATCTACGCCGCCGCAACTTACAGACGTGCTTTTCAAAAATTTGAAAGCGCGCTCAATTGGTCCGGCAGTGATGGGTGGTCGCGTCTCGGACATTGCGATTAGTCCAAACAATCCGTTTGTCTTCTATGTCGGCCTCGGACACGGCGGCGTTTTCAAAACGAATGACAACGGCGTTTCTTTTGAGCCAATCTTCGATAAGCAACCGATGCTCTCGATTGGTGCAGTTGCGGTTGCGCCCTCCGATTCGGATGTGATTTGGGTGGGAACCGGCGAGGCCAATGATCGGAATTCGTCTGGCTGGGGCGATGGTGTTTATAGATCTAACGATGGTGGTGAGAAGTGGCAGGACGTCGGGCTGAAGAACAGCCGTTCCATCGCGCGGATCGTTGTTGATCCGAAAAAGCCGGATGTCGCTTACGTTGCCGCAATGGGCAATTTGTGGACGGATGGCGGTGAACGCGGGTTGTTCAAGACCACTGATGTGGGCAAAACATGGAAACTAGTCTTGAAAGCAGCTGCACCGCACGATGCGCACACTGGATGTGGTGACGTGATAATTGATCCAACGAACGCGGAGACTGTATACGCTGCGCTTTATGCACGACAACGCACACCGTGGAGTTTCACGTCCGGTCCCAGCGTGACGGGTGGCGACGATGTCGGGGGAATTTTCAAGAGCACCGATGGTGGCGCGACGTGGAAGAAGCTCGGCGGAGGTTTACCTGCTCAAACCGGTCGCATTGGGCTAGCGATCAGCGCGAGTAACCCCAGGGTGGTTATGGCGGTCGTGCAAAGTTACGAAGGAGGTTTTGGCAGGCTGGATGATCTGCGCAGCAAAACGGGCGGCGTTTTTCGATCCGAAGACGGAGGCGAAAAATGGACGCGCATGAGCGCAATGGCCCCGCGTCCATTTTATTTCAGCCAGATCCGCATCGATCCTGCAAACGACCAGCGCGTTTATGTTCTGGGGTTTGCCCTGCTGGTGTCTGATGATGGCGGCAAAAATTTTCGTGAAGATCTAAGCGAGAAGGTTCACCCGGATTGTCACGCGCTCGCGATTCAGCCCGGCACGGTGCCTCCGCCGAAGCCGCCCAAACCGGAAGACAAAAACAAGCCCCCGAAACCGCAAGTTTGCCAGCGTTTGTTGCTCGGGACGGATGGCGGCGTGTATCAGAGTTTTGCCGGCGGCAAAAACTGGGATCATCTGAACAAGATTCCCTCAGGAGAATATTATCGAATTTCGCTCGACGACACGAAACCGTATTTCCGAATTGCGGGCGGTCTCCAGGACAACGAGAACTGGGTGGGACCCAGTGGAGTACAGAGTAAGGAAGGTATTCGCAACTGCGATTGGACCGCGCTTGCCGGTGGCGACGGCTTTTACGTCCTGTTTGATCCGACTGATCACGACACCTTTTATGCGGAAAGTCAGCAGGGCGAAGTCCATCGGATCAATCTGCGAAACGGCGAAATACGGCGTTTGCGTCCCGAGCCAGCAGAAGGTCAGCCGCGTTATCGCTTCCATTGGAATTCACCAATGATTATGAACCGACATAAACCGGGCGTGATTTACCTCGGCGGGAACTGCGTTTTCAAGCTTACCGACCGGATGGAGAAATATTCCGTAATCAGTCCCGACCTGACGTACAATGACCCAGCCAAAACAAACGCCACCGGAAGTGGCGCGGAAAATTACGGGGTCGTCTTTTCGCTCGCCGAGTCGCCGAAGCGCGCCGGTCTGTTGTGGGCTGGAACGGATGATGGGCGGCTCTGGATCACAGAGAATGACGGTGGCAAGTGGACGGAATTGACGAGTAATTTGCCGGAGTCGGCGCGCAGCCAATGGATCGTGCGTATTGAGCCGTCCAATTTCGATGCGAATGTGGCGTACGTTGCGACCAATGCGTATCGGTCGGGTGATGATCGCCCCATGATTCTGCGCACGGCTGATCTGGGCAAAACATGGGAAGCTATCACGGGCGATCTTCCGCAAGGCAATCCTGTCGAAGTTGTTCGTGAGGACCCGGTAAATCCGAAACTACTTTACGCGGGTACGCACTTCGGAGTGTTCGCGTCGTTCGATCAAGGCGTGCATTGGGTGCGCATCGGTGATGTTCCTTCGGTCCGCGTGGACGATATCCAGATTCATCCGCGCACGTCAGATCTTGTCATTGCGACGCATGGTCGCAGCATTGCCATTCTTGACGACACCATCCCGTTTCGCGAATTCACAGCGGAGGTTGCGTCCAAGCCGGCTCAATTGTTTAGCGTGCGTTCTGTGAGCGGCGCTTATCTTCAACCAGGATTTGTTGATTCGAACGGCAAGGGGATTTATCGCGGGCAAAATCCTCCCGAAGGGGCATTATTCACTATCTGGGTGCGGGAGTTTACCGGCGACGAAATTAAAATCGTCGTGACAAAATCAACTGGACAGCCAGTCGCAAATCTAAAAGCGCCGGGAACACCGGGTTTTACCCGATTGAACTGGGACCTGCGGCCGACCAAAGACGTGATTGCTGAATACGGCGGTGATGATCCGAAACGGCTTCTGCCATCTGGAGATTACACTGCGGAATTGACCTTCGGCACAACAAAAGTGAAACAGACCTTCCATCTTGACCTTGCCGAAGGCATCACGCCGCGGTGAGCTTTCCCCTTATGCCTGCGATCGGGATCACGGGCGGAATTTCCACGGGCAAAAGCACGTTTTGTGATTGCCTGCGAGAGATCATACCGGCGGCGAAATTCTTCGATGCCGATGTGGCAGCGCGCTCACTGCCGAAACTTCCAGAGGTGAAACAGGAAATCCTCGATCAGTTCGGGAGGGAGGTCTTTTCGCCGGAGGGGGACTTGAATCGAGCTAAACTTCGAGCGATAGTATTTGCCAACGCGACCAAAAGGCGCTCCCTCGAACAAATTCTTCACCCTCGGATACGTCGCCAGTGGATGGCGCAGGCGGAAAGGCATCGTAATTCTCCTGATTTCTTTTTTGCTGATATCCCACTTCTTTATGAAACGGGTGGTGAAACCTTGTGCGAGCGCGTTGTCGTGGTTGCCTGTTCGCACAAAGTGCAGTTAGACCGATTGGTGAAGCGAATAAGTCTGAAAGGCTCCGAAGCCGAACAAATGATTAACTCACAAATGCCTCTCGAGGAGAAAATCAAGCGTGCAGATCATGTCGTTTGGAATAATGGCGACCGTGCGACGCTCATGAAACAAGCGAAGAGTCTTGTTGTGCTTTGGCAAGAGTAAACATGGAAGAAAAGCTAAAGGTCTCGACCTCGCAGACAGAAACTGCAGAGGCAGGAGTCTCGGCTGCACATACCCAAAGCGCAGCGGACGCTTCGCAAGCCTCCAAGACGCGATCCAACGAAGAGAACAAGTTAAAAACCGACCTCGCGCTCGATCTGAACGAGCTGCAAGAATCCTCGAGTGAAGAACTAGAGGCCTTGGCGCGCGATTTGGATGTTTATCTACACCCTGCGCGGTCGCGTCATCAGCATCTTCTCGATATCATCCGCGCGGCATTAGCAAGTGGCGCTCCTGTCACTGCGGAAGGTTTCCTCGATCAGGTGGGCGATTCCTTTGCCATGTTGCGCTGGCCGAAATTGAACTTTCTGCCAGTTCCGGAGGATGTTTGCGTATCTCGCGCGCTCATTGAACAGCATCATCTGCGGCCTGGGCAAAAGATTGCAGGGACAGTGCAATTGCCAGGTCAACGCGGGAAGTTCCTCTCTCTGGACAAAGTCACAAGAATCGAGGGACAACGAGCTGAGGAATGGACGGAGCCAACCGATTTCGACAAGCTAACGCCGCAGTTTCCGCAGGGCAGGATCATTCTGGAGAATCCAAAGACGAATTCCCTCACCGCGCGCGCGGTGGATTTGCTGGCACCGCTCGGGCGCGGACAGCGCGGGCTTATCGTGGCGCCGCCGCGAGTGGGCAAAACTATCGTGCTAAAGGAAATCGCCAAAGCAATTCGGGTAAATCATCCTGACATTGTTCTTATCCTACTTTTGGTGGACGAGCGGCCGGAAGAAGTGACGGACTTGGAACGGGAAATCGACTGCCAGATTTACCATTCCAACTTTGACGAAAGCGTGCAGCGACACGTGCAAGTGGCAGAGATGGTGATGGAGCGCGCCAAACGCCTCGTGGAAATGAAACAGGATGTGGTGCTTTTACTCGACAGCATCACGCGGCTTTCGCGTGGGTACAACAACATGCAGCCGGGCAGGGGACGAATCATGTCGGGTGGCGTGGAGGCGAAGGCGCTGATCAAGCCAAAGAAATTTTTCGGCTCTGCGCGCAATGTGGAAGAAGGCGGTAGTCTGACCGTGCTCGCGACCGCTTTGACCGAAACTGGCAGTCGAATGGATGAATTGATTTTCGAAGAA